>Ga0187785_10000534_pt1 | contig 14090 bp, 14 predicted proteins | sample 0815_BV2_4_20_MG_FD_132466 | JGI IMG/M metagenome (GOLD analysis project Ga0187785, IMG submission 132466) | Tropical peat soil microbial communities from peatlands in Department of Meta, Colombia - 0815_BV2_4_20_MG | ecosystem: Environmental > Terrestrial > Soil > Wetlands > Peat | place...
GAGCAGCCGCGCCCCGGCCGCGCTTACTTCTTCAGCAAGTTTCGTTGCAGCGTCGAGAGTCTTTCGTACAACTCTCGAAGCCGGTGGGTGACATCCTCGAGATCGTTAGGCTGCCCAATGCGTTTTTTCGCAAGCGCTTGGCGTGCCGCCGGGCATGCTCATGCGTCAACTTGATAAATGAGTTTCTCTATCGTGATGAGTGAGTTCATTGCGGAACGCATCCAAGCTTCCTACCTGAGGATCAGAGATTGGATGCAGCTTATGATCAAAGAATACGTACAGCGAGTTTATAGCGCCGCAGTGGTCTTGCTATGGTTTGTCGTTGTGTCGGCGGCCATCGGAGTGGTTTGGGCATCAATGGTGAATGGCGGAATTAGCTGGCTTTAGAATTCTGCGGCTCTTCAACTTGGGACACCTCGGATCAACCACTTCAAGCCTTGTTCGCCACGGGGAGCGCGAAGAGGAACGCTTGGCGAGCCGGGGCGTCTTTTTGATTTGCGGGCTCCTGGTCTGTCCCGACTGCGAATATATTCGTGGACGCCGATTACGAGCCGCAGCTGCGCAAATCGTTTTCTGATTGCTAGTCAGTGGGATGCCGGCCAATCCGCCCGGCGGCCCCGAAAACGCCCGTTACCAGCACTTTGGCGGTATCATCACACCGGCCCTTAACCATTTGCCATGCTCTTGCCATCTTACCCCCGTCCTACGTGCCCCAACGTCGACATGGTCGATTCGAGGGGACAACTAAATGAAGCGCATAGGCCTTGGAATTTTGATTGTTGCATTGAGCCTTACGTCAGCGAACGCGGGCGGATGGAGTTCAGTTCATAAGTACGTCAAGCCCTCTGGCAGTTGCGCCGGACAAGAAGTTCTCGCCAGCTCATATTCCTCAGGAACGCGCACGGCTAGCGGTGAAAGATTTGACGTGAACGGCAATACCGCAGCAGCGCGTACGTGGCCGCTCGGGACGATGCTGACTGTGACCAACCCAAAAAATGGTCGGTCCATCGTTGTCAGAATCAATGACAAAGGTCCTTGGGGAATTGCTTACCGTATGGGTGCCCGGCTTGATCTTGCCAAAGGCGCGGCTCAGCGACTCGGAATGCGTGCGTCGCAGTACGTTTGCGTTGCGTAATAAATAAACTGAAGCTTTGAAATACAAATTCGATGCCCGTCTTTGAATCAAAGGCGGGCATCGGTTCATTCAGACACTAGAACTGGTTCTGCCGCCAGTCCTGGCCCAAGCGGTTTTGGTTGGCCTCATGCAGGCTGGCCATGTTTGGCCGCCGATGCTTGCCCGTGATCGCTTTCTTGGGGCGGTGACGTAGGGTTGTCTTGGCCGCCTTATCATGCGTGGTCTTCGTTTGCACGACCCGCGGCCACGTTTCCTTGGTGTCCGGAGATGCTACCAGTTCAGGTAAAGATTCCGGCCGCTCGCCTGCCGCGACGACCTGCACCACATGGTAGCCGCGCTCTTTAAGTTCCTTGAGCAGGGTCGGCAAGGCCAGAACGGTTGCCGGATGGATATCGTGCAACAATAGAATGCCCCGGCCTTTTTCTTCCAGCCGACGCATCGCGCGCTTCACGATCTCCTTCGCGTTGATGTGCTTCCAGTCATCCGCGACGACGTCGGCGCTCCAGGTCACCAACGATTTCGAGGCAAGGTAATCCTCGATCGCGCTCGTTCTGCCTAACCCCGGAATTCGAAAGAACGGCGACAGCGCCTTTGGATCGCCGAGTGCCGCGTTGACCGATGCAATGCCGCCGTCGATCTGCTGCTCGAAACGCGGCATGGCCAAGCGTTGGAAGGCGTAAGGATGATTTTGGCTATGCGTGCCAATCGTGTGGCCCTCGTTAAAGATGCGCCGCACGATTGACGGATACGCTCGCGCCATCTCGCCGACCAGGAAGTAAGTGGCCTTCACGCATTGCGACGCCAGCGTGTCGAGGATCACGTTGGAGTAGGGCGGAATCGGCCCATCGTCGAAAGTGATCACCACCTCATGATCATTGAGGGGCAACGTCTTTGAATACTGCATGGTCCCGATGCGGTGATAGTCGCTCGGGCTTATGGTCAACACACGGCTGGTGCCGAGCGCGTCCGCGTTGCCGGGGCATGGCTCTGCGACGGCCGTCGCACTACCGACCAACCAAAAAAAGAGAACTGAAAGCACAATACCGCGCATTAGGCCCCCCGACCCGCCCGCGCCGTCTACCTCCGAATGGAGGCCTCCCGACAATATGCTGCGCGACATTAATGGATGCTTACACGTTGTGAACACATACGACCTTGTTTTCCAACGATTTTTCCCCCGATATGAGGCAAAAAAGCGACGCTCTATTGGGGTCCGCCACGCGTCCCCGCCGGAATCACGTGCACGATGCTGTATCCGCGGCGCTTGAGCTCGCGCAGGAAGGCCGGCAGCATGTGGGCCGTCTGCACTTTTGTATCGTGAAACAGCACGATTCCGCGGCCGACCTGCTCGATGCGGGAAAGGATGAGGTGCAATTCCTGCTCCGGCGTCATCCGCACCCAGTCGCTTGCCCAGACATCGGCGCCAAATACCACCAGGCCACGCTCGCTCATGCGATCGAGGAGGGCACGGTTCGATGCGAAGCCGGGAAAGCGAAAGAATGGTGTCGTCGGCGTTGAGCGGCGCTCACCGTAAAGCGCTAGCTCGTCGGCGGCGATCCCGCGATTGATCTCGGCTTCTGCCCGCGCCAAGGGCATACGGTCGAGCAGCGGATGCGAATAGCTGTGGTGGCCGACGCTGTGACCTTCGGCGCGGGCACGCCGCGCGAGTTGCGGGTATTCTGCCACGTTTCGCCCCAACAGGAAAAATGTCGCGCGCACGCATTCGTTCTTCAGCGCATCGAGAACCTTCGGGGTCGTTCCGGGCCAGGGTCCATCATCGAAGGTGAGGACAAGCTCCTTCGCGCGCAGCGGCAGTGTCGAAGGAAACTGTTTGCGGCCAACCCGCGGCATGCTCTTGGCGTCGACCTCAATAACCCGCCCGGTCCCGAGTGCGTCCGGATTGCCCGGGCATGCCGCCGCGGTGGCTACCGCTGGAGCAAGGGTTACGACAAGCGCAAGAAGGAACGAGTGGGTCATGGGTCATCCAATGCCGCAACGATGCCCGACCGGCAAGCTCGCATTCGAATAACGTATGTACGCGTTAATCATTGCACAAAGCGCAGTCGCGGGCGTACAAGCGTCGCGCTTTCAATATTTCCGCCGGCAGGTTTCGAAATGCTCGATCAAGAACAAACAAACAGCACCGAGGCCGCGCAACTGCCACGTAACAAAGACGGCTCCATCCGCAAGACTTTCGTCAAAAGTGTTGCACGCAGGATCGAGGCTGCGGACGCCGCCGGCTTACGCGCGCTGGTCGGTGACCTGCACGAATCCGACATGGGCGCGCTGATCGAAGCGTTGCTACCGGAACAACGGTCGCGACTTGTCGAATTGCTTGGCATCGATTTCGACTTTACCGCGCTCACCGAGGTGGATGACGTGGTGCGCGAGGAAATTCTCGATGAATTGCCGTCGCAAGCCGTCGCGAAAGGCGTAAGTGAACTGGAATCTGACGACGCGGTCGCGATCCTTGAAGATCTACCAAAGGACGAACAGGCCGAAATCCTCGAGCAATTGCCGCAGCCGGAACGCGGCGCGCTCGTGCGCAGCCTCGACTATCCTGAAGATTCCGCTGGCCGGCGCATGCAAGCGGAGTTCATTGCCGTGCCGCTTGGTTGGAATGTCGGTCAGGCAATCGACTATATGCGCGAGACAAAGGAGTTGCCGGAGCGATTCTACGAGCTCTACGTGGTGGACGAGGCCGGCCACTTTCTCGGGGCGGTACCGCTCGATCGATTGCTGCGCAGCAAGCGCCCGGTGCCCATTTCTGAGCTGATGGAGAAAGATCGCCACCGTGTCAGCGCCACCCAGGACCAGGAAGACGTCGCGCTTCAATTTCAGCGCTACAACTGGGTAACGGCTCCGGTTGTCGATAGGGACGATCGTCTGGTGGGTGTCATCACGTTTGACGATGTCGCGGACGTGATCGAGGAGGAGGCAGAAGAAGATATCCACGCCCTTGGCGGAATCACCCGTGACGAAGAATTATCCGACTCGGTCTGGACCATCGCGCGCGGACGGTTCAACTGGCTGCTGGTCAATCTTGCTACTGCGTTCCTGGCGTCATCGGTGCTCGGTCTGTTCGAAGGCCAACTGCAAAAAATGGTGGCGCTTGCGGTTTTGGCGCCCATCGTCGCAAGTCAGGGCGGCAATGCCACCACGCAGACCATGACCGTCGCTGTGCGAGCTTTGGCGACACGAGACCTGAGCGATACCAATGCCTGGCGGGTCATCCTGCGTGAGTTGATGGTCGGCCTGCTCAACGGTATTGCCTTTGCGGTCATTACCGGTGTTGCGGCCTACATCTGGTTCAAGGTGCCCGGCCTCGGGTTTGTGATCGGTCTTGCCATGATCTGCAACCTGGTCGCGGCGGGCCTCGGCGGAATTCTCATTCCTTTGGCCCTGCACCGGCTTAAGTTCGATCCAGCGGTGGCTTCGAGCCCGTTTGTGACCACAGTGACGGACGTCGTGGGTTTTTTCTCGTTTCTGAGCATTGCGAGCCTGTGGTTCGGCCTGCGGTAAGAGGCGCGGGCGCCGGTTACCACTTGTTCACCTTATTTGCTGACCAACACTTAAAGCCCCGCCCGTAACCCTACATCCGACGCCGCAGCGTTAAGCTGGGAGTATCCCGGTGCACGAGGTCAATACTGGAGCAGCGGGCTCAAACCCCGGCGGCTGGCGCGCGCCAGCTTCGCAAGTTGGCTCTGGCGGCTCACCCGCGCCGACCCAGCGTATGCGTGCCGTCACACGCCTGATCATCACATTCATTATTCTCATTGTGGCTGCGACCATACTTGGTGCCGGCATCGTCTACTACTTCGCACAGCAAAGCGACGAGCAGCTGGTGATTCGGCAGCACGCAAACTTGCGTAACGCCATCTCCGAGTTCCGCGCGCCAATCGTCAAGCCAGGTGAAATTGATCCGCGTCTCATGCGCACAGCTGAGCAAATCGTCGGGGTGAAAGAAATCAAATTTGAGAGCGGCCCGGTTACAAACGACCGTGAAACGCAGCCGCTGATAACCGCCGACGGCCGTATCGAAGGCTTTTTCAGTTGGAAGAAGCCACGCCCCATGATGCAAGCGGTAGACCGCTTGGTGACGGTGGCCGCCGGAGTTGCCTTGGTGTTGGTCAGCTTTGCCACCGTGTCACTATGGCAGCTCAGACGCGCGCGGCGAGAACTCGCGCTAAGGGAAGTCGAGGCGGCGCGCGCGGCTGACGAAGACAAACTTACCGGGTTGTCCAACCACGCCAAAACCCTGGAATTGCTCGACCTCGCCCTCGCAGAGCGAGCCGATCACGATTGGACCACCTTCGCGTTGATAGAGATCGATGGCATGGTTGACGTCGCTGCACAGCACGGCGTTTTGGGGAGCGACGAGCTCATCGTTGCGGTGGCGAGGCGGTTGAGGGAGGCGTTGCCCCCCCATGCAATTTGCGGCCGCGTCGCCAGCGATGAGTTTGCGGTCGCGCTCACGGCGGGTCCGGATGTCGATGCGGAAGCGATCATCCGTAATGCCCTTGAGTCAATCTCGCGCCCCCACTGGATCGATACAGTCGTGCGTGTGACCTCACACGCGGGTTTTGCGCAGGCGCCTTGCCATGCGAATACTCGCGGTGAGCTAACTCGCCGCGCCGACCTCGCGTTGCGTGCGGCGGCGAAAAGAGGACCGGGCACAATCGTCATGTTTGACCTCTCCATCGATACCGTGTCGACGGATCAGAAATTCATTCACCGCGAGCTGCCGCGCGCGCTCAGCGCAAACGAGCTGGAATTGTACTACCAGCCGATTGTAGCGTCCCACGGCGGACGTATGGTCGGCGTAGAGGCCTTGTTGCGCTGGAACCACGCCACGCGCGGCGAAATTCAGCCGGCGGCGTTCATCTCGATTGCCGAACAAATGGGACTGATGGACGCCATCGGTACCTTCGTGCTGCGTCGTACTTTACAGGAAGCCAAGCGCTGGCCTGATGATCTTTATGTGGCTGTAAACCTGTCGCCATTGCAGGTGCGTGACAGCACTATTGTCGAGACAGTGCGTACGGCGCTGGCGGAAAGCGCAGTCGCGCCATCCCGGTTGGTCCTCGAAATCACCGAGGGCGTCCTTATCGACAACCCGGATGAGATGGTCAAGCGCATCAAGGATCTGCATGGCTTGGGCGTGCGCATTGCGCTCGACGATTTTGGTTCCGGCTATTCCAATCTCGGTTATCTCCAGCGTTTCCCCCTCGACAAACTCAAGATCGACAAGAGCTTTGTTGCCGCTCTCGGCCGTTCAGCCAATGGTGGCGTGATCATTCAGGCGATTGTGGCGCTCGGCCGCGCGTTGGGTTTGTCTGTGTTGGTAGAAGGTGTCGAAACCGAGCACCAGCGGGTACTGCTGCGGCTCGCCGGCTGCGACGAGATGCAGGGCTTCCTGTTCGCCAAGCCCGCGCCGGCCAGGTCCATTGACAGGCTCCTCACGCAGGCCAAACACGGCGGCAAGCCTTTGGCGTCGGGCGAGGCGCTGACAGCGTGACCTCCAGCTTATAGAATCGGGCGTAGGAGCGGAGGGTGACGCATGATCCCTAATGCCTGGTCGGGCTTCGATTTCGGTCTTGGCGCCGACGTCGACATGTTGCGCAAGACAATCAGCGGTTTTGCGCAGGATCGCATAGCGCCGCGCGCCGACGCGATTGATCGCGACAATGTTTTCCCGCGTGATCTATGGCCAGAAATGGGCGCGCTCGGGCTGCATGGGATCACGGTCGAAGAAGAATATGGCGGCTCGGGCCTCGGCTACCTCGAGCATTGCATCGCCATGGAGGAGGTCTCGCGCGCCAGTGCGGCGGTTGGCCTGTCCTACGGCGCGCATTCCAATCTGTGTGTAAATCAGCTCCGCCGTAACGGCAGCGATGAGCAGAAGCGAAAATACCTGCCAAAGTTGATTTCCGGCGAGCACGTCGGTGCGCTGGCGATGTCAGAGCCGGGGGCGGGCTCCGACGTTGTGTCGATGCGCACCCGCGCCGACAAAAAGGGCGATCGCTACATTCTTAACGGCTCGAAAATGTGGATCACCAATGGGCCTGTCGCCGACACAATGGTGATCTATGCAAAGACCGATCGGACAGCGGGCGCGCGCGGCATTACCGCATTTGTCGTCGAAAAAGGCTTCAAAGGTTTTGCTCCCGCACAGAAGCTCGACAAGCTCGGCATGCGCGGTTCTGACACCAGCGAGTTGGTGTTCACAGACTGCGAAGTGCCGGAGGAGAATGTGCTCGGAGCGGTCGGCAACGGCGTCAACGTGCTGATGTCTGGCCTTGATTACGAACGCGTGGTGCTTGCGGCGGGCCCGTTAGGAATTATGCAGGCCTGCCTGGACGTGGTGATCCCGTATGTGCATGAGCGCCAGCAATTTGGTCAGGCGATAGGGCGTTTTCAGCTTGTTCAAGCCAAGCTCGCCGACATGTACGTGACGATGAATGCTGCGAAGGCTTACGTATATACGGTCGCGCGCGCTTGCGATGAGGGACGGACCACACGCGAGGATGCCGCCGGCGCGATCCTGTATGCGGCCGAACGTGCCACATGGATGGCGTTGGAGGCGATCCAGTGCCTCGGCGGCAACGGTTATATCAACGACTTTCCAACCGGCCGTCTGCTTCGCGATGCCAAGCTCTACGAAATCGGCGCGGGGACGAGCGAAATCCGCCGTATGCTGATCGGGCGCGAGATATTTGAGAAGACACGATAAGCGCTGCCGTTTCTTAAAGATTATTAACAATTCCGGCGCAAGTTTGCGCCCGCCGAAGCTTCCTATTAAGGCCACGCCAGTATGTTGCTGTCACGCGGGCATTGCTCGGCGCCGCGTTCGATAGCCCGCGAGAATTTCAAACGCCGGATGACCCGTTAATGCCTGCCGACCACCGCCCGATGCGTTTCCGTTTCCTTGATGGTTTGCGCGGCTGGGCGGCGGTCGTCGTTTTGCTTCATCACATATTCGTGGATGGGTTGCCGCCTGATAGCTTCATGGCAGATCGGATATTTTGGTCCAAAGTTTTTTTTATGAACGGTACGTTCGCGGTCTGCCTTTTCTTCGTGATTTCCGGCTTTTCTCTGTCGATCAGTTATCTGAGTACTGGCGATGAAAGAGGGTTGGCACGCATGGCGGCCGGCCGATATCTAAGATTGGGAATTCCAATCTTTGCGATTTGCGCGATTACTTATTTGCTGCTGGTGTTCAATATCATTCCGCCCGCGGCGCAGAGGCCCAACCCCCTGGATGTGTTCGCGACTTTCACCCCGTCCATCAAAGGATTGCTCGAATACTCGCTTTTCAACGTCTTTGTGTCGCAATCCATTGCCGAAAGCTACGATCCGCCATTGTGGACCATGTTCTATGAATTTCTCGGTTCATTCATGGTGTTCGCGGTTCTCGCGACTTTGCGATCTTCGCGCCTGCGGGTCTGGTTTCTGGGTTTCCTGTTTATAGTCCTTGCAATCTACGGCCCGTACTTTGCCTTGTTCGTCGCAGGCATACTGATCGCCGATATTTTCCGGCAAATTGAGAGCTGGAGATTCCGCGACCGGGCCGGAGCTGCGTTGTGTGTCGCCGGAATTGCCCTGAGCACGTTGGCACCGCCGCATTTAAAGTACGTCGCTGCCCCGGTTTGCCTGATCGCGGGCGTTGCGTTGTTCATGCCGGTGAGACGCCTGTTCGAAAATCGACTGGGTGATTTTCTTGGCTGGATTTCCTTCCCGCTTTATCTGGTGCAGGCCGCCGTGATCTATTCGTTCTCCCTTTATGGTCTGGGCGTTCTTGCCTCCTTTGGCTTTGAGTCATCAATGCAACGGTGGATCATCGGTGTCGTGACCGTGCCGGTAGCGATCTTTTTCGCGATCCTGTTTTGTCCGGTCAACGACTTTGCCGTGGCGGCATCGCGCCGGTTTGGGGCCGTGCTGTTTGGTTCGGCAGGCCGCCCTGTGCGATATTTCGGGCCAAAGTCGCGGCCCGCCTAGGCAGATGCGCCCATTAACTTTTTGCCCCTGCGAATCAGCTAGTGCATTGGCCGACATCAGCGAGGATGAGGATTGCGGCCATGATGCGGGTGCGGCTGAAGGCCGACGGGCGGATCGTGGAAGTTCTGCCCGACGGCAGCGAGAAAACGGTCGATCATAGCGACCCTGCACAATTCGTGCGCCATGTGCGGGCGCGCTGCGGCCTGACGCAGGCCGCATTCGCTGAAAAGATTGAGGTGCCGATCGAGACCGTGCGCAATTGGGAGCAGGGCAAGCGTCATCCGCGCGGGCCCGCACGTGCCTTGTTGAAATTGATCGATCAGGCGCCGGACGTGGCATTCGCCACGCTGGGCGGCCGAAAACGTTGATCGCCTATTCGGCAGCGGCCGGAATGCGCATGCGCGGTGTCGGGCGTGCGATCCGCATCAGCAAGAACATAGCGATCAACGTGGCGACGTAAACTATGAGCTGCATCTCGGTCGGCCGGTCAATGTATCCGACCAGCGTGTGAAGCAGCCGGCCGAAGATGCTTTTTTCCGACAAGAGCCAGGACGTATCCCAGAGGGTGCGATCAAGCGCCACCACCATGCCGGCGCTGTTGAGGAACTGCACGGCTTGTGCCGCCATGCCGGCGGCGAGAAGGGCGATCAGCCAGCTGGTCACCGAAAAAATGTACCGGCTCGGGATCGCAAGCAGGCCGAAGTAGGTCAGCGCTGTGAATGCTGCGCCAGCAGCGATACCGAGCACGCCGCCAACGGCCAGTGCTGACCCCGACGTACCAGAGGCCATGATGCCATAAAGGAACAGCACCACCTCGGATCCTTCGCGGAGCACCGCAATCCCGACGACGATCGCAAGCGCGGTGAGGGGCTTGGCGCCTTCGCTCACCGCCGTGCCGACCCGGCGCATTTCGTCCGCGATCTCCCGACCGTGCCGCGCCATCCAGGCGTTGTGCCACATGAGCATGACCACCGCGATGCCCAGCACTCCGGCGTTGAACAGTTCCTGACCCGCACCCTGGAAAGCGTCGGAGATGGCACCGGCAAACATGGCAACAACACTGGCACCGAGCACGCCGCCGAAAATACCGATCGTGACCCAGCGGCCACGGCCGACCACACCCCGCGTCGCCGCCATTACGATGCCGACGATCAGGCCGGCTTCGATGACTTCACGAAAGACGATGATCAGTGCACCGAGCATGACTTAATCCACGATCACCACGCCTTTGGCGGTGGCCTCATGATATTCGCCGATAAAAGGATAACGACCAGACTTGAGCGGGCCGATGCGCACGACACCCCTTGATTTGCCCGCGATCACCTTTTCAACCTTCAGGGCGCTACTGTCGAATTCTTCGGGCGTTGCGTCCTCGTTGATCACTGTGATCATCACCCGCTGATTAGCGGGTACCTTAATCTCGGCGGGGGTGAATTTATGATCCTTGATAGTCAGTACGTAATCGTCGGCCTGTGCCGAGACAGCCCCGACGATCAGGAGGGCAACGATGCCAATAGCGACGAGAGCACTGCGCATTCCATCCTCACGTAATGAATAGTCCTCACAAAACCATTAAACGCCGTTCATGCAATAACTTTCTTTTAGTCTTGAATTATTCCAATGTAAGAGCGCGCGCGAAAAGCTTGTCGCCCATAGGATTGTGCCGCTTTGTGCCAGAGAAAAATTTGCGTGATCTTTCGCCGCACCAGCCGGCAGACCGCCCATGGCCCTCGCAGGAGCCCGGGTTGGCAGCGCGCCGGCGGCGGGGCATTCTTCGCGGCCCCGCCACCGTTCCCATTTCAAGATGCTGTTCCAAGGAGATCGTGATGCAAGTGATTGAAGCTCATGTGATTGAAGCTCATGGCGCCCGTATTCCAACCATCGGACTTGGCACCATGACCCTGAAAGACGATGTCTGCGTCCAGGCTGTGAAAACGGCGTTGCAGCTCGGGTACCATCACCTCGACACCGCGGCCTTCTATGGTAACGAAAAAGAGAATGGCGAGGGCCTACGTCAGTCAGGCGTCAAGCGCGAGGGGGTTTTTCTTTGCACCAAAGTGCGTCAAGGCGACCTGATGCCGGATGCATTCGCCAAGGTGCTGGAGCAGAGCCTGGCCAATCTCAAACTGCCTTATGTGGATCTCCTGCTGATTCACTGGAACAACCCTGACATCCCGCTCAAATTATCAGTGGGGGCCCTATGCAAGGCCAAGAAAGAAGGCAAGACGAAACATATCGGCGTCGCCAATTTCACCACCACGATGCTGGATGAGGCTTGGTCAGTGACGTCGGAGCCGCTGGTCTGCAATCAGATCGAGATGCACCCCTTCATCAACCAGGACAAAGTTCTCGCTGCCTGCAAAAAACATGGCATGGCAGTCGTCGCCTATTGTCCAATCGCCCGAGGCAAGGTCCCGGGCGCCGATGCGCTTGAGCGTATCGGCAAGGCGCACGGCAAGAGTGCTGCGCAGATCTCACTGCGCTATTTAGTGCAGTTGGGCGTGTGTTCAATTCCGCGCACAGCCACGCCCGAACACCTGAAACAGAATCTCGAGGTGTTCGACTTCAAGCTTTCGGACGCCGAAATGGCGGAACTCAAGAAACTCAACGCTACAAATATGCGTGTGGTCAATCCGCCGCATGCGCCGAAATGGGACACGCCGTGAGACGGACGAACGCGGCATTGATTGGTGCGTTGGTGATGATGACGCCGGCTTCAGCGCAAAGCGAAAAGCCGGCTCCCGGCGATTTAACGGCGATCCAGGAGTGTATCAAGACAAAGACTGGCCGAAATTGGGCCTGGGAGAATTGCATCGGTATTGTGTCGGAGCCTTGCGTGAAAGATGAAGGCGCGATGCCCCCGTCGGAAGTAATCGCCTGTTACGAACGCGAAAAGCTGGTGTGGGACAGTATCCTCAACGACAGCTTCCGGCGGCTTCGTGCGACGCTTGACGATAAGCAACAGCGCAAGATGCGCGAAATGCAGCGCGCCTGGATCGGGTCACGCGACAAAACCTGTGGCTTTATCTATGACTACTTCGAAGGCAGCATGGCAAATCCCATGATGGCGGCTTGCTCGAGCCGCGAGACTGGAAGGCAGGCGCTTTTCCTGCTCGGCTTCGCCAACGATTCAGAAGGCAAGTAAGAAGTGGCGCAGGCGGTAGAAGTCAAAGGCTTTAAAATTCCCATTGTCGGCCTTGGCACATGGGCGCTACGCGGCCGTGACTGCGCGCGGCTGACCGAGCAGGCAATCCGGTTGGGTTATCGCCACATCGACACTGCGCAAATGTATGAAAATGAGCGTGAGGTAGGTGAGGGCGTGCGAGCCTCGCATCTGCGGTCGGAGGTTATGGTCACGACCAAGGTGCAGCCAACGCTACTGGCGCCCCACGATCTTGAGCGGTCCGTGAAAGAAAGCCTGGCACGGCTACAGCTCGACGTAATCGACCTGCTATTGATCCACTGGCCAAATCCGCGCGTGCCTCTCGCCGAGACGCTCGGAGCGATGGCCAAAATGAAGCGAGAAGGATATACGCGACAGATCGGAGTTTCGAATTTTACCGTCGCCTTGCTTGAGCAAGCCACCAAGGCTTCAAGCGAGCCGCTGGTCTGCAATCAGATCGAATGTCATCCGTTTCTCAATCAGGATAAGGTGATTGCGGCTTGCCGCAAGCATGGGATAGCGGCCGTCGCGTACAGTCCGATCGCGCGCGGAAATGCGGTTGGTGACAAGTTGCTGGAAAAGGTCGGTAAAGCCCACGGCAAGAGCGCAGCGCAGGTGTGCCTGCGCTGGCTGATCCAGCAAGGCATTGTTGTGATACCGCGCACGAGCAAGATCGAGCGGCTGGAAGAAAATTTTGCACTTTTTGATTTTGAGTTAAGCGAAAGCGAAATGCGCGAAATTGCCGGACTTGCGCGTCGGGGCGGTCGTATCGTCGATTGGACCTGGTCGCCGAAGTGGGATTGAGACGGTGTCCTTGCCGTGACCCTTGCAACCGACACAGCACTCGTCCTTTTCTCCGGTGGGCAGGATTCAACCGTTTGCCTCGCCTGGGCGCTTGAACGTTTCGCGCGCGTTGAGACGATCGGATTCGAATACGGCCAAAGGCACGCCATCGAACTTCAGGTTCGTGCGCGTTTGCGCGAGGGAATGGCGGCTTTAAATCCCGATTGGAAGGCGCAGCTTGGTGAGGATCATCTGCTCAAGCTCGACACTCTTGGTGCAATCTCGGATACGGCGCTCACTCGCGAGACTGCAATCAAGCTTGCCGACAGCGGCTTGCCGAGCACTTTTGTACCAGGCCGCAATCTGATCTTTTTTTGCTTTGCCGGAGCTTTGGCCTATCGACGCGGCGTGCGTCACTTGGTGGCTGGCATGTGCGAAACGGACTATTCCGGCTATCCCGATTGCCGCGATGATACCGTCAAGGCTATGCAAGTCGCGTTATCTCTCGGCCTCGACAAGCGGGTTACCGTTCATACGCCACTGATGTGGGTCGACAAGGCCGATACCTTTGCTATGGCCGAGCAGATAGGGGGCAAAGCATTCCTTGATCTCGTCATCGAGGACAGCCATAGCTGCTACCTGGGCGACCGCACGAAGCGCCATGACTGGGGCTATGGTTGCGGCACTTGCCCAGCTTGCGAGTTGCGAGCGCAGGGCTTCGAGAAATTTGTGAGTCGAAGAACGACATGACTGATAACGACAAACGTGTGCGCATCGAAGGCATTATTTTTCTCGTGCTGTTTTGCCTGACCATTCCGGCTGCCAACTGGATGATAGGGCATGTGGGGACCGTATGCGTTGCCAACGGCCCCTGTCTGGTACCGGTGGCGCCCAGGGTGATGGCGCCTTCAGGCGTGCTGATGATCGGCGCGGCGCTGGTGCTGCGGGATTTGGTCCAACGGCGCCTCGGCGTTGAGTTCGGAATTGGCGCAATCGTTGCCGGTGCGGCTA
>Ga0187785_10000536_pt1 | contig 14058 bp, 12 predicted proteins | sample 0815_BV2_4_20_MG_FD_132466 | JGI IMG/M metagenome (GOLD analysis project Ga0187785, IMG submission 132466) | Tropical peat soil microbial communities from peatlands in Department of Meta, Colombia - 0815_BV2_4_20_MG | ecosystem: Environmental > Terrestrial > Soil > Wetlands > Peat | place...
CCGAGCCCCAGGAGCACACCGTCTACGATGCTCTGCCTGTCAATGGCGGTGGTGAGAGCCTGACGCACCTTCTTGTCCTGGAATTTCCAGTCATTCAGGTTGTAACCGAGATAGGAGTAGCCGAACGTCAAATACTTGTACTTCACGTAGTTTTCTTTGAACCACCCGTTTTCCGTTTGTCGGGTGTACTGAAGTGGGGTGAGGGTCATTTCGTCAAGTCTGTTCGCCCTCAATTCCAAAAACATGGTTGCCGTGTCAGGTATGATTCTCGTGAGGACCCGGTCGATGTACGGCCTGCCTTCAAAGTAATTGTGATAACTATCCAGGATGATACTTTCGCCTGTTTTCCACGACTGAAATTTATACGGGCCCGTTCCCACCGGCTCTCTCTTGAGAGAGCTCTTCGTGACGTCCTGGCCTTCAAGCAAATGGCTAGGCAGAATGCTCTGTCCCCACGACCCTAGCGCGGGTGCATACGGTTTTTCGTACGTGACCTCGATGGTGTAATCGTCCAGGACTCTAAAGTCCCTTATTTTCAGAAAAGCGGTGGCGTACGCTGTTGGCGTTTTGGGGTCCACATACAGTTTGTACGTGAGTTCGACGTCTTTGGCAGTGAATGGTTTTCCATCCTGCCATTTGACGTCTTTTCTCAGATTGAAGCGAATTTTGAGCTTGTCTTCCGAAATCTCCCACTTCTCCGCCATTTCGGGAACGAGATTGATATCCCTGTCGTACTTGACCAATCCGTTATAGATAAGCCCCGTGATGTCGAAACTGGCGGAATCCGAAGCGAGGATCGGCAGTAAGACCGACGCGTCGCCTATGCTGCCCCTGATGATCATATCGCCGTATGCGGGCTCAGCGTTCTCTTGACTTTGTGTGGCCCTTTGCGAGGCCGTCTGCTGCACTTTGGACTCGCTGCTGCATGCAGTCAGGCTCAATGCTGCCGCCATCACTAAGAAAAAACCGAAATTCTTGAATTTCATGTCTTCCTTCCGGTCCGTTACGTGCACAAAAATATAGTCAATATGAATAATTCTCGCAAGGGAATCACCTGTCATGCCCCGGGTCACGGCATGCGGTTGGGAAGCGGTTCGTATCCATTCGGGTATGGACGGGGAAAAAAGGTCATTGCGAGCGCAGCGAAGCAATCTCCGCCTCTGAGCATAGAGATTGCTTTGTCGTTTCACTCCTCGCAATTGACGGAAATTAGGCACTTCCCCCGAGTAACTGAATGATTACGGCCGCTCACGAAACGGGCTTGCAGGAGTCCGCGGTTATTGATATTTTTTCAGGTTAGGCGCCGGTCCCCTAAGGGGGGTCCGTGCCGCCACGAATCGGGAGGACGTGAGTTGGACGAAAAAGATCTGACCAAAAAACAACGGCGTTGGCTGGAGGCTTCCAGAAAGATCGGCCGGGGAGCAATAACCAAAAGCGAACGAGAAGTCCTGGAGCAGCTCTATGCGGAAATGCTCCCTGCCGAACAGCAGGAGCTGGCCGCTTACATCCGGGAAAAATTCGAGAAAAAAGAACCGGCGGAACAGTCTTCAGGACTGGTGAAGCATGAAGAAGGCGCTCGCCGGGAGGAAGACCCAACCGAACACATGGAGCGCCGGGTGTGGGCCGAACCTTCCGAAGCCTTAAGATCCGCCCTGTCAAGGTCTATCGTGCCCAAGAAGCGGCTGTCGGAGAATCGATCCTGAAAGCCCCTCAATTAAATCAAGGAGTCACCTATGCTGGATATAGCTTTCATCCGCAATAATCCCGATGTGATCAAAGAGGGCATCCGTAAGAAGCGGATGAAGATGGATCTGGAGGAACTACTCAGCGTAGACGAGGACGTACGACGTCTGCGCTCAGAAGTGGAGACCATTCGGGCAGAGCGCAACAGACTGTCAAAGGACATCCAGAAGCTCAAGGACGGTGAAAAAGATGCGGCGGTTGTGGAGGTCAAATCCTTGAAAGAAGGACTGGCTGAAAAGGAACCGAAGCTCAGAAATCTGGAAGCGCGCTTTGACGACCTCATGTTGCTGGTGCCAAATCCGCCTCTTCCCGAGGTCCCGGAAGGTGATTCGGATGATGACAATCTGCAGGTAAGATCTTTCCTCGAACCGAAAAAATTTGATTTTCAGCCAAAGGATCACCTCGAGCTGGCGGAATCCCTGGACATAGTCGATATGGCCCGCGCCGTGAAATTTGCGGGCGCTCGCATGTACGTTCTCAAGAACGAAGGCGCTATGCTGGAATTCGCACTGTTCAAATTCGCGCTCGATCACCTTGTTTCCAAGGGCTTCCATCCCATGATCGTACCGCAACTGGTGCGTCGCGAGGCTATGGTAGGGACGGGCTTCTTCCCTCTGGGCGAAGAAGATACCTTTCGTATCGAAAAAGACGACGTGTACCTGGTGGGCACGTCGGAAGTGTCCCTCGTGTCGTATCACATGGATGAGATTCTCAATGAGAAGGAACTCCCGAAACATTATTGCGGCTATTCCACCTGCTTCCGCAGAGAGGCCGGGTCGTACGGCCGGGATACGCGGGGCTTTTACCGTTTGCACCAGTTCAACAAAGTGGAACAGGTCATCATCTGCCAGAACGATCCCGATGTGTCCAGGGCCGAGCACCAGCTTCTCCTGAACAACTCCGAGGAACTCATGCAAGCCCTGGAGCTTCCCTACCGGGTCGCCTTGGCCTGCGGCGCGGAAATCGGGCAGGGCCAGGTCCTGAAGCATGAGATCGAAACCTGGATGCCCAGCAGAGGCAAATACTCGGAGACCCATTCCTGTTCCAGCCTGTACGAATTCCAGGCGCGACGATTGAGAATCCGCTGGCGCGGAAAAACCGGGAAAACCCAGTATTGTCATACCCTGAACAATACTGCCATTGCGTCGCCCCGAATTCTCATCCCTCTGCTGGAAAATTTTCAAAACGAGGACGGAAGCGTCACGGTTCCTGCAGTCCTGCGACCGCTGATGAACGGAATGGAGCGTATTGAGCCGAAGAAATCGAAAAAATAGGAGCGAATGCCCGGACTGTCCCCAACCTCCGGAAGGTCTTACACGCTTTTCTTTCGACGTAGTAAGTTGGGGGTTTTTCTTGTGTAAACATGCGTAAAGACAGTTTCCCACTCAGCGAAGACTATAGGGATTCTCAACAGCAATGCCGGTTTTGAGTGCGCGAAAAGATTGGAAGATTGTCATTGCGAGGGCAAAGCCCGAAGCAATCTCCAACTGACCAAAACTGAGATTGCTTCGTCGCTCTGCTCCTCGCAATGACATGATTGGACCACCGGAATACGGGTGAGAATTATGAGAGAATCCGACACAATGTTCGAGAACCACCATAGAAGTTCTCGAGGCAGTGGGGAGCCTTGACACGCGGGGCTCCAAGAAGGTGCTCCATGATGCTATCTTGCCGTGCTTGTCTTCGAATGGGCATAGCGGAATCGCGCGACACTTCAATACCGCGGAATCAGAGAAGACTATGATTATTTTGAAAAAGAATGCGGACCGCAGAGTTCGCAAAGGACATTTGTGGGTATTTTCCAACGAGGTGGCCGATCCGTCTGTATCCGAACTGGAACCGGGATCGGTGCACGAACTCCGGGACGCCGGCGGCGAATTCCTGGGGATGGTGTACGCCAATCCCGCGAGCCTCATTACCGCTCGGATTGTCTCCCGCAAACGGACGGACATCGATGAAGATTTTCTGCGGATGCGAATCCGCGGAGCACTGGAGAGGAGGCGGAGGATATACCCTGATAGGGACTTCTATCGGCTCGTCTTCTCGGAATCGGACCTTCTTCCCGGTCTTGTCGTGGACAGGTACGATTCGGTCCTCGCTGTGCAGAGCCTCACTGCCGGCGTGGACGCTCTGATGGACAGCGTGCTCTCGGTCCTCGTCAGCGAATTGTCACCTGAAGGCATCTGTTTGCGCAATGATTCGCCCATGCGGGCGCTCGAAGGTCTTCCCTTGGACAAAACCGTTCCGTACGGCTCGGTTCCGGAGGCCGTCACCATAGAATCGCTCGGCGTGAAATTCCTCGTGGATGTGATAAACGGCCAGAAAACAGGATTTTTTCTGGACCAGGAATCAAATCGCCGCCTCCTGAGGAGGTACGTGTCTCCGGGAGCACGGGTTCTGGACCTGTTCTCCTACACGGGTGCCTGGGGATTGCACGCGGCTGCCGCAGGCGCTGAAGAAGTCACGGCTGTCGATTCGTCCAGAAGTGCTCTGGACCTGGCTTTAGCAAACGCGGCCCTCAACGGTATGCAGGACCGATTTCTGCCGGTGAAAGATTCGGTAGTCAATTTTCTCAAGAAGGCCAAATCGGCCTGGGATGTGATCGTCCTCGACCCCCCCGCGTTCATCAAAGGACGCAATCAGATCAAGGAAGGCGCCAAAGGCTATATCGACATCAACAGGCGGGCTCTGACGAAGCTGAACACTGACGGCATACTGGTTACGTGTTCATGTTCCCATCACTTGGACGCTGCCACGTTCGAAGAAGTCCTTCTTGCCGCGTCGCGCCAGAGCGGGCGCGATCTTCGTATTCTGGATGTCGGCGGACAGGGGCCGGATCATCCTTTCCTGCTGACCATGCCGGAGACCCGTTACCTGAAAGTCATGGTGGCTCAGGTCGCGTGATTCGGGTGAGAGGCAGGCCCCCCGCCAGGGCAGCCCGCCAGCCGATTCCGGATTCAATTGGCAGGTTGCACAGCGAATTTCTTTCATAAACGGTATGGAAAGACCTTGACTTCTGAAGTTGAATGGAGCAGGATAAAATCAGTTGAATTCGTTTTCGATGCTGCTTCAACGGTTGACCCGTTCAGCCCTAGCGAAAGGAGCATTGCATACGAGGTTCAGAATCATCGTTCTTTGTTAGAGGCAATGAAGCCGTTCCTTGTTCATGAGGAACAATTTCTTTGAACGAAACTTTTGAAGCGGAGTTGTGACGCAGCTCCGCTTTTCTATTTCTGCCATCCCGTCCGCGGGAACACCCTTCGGAACTTTCCTCGTCTCCAAAGTGTCTAGTTTTGTACGCCCATGTGACGGCTCTGAGTAGAGCCGGCGTCCTCATAATGGGGGAATTCGCTATGGCACCGAAAACGCATTCTCGGGCGATTCCTCAAAGGCACGGACCGCATGGGCGTTCGTCTTTCCGGACAGCGCCAAACGCTCAATGGGGGGAATGCCATGACGAGGGATATTCGTTGCGGAGGAGTAATGCAAGGGCGCCTGTGCAATTATCCTATTCGTATGGAAGAGGAAACCGGTGATTACCAGGACAATGATCCGGGCTCCCGGAACTACGGGAAGGATATCCAAGCGTGCCCCCGGTGCGGAGAACGGCTGTATTTGTGGAAGGAACACACCGACCGCGTGAACCCCTTGTGGTAACCCGTCGGGACAGGTGTGGTCCGTTTTCCCACATACCAACAATGCGTTTTTAAACAAGTAAGATTGGCGGGACCCTTTTTGTACACAGTGTCCCGCTCCACCCCCTCCCGGAAACGTCTAACACTCGCCCACATTCGAACGATCCAATCATGTCATTGCGAGGAGGAACGACGAAGCAATCTCTGTTTTAGCTAATTGGAGATTGCTTCGGGCTTTGCCCTCGCAATGACAATCTTCGAATCTTTTCGCGTAGTCAAAACCGACACTACCAATAAAACTTTTTGACGTGGGGTTCGATGATTCTTTTAAGAAGTACCCTCCCCGATTTCAAATACTTGAAAACGAAATGCTATCGGTTACTCCCGGGTCGCGACCACGACGCCCGTCAAGATCAAGACACCGCTGACCACGTGCACTGCCTGGATTGGCTCGTTCAACAGCACAAGGGCTTCCAGTCCGCTGAACAGCGGAAGACAATAGTATACAAAGGCCGACCGGACAGGACCGATGATCGCGATTGCCTGGTTCCAGCACCAGAATGCCAGCAATGATGGCCCGATTCCCAGATAGACGATTGACGCAATTGCAGTGCGAGAAAAATGGATTTCGCGCACCGCCGTCATCTCCCTCGCCACCCAGGGGACAAGGAAGACCAAACCCAGAATAAATGTGGACGTGAGAAATACCATCGGGCTCAACTCCGGAGATTTGACGCGCACGAGAATCCCGTACAGCGCGAAAATAGCTGAAGCGACCAACATCCAGGCATCACCCGCTGAAAAATGCATATCCGTGAGTCGCGACGTGTGTCCTCCGGTAATCAGCAGCACTACTCCCAGCGTCGCTGCCACCAGACCGATGATTCTGGGACGGGTGAAGGGCTCTCCGAGAAATACGCGTGCAAACATCACTATGAAGAGAGGGGAACAGATGGCAATGAGGGAGAGATTCAGCGCCTTCGAAGTGTGAGCTGCAATATAGATGAGGGTGTTGAATACGGTAACGCCCAAGAATCCGCAAAGGGCAAGATACCCGAGATTCTTGCGCACGGTCGATCTGCTGCGATAAAGGGGCCGCAGGCCGAACGGCAACACCGCCAGAACCGCAGTGGCCCACCGTAAAAAGCCCAGCGTCACGGGAGGTATGGAATCGGAAAGTCCGCGAGCTACTATGAAATTACCGGACCATATGGCTGTTGCAGCAAGCACGAGTAAATAGCCGGTCACGGGTCTTGTTTGTCTCGGCGCCAATCGTCATTGTCTCCTGAACATCCACACGGGTAATTCTCTCTGTAGCAGAATGCGCAGTCGCACTGAAGTGTCCATGATAGGCGCACATTGTCAAGCCCCATATCGTGTCAACAATGTGAATCCTGGGGAAAGGAACGGCCATGGTTGCCGGAAGTGCCGCTCTGATGCGGACTGACGGAAGGATATCATGGGCAGGCGAAGCACATTGTGCTGCCTGGAAAGGCCCGCGCAGCTGTGTGCCTTACGAAGCTCAAGAATGATGACCATTTTCCAGGCCGCATGCCACGGAGCAGGGGAAATTCGGGTCGGATCCCTCATGTGTCCTGACACAATCGTTGTAACAAAAAGATGGTGCACCGCTCACAGTTCGTTTCAGATGTCTGGGACGCCTGGTCCTTGCGTTTGCAACTGACAGGGGACTTCTCCTCTGCCTCAATTGTTCCATGCAGCCCTCACGGACCGCCAGAGCGACCACAGCGAGGAAGAACACGGCTCCAACGAACAACAATGTTGAAAAAACCATGGTGCGGTCTCCTTTCATTCAATTCCGTTCAACCTCTTAGACGCACGTGCGGATTTTTTGATTCGTTCCCATCGGTCGGCGGTTGCAATGCGGAACGCTTTCAGTTAGCTTTCTGCGGCGAGAGACAAACCGGAATCAGGAATGATTTTTGATGGGAGCGAACCATTTCGGACTTTTTTGATCCAGCACCAGGCAGCTTGAGACGTTGGGCCATGTTCGCGGTGGGCAGCCTCAATTTTGCGGTGTCCATGTTCTACCGGTCATCCACTGCTGTGATCAGTCCTGCTCTCGTGAATGATTTCGGCCTCACCGGCGCGCAGTTGAGCGATCTCTCCGCGGTTTTCTTTTATTCTTTCGCGTTTTCGCAAATACCTATCGGCATGGCTCTGGACCGTCTGGGACCGCGAATCACCATGAGTTTTCTTGCGGTAGCAGCGGTGACCGGTGCCCTTGTCTTCGCGAAAGGTCAGACACCGAACCAGTTGATTTTGGGCAGGACGCTTCTGGGGATCGGAATGGCCGGAAATCTCATGGCCGTACTCACTCTCCTGGCTGTCTGGTTTCCCGTGGACCGATTTGCGTTCCTGAGCGGTATGGTGGTCTCTATAGGGGTGCTGGGCAGCCTTTTTGCCGCCACTCCGTTAACTCTCTTGAGCATGTCTGTAGGATGGAGGGCGAGCTTCCTCATATGCGCGGGGTTAAACGCGTTCGTGGTGCTGTCGTTCATTCTGATCATGAAAGACTGCCCGGACAGCCATTGTGCCCGAACAATGCAATCCGGGCCAGTGCTAGGGGGACTGGGTCGACTATTCCGTATGTACAGCTATTGGGCCATCAGCCTTGCAAATTTCGTTCGTTACGGATTCTTTGCTGCCCTGCAAAGTCTCTGGGCGGGTCCGTTCCTGATGTACGGGTTGGGCATGGGGGAAATCGCTGCAAGCAATGCCATTTTGTTCATGGGGTTGGGGTACATGGCGGGATTGCCGCTGAGCGGTTCCCTGAGCGACCGGGTGTTGCGCTCAAGGAAAAACGTCGTTCTTGCAAGTATGATCATATTCTGTGTCCTTACCGGATCCATCATACCATGGACATCCGCCACTCACACGTGGATCTTGTTCGCGACGTTCTTCGGCATCGGCCTCACGGCAGCGCCCGGACAGATCCTCTATGCACACATGAAGGAACTTCTTCCCCCTACCATGATCGCTCAGGCCATGACCGCCGTGAACCTCTTCACCACTCTGGGAGCCGGGGTAATGACTCACGTGCTGAGCCTCGCCATCGGATGTGACCCGTGCAATCTCGCCGGGCCGGACGGATTTCGGCCTCTCTGGTATGTGGGAGGATTTGCCCTTATGGTGGTCTGCCTCATGTACGGAGTGGTTCCCGACAGCACGGCACTCAAGACCGCTAAATCGTAGGCTGCATCAGAACCTGGCAATTTGCCGTACTGCACGGCCAGGAGCCGGATTCAAGTGAGGAGGGGGTGTATTTTCCCTTCGCAGTGTTGTAAGATTGCGAGAAAAGACGGCACCCAACCGTTTCGAGTGTAGTGGCGGTCGGCTGTAAAGAGGTTCTTCAGCGTAGTCCGGCGAAGTTCCAAAAATAACCAATTTGAATTTTTTTTGTGGTATGAGCTTGAGGCGCGAGTGCAATGCTTGAGGGCTTTCTGCCAATGCGCGTTCAAGTACTTGACATCGTGGAGGAACTTCTTGTAAGAAGTTCGTCCACGAACCCCGCCTCAGGAGCTGTTTACCCTCACCGGCCCCCCAGTTCCTGGAAGGAAATGTGGGGTTCCGGCAATCGATGGAATTTTCCGGGAGCGGTTTGGGCAGGATTCCTTTACAAAGAAGGCCCCGCCAGTCTGGCTTTCTTGAAAGCGCATTGGAACGGGACGAAGATCAAGAGGAGTACATAACGGTGAACAAGATCGAACAAGCCGAGCGCCGGCTAATGCAGCGGTCGCAGATTATTTCGGACAGATGGTGCAAAGGTGAAATCACAAAAGAACAGTATAGACAGGCTCTAAAACAAGAAAGTGAAAATCTGAAGCGTGCCATACACGATTTCATGAAACCGACGATAACCGAGAAAGCGGTGTACTTTTTCGCCATCGGTCTGACGCTTCTGGGCGCGGGATTCGTCGCCTGGATGGTTCTGACTGTCGTAGGCGAAAGTTAGGGTTCCCGGATTCTCCCCTCCTGACAATACTGCTCACGGCCGTTGAGCCGAGGCAGACCCCGAGACGGAACATGCATCGCCCACCGATGGGTGTTGATGAGCTGAAATAAATCCACATCTCCCATGGAGGATGGGGCATGTGTTGATTCAGGCCGCTGAATTCGCACAATACGGCGAACTGGTGGCCAGCACCGATCCTACCAATCCGAAATTCGGGGAATTTCTGGACAACAAATTGAAGTCCGGGGCAGCAGTGCAGTGCATGCCCTAAACCACCGCCCGTCCTGAAAGCGGTTCATGATCGGGTGTAACATGTTTGGGAGACTCTGAATTCTTCAGACAGCGGAGGTTTTGCCCTTTTCAAGAAATCGAGCATACCAGAGCGTCAGAGGAAGCACGGTTTGACCGGAATCGAGGTGTAGGAACATGGGCGCTGTTTCACTCTTCTCTGGCAGGTCAGGCTTTCGACATTCGTGTGTTGAAACTCTCTGATCTGCGACAATCGTTTTCCTCCATCTTGTCAAGAATCGAAAGCTTTGGCATCCTGTTTCAGGAAGATACGTTTCACGTTGAAAAGGATACGTTTCCGGATATGGACAAAGAACCCCTATTTTCGTTTGGTCGCAACTGGCAGGCATTTCTCAGGAACTTCGATGAAGACAGGGTGAAAAATGCAGAATTCTCGCTCACCGACTTCTTGAATGTTCCCGATCTGCGAGGCAAGAGCTTTCTGGATATTGGTTGTGGAAGCGGTTTATTTTCGTACGCTGCGTTCAAGCTGGGTGCAAAGAGACTAGTAAGCTTCGATGTCGATCCATTCAGCGTGGAATGTTGCAAGTACCTGCATGGAAAAGCCGGGACGCCTTCGCATTGGGAAGTGACGGAGGGTTCGATCCTCGATCCCGGGTTTCTGGAGGGGCTGGGAACCTTTGATATAGTCTATTCCTGGGGGGTGCTGCATCACACAGGCAGGATGTGGGATGCTATCGACAATTCGGCTCGCCTGGTCAATGCCGGCGGGTGCTACTACATTGCGCTGTACAACAAGATTCTGTCGCGAAACGGCTCCACCTCCTGGATTCATCCGTTCTGGCTGAAAATAAAACAGACCTATAACCGTCATCCCGGCCTGGCAACGTACGTTCTGGAGCCTTTGGCGATGGCGGCGTACATGAGCATGGTGGTGGCTAGACTTGAAAATCCCGTCACGCATCTGAAAAATTATAAGTCCCACAGAGGGATGAGTTGGAAGACCGACGCGACAGACTGGCTCGGAGGGTACCCGTACGAGTTCGCAACAGTGGAGGAAGTCTTCAAATTCGTAAAAAGCACATTCCAGGAGTTCAATCTCATGAACATCAAGGTCACCAGCGGCCGCGGCCTGAACTGGTTCCTGTTTCAAAGATCCGTGTGATGTGACGGGAACTCGGGCCGATCATGTTCCCTGCGGGATGGAAGGGGCCGAAATTTGGAGGCGGCGTGCTAAAGATCTTTAGATAATGTGGCGAGTCTGTCGTGTCTAGGTAATTGGCCGTTTTTACTAATTTAGATCGCTAAACCCTAGTAATTTCCGATGCTTACCAATTTACTTGTGCGGGTCTTGGCTCGGGAGACCCCGTATCAATTCGCCGCCTCTCGTGTGCCAGGCTAGTGCAATTGCTGTGCCAGACTCATACTCCATTGGATAGCTTGTCCCGGGCATTGCGGCCGAAAACTGCTTCCCTGCTTGGGCCCAAACAACCCGCGGTGAGGCGTCCTGCCGGGCGCTCATAAAATTTATGCCGAGTAGTTTACTCAATTTGCGTAGTAATGTTTTCAAGTCACATCGCGGGCGCGAACTGCTCATTTTTTTATGATCTATCAAATAAAAAAGCCCGCTTTCTTCTTGGGCATGCACAGAGGGCATCGTGGACGGGCAAAGTGGGCATACCGGAGCCGATAGCACTGTGGTCTCCCGAAAACTGAAATGTGGATACTTTTCAGAAAGCGGGCCCCTTCAGTCTGATTACGTGAAAACGCACGAGCATGCTGCTTCTCACGCGAGATGGATATGTGTTCACCCCAGACCGCCGAGTTTTTCAGTGCGAACCGTTTTCCTGACCCGGCAGCTCAATTGCGATATCCGATCAGCAAGGTCTGCAGTCACAGGACTCATGGTGAGATCATGAAATCCCTCCATTCCGTGGTTTACGAACATGACCGCGAGCCAGCCTATGGGCAGGGCGCTCCTCGCTGTGACGGCAAACGCGGCTTCTTTCACCGCCCAGTCGTTTCCGTTAAAAGAGAGGGCCATTCCTCCTCCTGCCTTGACCGTGCGAAACGCTTCTACGTCCGTAATGCTGTCCCCCACATAGAACACGTCTTCCAAGCCCGCGGCTTCCATATCTGCGATCTTCAGTATGGCAGCGGCCTTTTCTTTTCCCCCTACCGGGTTCACCTCCTCTATCATCCGATAGATTTTCAAACTCGGCAAAATAGTCCAGAATATTTCATCCAGGCGACGCACTGTGGCTTCGTCTTCGCGGCTGAGATCGTCCGGCGATGAAGCCCCTTTTGGAATAGAAAAGTCCGGGAGTTCCATTATGTGGCGATGAATTTCTTTGAGGGCTTTTTTCTCGTCTTCGGCAAGAGAATACCTGTCGAGCATCACGCGGGTCGAATACGTGTTCCTGAACGGAAACCGTATGGCATCACACACAGCGAGGATGTAGGGAGAATAGCTCGTGCTTACGATGTATGCAGGCATGATGTCAAGGATCTCCCGGAGCATGCAGTCCGCTTGCGGAATGATTTCAATAGTCCTGCGGGAGAATTTCACCATATTCCGGTCGTCAAGCCCGAACGCCTTAAAGAAGGGCAAAATCAAACGAAGGGTGTCTCCGGCCTTGTAGCCCGGTTTACGTACTACCTCGGCCAGATAATCGTCGTACAGGCTGATCTTACTGAAAAAGCGATCACCTTTTGGAATGAAAGCTTCAGCAAGTTCCGCAGCGTTGTCGTTTTTTGTTATGGGGCCTTCGCAATCGCTTATGAAGATCCGTTTTGAACTTCGTTCCATCAAACTCCTCCCAATTCAGGAGCTGCGCCGGCTCACCCCCGAGACCGGCGAGTCTTGCCAAGCCTGGATAATTGCAAGCGGAAAAAGGACTTGTCCGGATAACTGCTCCGACCATATCCCTCGATACTCTTGGACGCTGCTGCTGCCGCGAGAAGCAGACATTCTTCCAAGTCAATGGATTCAAGCATTCCAGCGAGAAACCCTGCGGCGGCCACGTCTCCCGCTCCGGTTCGGTCCTTGAGCTCGCCCGGGGATACAGCTGGCCTCATGATGAATTTGCGAGGAACGAAGACCCCGATACCTTCCGCGCCCATTTTCACAACGATCGTGGAAATTCCCATCCCGAGCAATAGGGAGGCTCCCTGTTCAAAGGAGCGTTCGCCTGTGAGTTTTTGCAACTCCTCGGTGGTGACGAACAACAGGTTCGCTCGCTTCAGAAGAGGCCGCAGGGTTTCGAGTCCCTTTTCGCAATAAATCGCGCCCGGATCGAAACTCACTTTAACGGCTTGAGAAAGAGTTTCGACCAACCGAACTTGGGCTTGCAGCGGTCCGGAAGACACAAAGGACGTCAAGTGAACCCATTGTGCTTGCTCAAAGTATTCCACTTCCGGTTCGCGGGCACCTGCATGGTCGTTGGCGTTGGGTAAAATGACGAGCACCCGGTCCTTATCATCATCTTCCCTGTCGATAAGTGCAAGGCATCTGCCCGCAGGTACGTCCATCTGACGGACGCGGAGGTTTTGAGGTTTCCCGAGGTCTTGCAATCGAAGAAATTTGGCGTCATCTTTCCCCGTTGTCCCGTAAAAACCGGTCTCGAACCCCATTCGGGCAAGAGCGGCGATCATGTTGGCAGCGGATCCTCCCGGCTCCAGAGCTTTTCGCGTGCCGTTTGCTTTGAGCAAAGGATACACTCGTTCGAACCACGCAATGTCTCTGACGTATTCCGAGCCTGGTCGAAGATGATGATCTTCGAGGAAATCTCGTGTAGTTTCCCAAATCTCGTCCAGATTCAGCGAACCGAAACCGATTGCATGGATTGTCACCGTGGACTCCTCGTGCCGGCACCCTGCAAACGCATTTCCCGTCCCGATCCGGACAGAGACCCGGCAGGATCCCGTTCCGTATTCGGGAATGCAGCTATTCCGGTTTGTCAGGATTCCGTGAGAAACTTCTTACAAGAAGTGCCGTCCCGATTTCACGTATTTGAAATCGCATTCGCATCACAGGTACCCCGCGCACACGGGAGGCAGCTTTTCTCCTACCGATCCGCATACACGATGAGATCATCGAAATTTCGCGGTATCGGCTTCTCAGCTCTCAGGCTGCGGCCGTGGGGCGCAAGGTTCAAAAACAAAATCCTCTACTTGCAAGGAGTGAATTTTTGCTTTAGTCTCACCCTTTGTCAATCAAAATCCTGGACCTCTCCTTGTGCCGAATGAAACCGAAACCCGTACCGGATTTCCGGCTGCCGCAGGGGAGATTCAGGTAAATTATTTTGGGAAGCCGAGAGACCCCCCGCATGATTCCCGAACCGATCCGGGTTCACCACGCTGCATGCTCGCACATGGACTCTTCAGCCTACGTTCGGCTTGAAAAAGCAATCAAGTCATTCCCCACCGAGAAAAAGAAGACGGCTCTGGCAGCAC
>Ga0187785_10000537_pt1 | contig 14057 bp, 12 predicted proteins | sample 0815_BV2_4_20_MG_FD_132466 | JGI IMG/M metagenome (GOLD analysis project Ga0187785, IMG submission 132466) | Tropical peat soil microbial communities from peatlands in Department of Meta, Colombia - 0815_BV2_4_20_MG | ecosystem: Environmental > Terrestrial > Soil > Wetlands > Peat | place...
CGAGACTCTGCAGCCGGCTCTCAGCGCCGGCCGGCTGCAGTCCCGTTCCCCTCACCATTTCCCGGTGTGCGCACCACCGTCCACGTGCAGCACCTCCCCGGTCACCTGACGGGCTTCCGTCAGATAGACGATCGCGTCGACGATATCTTTCACATCGGAAATCTGTCCCATCGGTTGAAGCGTCTTGAGAAAATCCCTCGGGTCATCCTTATGCATAGGCGTATTGACAATACCCGGCGCGACGGCGTTCACGCGTATGCCATGCTTCGCGTATTCCATAGCCAGGCTCCGCGTGACGGCCTCAAGGCCGCCTTTCGTAATCATTGCAACCGCAGCGTTTATTCCGGCGATCGGGTGATCCACCATGGTCGACGTGATATTGACGATGCTTCCGCCGGTCTTCTGAGCCAACATCTGCTTGATTGCGAGCTGGGTGATGAAGAGAAAACCCTCGATGTTGACTGAAACAAGAGACCGCAAATCGTCGACCGTGTAATCCGTGAAGCGTTTCGAGAAATACATGCCGGCATTGTTGACGAGTGCGTCGATCGATCCGAATTTGCTCCTGGCAACTTCGGCGATGTTCGCTGCCGTTGCAGCTTCGGCGACGCTTCCATCGACCAACGCGAGGTTATCTGATACCTCGAACGCACCCGACTTGGTGATGTTTCGCGAATTCGCCACCACGTTGTAATCGCGATCCAAAAAAGCCCTCACAAGACCTGCTCCGATGCCTTGCGACCCGCCGGTCACGATGACTGTTTTCCGTGCATTTGTCATTTCTCAGCTTCTTTGCACACCGCTTGTCTACAATCACTCTTCAAGCAGGGTTTGGTGTCCTTCGATATGAACTCAGGCTGCCGGGCCCGGCATCTTCCGTTGCATCGTGGAAGATGACCAATTTAATAATGTCAGGTCCCTTGGCTGCAGCGCTTCTCTCCCAATTGCGCCCAGTCATCATTTTATGACTTAGATGCGTCGCCGATAAAAAAAGTTCTCAGACCTGAAACAAATTCCGGTCCAGGCGGCCCCGTCACTGACCTCTCCCCCAAAAACTGATCCGGTTTCTAAGTTAGTTATTCATGAATCGATCTACTAGGTTTTTCGTGGTGCCCGCCGAACTGGGCGCGCATGGCGGACAAAAGTTTGTCTGCATATTCTGCTTCCCCGCGCGAACTGAAGCGCGAGTAGAGAGCTGTGCTGAGAACCGGCACCGGTATCGCTTCATCGATCGCAGCCTTGATGGTCCATCGCCCTTCGCCCGAGTCAGATACACGGCCTGCAAACTGCGACAGGTTCGGATCATCGGTCAGGGCCCTGGCTGTCAGGTCGAGCAGCCAGGAGGCTATTACGCTGCCTCGTCGCCACACTTCAGCAATGTCACGGAGATTGAGATCATACTGATAGTGTTCCGGGTCGCGCAAAGGAGTGGTCTCCGCGTCGACAGAGCGATCCTGTTTACCAATATTGGCGCCACGCAGTATGCCAAGCCCTTCAGCGTAAGCAGCCATGACACCGTACTCGATGCCGTTGTGGACCATCTTGACGAAATGTCCGGCACCGCTCGGGCCGCAATGGAGGTAACCGTGCTCGGCCGTTCCGCCAAGTTTATCGCGACCGGGGGTCCGCGGAATATCACCGGCACCGGGCGCCAACGTCTTGAAGATTGGGTCGAGGTATTTCACTGTTTCCGACTCGCCACCGATCATCAGACAGTAGCCTCGCTCCAGCCCCCAAACGCCCCCGCTGGTACCGCAATCCACATAGTGGATCCCCTTGGGAGCGAGCGTCTTGGCTCGGCGGATGTCGTCTATGTAATAGGAATTCCCTCCGTCGATGACTATATCGCCTCTCTGAAGCTTTCCGGCCAACTCGGCAATAGTCTGGTCCACCACGGCTGCAGGCACCATCAACCAGATGATCCTCGGGGCCTGGAGATTCTCCACCAAGTCCTCAAGCGAAGGGGCGGCAAACGCTCCTGTTTCTTTCGCAAACGCCTCCCGAGTCTTCGCCGTTGCAGAATACACGCTGATAGTGTGTCCAGCGGACATTAAACGGCGCACCATGTTGCCGCCCATTCTTCCAAGTCCAACCATTCCAAGTTGCATTTTTTTCATAATAGTTTTCTCGCTTGTAGAAATGAATTAGCCGCATCGGTCGCCGCTCTTCGCAGTTATGCCTCTGCCACCGAGGCAATCATATTCATATTGTCGTCTTCTACCCCCTGACGGGCGGAAAAAGTCTCGTGTATCAATGCAGCCTAACCTTTGCAGCATCCGGTCCCTCGCTTCCGGCTACGTACGTCAACAGGCGGTCGGCTCGGTCCCCGCAACCTTCGCACCCCTGAAGGACCGGGTCCAAGAAGGCCCAGCACAGCTCTACGGCATCCTGCCTCCAGAAGAGCATCTGGTCTCCCTGCATACAATCAATGAGTGCCTTTTCGTAGGCGTCCAGAATCGGCCCCGTGTAATTCTCTCGATAGTTGAAATCCATGGTCACTGACCGCAAGCAAACTTTGGCCCCCGGATTCTTGGTCTCAAAAATCAGATTTATCGCTTCTTCAGGTTGGATGCCCAGAGTTAGACGGTTGGCCGTTATAGTTTCGGCAAGACTACTTTGAAATAGCAAATGCGGCACTTTCTTAAAATGAACGACAATGTTCGTCAGCTTTCTAGCAAGCCTCTTTCCGGACGTCAGGTAAAAGGGAACGTCCTGCCATCGCCAGTTGTCGACGAACACTCTCATCATGGCGTAAGTCGGCGTAAGCGAATCACGACTTACGCCAGGTTCCTCACGGTAACCGGGAACGGGCTGACCTTCCATCCTGCCGGGGCCATATTGCCCCAGGACAAGGTTTTCTGAGGGATTATTACGAGAAATCGGCCTGAGAGACCGGAATACCTTCGCGTGCTCATCTCTGACCTGTTCTGCCTCAAAGAGCGCTGGGGGCTCCCCGGCAATCACCGCCAGAAGTTGCAGCATGTGGTTCTGAAACATGTCCCTTAACACCCCGGCCTCTTCATAGTAACCAGCTCTATTTTCCACTCCCACGGATTCCATCGCATTGATATCTACGCGGTCTATAAACATTCTGTTCCATAACGGCTCGAAAATGGTGTTGGCAAATCGAAACATCAGAATATTTTGGACTGTTTCTTTCGCGAGGTAATGATCGATCCGGAAGATCTGCTGCTCGTTGAAATATTCGTGCAGTTCCCGATTCAACTGCTGAGCGGATATTACATCGCTTCCGAAAGGCTTTTCGACGACGATACGACTCCATCTATTGCCATTTGCGTGCTCCCTGGAGAGACCTGCCTTTCCGAGCATGCCTGCCACGCTTCCGTAGGCCGAAGGAGGTATGGCAAGATAAAATATTCTGTTGGATTCCGAATCGTGCTTCCCTTCAATCTTCACGAGAGTTCTAGAAAGCTCGTTGAAGGACTCTACAGAGCCAAGGTCGATCGGATGGTAATAGATATGGGAAGCGAAGTCGTCCCACTTTGAAAGATCCATGTCCTCGACAGCTTTTCTTATGCGATTCCGGAATTGTTCATCCGACATTTCGGAACGGGCTGCGCCCAGGATCACAAACGATTCAGGAAATCCTTTAGACAAATAAAGATCATAGAGCGATGGAGCCAGCTTTCTCGTCGTCAAATCGCCCGTGGCTCCGAAAATCACTATAGAGCAGGGCTCAATTGGCTGATCTATTAAGCAGGCCTCTCGTGGAATTTTCAGATCCGGGGCTCGGCCTTTTACGGCTAAATCTATGCTCTTCTCGATGCTCTCACGGTCTATTACCATTTTTCACCTCTCGGGCCCGACAATAATTGCAGGGCAGGCGGACTATGCAGTCTCTGCCGGGCTGCCTTCACCCCGTGTGCCCGTGTTAGCCTCCTCAATACCGGAAAATAGCGTCTTGAGTCCTTCCGCCATTGTCGGGTGCCGGAAAATGGCGTCGTGCAGCACTGTGTAGGAAAATCCAGCGAGCATCGCCGTCTGCACGACCGCCACAACTTCACCCGCCTCAGGTCCGATCATCGTAAAACCGAGTATGCGATAATCCTTAGAGTCGATCAGGGCCTTCATGAAACCGCGGGTTTCACCGGTCGTCAGCGCCCGCAGCACAGCAGCCATCGGCAATTTCACCACCCTGGCCGCCATATCGATGGATGTAGGACCGGCAGAAATCCCGAATCTGTCAGCGTGATGAACGAGATCTGCAACTTTAGCCCTCCAGATTTCGTTTTTGCTGGGAAGTTAGCTGACGTTCGGGCAAGAGCCCCCGATCCACCGTCGTTCGACGACCGCCGTCTGCTGTCCGGATTTTGCAGGGTGCCAGGCGAGTAATTTTTCACTCGCGCCACTTCTGATGATCAAGTTCTCAAACATTTCTCTCTGCATAGAGAAATCCTCATCAAAGAACAAACGGTCCTATCGCGGCCATGATTTCAAAGTGAGTCTCCGCATTTCTGTCTACACCTGCGTAAGGCCGCCATCAGCGACGTCGCCTTGAACGTCCGTGGCGTTGCTGCCGGTCAAGGCATTGTCGAGTTCCACCTGGCGCAGCCCAATGATGAAGACATAGGCACCTTCGCCGACAAAGCGTTGCGCTGCGGTCAAGTTACCGCCCACGGTCAGCAAGTTACAGGCAGGCAGTTAACCTTAAATGTCCCGTCGCTGTTTTTCTTACTCGACTTGAAATCATAATAATCGCCACTGATTCCGAAGACTAATGAATCGCTCTCACATTCGCCGGGACCAGAACTTTATACAACTTGGTCCGTTAATCATTTGTCGCATTTGACACACTCACAAGAAAAAGGTTCGCCCACGCGAACCAAAGCCCTAGTGGCAGCGCACCAGTTCCGCTGCTCTTGTTTCCAGGTGAGAACCTTTTCGCTTATACATCTAAGCGTGTAGGACTAAATGAAGATTGGGCCCAATATGTAAAAGTCATACGCCTAGTGATTTCGGAATCATCAATTAGTTCGGGAAAAAGGAAATTGCTGCGATTTCAAGCGAATCAATTTAGACGCCGTAAGCCTCAGTATGCTGTTTTTCCTGCCCGTTACAACAGCCGACAATATATTCCCGCCAATGAGCCATTTCAGGCTCGTTTTGGTTTTGTCAGCTGCTTTTCTGGATGAACCCGGGGATGCCCGTCTCCGTCACCGGATTGAGCCTCTCTCGCGTCTGGATGGCATTGATCTCTTGCATCGCGTTTGCGGGAAGAGCGGAGATGTCGAAATTCTCCATGGCGCGATTAGGAGTCTTCGGCGTTGTCAGAACAGCAGTCCCACGCTGCACCGCCCAGGCAAGCAGTACCTGTGCGGGAGTCTTGTTGACTCGCTGCGCAATCGCAATGATTGCGGGATCCTCCAGCACTCCGGGCTTGATCCCATGGCCCAGCGGTGCAAAGGCTACCATTACGATTCCGTTACTGTTGCAGAATTCCAGGAGCTCGGTTTGCGGCAGATAGGGATGGGATTCGACCTGGACCACGGCGGGCTTGATCCTCGCCGACTTGAAGATCTCCTGCAGTTGATCGAGGCTTACGTCCGACATGCCGATCACCTTGCATTTGCCGCCGTCCACGAGGTTCTCCATCGACTTCCAGGTGTCCACGAGACTGATGCCTTCGTCATAAATCACATTACCGTTGCGATCCCTCGGGTCTTGGTCGTCTCCTGGCAAAAAAGCAAAAGGGGTGTGGATCAGATATAGATCGATGTAATCCAATTGGAGCCTGGTACGGCTCGACTCAAATGCCGGCAGGACGCGCTCCGGACGATGATTGGTGTTCCACAGCTTTGTCGTGATAAACACCTCCTCGCGCGTGAGCGATCCGGCCTGAATGGCTTCCCGAATCGCCTCTCCCACCTGCTCTTCGTTTCGGTATCGTTCCGCGCAATCGAGGTGGCGAAATCCTGTTTCCAAAGCCGTCTTGGTGGCGTTTTTGGTCTCGGCTGCGTCGGCAATCAACGTGCCGAATCCCAATGCGGGCATTGTGCCTGAACCTCCGCGAAGCGGCAGCTTGCGGTATCTGAGATTGTTGGATTGCTCCATGATCTTGCTCCCTGTCACTGACCTGACTGGCCAACCCTATGTTGGCCTCAAGTTGGCAAGCGGTCAACGAGGTCCTGAAAACCTCCCTCCTGCCGGTTGTTCCCAGTCGCAGGCGGAACGGTAGAGGAGTGCGGTACAGACAATAACCCACAGTGCGCTGGGCACCATAATGGCGAATCGAGACTTCCTAACCCAGCATGCTCAGCATCCTCTCAACACACTTTACCTCGTTGCCGTGCCCGACGATTTGTCCCGTTGAGCAACATGGTCGCCGCCGCAAAAAAGTGCTTCCCGCGTCTTGGCAGAGACCTATCGTCGCGTGGCGGTAACTGTTCGCGTGTTGATTTTTCGCGTAACCAGAAATCGCGGCAATTTTCTTTTGATCAGCATTAATTGATGGCTCCAGACCTCACCTGGCCCAAAAACTTTCACCGATTTGGCACATTCATTATTTATTGCTGTAGATGCACCAACTCAGACAAGTTTTTCAAGTGTGAAATACGTTTTCCGTTGGGGCGATCTTGTCCGCTCGATTGGCAGTCAGCGGGGCATATCGCGCCTGCGACTGGCGGAGCCAATCTTCGAAGCGGATCGTCCCGAGTCGCGGGTTATCGCCGGGGGTGAGGCTTTGATCGTTCACCGTAATGCCGTAGTAGAGCGCCTTGGGATCGGTGATTACCGTCCGTGCGTCCCCGGTTGCTTTCAGGAATTGCCGCACGAGGTCGTCTTGCCGAATCGGTTCGGGACCGGCCAGTTCGAACATGCCGTTCAACGGCTCAGCGAGGGCCACATCGGCCATGACGGCGGCCACGTCATCCGCCGCAATAGGCTGCATCAGTACCGCTGGAAGCCGAACCGTATGCCCTTCAGTCGCCGATTGGGCGATGCCGTCCACGAACTCGAAGAACTGCGTAGCACGCACGAGCGTGTAAGGAATCGTGGAAGCCTTGATTAGCTTTTCCTGGGCCATTTTTGCGCGGAAGTAACCACTCGCGAGCAGGCGGTCGGTGCCGACAACGGACAACGCCACATGATGGCCGACGCCTGCGGCGGCTTCCGCGGAGAGGAGGTTCCGGCCTGATGTCTCGAAAAACGCCAGGACTGCGTTGTCCTCCCACGAGGGAGCATTCGCGACATCGACGACCACCCGAGCACCGGCGAGCGCTTGCTCCAGTCCCTCGCCAGTGACGGTGTTGACACCCGATGATGGTGATGCCGCCACCACCTCATGGCCGTGCTGGCGAAGGTTGTTCACGAGCTTTGTTCCGATGAGCCCACTGCCCCCAATCACCACAATTTTCATGCCGATGGGCATGGTTTTATTAATGATGCCCTGGTTCTTAGGCTTTTCTGTTTTCATGATTTGTCTCCTGGAACTTATAGTCTTCGATCTCGCGATTGGGCCAAGACCGTTATAGTTTTCTCTCATTTCTCAACCCGTGGAAATCCACACAGCTCGCAGTTGGTTTTCTCCGCAATACATTCGACTTCAATCCATGCGTCTGCCCTTGATCGCCTACGGCTTGAGGACTGCCAGCAGGTTGATCTGACGAGTCCATTACCGCGGATAACCACGATCTTCATTGTTGGTGCCTCTCATATTTGCGAGTCATATTTGACCCTTGCGTATTCGCCCGTAGTCTGGAGACGAATGCCCGGGAGCTCTCGGCTTAGGTTGGATCTCGACTTCTTATTCGGTATTTCTGCCATAGGGCATTGCGGACGTCATTTGACCGGCACTAGTATCGGAGCGTCTTTTTCCTTGACCAAGATGACCAACATTTTTGCCGGCCTGGTCGTGCTTGCGTTCCGGCCCACGATATGAACATCGTCGGGCCCTTCGTAAAACGTCTGTCCCGGCGTTAGCGTCACTTCTTTTCCCCCTTTCACCTGCATTACAACGGAGCCTTCCAGCACGTAGACAAACGCCTGCGCATTGTGGCGGTGCACAGGGTCTGACAGGCCCGGCGGGTACCCTACGGTAATCATTAAGACTTCCTTGCCAGGACTGCCCATCAGATCTTTCGACATGAGCGAAGTGATGTCAACCTCTTGAGCCGCTACCGTGCTCGTCATGAGGCAAAGCAGAAGAAATGAGGGTAGCGTCCTCTTCATCGCCGACTTCTTATACATTTTGCACCTCCGACAGCTAGCCAAGAGAACCACGCGAGCCGCACCGCACATGGTGCACCCATCGCCTCGACACCGATTTCCTCGTAACTGTTTTTCTGTTCAGTCTCTTTTGCCCAGTAATTTCCTTTTGTTCCGAACTAATTAAGAGCTCCAAAATTCACCACGCCGAGGACTCTTACCAATTGGCCGATTCCCCAGTTCAGTCTCAAGTTATGTAGATGCTACGGCGACGGAAAAGTTTCTCAGATTGGAAACAGTCCCGTCGTGAGGGTTCATCGTTCTCAGTCCTGACTCTTTCGTCGTAATGGGAGTAAAAGTTGAATCGGGACCTCCGGCGTGACAGGGGGACTATCCACTACGTAATCACAACGCTATCCTGACAACATCAATGATTTCAATCAATTCACCCCTGTTTGTCACTCATGGGAGCCCAGAATCCGAGAATATGTTAACAAATTGTTAACACGCAGCAAGCCTTGTTCATGGAGCCAAACAACAACCATCTGTGCATGTCGAGAAGATAGCCCTCTTTCCCGATTTCTGCTCTTCCGATGCGGGGAGAGCAGACCGAGTTCAGGCACACTCTCAAGATATGGTGTTGCAAAACTTGATAAATCCGTTTAATATCAACAGCTGACCCAGAAGCTCTCATGTAAGTTCAGTGACGAATAGCGTCTCCGAGAACGGGGGGCTCCGTTACGATACCGATGGTCAAAAAAGCCTCCGACAATCAAACCGGATCACCCCAGAGCCGTCTTATAGTAATTCGCGTTCACTTATATGATTTTATCTCGCGTCACTTCCCGTTTTATGTTATGCCCTCCGTACTCAGGAGGTGACGGAATATGGGACGCGTAAGCAGGGCTCGTGATCATGTTTCAAAAGAGGAGATTGAGGCGCTGCTCAGGACAGCAGAAGGGCGCAAGCATTATGATAGGTTAATGGTTATACTCAATGCGATGGTAGATCCAAGGCCTGCAAGCGAAATAGCATTGCACATGAATGTTTCGATTCACAGTGTTCATCTGTGGATGGCGGTGTATAACCGGTTGGGACTTAAAGGTCTTTTCGGGCCAGGGCCTGGTGGGCGGCGAAACCAGCACATGACCCCAGAGGAAGAAAGCCTGTTCTTAAAACCCTTTTTTGAGAAAGCTGCCATGGGTGAAATAGCCACTGTAGCTGAGATCCGTGAGTCTTTGGAGGAGCACATAGGTAAGCCTCTCCACCATTCGGTGGTGTACCGTTTCTTGAATAGAAACGGGTGGCGCAGAGTAAAGCCAAGGCCGAACCATGTGAAGGCCAACCCACAAGAACAGGAAGCTTTTAGAAAAACTTCCCAACTGCAGTCGCCGAAATCGTGAGTGGGAGAGACCCAGAAGACTTAAGGCCGATAGCCCTCCTGTCCCGGGACGAAGGCCGGTTCGGTGGAATCAGTGATCACCGGTATTGTTAGGCTCCCAAAGGCATGCGGCCAACAGCCCCCCGGCAGATTGTACGCACCTTCCTGTACGTGTACGTTCCGCTCCATGACCGATTTCCCGTGCATGAGAGTTGTATAGGTGAAAGCGCATTGGTATGACACCCATTTCAATTCGATTCTGTACGGCTCGATTCAATCGAAACTGTTTGTTGGCCTAACCAGGAACCCTACCTGACGTAGGCCGTCTCGCGACGTCTCGTGGTATACTGCTGCGCATTGAAAACGGTTATTTCCACTCCCGTGAGCCAGGTTGTCTCCGGAGCGCCAGGCTGGCCGTCCGAATCTGAGGGGACATCGGGCTCATGGCGTCATTCTTAATGCGCAGCACTATATTGTGTCTATTTTGCGACCTTGGTGGGTGAGCTTGGTCTTCTGAATCAAACTCGCTCCAGTCACCTGGCCAATAAGGCAAGCTTTCAACGAACGATGCCAGTCAGGGGCAAGACACGGCCAATGTGTGCGGCTGGTCAACGGCCTCCAGAACGCCGCATACCAACTACTGTTTGGCCAGACGATGTGTGCATCGGTGTTGACGCGAGGCTGACGGAACATTATGCTTTAGAAAAGACCAAGTTAAGGTTCCGGAGCTACTGAGTTGCCAATTTCCCCTGCCTGCAGGTTCATGGTATACGACTCAGCGGCGTTGTATAGGCTGAAGAACCATCCATGGACCTGTCAGAACGGATGCACAAAAAAATGTGATACGCAGCGATAAACCGGCCAGAGCGCCTCAAGGTTCTCAGCATATCTCAAGAGCCCGAACAGGGGCGAACACGGTTGGTGCCGCAGGAGTTCGTTGCCGTTTCATGACGCGGGGGCTGCATGTTCACCATTGATCAGCAAGCTCGTGAATATTTCTTGGAAAAACTTGAAGGGGATCAAGCGGTACGGGTGATCTATCGTGGTCCCGGCTGAGTCGGCGGAGGAATCGCACTGGTCCTGGACGAGCCGGTGGCAGGGGACTTGAGATACGACGTGGACGGAGTGCGCATAATCGCGGACCCGATTGCAGCAGGTGTGATTGAGAAGGCCGCAGTCGTGACTATCTACTCCACCACCTTTGGACCCAAGGCAAGGCTGGAACGTAGTTGTTCCGGCACGTGATTCTTTACTTCGGAAATGTATTTCTCTTTTTCTCTGAGGAGGAATATCCCATTGATCCTCACAATCTCGTAGAAAAGCGCGGATGGAAAGGCGCCCTGAACGTAAAGATAGTCGAATCGTCTGTGAGACGCTGTCAGAACCTTATCCAGGAGGGACCACCTCTTGTGGAGACCGCCTCCTGGCTTCTGGAGCAGTTGCACACGTGAACCGACGCATCAATTGCAGGTCGGGCACTACATCGGTCGAGGTCCCTTGATGAGCGAGTCTAAAATCTATCGGACGGGTATTCGTGGGGCTGTGGCACTTGCCAACAGGATCGCCAGGTCCAGGGATAAGGACGAGGCAGCAAGAATGGCCGTTGCTGAAGAGGACATAGAATCCTTGGAAAGCCTCCTTCGCGAGGGTACAGACATCAATGCTGCGAAGGGCGAGTTCAAGACCACCCTATTAATGGAGGCTGCAGTCCGGGGGAACCTGGAGATCATGAGGCTGCTGTTGGAAAGAGGCGCAAAGGTCAACATGATTGACCAAGACGGCTGGACGGCTCTCATGGGAGCTACCGTTCAGGGACGCCTGGAACCGGTCAAGCTGCTTCTGGAATTCGGAGCCGAGGTGGATGCCCGGAACCACAATGGTGAGACCGCACTGGATATTGCAACAGGGATGAAGCACGCGGAAATCACAGACGCCCTTCTGGAACACGAAGCCCAGAGATAACGGTCGGCCATGCGGAACAGAATTCTCGTCGCCGTGCGCTCCCACCGGACCTCTTACACAGACTATACCTTCAATGTATTGTACCCCTTTGCCTCGCAGCACCAGGATGAACTGAACGTCATTCCGAATCTCGACGCACGAATTCAGGGCATGCTGGTGCAGCCCAAACCGGTTCGCTCAAGAAATTCATTGACTCGACGAGTTGACTCGACGAAAATGGATTCAGTTGTTATTCGATTTGGTTCGAAGGTGTTTTTACCTGACCAACGAAAGGAGCTTTATGGCAGAACAAACCACGGGCTTCAAAACATAGTGTTGGGAAAAAACATGCGACAGGGAGTCCTGTCGTAACAGCGATGAGTTTCTTAACTCACGAAACGGAGCTGAACAGATTCGGCTCCGTTTTTTTTGGCCAACAAATTCATCGTGATTCTCGAAAGTATAGGGATTCTTAAACGTAGTGTCTGTTTTGATTACGCGCAAGGATTCGAAGACTGTCATCGCGAGGGCGAAGCCCGAAGCAATCTCTAGCTGACCAAAAGTGAGATTGCTTCGTCGTCCCACTCCCCGCAATGACAGGGAAATGGCTGACATTCCTTGAGGTTGAGGGCGCCAATTATTTGAGGGCACCTGATGGCTTCTTCCGCGTTCGCATTTCCTGTCGGCCATGTGACCGTTGTGGTCCCCGCAATACCCCGTCTCCATCAGATTGCCTTCGGGTTCCCGGAAATAGACCGAGGTTTCGGTTTCATGCCCACCCAACGCGGAACAGGTACCTCCGACCCATCACAACCTCAAAGAACCCCAAGATGCCAGACCATTTGCCTACTTTCGTACAAGGGGTTATCCTGTTAGAAGGCGGAGTACCAAACAAGGAGGGTCACCATGGTGAGAAGAATTGCCCTGGGTTTGATCATCAGCTCAATTCTCATGGTTTCCGGAGTGAGCGCGGAAAAGAGCGCCATCAGTCAGGACGAAATTGCAATTCGCAAAGCAGCTGAATCCTATGTGGAAACCTATAACCGTGGGGATGCATCGGCCGCGGCTTCTCACTGGAGCCGGGACGGCGAGTACCTGACCCAGGCCGGAGAACACGTGAAAGGGCCGGACAAAATACGGTCTGCCCTGGAGAAGCTTTTTTCCGAACGCAAGGGCATCCAGGTGAAAGCGGCACTTTTCGACGTTCGACGCCAATCGGCCGATCGAGCAATAGCCAAGGGTTTTGCCGTGTTCCAGCAGCCGGGAGAAGAGAATGACGAAGTCCTTTTTACCGCAACGTTTGTGAAAGAAAAAGGGGCTTGGAAGATTCATAAGGTCGAGGAAGAGGAAACCTCCGTTCCATTGGACACAATCGCAAAGCTCGGTGAGCTCGAATGGCTCATCGGAGACTGGGTGGACCAGGACGAGAATGCCACCGTTGAAACAACTTTCCGGTGGACCAAGGATTACGCGATCATAACCGGTACGTTTCGTGTCATCGTGGGCGATCGTGTCGATCTCGAGGGCACACAGGTCATCGGTTGGGACCCCGTGGCGAAAAAGCTTCGCTCCTGGATATTCGACAATGAGGCAGGCTTTGGAGAGGGTGAATGGTCCAGGGAATCCAACAGGTGGACCGTAAACGTGAAAAGTGTTCTCGGTACCGGTCAAAAAGCTTCATCCATGAATATCTACACATATGTGGATCCGAACTCATTCACCTGGCAGTCCGTCAGCCGGGCGGTGGACGGAGAGCTTATGCCGGACATCGATGAGGTCACGGTGGTACGCAAGAACGCCCAAACAGCACAGACAAAATCCGAGAAATAACGGAGGCCCTCATGAAAAAGCTAGCACTTTTAGCTATACCCGTGTGCTTAGTATTCTTGCTATTTCTCGCGATAGAAGACGGTTTCTCACGAGGTGGCGGCGGACGAGGTGGTGGCGGCGGTATGAGAGGGGGTGGCTTCGGAGGCGGTTACAGGAGTGGCGGCGGAGGTGCCTATCGGGGTGGTGGTGCTTCCTACCGCAGTCCTTCGATGAGTTCTCATTCACGCTCGCGGCCGTCAGTATCGCAGTCAAGACCAGCGCAGTCCCACAACGTTGCCTCTCGCCCGCAGCGTCCTTCGACTCCCGGTAAGGTGGCGTCTCAGCGTCCCAGTACCGGTACTTCAGGCCAGAGACTTTCTTCGGCTGCCGGCTCAAGAGCTCAGAACAGGGTTCCTGGCGCCGGAGAGTGGAGACCGAGCCAGGGTCAACTTCAGCAGTTCATGAATCTTCCCCAACAGGGCGGAAAAGGATTGTCTGATCTGGGAAAGATTGGAGCCGGTGCCGCAGCGGGAGCCCTTGGATACGCAGGGGCAAAACAATTGCTAGGATCGGAGGGACTGGGCGGCGAAAGGCCTGGCCTTGGAGATAGGGGTGGTGTCGGCGAACGACCGGGAGCGGGAGATCGTGGGCATGCGAGTACACTTCCTGCAGAAAGGCCGGGTGCAGGCGATCGTCCAGGAATTGGTGATAGACCAGGAATTGGTGATAGACCAGGAATTGGTGATAGACCAGGAATTGGTGA
>Ga0187785_10000539_pt1 | contig 14048 bp, 11 predicted proteins | sample 0815_BV2_4_20_MG_FD_132466 | JGI IMG/M metagenome (GOLD analysis project Ga0187785, IMG submission 132466) | Tropical peat soil microbial communities from peatlands in Department of Meta, Colombia - 0815_BV2_4_20_MG | ecosystem: Environmental > Terrestrial > Soil > Wetlands > Peat | place...
ACGTCGACGATTTCAACGCCGTCCAAATTTAGCTTATGGGTACGCGCAACCGCCTGAACCTTTGTGGCCGGCGCAACAATGATGGGCACGATAATTCCGGCCGCGGCCGCTTCGAGCGCACCGCGCAGCGAAGTTTCATCACAGGGATGAACGACGATCGTCTTCGCGGCCTCAACTCCCTTCGCCTTTGCAATCAGCCGCTCGTATTTGACGTGGGGCCTTACCTCGGTGTGGTGCGCTGCGGAAGATATTGCCATCGGTTGTCGTCCTTCGCTTTGAAAGCCCGCTGCAAGCCCATTTTGGCGATGCAGCGAATACTGAGTCCTCTCGCGAACCCCGTAATTGATCTAGGTCAAAACAATCCCGCTAGACCTGGAGGATTCTACTGAAAATTCAATTGTATCGACGACGCTTCCAGGGAGAAATCGCCATGAAGGGATCCGCTGCGCTCGCAAAAAAGCACCAGGCCGATCAGGATGCGTGGCGGGGTTTTAATCCCGGCGACTGGCAAAACGCGATCGACGTGAGGAATTTCATCGTCCGCAACGTAACGCCCTACACTGGTGATGAGGGCTTCCTCGTGCCACCGACAGCCCGCACCAAGGCGGTTTGGGCCAAGTTGCAGCCGTATTTCAAGGACGAGCGGAAAAAAGGCGTTCTGGCGGTCGACGCGAAAACTCCGTCGACAATGCTGGCGCACAAAGCGGGCTACATTGACCGTGACAACGAGATGGTTGTCGGCCTGCAAACCGACCAGCCATTCAAGCGCGCGATCTTCCCGTATGGCGGTCTGCGCATGGTTGAATCTGGCCTGAAGGCGGCGGGTTTTGAAGCCGACCCGCAGGTCCATGAGGCATTTACCAAATATCGGAAGTCGCACAATGACGGCGTGTTCGACGCGTATACGCCGGAGATCATGCGCTGTCGGAAGTCCGGCATCATCACCGGCCTTCCCGACGCGTACGGACGCGGCCGGATCATCGGCGACTATCGTCGCGTGGCACTCTACGGCGTGGATCGGCTGCTCGAGGCTAAGCGCGTCGAGCGCGCTCAAATTGATGATATGTGGCCGACCGACGAAGTGATCCGCCTGCGGGAGGAGCTGTCCGAGCAAACACGCGCGCTCAACGATCTTGCCGCCATGGCGAAGCTCTATGGCTTCGACATCACGCGTCCGGCGACAAACGCCAAAGAGGCATTTCAGTGGACGTATTTTGCTTATCTCGGCGCCATCAAGGAAGCGAACGGCGCGGCAATGTCGATAGGCCGTATCTCAAGCTTCCTCGACATCTATATCGAGCGCGATCTGCGCGAGAAATCCCTTGACGAAGCCGGCGCACAAGAACTCTGGGACCAGGTGGTACAAAAATTGCGCATCGTCCGCTTCCTGAGGACACCGGAGTACGACGCGCTGTTCAGCGGCGATCCCTACTGGGCAACCGAATGCGTGGGCGGGATGGACCTCGATGGGCGGCCACTTGTGACCAAAAGCAGCTACCGCATGCTGCATACCCTTTACAATCTTGGGCCGGCGCCGGAGCCCAATATCACCGTGCTCTGGTCAAAGCATCTTCCTGAAACTTTCAAGCGCTACTGCGTCAAAGTCAGTCGAGACACCTCGTCTCTGCAATATGAAAATGATGACCTGATGCGCCCTTACTGGGGCGACGACTACGGCATTGCCTGCTGCGTGTCGGCAATGAGGCTCGGCAAGCAGATGCAGTTTTTCGGCGCCCGCGTGAACCTTGCGAAAGCACTGCTTTACGCCATCAACGGCGGCCGCGACGAGGTTTCAGGCGACCAGGTTGCCCCCTCAACGCGGCCCGTGACCAGTGAATTTCTCGACTACGATGAGGTCATGGCCAAGTTCGACATAACGATGGACTGGCTAGCTCGTACTTACGTGCACGCGATGAACTGCATCCACTACATGCACGACAAGTATTTCTACGAGCGCCTCGAGATGGCGTTGCATGATCGCGACATCCTGCGGACAATGGCCTTCGGAATCGCCGGCCTGTCCGTGGTCGCCGACAGCCTCAGCGCCATCAAGAACGGAAAGATTCGCGTGATTCGTGACCAGACTGGCCTTGCTGTCGACTACAAGAACGAGGGTAACGCCAACATCCCGCAATTCGGCAACAACGATGACCGTGTCGACAAAATAGCATCCGATATTGTCACAAGCTTCATGCAGAAGATCCGCAAGCACCCGACCTATCGCAATGCAACGCACACCCAAAGCGTGCTGACGATCACCTCAAACGTCGTCTACGGGAAGGCCACGGGGAATACTCCCGACGGCCGCCGAAAGGGCGAGCCCTTCGGCCCAGGTGCAAACCCGATGCACGGCCGTGACAGCCACGGGTGGCTCGCCTCCTGCCTGTCGGTCGCTAAGCTACCTTATAAGGATGCACAGGACGGCATCAGCTACACCGTCTCTGTCGCGCCGCAGAAGGCGCACCTGTCCGAAAGCGAGATTGTGCGCGAGGCGACGAAAGCTTTCGACGTCTATTTTGATCATGGCGGATTCCACATGAACCTGAACGTCATCGACAAGGGGACGCTCGAAGACGCAATGAAAAATCCGGACAAGTACCCGCAACTTACCATTCGGGTGTCCGGCTATGCCGTCAACTTTGTGCGGCTAACCCCCGAGCAACAGAAAGATGTAATCAGCCGCACGTTCCACGGCCAGATCTGACGTGAGGATGCGCGATGTCGGCGCTTGGAACACTAGAGGCTGGTAGCAGGCACGACCTGCGCGTCGGAATTTCGCCCGATGCGCCGGATGAAAGCTTGTTCAAGGACGAAACTGAAGGTGCGTTCGGCTACGCTCATTCGTACGAGACCTCATCCCGCTATGACGGACCGGGCCTGCGGGTCGTGCTTTTTCTCTCCGGTTGCCTGCTTCGCTGCACGTACTGCCACAACCCCGATACGTGGCATCTCAAAGACGGCACCTACGTTTCAGCCCAACAGGTACTCGACCGCCTCGCCGGCTTTGCGCCCGCGGTGCGCGCCATGGACGGCGGCCTCACAATATCCGGCGGCGAACCCATGGTGCAGCTTGGCTTCACGAAGCGGATCCTCGCCGGCGCTAAGAAATTGGGTCTGCATACGGCGATCGAAACGTCCGGTTTCCTGGGTGACCGAGCCGACACCGCGTTTCTATCCGTGCTCGACCTCGTTCTCCTCGACATCAAGAGCTCGAACCCCGACACCTATCGGGCGGTGACCGGCCGCGACCTGGCACCGACGCTGCGGTTTGCGGAGCGCCTTGCATCGCTGGGAAAGCCGGTGTGGGTGCGCTTCACGCTCGTTCCGGGTTTCACAGACGACCCGACAAACGTTGAGGGTATCGCCAAATTCGTCGCGCCGATGAAAAACGTTGAGTGGGTGGAAGTTCAGCCATTCCATCAAATGGGCGCGTTCAAGTGGAAGGCGATGGACCTCGAATACAAATGCGCCGAAACGCCGACACCGACACCCGCTTTGATAAAGCGAGTCATCGAGCAATTCAGCGCGGCAGGGTGCCGTGTCCGCTAGTCTTCTCCTCCGCACGTCAGCAATCGCGAGTTTCCAGGAGATTCCGCAATGATAGATCTGGCCCGAGATATTATCGGCACCCAACCCATCCTGACAGCATTTCTTGCCATCGGACTCGGTTACCTAGTGGGCCAAATCAACATTGGCGGATTTTCGCTTGGCGTCGGAGCCGTATTGTTCGTGGGCCTGGCGCTCGGCGCCTTTGCTCCCAAGGCGCAGATCATCGGACCGATCGGCCTCACCGGCCTAGTCATGTTCCTGTACGGAATCGGCATCCTATATGGACGCCAGTTCTTCGAGGGGATGCGGGGCGTTGGACGCAAATACAATCTGCTCGCGCTGGTCGCCTGTATCGCAGGTCTCGTCGTTGCGCTTGGGCTGGGCCAGGTTTTTTCAATCAAGATTGGGCATACGCTCGGCATCTATGCCGGATCAATGACAAGCACCGCAACGCTGCAGGCGGCGCTCGATGTCATGAACAACAAGGAACCCTCAATCGGATACTCAATCGCCTATCCGTTTGGCGTGATCGGACCAATTTTGTGCATCTATTTCATGACCCGGGTCATGCAGCCGAAATTCCCTCCCAAAGCCCAGCGTTTCCACATGGGCGAAATTTCGATCGGCGACAAGTATTCCGGACGGACACTCGAGGAGGTGACAAAAGAGCTGCCGAGTGGCGTGCAAGTGACCATGGTCCGCAAAGGGGGACAGAATATCGTCCCAGCAACGGACATTAAGCTTTCGTCCGGCGATGCCCTTCTGATCATCGGCGACCGGGAGGACGCCATTAGTGAAACAGCCGCGCGGCTGGGACGGCTCGAGTCCGGCCGGATCGTCAAGGATCGCGCCGATCTCGATTACATTCGCGTCTTCGTCGGCAAAGCAAGCGTTGTCGGCGTCCCACTTTCACAGCTCACGATGCCGGCTGGTTTTCCCAGTCATCTGCTGCACGTCAGGCGCTACGACGCGGACCTTGTACCGACGCCCGATCTGATGCTCGAATTCGGCGACCGTGTCGGCGTGCTGATGCCCCCGGACCGGAGGGAGGAAATCCGGCGGTACTTCGGAGATACCGTCAAGGCAGCTGCAGAATTCAGCTATGTCTCGCTTGGCCTTGGAATGGTCCTCGGTGTGCTCATTGGGCTCATCCCGATCCCAATTCCCGGAGTTGGGACAGTTACGCTTGGCATCGGCGGCGGACCGCTGATTGTCGCGCTTATCCTCGGAAAGTTGCGCCGGACGGGACCCATGTTGTGGACCTTGCCTCTGCCAGCAAACATCGTTCTGCGAAACTTCGGCCTTGCCATGTTCCTTGCCACGGTCGGTGTCAATGCCGGTCAGCCGTTCGTTCGCACCGTTGCGGAATCCGGCTTTACGATGCTGTTTATTGGAGCCGCCGTTCTTCTGACGACTGTGCTCATCGTCTTGCTGGTCGGCCACTATCTGATGAAGATTCCTTATGACGACCTGGTGGGCGTTGCATCGGGCGCCACAGGTAACCCGGCCATTCTCGTTTATTCAGCACGAATGGCACCGACCGAGCGTCCGGACATCGGATATGCGATGATCTTCCCCTCGATGACCATCGTCAAAGTTATTGCCGTGCAGATTGTCGGGATTCTCGCGGCAGGCGGAGCTGGCGGCTGACGGCGCGGATGAAAAAACAGGCGTCCGAAAACGAACTTGCCGCACCGCAGACGGTGACTTTCGACGCCATCATGCCGTCGGCAATGGCTGTGCGCGCCGAGCAGAGCGGCGTAAAGCGAGCGTCAACCGATCCGATGACCTTGCTTGTGCTTAGCGTCGTCGCGGGCGCGTTCATCTCATTTGGTGCAATCTTTGCAACGACTGTGAGCGCCGGTACCGCCGCCGTAATGAGTTCAGACGGAAGCATGACCTTCTCAGCCGGCCTGCCCTACGGGATCGGGCGCCTTCTCATCGGGCTGGTGTTCTCCGTCGGCCTCATCATGGTCATTATTGCGGGAGCCGAGTTGTTCACAGGAAACAACATCATCGTCATGGCATGGGCAAGCGGCAAAGTGAAAACTCGCGCCCTTTTGCTCAACTGGGTTCTTTCATTCTCCGGGAACTTCGTTGGTGCGATCTTGACCGCGGGGCTGATGTTCTACACCACGCAATACACATTCGGTGGAGGCGCGGTCGGGCTGACGGCGTTGAATACCGCAAACGCCAAGGCTTCTCTGACGTTTATTCCGGCACTCACGCTCGGCATCATGTGCAACGCGCTTGTCTGTCTGGCTGTGTGGATGTGTTTCAGCGCTCGGACAAACATCGATCGGGTTGTTACCGCCGTGCCGCCGATTGCCGCATTCGCAGCAATCGGATTCGAACACTGCATCGCGAACGTCTATTTCATTCCGATGGGTTTGTTCATCAAGGCGGGCGCGCCGGATTCATTCTGGAAATCCATCGGCAAAACGGCTGCCGATTTTCCGGAACTGACCTGGAGCAATTTTTTCGTTGATAACCTGGTTCCCGTGACGATCGGCAACATCATCGGCGGATCGGTCATGGTCGCCGCTGTCTATTGGTTTGTTTACCTGCGCAATCGCGCGTCGTAGCGGTTTGGCTCCTACGGTGTGATGCCGATGGTCTTACGCAGCTCCGCCCTCACATCTTTGAGCTGATCCCGAAAAGCTTCCTTGTTCATTAGAGACGCCGCGATCGCTACCCCGGCGATTTCGCCGGCATATATTTCGCTGCGGAAATGGACCCCCGAGAGCAAGCGACTGTAGGCATAGTCATGAATTCGTCTGTAGATGGCTTCCTTTTTCTCCGGAATGATTTCGGCTAGCACCAATCCAACGGCGGCTCCGTAGGTGGCATGCACGGAAGGATACGAAGACGAATCCCGATCGCTAGGTGTCTTCAAAATATGCAACTTATTGTGCGGCAGCCGGTAAGGACGCGTTCGCATGAACGTCCCTTTCACCTCATGAGTTGCCTCCCTCACCGAATCGCCAATGCAATCGAAAAAGCTCTTTGCGGAAGCGGACAGATTTTCAACCTTGATACCGATTCCGCCGAGAAAGCGCTCCAAGGTTCGGTGGTCGTCCTCCTTTGCATGCTTGACCTGATCCGAAGTGCGTAATTCCTGGAGGCGCACGAGTTCGTCCAGCTCCGCCTTGGTCTGCGCGCTATCGTGTTTTGGCGGAGGCATCAGAAGCGCCGCCAGTGGAACGTCGAGTTTTGGGCAAGACGGATCGAGAGCAAGCGCGCGGTGGCCAGCCAAAGAGCAGAGCAAGACGATGATCGCAAGGACCACCCGGCTATTGTTACATCTCATGAACTAAACTCCATGCCTGCAACCTCACTTTACCTGCTGCGTCTCAGGTCCCAAAATGACCTGAAAAAAGGGGGAGGCATGAAATTGTCGAGAGGCGATAAGCTTGCGCTGTTTGGTATTACCATCGGCTGGCTTCTTGTCGGCGGACTAGTGACGGGGATAATCTATTTCCTTATTTATTCGTCCTGAATCACTCGTGGGCCGATACGTCAAAATGGCGCGACGAGCACGCATTGACACAGATCAAAACATTTCGCGAATTGCGGCGCATAAAAGAAAGATTTTCAACTCGTCATACCAAGGTGTACGATCCCGGGCTTGGCAACAGAATAATGTTGCGCAGCTTTAGGTAACGCGTCGCCCGGACAACTTGGAGTCGTTGGAATGGCTGACTCAACTCATCCGGCTGCAATCCAACACTTGCCGTCGTTTATCACCGCGCCCGGCGAGACCGACGTGCTCATGGTTGTGACGGCCGTTTTTCTTGGCCTCGCTGTGTTCGGTTTTGGCATCTTTTTCCTCCGGTTGCACACGCTGCCCGAGCGCGTTGCGCACAAGGCCCACAAGATTCAGTTCGAGATAGTCGCAATTCTGGGATTGATCGCTCTCTTCACGCACATGCATATTTTCTGGGTCGCGGGACTGCTGCTTGCATTCATCGACATTCCAGATTTTGGCGGGTTTCTTGGTCGCATCGCGGGGTCGGTTGAGAGGATGGCCGGTGTAAAGCCAGGCGCGGGCGCAGACGATGTGCCGGACCCCGGTTCTGCGACGCCGCCGCAAGCGTTGGAGGCCGCAGCGGACCGGCACGGAGTCGGTGAGCCTCCCGCGGCAAAAAAACCGATGCGCGCTGTCGCGGGCCGCAAGGAGATCGATCATGCTTGAGATGTTTCTCTGCTCGCTGGTGACGCTTCTTCCGGACTATCTCTATCGCCGTTACGTCCAGGGAAAGCGGCTCGGCAAGGAGATAACGTTTTACTCGGTGTGGTTCGAACTGCGGTGGGGCATCACGGGCTGCCTCATCCTGACCGTGGCCCTGATCACGACCGTGTTCTACAACCACCCGTCCACGAGCAACGTAACGCTCTTCTTCCGCACAGTTCCGATCTTGCCCGAGACGAACGGTCGGGTTGCCGAGATCTTCGTCGGCACCAGCAGCCCCATTAGCAAGGGCGCTCCGATTTTCCGGCTGGACAGCTCAAAGCAGAAGGCGGCAGTCGAATCGGCACAGCGCAAGATTGCTGAGGTTGAAGCGCAAATGTTGGTGGCGCGGGCGGATGTGGTCAAAGCCGATGGCCAGCTGCAGCAGGCCAAGAGCGAGCATCAGCAGACGGTGGACGAGCTCGAGACAAAGCAGGAGCTGTATCGGCGCAACCCGGGTAACGTTCCATTCCGCGAGATCGAGCGCCTGCAGGAACGTGAGCGAGGTCAACTCGGCGCGATCACCGCAGCGACCGCTTCGAAACAGAGCGCTGAGGAACGGATATCAACACTACTGCCGGCGGAGAAAGCAACCGCCGAAGCTGAGCTGGGACAGGCTCAGGTTGAGTTGGACAAAACGACGATCTATGCCGGAGTGAGCGGACGGGTGGAGCAGTTCACTCTGCGGGTCGGTGACATCGTCAATCCCTTGATGCGTCCGGCCGGCATCCTGATCCCCGAAGGAGCCGGTTATCAGTCTTTGCAGGCCGGGTTCGGGCAGATCGAGGCTCAAATCATGAAGGTCGGTATGGCCGCGGAAGTCACCTGCGTGTCCAAGCCCTTTACTATCATCCCAATGGTGGTGACAGGTGTGCAGGACTACATTGCCGCCGGTCAGTTTCGCGGCGGCGAGCAGCTGGTTGATGTGCAGCAAGTGGCGCGGCCGGGTACGCTTTTTGTTTTTCTTGAGCCTCTTTTCAAGGGCGGACTCGACGGCGTCACGCCGGGCAGCAGTTGTATCGCGAATGCCTATTCGAGCAATCATGACGAAATTGTCGCGAAAGACACCGGCACCTTGCGTGGCATAATGCTTCACGCCGTGGACGCCCTTGCGCTTGTGCACGCCCTGATTTTGCGGCTCCAGGCGCTTGTGCTGCCATTCCAGACGCTTGTGTTTAGTGGCCACTGAGGGACGGGTCCGCTGGTTTAGTATTGGCTGGAAGGGCCTACGGCCCTGGGTGCGTGGTACTATCCTCCGAGGAATGGTGGAATAGCAGCACATTAGTCCTGCCTTTTGGGGCAGGCAGTGCGGACATGCTGCGCCGTTCTTGAGAGCGTGCTTCGACCCAGCGTGACCCTCGACTGTGCGAGTTTCGGTGTTAATGTCCGCCCAGTTCGGCGGAAACCGCATGACTTCCGACATGAGAGCAAGTCGATCGGCGGCGACCAACGGCGGCATCGCTCTTGGAGTCGAGGCGGCTGAGCACGAGCGCCAATTCCGCGAAATATTGGAGTTATGTCCCGCGGCGCTGCTGGTCATGGATGAGGATGGCCGGTTGCTGTACCACAACGCGCGGCTGCGCGAGATTCTGGGATACAGCAAGGATGAGCTCGATCATTGCGACACCCGCATGCTTTGGCATGACCTCGATCAGCGCACGCGGATCATCAATCAGTTAAAGGAGCGGGGCGGCCAGATTCTGAATGAAAGAGTGATATGGCGCACCAAGAAAGGTACGCTGGTTCATCTCCTGCTGTCGTATGTGCAGGTCGCGTACCACGGAGGACATGTCAGCTTCGTCGGTGGTAAACGCGTGTTGTGGGTTTACGATATCACTGCATTGACGAACCACGAGGCGCAAGTCGTCGAGCAGGAGCGTCAGCTTCGCGAAATCCTCGACTACAGTCCTGCTGCGGTGAGCGTCGTCGACGAGGACGGACGGCTACTGTTTCACAATTGGCGTCTGCGCGAGCTGACGGGTTATGAGAAAGAGGAACTCGAACTATTCGACACCAAACGGTTCTGGCATGACCTCGATCACCGTGCTCGCGTGGTAGACCTGCTGCGGACGCGCGGCGGCCAGCTGCTGAACGAAGAGGTGATCTGGAAGACCAAGAACGGCGAGTTGCTCAACCTGTTGATCTCTTATGTTCAGGTTGTCTATCACGGCGGCCACGTCGCAGTCGCTGGCGGCAAGCGACTTTATTGGCTCTATGACATAACGCCGTTGCGCCGCGCAGAGCAGGCGCGGTTGCGCAGCGAACGGCGGCTCGCCGAGGCGATCGAGAGCATTTCTGAGGGCTTTGTCTGTTACGATGGGGAGGATCAGCTTGTCATCTGCAACTCGTGCTATCGCGACCTGCTTTACCCCGGTCTGGAAATCGATCTAAGCGCCGGCACGACCTTTGAAAGCATCATCCGCCGGGCCGCCGAGCGCGGCTACATCAAGGATGCGGAGGGCCGCGTTGAGGAGTGGGTTGCGGAGCGGCTGCGGCAGCATCGCAATCCAGGCGAGCCGCAGGTGCAGCAGCGAGGCAACGGCCGCTGGCTGATGGTCAGTGAACGCCGCACCGAGGATGGCGGTACCGTCTCAGTCTATTCCGACATCACCGAACTCAAGCAACGCGAGCAAGATCTCACAGAGAAATCCAATGCCTTGGCGGCGTTGTCGTCCAAGCTCGCAAAATACCTCGCGCCGCAGGTGTACGATTCAATCTTCACCGGCCAGCAGGACGTGAAGATCGTCAGCAAACGCAAGAAGCTCACGGTTTGCTTTTCCGACCTCGTCGGTTTCACCGAGATTACCGACAAGATGGAGTCAGAAGACCTCACCCAACTGCTCAATCATTACCTGACCGAAATGTCGAAGATCGCACTGCAATACGGGGCGACCATCGACAAATATGTCGGGGACGCCATTGTCATGTTCTTTGGCGATCCGGCGACGCTCGGCGTGAAGGAAGATGCGCTCGCTTGTGTCCAAATGGCGATTGCCATGCAGAAACGCGTCGGTGAGCTGGCGCATGAATGGAGCAAGAACGGCATCGCGACGCTGCTCCGTTGCCGAATCGGAATTCACACTGGCTATTGCACGGTCGGCAATTTTGGCAGCGATGACCGCATGGATTACACAATGGTCGGCGGCACGGTGAACCTTGCGGCGCGGCTGGAGCATGAAGCACCGGCCGGCGGGGTGCTGATCTCATTCGAGACCTATGCGCTGGTGAAGGACAACGTGCGCTGTGAGGAGCGCGGCCACGTTCAGGTCAAAGGTATTGCAGAGCCGGTCGCAACATACGCGGTGCTCGGGCTCAATGAGGAACAGGCCGGTACAGCGCATCTGAGGCTCGAGCTCGAAGTCGACCGCATGTCCGGCGACGAGCGCAAGGCGGCCGCGGAGGCGCTGCGTCGCGCGCTTGGTTTGCTCGAAAAAGGCAGCATGGACCGGCAATAAGTCGCTGGCTTAGGCGCCTTGCGTGAAAGCGTTGCGGAACCTGAGATTACGCCGGGACAGCTGGCTGATCGATGCGCAGCCCATCAGCCTCATGTCTCGTTCGATCTCTGTGCGCATCAGTTCGAGCGCGCGCTCCACGCCCGATTGGCCTGCCGCAGCGAGCGCAAAAAGATAATAACGACCGACCCCCACGGCCTTGGCGCCAAGCGAAAGAGCCTTGAGCACGTGCGTTCCACGGTGGACTCCGCCGTCAAGGAGGACATCGATTTTATGGCCCACGGTATCGACGATCTCCGCCAATTGGTCAAAAGAACTGCGCGAACCGTCGAGCTGGCGCCCGCCGTGATTTGAAACGACGATTCCGGCACAGCCGATATCGACGGCTTTTCTGGCGTCGTCGGCACTCATCACGCCTTTCAGGCAAAATTTGTTACCCCAAAGCTTGACCATCTCCGCCACGTCGTTCCAGCTCATTGTAGGGTCGAGCATGTTGGTGAAGTAGTCGCCGATCGAGGTTGCGCCTCCGCCCATATCGACGTGCTCTTCCAGTTGCGGCAACCGAAACTTTTCATGCGTGAAATAGTCGATGGCCCATTTCGGTCGGATGGCGAACTGAGTGATGCCTTGCAAAGTTAAATGCAACGGAATGGAAAACCCGGTGCGAAGATCGCGCTCGCGATTGCCGCCAGTGATTGAATCCACCGTCAGCATCATGATCTGCACGCCAGCGCCTTTTGCACGCTCCATCATGGCCTTGTTGAGTCCGCGGTCCTTGTGAAAATAGAATTGATATACCTGTGGAAACGAGAAATGGGATGAAATCTCTTCCAGGCTGACCGTCCCCAGAGACGAGACACCAAACATGGTCCCGAATTTTTCGACCGCACTCGCGACCGCGCGTTCGCCCTGGTGATGAAACAGACGCTGCAAGGCAGTCGGCGAACAATAAAAGGGCACAGCGAGCTTTTGCCCCATCACGGTGACTGATAAATCGACCTGTGCGACGCCAGCTAGAACATTCGGCACGAGGTCGCATTCTTCAAACGCAGCCGTATTCCTCCGGTACGTCGTTTCGTCGTCGGCCGCTCCATCGATGTAATTGAAGATCGGTGCGGGAAGTCGCCGTCGCGCCAATTGGCGAAAATCGTGATAATTCACACAATGTTTCAAGCGCATGTTGCCCCCGGCAAATATCGCTTCATGTGCCAACGTTGGCGCTGCGATGAATCACGGAACGAATACCAGAAACAAGAACGTCGCGAAAACGATCAGATGGACGAGCCCGGCGAGGATATTGGTCCGGCCAGAACCAAATGTAAGCAGGCTCAGGAAGAGGGTTAGTGCAAGGAGCAGCGTGTCGCGCCCGGAAAGTCCGATTTCGATTTGTTTGCCGATAAAAACATTGGTGATCGCAACGGCCGGGATCGTCAGTCCGATTGTTGCCAATGACGAGCCCAGTGCAAGATTGAGGCTCTTCTGCAACTCATTATTGTGGGCTGCCCGCACTGCGGTAATGCTTTCGGGTGCCAATACCACCACAGCGATGATGATACCTGCGACCGCTGCGGGTGCGCCAACGTGCGAAAGACCAATTTCTAGAAGGATCGCAAATTTTTTCGCCGTAAGGATTACGCCCGCCAACGCCACCAAGAGCATAATCGCGCTGACTGCGACAGTCCTGTTCGATGGATAAATATGATTTTCACTTTTTGTGGTGCCGGCCTCTGCACGAAAATAGTCTGTGTGACGGGACGTCTGGATAAACAAAAACGCCCCATAAAGAACAATGGTTATGACGCTGACAAAAACAAGTTGGGCGTTCGAGAAGTAAGGCCCGGTTGTCGTCGCCGTATAATTTGGCAGTACAAGTGTAAGAACTGAAAGGGCTCCGAGAACGCTCAGATAGACACTGGCGCCGGACGCCTGAAATTCCTGTTCGTGATGACGCAGCCCGCCCCACAGAATGCACATGCCCACGAGGGCATTGCACACTACCATAATGACGGCGAACACGGTGTCACGGGCCAGCGCGGGCGAGCTACCTGGCTTCAACACGATCGACTCGATGAGAGCGACCTCAATGATGGTGACGGCTAATGTTAGAACGAGCGTCCCGAATGGCTCTCCAACGCGATGTGCCACGACATCGGCATGATGGACGACCGCAAAAACGGCACCGAGCATAATAAAAACCATCGCCGCAGAAAGCGTCAGGGACAAGGGCGACGGTGGCTGTTCACCCGCATCGAAACCGATGAGTGGCGCTAAAATTACAAATGCGATCGCCAAGATCGGGAACAGGATCGCTGCTGATAGTGTTTTTGTAGTCATTTATTCTGCATTGGATAGGAGAGTTGGCAGTTTGTTATGGCTTTATCGCGCGAAAGCGGATCCGCAAGAAAATCTGGCCTGTTTGGTTAAACAGCTTGGAAAGGGAAATTTGATCTCGTGCACGGAATCTTGCGTTAAACCAGACGCTTGGATGCGGGTTTGCGGGAAGAGAGATTGGCGCATGATCTTTAGTCGTAGGGGCAGGGAGGCCGCTGTCTTTATTACATTACATTACCGTTCCTTGCTCCCCGCAGTGCCCAACCGGGGCGCTTCCGAACACCGCCCATTTATTGCGTTGCGATAGGTGTTCCCGGCAAAGCTGCAAAGGAGTGGCAAAAAGTCCTGTATCGGCGCTCCAATAGCGACTAGCGAATATGTACTATTTATGCTTTGGCCTATTCCCGCTACGATGCAATCAAGGGCGAAGATAAACGCCGAGCCGGCGCTAGATCGGCCGAACGGAGGACCTCAGGGAGGAGTGA
>Ga0187785_10000540_pt1 | contig 14023 bp, 14 predicted proteins | sample 0815_BV2_4_20_MG_FD_132466 | JGI IMG/M metagenome (GOLD analysis project Ga0187785, IMG submission 132466) | Tropical peat soil microbial communities from peatlands in Department of Meta, Colombia - 0815_BV2_4_20_MG | ecosystem: Environmental > Terrestrial > Soil > Wetlands > Peat | place...
CCGAAACTGCTTCTGCTCGATGAAGTGCTCGCCGGGCTGAATCCTTCGGAAATACGCGATATCGTTCCCGTCATTCGCAGTTTACGCGATCGCGGCATCACCATCGTCATGATCGAGCATGTGATGCAGGCGGTCATGAGCCTTGCGGAGCACGTTTTCGTCCTGGCGGAAGGCCAGATCATCGCCGAGGGTCCGCCGGCGCAGATTGCTGCGGATCCCGCAGTCATCGAGGCCTATCTCGGCCAGGGTGCGGCGGCAAAGCTGGGGGCGTCGCGTGAAAGATAGTCCGCTGCTCACAGTGCGCGACTTGCGTGCCGGGTATGGGGAAACCGAAGTGCTCCGCGGTGTCGATCTTGTCGTGAATGACAGCGAGATCGTTGCGGTCCTTGGTTCCAACGGTGTCGGCAAGTCGACGCTCAACCGGGCTATTTCCGGCGTATTGCGCGCTTATTCCGGTTCGATCGTTTTCGAGGGCGCGGATATCGTTCACGAAAAGGCGCAGGCGATCGTTGCGCGTGGCCTTATTCATGTGCCGGAAGGCAGGCGCATTTTTCCCAATTTGTCGGTGCGGGAAAATCTCGATCTGGGCAGCTATCGCCGTGCCCGCGCGCACCGCGCGAAGAACCGCGAGCGCGTGTTCGCGATCTTTCCGCGCCTCTATGAACGTCGGTCGCAGCGTGCCGGCACGCTTTCTGGCGGCGAGCAGCAGATGCTGGCCATAGGCCGGGGCCTGATGGCCGAACCGAAGTTGATCATCCTCGACGAGCCGTCGCTCGGGCTTTCGCCTTTGCTTGTTGAAGAGCTTTTCGCGCTTGTCGGAAGGATCAATGCGGACGGCGTCTCTGTGTTGCTTGTGGAGCAGAACGTTGTTCAGAGTCTCGAAGTTGCTGATCGTGCCTACATCCTCTCGGAAGGGAAGTTCGTCATGTCCGGTCGCGCTGCGGACATCGGCGCCGATCCCGAACTCAAGCGCGCCTATCTTGGAATGTGACGCATGACCGATACCACCTTGCTCACCCGCCTTGCGCAGCCACAAATTGTGATCGCGCCGGGTATTTACGACGCGCTGACCGCACATCTCGCCGAACAGGCCGGCTTCTCGGCGCTCTACATCTCAGGGGCGGCCATTGCCTACACCCGCCTGGGGCGTGCCGATATCGGCCTCGTGGCCATGAGCGAGGTGGCGGACACGATCGCGATGATCCGCGATCGCGTCAAAGCCCATCTCGTTGTTGATGCGGATACCGGGTACGGGAACGCGCTCAACGTCGGCAGGACGGTCCGCCAGTTTGAACGCGCAGGCGCCAACGCGATCCAGATCGAGGATCAGACATTCCCCAAGCGTTGCGGCCACCTCGACAACAAGACGCTCATTCCCGCCGAGGAGATGATCGGCAAGATCAAGGCGGCGCTCGACGCCCGACAGTCGAGCGATACTCTGCTGATCGCTCGAACCGATGCGGTTGCGGTTGAGGGTTTTGAGCGCGCAGTGGCGCGCGCGGCGGCCTATCGTGAGGCGGGTGCCGATATCCTCTTTGTCGAGGCACCAAAAACACGTGACGAACTCCAGCGCATCCCTCGCGCGCTGAAGGGCATCCCGCTGATTGCGAACATGGTCGAGGGCGGCAAGACCCCGCCGCTCGGCGCAGCCGATCTCGAAGCAATGGGATTTTCGATCGTCATCTTTCCCGGCGCGATTGTGCGCGTACTGGCACGCGCGGCGAGCGAGTTTTACGCGTCGCTGGCCGCGCACGGCAGCTCCGAGCCATTCCGCGACCGGATGTATGATTTTGTCGCTCTCAACGACGCGATCGAAACACCGCAATTGATCGCGCTCGGGAAAAAATACGAAGCCGCCAAGTAACGCCCGCGATTTCGCCGACAGCCAGCTGAGGAATTGTCTCGTATGCAGAAGCCCTTCGATACCGTTATCAAAAATGCTCGAGTGGTTCGCCCGAACAAGACGTCGGTCGATTGTCTGGATATTGCGATCGCGGACGGAAAGATCGCTCAACTCGGCCCCGACATCGATGCGGGCCATGCCAAGCAGGTCTTCGATGCGAAGAATCATCTTGCATTTCCCGGCTGCGTCGATGCCCACATGCACATCGGAATTTACGCGCCGCTCGCCGAGGACGCTGTTTCGGAGAGCAAGGCTGCCGCCATGGGTGGGGTCACGAGCAGCCTGAATTACCTGCGAACCGGGCATTATTACCTTAATCGCGGCGGCCCCTACCGCGAGTTCATGCCCGAGGTGTTCAAGCAGTCGGAGGGCCGGTTCTGGGTCGATTACGGCTTCCATATCGCGCCGATCGAGTCTGCTCATATCGATGAGATGGAGGATCTCGTCACCAAGCACGGGATTCCGTCATTCAAGATCTTCATGTTCTACGGCGGCTACGGACTGCACGGGCGCTCGTCGCAGCAAAACGATTTCCTGATGATCGGGCCGGACGAGCGCTACGACATCGCGCATTTTGAATTCATCATGCGTTCCGCCCAGCGCTTGATGGAGAAATTTCCCGATCTGGCGCCACATATCAGCGTCAGCCTGCATTGCGAGCTCGCCGAAATCCTCACCGCGTACACGAAGATCGTGGAACGGGAGGGCAAGCTTACCGGCCTCCATGCCTACAGCGCCGCGCGGCCGCCGCACTCGGAGGGCCTCGCCATCTGGATCGCGTCTTACCTGGCCAACGAAACCAATTGCCTGAACATCAATCTGCTGCACTTGAGTTCGCGCAAGGCGGTGGATGCGGCGTGGACCATGCAGCAGGTCTTCCCGCATATCGCTTTTCGGCGCGAAGTGACGGTCGGCCATCTCCTGCTGGATACCGATTGCGAATGCGCAGTGCATGCCAAGGTCAATCCGCCAATCCGGCCGCGTGAGGATGTGGAAGCGCTGTGGCAGGCCGTGCTCGACCGCAAGATTGACTGGATCGTCAGTGATCACGCCTGCTGTTCGGCAGAGCAGAAGTGGTCAAAGGACGATCCGACGAATATCTGGCTCGCCAAATCGGGTTTCGGCGGTACCGAGTACCTGCTGTCCGGCGTTCTCAGCGAAGGCAGCAAGCGCGGCATGTCCTACAATCACATGGCCGAACTTCTGAGCTGGAAACCAGCGCAACGCTTTGGACTGCCGAACAAGGGAGATATCGCTCCCGGCTATGACGCCGATATCGCGATCGTCGACCCGCGCGAGAGCTTCGTCGTGCACGCGACCGAGTCTGAATCGAAACAGGGGTACTCTCCGTTCGAAGGCGTTGAACTTACGGGTCGCGTCAAGAGCACGTTTTTACGCGGAGCCCTGGTTTATGACAGCGGCAACATCGCCGGCCCGGCCCGCGGCAAATATTTGCGAAGGCCGGAGGCAGCACGGGCGCGATGAGGTTCACCGGATGGCCGTCGATTCAGGGAGCGCATGAGTCCATCGGATCCGCAGTTCGTTATCAAGCTGCCTTTGCTGATTGTCGGGGCCGGCGCGGCAGGGTTGTGCGCCGCGCTTGCGGCAAAGGAGGCCGGTGTCGATGCGCTTGTGATCGAACGCGATGCGGTGCCAGCCGGTTCGACGGCGCTGTCAGCCGGGCTTATCCCTGCGGCTGGGACGCGGTTTCAGCGCGCCAAAGGGATCGAGGACACGCCGCAACGTTTCGCCGGCGACATCCAGCGCAAAGCAAAGGGTGGTGCCGATCAAGCGGTCGTTGAGGCTGTCGCGCGCGGTGCAGGCCCGGTGATCGAGTGGCTTTCGGATCGGTACAGGTTGCCGTTCGACGTCGTCGACAATTTCAAATATCCGGGTCATTCGGCCCTGCGAATGCACGGGTTGCCGACTCGCACCGGTCGGGAACTGATCGACCGGTTGCGCGAAGCCGCGGAAGCAAATGATATCACCATTCTGACGGAACGTGCCGTCGAGCGAATTTTTGCGGATCCGCAAGGCCGCGTTCGGGGCGTCGAGAGTGCGCTTCGTGACGGGAGCCGCGAACGCATCGCATGCGATGCGCTGATTCTCGCCTGCAACGGTTTCGGCGGAAATCGTGACCTCGTACGCCGCCACATCCCGGAAATGTCCGACGCGCTTTATTTCGGCCACCCGGGCAATCGCGGCGATGCCGTCATTTGGGGCGACGAACTCGGCGCAGGACTCTCACATCTCGGCTGCTACCAGGGCCATGGCTCCGTTGCGACCCCTCATAATATTTTGATCAGCTGGGCGGTCATCATGGAAGGAGGATTTCAGCTCAACCGCGAAGGCCGCCGTTTCTCTGACGAAACGCGCGGATATTCGGAGCAGGCGGCGATCGTGCTGCGGCAGCCAGGCGGATTTGCGTGGAACGTCTTCGACCGCCGGATTGCCGAAGTCGCGCGGCAGTTTGAGGATTTCAGGGATGCAGAACGTGCGGGTGCCATTCTCACGAGGAACGGAGTTGCAGCACTCGCCCAAGTGATGCAGGTCCCTGTCGATACCTTTGCCGCCGAGTGGGAAGACGTTGAAAGGCTTAAGGCAGCCGGGTCGTCGGATCGATACGGGCGGCAATTCCAGGCAGCGCAATTGCTTGTTCCGCCCTATCACGCAGTCAAAGTGACAGGCGCTCTATTTCATACCCAGGGTGGGCTCGCTGTTGACGCGCATGGTCGCGTCAAGCGAAAGCGCGGTGCGCCGTTCCCGAATTTGTTCGCTGCCGGAGGGGCCGCCGCAGGCGTATCGGGTGCGAGCGCCGAGGGATATCTGTCCGGAAATGGTCTGTTGACGGCCACCGTTCTTGGTTACTTGACGGGGAAAGCCGCGGCGGAGCAAATACAGCAGTGAACGGCGGCCCGAAGGAAAGTTCGAATTCCGGAGGGGCGCCATCGCTTGCTTCCCCAACGCGCCGGTAGCTCAGCTGGATAGAGCACCAGACTTCGAATCTGGGGGTCAGGGGTTCGAATCCCTTCCGGCGCGCCACTTTGTACTCATCTGTGAGCATCCGGCCTCACGATTTTGGCTGGCGAGAACCGCCTTTCGAGCACGTCCCTGCCGCGCTTGATGCGGCTGTCGTCGACCTCGATGACATCGTTGGGCGACTGCATGCGAGCTTACGAAACGGCACGGACCCGACGGTGAATTGCTCTCTTGGCCGAAAGCGACTTGTACAATTGCTTGCGAGTGAACCGATCAGCGCGAGCGCGCACCGGCCCGCGCGGCGAGCAATGATGTATTATATGAATTCGGGGGGTATCTGCCTTGGTCGAAACGTTCATACTTGTCGTTGCCGCACTCTTTCCGGTCGTTAATCCGCCGGGATCAGCTCTCGTGTTCCTGAGTCTGACGCAGCGTGCGTCAATGAAGGCTCGCCGCTCCCTGGCGCTACGCGTCGCAATTAACTCCTTTTTTGTAATGCTTGGATCGTTGTTGCTCGGCACACTCGTTCTGAACATCTATGGCATTTCAGTTCCGATCATCCGCGTGGCAGGCGGCATTGTTGTTGCTGTTTCGGGGTGGAAGCTGCTTAACGAAGGCAATAAAAAAGAAGCCGGGGACGCAGGCGAGATCGAAGATGCGGACTTCCGCAACATTGCCTTCTATCCACTGACATTGCCGCTCACTACGGGACCCGGCACGATCGCGGTGATGATAAGTTTAGGCTTTGGTCGCACCCGGCAGCCGACCACCGTCGAAGAGCTGATTTACGTTGTCGCGATTTTGTTGGGCACCTTGGTTGTCGCAGCGGCGGTTTACGTTTGCTTTGCATATGCCGGCCGAGTTGAGAGAATTCTCGGACGGACGGGGACGGATGTTGCGGTCCGACTTTCCGCCTTTATTCTTTTGTGCATCGGTGTCCAGATTCTTTGGAATGGAATTAGCGAATTGCTTTCGACCGTAATGCGTCAGTGAATCCGATCGCGCCTCCGGCGACTGAGGTCTGTCAGTGACCCAAAGCGGACAATGGTGCGAGATAGGCTAATCGGGCCTTCGTGCGCGAGACGTTAGTAACGATATCGCTCGACTGCAGCTTCATCCCATTCAATCCCGATTCCCGGAAGGTCGGGAATTTCAAGGCAGCTGTTCTTAACGGCGAATGGCTCTTTCAAGATCGGATCGGCCCAATCTTGCCACTCCAGCCAGTGCGCGGTTTCGGTCACCCGCATCAGGTGCGCCGCAACTTCCGGATAGAGATGGGTGGAAACCTGGATCCCTGCAGCCGCAGCGACCGGTGCTGCTCGCAGCCATCCGCTGACGCCGCCGATCCGCATCAGGTCCGGCATCACATAGTCGCAGGCTCCGGCAGCGAGCGCATCGTGGACGGCGCGCGGTCCGTAGAAATTTTCGCCAATCTGCACTGACGTCTTTAATTCGCGCGCGAGCTGCGCGTAGCCGGACAAGTTGTTGTAGACGATTGGCTCTTCGAACCAATAAAGCCCCGCATCGTCGAGCGCGTGGCAGCGCGCCAGCGCATCGCCGAGCGATAGACCTTGATTGAAATCCACCATCAGCTTGATTTCGTCGCCTGCACCCTCGCGAACTGCTCTGATGGCAGCAAGGTCGTCGACCAGCCGGTCCCGCCCGAGACGCAGCTTGAGTCCTTTGAACTGGCCTTCGGCCACCAATTCTTCTGCGTCCTTGGCCAGTGTCGAAACATCGGTCAACCAGAGGCCATTGCTGTTATAGGCCGGTACGCCGCCGAGTGATCCGCCCAGCATGACGGCGAGCGGCATGCTCGCAGCCTTTGCCAAGGCGTCCCAGATCGCCATGTCAATACCGGCGACCGCGATCATCGTGATGCCCTCGTAGCCCACGAGATTGAGCGAGCGTCGGCTGGCCTGAAAACTGTCGAGTGGCGCCAGGCGTTTGCCGACCTGCGCTGCCACCAGATCTTCAATGGCGGGGACGATGTAGCGGCACGAATGTTTGAGATAGGGCTCAAGATAGCTGTGACCGACTACACCTTCATTGGTGTAAAGATCGATGAGGATTAACGGCCATTCTGCAAAGAGTCCGACTTTCGACACGACGGGTCGGCGCAGCGGCACCGACACGCTCCTGACCCTGACGGATTTGAACGTCAATCGTTCGGGCATGGCGTGGTGATCAGAACGCCGGTTCCGTTGCCATGTAAATACACTCGTCGGTATACTTGGGTATTCCTGTTCAAGCCCGCAGCAAAGCCGTGAAACGATCGAAACAGCAGACTCGGCTACGCATCCTCGATGCCGCGTTCGGCTTGTTTTGGCGCCAGGGTTTTCTGCGCGTGTCGATGGACGAAATCGCAGCGAGGGCCGGCATCACAAAGCGCGCACTCTATCAGCACTTCCCCAGCAAGGATGATCTGATGGCGATGACCCTTGCGCATTCCAGCAAGTTGGCAATCGGCCGGTTGCGTGCATTTCCACGCGCCGGCGAGCCTGGCGCATTCATCGACTCGTTCTTCGCCGACCTCTCGGAATGGGCGGCGAAACCGAAATGGTCCGGAGGCGGCTTCACGCGCGTTGTAGTGGAGCTTGCTGATTTGCGTGGGCACCCAGCTCGCGCCATTGCGCGCAATCATAAGAATGCAGTTGAGCAATGGCTGGCCGACGGACTTGCCGCCGGTGGCGTCTCCCCGCAGCGTGAGCGCGCGCGCGAGATCATGCTGCTGACCGAAGGCGCCATGGCCCTGATGCTGATCCACGGCGATCGCAGCTATGCGCAAACCGCCGCGCGCGCGGCAAAACGGTTGGTGCGGAAGGAGTAGTGATGTTCGCTTATGGCCCGGATGAAAACTGCCATAGGCGCCAAGAATGGTAGTGTCCTAATTTGAAGGACAATGCCCGAAAGTATCTTTGCACCAACCGCACAATCGTCTACGGATTGGGGGCAATTGAACAATCACAATCAGGGGGAATTTGCCATGCGATCGAACTGGAAATTTGCAATGACCCTGGCGCTTGGTCTTGCAGGTGGAGCAGCTTTTGTCGAATTCCTGCATGCACAGGCGTCGCCACCGACACTCGTGATTACTGAAATTGCCGAAGTTAATGATGCCGCCGGCTTTTCGGCCGTTGGTGGACGAAGCAATGCTGATGCTGCAGCCCGCAATCAAAAACTTGGGGCGAAGTACGTGGCAAGAACACAAAATATCACTTCGCTCGATGGGACGGCTCCGAAACGCCTGATCATCTTGTCATTCGCCGATCCGGCGAAGGCCAAGGCCTACAGAGATGATCCAAGTCAAAAGGAAATCGATGCCATTCGAATGAAGACCACGACTTCGCGGTCATTCATGGCTGAGGGCATGTAATTCTTCGCAGATCACGCGCGTGAGAGCGAGGCCGTCTTGGTTGGCGGCCTCTTTTATTTGGAGCAAATCAAATCCGCTGATGGCCTAAAGTGGATATAATCCGTCGCACCGCACATGTCCGCTTTCCAGGCTTACGCGGGCACACATGTATAGTAAGGCTTGTGAGAGGTAGGCTTGGCCTTAGAATCAAGTGCGATGTCGATTGAATAAGTGATCGCAGTTTCGTTCTGACTGGCGCGCCACCCTTTGCAATGAAGCAACCGAGATGAAATTCTCGCTGACGATTCTGCCGCTCGTTTTCACGTTGGCCGCAACCGCGGTGGCAAGTGCGCAGAATCCGGAGCAGCGTGGCCGCGCGGTTGTCGGGGAGTACTGCGCACGCTGCCACGCGGTGGGGAGAACCGGCAGAAGTCCACACCCCGACGCGCCACCGTTCCGCACGCTTGGGCGCAGTTTCGATCTCGATCAATTTCCGCGCTTGCTCGAGCGGGGAATATCGTCCGGCCACCCTGACATGCCCGAGTTCAAATTCAGCCTCGACGACGCGCTGGCCGTCAGTGCCTATTTGCGGACGATCCAGGAATAGTGACCGGCAATCTGGTGCTTATCAGCGATCAATCGTGATTTCTTCTCCGCGCGCGCGCGACACGCAGATCATGATCGTGTCCTTGCGTTCGTGCTCGGCCAGGACAAGATCCCGGTGGTCGACTTCGCCTGCAAGAAGTTTCGTGCGGCACGTGCCGCAGGTGCCCGTTTCGCACGAACTTGGCACGTCGAGTCCGTGCGCGCGCAAGACCTCGAGGATTGTCTTGTCCGTCGGCACCTCAAGCACCTCACCAGAGCGCACGAGGCGTACCTTGAAGGTCTCATCATCCGGCTTGTGTGTTTCGGCTTCGCTGAACGCTTCGAAATGCACTGCCGTGGGCGACCAGTGGTCGGTCATTGCGCGCACCGCCTCCATCAATGGTCGCGGTCCGCAGCAATAGAGATGCTCGCGATTTTTCCGCTCGGCGAGGATCGGACGCAGGTCAAGCGAGCGCGCAGCGTCGCCCTCATCGTAGTGGATGACAACCTTATCCTTGAGATCGGACGCGCCAAGCTCGTCGCGAAACGCCGTCGTTTCCGGCGAACGCGAAAGATAATAAAGGCGGAAGCGTTTTCCCTCTGCCATGACCTGCCGGATCATCGCCATCATCGGGGTCACACCGATACCACCAGCGATAAACAGGAAATCCTGCGCACGGGGCGGAAGTCCAAAGTCGTTGACCGGCGCGGTGACGGTGAGCTCATCACCGGCTTTCACGTCGTCGATGAGGCTGCATGAACCGCCGCGGCCGTTGCTCTCGCGCTTGACCGCAATTTGATAGCGATCTCGTTCGGCCGGATCGTTGCAGAGCGAATACTTGCGCAGCATCCCATTCGGGACACGAACGGCGATGTGCGCGCCCGCGGCAAATCCCGGCAACGGCGTTCCGCTCGGGTTGCGGAATTCAAGGAGATGAATACCGTCGGCAATTCGGTCATTGCGCGTCACGCGCAGCGGCATCGTGATCGGCAGGTCGGTCGTCATCATAGGGTCGGTCGCAGTATCTTTCCGGGGCAAGTCCCTTATAACAAGTGGCGATTTTGCCGGCGTGAGGCAAGAGATTGCGTTGCGGGTGTGGCAGAGCTGGCCTTGCGTCAGCGCGCGCCGGTACTCGCGCGTTGGATTGGCCGCGGGCTTGCCGTGGCGATCGGCACTGCTTCCAGAGTAATCGCGCCATAGGCGTCGGCAAGACCGGCACCGAACATATCGTCGGGCCCCTTGGGCCCAATGTCTTTCGCCGTCGCAAGCAGAATGCTCCGCACGTTGTCGGGAGAGAGAGCGGGCCTGCGCTGCAGGACGAGCGCCACGATGCCGCTGACCTCAGCCGCAGAGTACGATGTGCCGGACGACACTTCATACCCGCCTTCGAGAGCGGCAACGAGGATCTGCGCGCCCGGCGCGGCGAGCGCAATATGGCGGCCGCGGCTGGACTGCTCGAACAATTTGTCCGTACTGTCGGTTGCGCTCACCGCAATCACGTTCGGATCGGCCGCTGGATAAAGCGGCGGTGATTTGGCGCCAGCATTGCCGGCTGCCGCCACCAGCACGATGCCTTTCTTGTGTGCCGCTTCCAGGCTGCGGTGGATAGCGGGGTCGGCCGGACCGGCGAAGCTCATGTTGATGATGCGCGCGCCGTGTGTGGCAGCCCAGTCGATGCCTTTGAGGATATTGAAGGTGGTTCCTTGAGCACCGGTGTCGCTCGGGTCGAAGGCACGCACGGCCAGGATTTTTGCATCTGGTGCCGAACCCATCAGCTTTCCATGCGCGGCAATCAGGCCGGCAATGGCGGTTCCGTGTTGGTGCGGAACGAACGACGATGGCAAAGCATCGAAGCTATCGGCGATCGAGCCCGCGAGTTCCGGGTGATTGGCATCGATTGCAGAGTCGATGACCGCCACCAGAACGCCGTCGCCTTTGGCAAGTGTATGTGCCTGCGGCAGATGCAACTTGGCGAGTTCGTACTGTGCGGGATCGCCCTCACTCTTGTCGCCGCTGCCGGCTTCGTTTTGCTGCAGCGTGAAAAGGTAATTCGGCTGCGCTGATGCCACGACCCGGTCCGCCTCGAGTTCGCGAACAACGGCTGCGACCGAGCGCCGATCCGGGATGCGCCACCGGTAAAGCGTCGTGCCGGTCAGCTGGAACGTCTGGATTTCGACGCGTGCCAGCCGATGCCGTCTTTGCAATGCGTCGATTTGTTGAGCGCTGACTGAATTCGCGATCTCGATCACGACCTCGTCAGGAACCAGGCGCCGTTCGTTGGCCGGCGGCGCGCCACTGGAACCGCGGCGATTGGCCTGCCTCGACGACCGGCGCGGATTATCGTCGACCGTTCCGTCGTCGATAAAAACGCCGTTGGGCGGGTAGCTTTGCGGCACTGCCATGATCACGCCTGGAACAACGGCTCCCCAACCCGGCCCGCGAAAACCGCCCCCGCCGAAATCTCCCCCGCCGCGAGTAGGACCTGCCGGTCCAGCCGGCCGGCTGATGCCGATGTTCGATGCTGGGCCGGCGCCGATCTTCTGCGCAAAGGCGCCCTGCGACGCCACCGACAACAACGCCGTGGTCAGGCCGATCAGGACTGTCCGTGGGCTGAGCATGACATCACCTCATTCCGTCGCGGCGATAAATCCAACGACCTTGTCTTCCTGCAGCTTCTTCACGATGCGAGCGAGTTCGCCTTTCGGAATGCCGGTGACCGCGACGCGAACCTTGTAGAGCCCGCCAGCCATCGGCCCGGCCGCGATCGACAGCTTGTTCGCCTCAAGGAATTTATTGATGTCGTCCGACGTTGCCTGAGGTGCGAAGCGAATAAGCGTGAACGCGCCAACACCTGGATCGGTCGTCGGTGCCGACGCTGTCTCATAACCGACCGTTTTCGTTTCCTTCAGCATCACGCCGGCAATCAATCCGGCCTGGAGCAGGATGGCGAATACGGCAGCGCTCGCAGACCAGGCCAAGGTGCGTGGCGACAGACTTGCCAGGAAGTCTGATATGCGACTGCCGAGACCGAAGGACGCGCTCTGACGGCGCTCAGGTTCCGCGTCTATCTTCGCGAAGAGCTTTTCCATCGCGCGCGCAGATGGCGCGCCAAGTGTTTCGTTGAGGTGAATGGATTCGGCGAGTTCGTCGCGCACCAGGGCATAACGGCGGGCAAGCTCGGGATCGCGAGCAAGTGCCTCTTCTACGCGCTGTGCGTCGCGACGACTTAGCGTCCCGGCCGCGTGCCAGGGCAGCAAGTCCTCGATGTCGCGACTGCCGGGCGCTTCCTGGTTCGTCGCATTCATGGCCAACCTCGATCAATTCCTTGCTCCTTGAGGAGCTCGGACAGTTTCTTGCGCGCATAGAACATACGCGTCTTCACGGTCGCCTCCGGGATGCCGACGATCTCGGCCACTTCTTCCACCGACTTCTCGTGGTAGTAAACGAGGTCGATGATTTCCCGGTGATCCGCCGAGAGTCCGGCCAGGCATTGCCGCAGGGCCGACCCTTTCTCTTTCTTCGCCAGAGTCGCCTCGGGATCGTCAGCGTGATCCTCGATCTGCTCTGCCGTCTCTTCGTCAAGTTCTTCCTCCGGTCGGCGTCGCAACGACGACAGGGCCTTGAATCGCGCAATGCTCAACATCCATGTCGAGGCGGCGGAACGGCCCTCGAACTTTCCGGCTTGCCGCCAGACGTCGAGGAACACCTCGCTGATCAAGTCTTCCGCCGTCGCTTCGTTGCGCACCAGCCTCAGTACAAACCGGTACACGCGAACATGGTGCCGCGCGTACAGCACCTGCATGGCGAGCCGGTCGCCGCCTGCGATTCGCGAGATCAGAACCTCGTCCGAAGTCGTTTGCATCGCAGAACAATCGGCTCGTGCATGGGTCGCTTGAGAGGGCGCCGAGGTTCAAGCCGAACTGAAAGAATTCGCATGCACCTGCCCGCCCCCGGGCCTGGCGGCCAGTTTCCCCTTTTCGCACGCGATTGGGCAAGCAAAAGCAGGCCAATCCGGGCATTTGGCGGGCTCAGGCCTGGATAAAGAGAAATGCGGTTTCCAGGGGCCTCGCCGGTTTGAACCTTTCGAGCGGTGCCAGCGACCCATGTTCAGAATGCACATTCCGTGCACGTCCCTGAGACAGGAGAACCACCATGTTCCGCAAGCTCGCTCTCGCCCTCGGTGCCTCTGCTGTGATTGGTGCTGCGGCCTTGACCCCCACCACCGCGTCCGCCCACTGGCACGGCCATAGCCACTGGCATGGCGGCATTGGCATCGGCATCGTTGCGCCGGCGGCCGTCTACGCGTCCGATTGCTACGTCGTTAAGAAAGTCGTCGAGACGCCATTCGGATTGCGCGTGCGCCGCATTACGGTCTGCAATTAAGCGACTAGACCATGGACGAAAAATAGCCCCGGCTTCACCACGAGGCCGGGGATTTCTTTTTCGCTTCGTCTCCTCTTGCCGTGCTCGGAAATTTGTTATGCTTGTTTCGAAATGCTCGACGGCTTCAAGCGATCCGAAATCAAGACCACTGGCGCGCGTATCGTCACAGTGACGGGCGGGAATGGTCCGCCATTGCTGTTGATGCACGGCAATCCCTTCACGCACCTGAACTGGCACAAGGTCGCGCCGACGCTGGCTCGCGAGTTCACAGTCGTTGCGACCGATCTGCGCGGCTACGGCGATTCCGAGAAGCCGCCGGGCGGCGCGGATCATTCCGGCTATTCATTCCGGGCCATGGCGCAGGATCAGATCGAGGTGATGGCTGCGCTTGGCTTCGACAAATTCTACGCCGCTGGGCACGATCGTGGCGGCCGCGTCCTGCACCGCATGTGCCTTGATCATCCGGCGAAAGTCATTCGCGCGGCGATCCTTGACATCGTTCCGCAACATCACCTGTACAACAACATCAACAAGCAATGGGCGACGTTCTCCTGGCACTGGTTCTTCAATATCCAGCCATTCGACTTGCCCGAGCGGATGATGGGCGCCGATCCCGACTGGTTCATCGAAAAGAAGCTCGCAAAGACCAAGCAAGGTCTCGGTTTCTTCGATCCGGAAGCGCTTGCCGAATACAAACGCTGCTTTCGCAATCCTGCAACCATCCACGCGATTTGCGAGGACTACCGGGCCGCGGCCGGCGTCGATCTGGAGATGGATGCAAAAGATTTTGCCGCGGGCCGCAAGATTGAATGTCCCG
>Ga0187785_10000541_pt1 | contig 14009 bp, 13 predicted proteins | sample 0815_BV2_4_20_MG_FD_132466 | JGI IMG/M metagenome (GOLD analysis project Ga0187785, IMG submission 132466) | Tropical peat soil microbial communities from peatlands in Department of Meta, Colombia - 0815_BV2_4_20_MG | ecosystem: Environmental > Terrestrial > Soil > Wetlands > Peat | place...
TCCCGGAGCAAAACGCCGATCGCCTATGGATCCCTGGGCAGGAGCCGGGAGCAGACATCAGACTAATCACCGTGGGCGGATCATGCGACTACACAGACACAATCAACCTTGCCGGCAGGATCGCTACCATTCCAGGCATCCTATCCGAAGGGGGCGCGAGGAACGTAGCCCGACGGGACGGCATGGGAACGGTCATGCTGGAAGCGGCCGTCTTCATGAAGCGAATGCCAGATGACTACTTCCAGGCGATAGGCAGCGGCACTGGGGGGATCGCTGCCTGGGAAGCATCCCTGAGGCTGCGTGACGACGGGCGATTCGGCCCCATGCTGCCACGGCTGCACCTAGCCCAGAATATCCCTTTTACGCCCATGCTGAATGCATGGAAAGAAGGCCGAAGAGATATCATTCCAGAGAGGGATATGCCCAACGCTAAGAAGAATATAGCAGAGATGTACAGCGATGTGCTCTCCAACCGTAGCCCACCATACGGGATAAGAGGGGGCGTCTATGATGCCATGAAGGACACAGACGGCTTGATGTACGGGATCACCGAAAAAGAGGCGGTATACGCAAAGAAACTCTTTGAGGAGATGGAGGGGATCGATATTCTCCCTCCTGCGGCGGTCGCGGTAGCCGCTCTGCTTCAGGCAAGCGAAAAAGGTGTATTGAGCGGCCGTAGAGTGCTTTTGAATATTACGGGAGGGGGGTACGAGCGCCTGAGAAGGGACATGCGACTATACCCAGTACCGCCATACCTGAAGATCCCGACGCCGGATATGTCTCTGGAAGAGATCGCGGAGGCGATCAGATAATGGAAGCGAAGGAAACCAACATGGAAAGGGCCGTCATCGATGTGCTTAAGGCGTGCGGCATCGACACTACACTGACACTGCCCTGTGACCGTATGAAGAACCTGATGTCAATGCTGCCGGAACACTTCAAAGAGATCCCACTATCCCGAGAGGAAGGAGGCATAGGCATAGCTGCAGGCCTATACATGGCCGGAAAGAGGCCTGCAATGGCTATACAGAGCACTGGCCTGGGAAATTCCCTAACAGTGCTCTCCTCGCTGCATAGAACCTATGATATACCATTACCCATCCTCGCCAGCTGGCGCGGCGTATACAAGGAGAGCATCCCCGCCCAAGTCCACTTCGGTAAAAGCCTGCCCGGGTTACTGGACAATAGCGGTATCCCGTACCTAGTTGCGGAAAAGCCTGGAGATCTGCCGTCGATAAAAAAAGCCATCGAGCAGACGTTTAGCGAAAACACGCCCTACGTGATATTGTTCTCGCCACAGATCTGGGAGCGATCAACGGCAAGATCGATTGAGATGGCTCCACGGCCTATGGAACGGAGCTATAATATCAGCTGTAAGTCGACAGTCCCTGCCGCAGTAGAAACCCGATATGACGCTATCAAGGGCATCGCGCCATACCTCCAGGGCAGGATCATTGTTTCCAATATCGGTATCCCGAGCAAAGAGCTTTATAACGTGCTCGACCAGCCGACCAATTTTTATATGCTGGGCAGCTGGGGACAGGCTTCCGACATCGGGATCGGCCTCGCCCTCGGGCAGCGACAAAAGCGGGAAGTCATCGTGCTTGATGGCGACGGTAGCATACTCTTCAACCCAAACGCCCTTGGCATGGCGGCGCAGGAAGGGCCCAGGAACCTGACGATCATCGTCTTCGACAACACCGCCCACGGTTCCACCGGAAACCAGCCTACATACTCGTCTCGAATGGATCTGGAACTGCTGGCCCGTGCCTACGGGTTAAAAAACACCTCAAAAGCGGCAACAGCTAAAGCGCTTCTCAGCTTGCTGGAGCATAAGGGTGAAGGACCCCGTTTTATTCATATGCCGGTGCTGGCAAGTAACGCCGACGTCCCCAATATTCCGATCTCACCGATCGAGATTAAAAAGCGGTTTATGGCTGCGATAAAATGACGGTGGAAGAGCCCGAAACTTTTAAGTATATTGAAGTCTATGGGAATCCTGCATCCTCGCGGTGTGATCCGCGTGGAATAAGCATGCCCGCCCTATCTCAGCCTGGCAGAGCGGTCGGCTGTAGACCTTACGACTGCGGAAACCGACAGGTCCCCGATTCAAATTCGGGGGGCGGGATCTTTCCCACATGGAAAACTATATGTTCCTCTGAGAACTTGTAGAGCGCGAAAAAGCTCGGATAGTGTAGAGGCCTATCATGGGGCCCTGTCGAGGCTCCGACTCGGGTTCGAATCCCGATCCGAGCGTAAGTTTAAAAGCCGCCGGGAAAACCTTTCGGAAAGGTTTTCCCAGCTCGTGCCCATTACGCTAATTATCAGAACGGAACCACGAGGTAGAGAAAACCCTGTCTTAACACCGGGACGAATCCAACCCCTTGAACCTCGACAATCTCACTCGCAAGGCTGCGAGTGCTGGCGGTTGTAAATGGCAAGGAACCAGCCTTAACCTGAAGGAGATCTGCACCTATACCATCCATGGGATGACAAGCGTTCTCCCATGAAACTTTTTTAATCAATCGGCACAAGCCCTTTTATGATAGCCCTGCGGGATGAGAGCCTAAAACCGCAACTTTCAAGACGTGATAGTGAAAACCAGATTAGGAGCGGATAGATAGACAAACAGATAAATAGCGGAGATTGCCGGTCATGTGGATATGCTAAAGGAGGCAGCTGAGTGAACGATAATAACACCGAAAAAACGATGTGCGCCTGACATCCATGGTGAACATCACCGACAGCGCGATCATTAGCCAGACGCTCGATGGCATTATCACCCACTGGAACTCTATGGCTACTGTGCTCTATGGCTATTCTGCAGATGAGGCGCTTGGCAGGCCGGTTTCCCTAGTACCCACTGGATATCCGGATGATGTGCCTTATCTGATTAATAAGATAAATAAAGGGGAGTCTATCAGACATTTTGAGACCATCAGACAGCGGAAAGATGGAAACCTGAGTTAATTGCAAGGTGGCGGTGGAGGACAACGACGGCTCGGGCAATCCCTGACGACTTTAAGGATAAGATCTTTAACCGGCTATTGAGGGGTACGACAAAGGCGAAGGGAATGGGATGGGCCTATACTTGGTGAAGTCGCTAGTGGATAGCTATCGGGGACGGGTGTGGGTGGAGGATCGGGTGATAGGGGATCACACGCAAGGCAGCAGATTCGTTGTACTGCTGCCTATGATAAGGAGTGGGCATGCTTCTACCTGATAGGCGGGTCCGGCCGGAACCTGCCAGCTATCTATAATATGGATGAGCCATAATCTGTGTTTCGATGGCCAGTAACTGTCGCATCGATTCTGACCGGTATAAAGCCGTACTATTCGACCTTGATGGCGTGATCACCGACACGATGAACCTACATTATGAGGCTTACCGCCTCGCTTTTAAGGACTATGGAATAGACGTGAGTAGGATGGATATTTTTATGCGAGAGGGTATGCCATCGATGGACGTGGGCAGGGACATCGCCAGCGTGAAAGGGGCCAGGCTCACCGAAGCTGATATCATGAAGCTAATCGGCAAAAAGCGAGAGATCCAGCGATCGATGGCGGAAAAAGACGCCCGTATTTACCCGGGAGTGACGGAGACGCTACGCGTGCTGCGAGATCATGGCGTACGGCTGGCACTGATCACGGGAAGCAACCTGATGTCGGTGCAGAAAACCCTTCAGAAGGTGGGGGGTATCGAAGGGCTTTTTGACGCGATAATTACCGGTGACGACACTCTCCGCGGCAAGCCTTATCCTGACCCATACCTGAAGGGCATGGAAAAACTAGGGGTGCCCGGAGAGAAATCGGTGGTAGTCGAGAATGCGCCGCTGGGCATCAGATCAGCCAAAGCCGCCGGGGCAGGGTACGTCATTGCGGTTACAACGACGCTGCCTGCGGAGTGCCTAAAGGAAGCGGATGATATAGTATCATCGTTCATCGACATCGAAAATTGTCTATCAAAACGGCTGACTGCGACACATACTCCAAGAGATACAGACGCCTGATCGGCAAACGTAACTCCCTATTGGTTAAGCCTGGAAAGAATTATAACGGAATACCATAGTTATTGATAGATGTGGACTTCGATAAAGACTACTATGCCATTCTGGGCCTGGAGAACAAGGCCACTCTCGACGAGATCAAAAAGGCATATCGAGTACTGGCCAAGAAGTATCACCCGGATGTTAACAAATCTCATAACGCATCAGAAATTTTTAAAGCAGTAACTGAAGCTTATGAGGTGCTCTCCGATCAGAAGAACAGAGAGCAATACGATGCAAATTTCCGGGCCAGCCGTAACAAAGACGAGTTCCGCGAGGAACGCGCTAGGGAGGTGCGCTGGGAGACAACCGATAAGTGGGGAGACAATTTCAACAAACCACGCGAGACAACCGATAAGTGGGGAAAGAAGTTCAACAAACCACGCGAGACAACCGATAAGTGGGGAGATATATTCAGCAAATCACGTGAGACAACCGATAAGTGGGGAGAGATATTCAACAAACCACGCGAGACAACCAATAAGTCGAAGGAGACAACCGACAAATCATGGGAGACGTTCAACAAATCATGGGAGACGCTAAACAAATCACGTGATAAGACTAGCAATAAGTCAGGGAAGACTACAGACAATCAATGGGAGACAACCGACAAGTCAGAGGAGACAACCGACAAGTCAGAGGAGACAACCGACAAATCATGGGAGACAACCGACAAACCTCGAAATAAGGACCGGAACAAAAAGTCGGCGCTCGCTAAAGGCCTGATTTTACTATTATCCCTGATCGTGCCGGGGTTGGTCCAGATCAGCATAGGTGACCGTAAGCTTGGCGGCTGGTTGCTGATCAACTATTTCGTCTTCTGGGCGCTAGCGATGATGTACGGACTGGAGATCGGTATACTGGCGATATTGGTCTGGTGTTATGCCCTTCTGGACGCTTTTGTTGACCTTAAAAAGGCAACGGAAGGTGCAGAGGATGCGAGTGCGCAGTAAAAGCGCGCTATATTATCCATTATTCGGGGTGGTGATATCGTTGCTATTACTGACAATAGTAGCATGCGATATCGTTCGGGCAGACCTGACCGCAACATCGCAGATCTCATCCATCAAGGGAAGGGTAGTGGACGTACGGGGAAATGGCGTCGGAGACGCAAAGGTGACCCTGTATAATGTAACACATGGTAAGGATGGTAAAGACCTGGATACCAGCCTGACCACGATCGACCATAATCCCCAGTATACCGGATGGGGTTCGGACAGCGCTGCAGGATATTATAAATTTTTTGGGGTGCCAACAGGCCGTTATGATATCGTGATCGATATTGACAACACCCGCCGAACTCAGAAGATAAACCTGTCGGGCGGCGATCTGTCTCTACAGGATATCGTCGTCGGATCAGATATCGCATTAACGGCGACAGCTGAATTGTCTTCAACTGTTATACCACATCCTACGACCACCACCATGATGGATCCATCGTCAGGCATAAGGGCCACAGCCGTCCCGCCCAGGCCGGAACAGCCACGGAACAACTCACAGGGCGGGCTTCCGATAATAAAGGTGATCGCCGCTATCCTAGTGATCCTGCAACTATTTACGGCCTTTATTATCATGCGGATTTATTCCACACGGCGTAAATAGCGTATGTACGTAGGCATGCGCTCGTAGGCATGCGCTATTCTATCTACATATCTGACCCACGAATTGATCGTTGAAAAAGACAAAATATTTAATCGGTTTAGCCAAAGTAAATATATGAACATAATCGGTATTCTCTCAAGCCCTAAAGGCAAGAAGAGTGCTACGCTGGGGCTGGTCGAGGCCGCCATTGATGGTTCTCGGCAGGCCGGAGCCGAAACGGAGCTTATCGATATCACCAAGCTCAAGATAAACTACTGCAAAGGGTGTGTCACCTGTTATGCCCAGGGCCGTTGCCCTCAAAGAGATGATTTTCAGGGCGTGTACAATAAGGTTCTTGGAGCTGACGGGATCATACTGAGCAGCCCGAACTATATCGATAATGTTACGGGGCAAATGAAGACGCTGATGGACCGCATGACCGACGCGATCCACGCGCAGCTGTTCGACGGCAAGTACGGTTTATCGATCACCACCTCTGGAGGCGGTAACGACGATTTCGTGCTGGGGCTCATGAACTCTTTCCTAACGAAAAGCGGGGCTACAGTTATCGGAGGAGTTGGAATTGCGCTGGGGCCGGATTCCGCATCGCTGCCGGCAAAAAAAGAACGGTCAAGACAGCTGGGTTCAGAGTTGGCCAACTCGATACGGGAGACCAGATCATACCCAGAACAGGAACGGCTGCATAGGGAGTTCCGGGAACGTTTTTCAAAAACCCTGAAGATAAACAAGGATCGGTGGCCCTCGGATTATGATAGGTGGGTCGACCGGGGCTGGATTGTAGAGTAGGTAAGTAATCTAAAATCTAAACAGGTACTCACATGAGCTATATTATAGAGACGTCCGACTTGGTGAAGCGATTTGGCAATCTCACAGCCGTTGACCGCATCAACCTCAGAGTTGAGAAAGGTGAGATCTTCGGCCTGTTAGGCCCGAATGGCGCAGGAAAGAGCACGACGATCTCCATGCTTTGCACCATCCTCAGACCTACGTCTGGCACGGCAACTGTCAACGGCTTCGACATCGTCCGGCAGGCGGCCCGGGTTAGGAAGTCCATCGGCATCGTCTTCCAGGATCCGAGCATTGATGATAAGCTGACCGGCCGTGAAAATATGGAGATGCACGCTGACCTCTATGATGTACCCCGGGATGTGATGCGGAGCAGGATCAATGAGGTCCTGCAGCTGGTGGAACTGAACGATCGGGCGTCGGACATGGTCAGCACTTATTCCGGAGGCATGCGCCGGCGGCTAGAGATCGCCCGCAGCCTGATCCACTACCCGGGGGTGCTGTTCCTGGACGAGCCGACCATTGGCCTGGACCCGCAGAGCAGAGACCACATCTGGAACTACATCAGGGAGTTGAAAAAACAGGAAGACATCAGTATCATCCTCACCACACACTACATGGACGAGGCTGATCGCCTATGCGACCGAATCGCCATCATCGACAAAAGCCGGATCGTCGCGCTGGACTCTCCACATAACCTGAAGGAGCAGCTGGAGGGGGAGACTATCGTGATCAATTCAAAGGACAACGACCTGTTTGCCAGCAAACTAGCAATGGCGGGCCTTGCTGACAAGATCAGTACAGTTGACGAGGGGTTGAATCTGAGCGTGAAGAACGCGCATACAGTGTTGCCCCGAGTGGTCGAGGTGGCAGCTGCCAACGGCATATACATCGAATCGATATCGCTCCGTGAGCCAGATTTGGACGACGTCTTCATGCACTATACGGGCCGGAATATCCGACAGAGCAGCGGCAAAGAGCTGAGCGGGATGGCGGCGATCATGAGGAGGAGGATACGGTGAGCGAGCTTAGGGGTATCTACTGCCTGTGGCTGAGGGAGGTCCGGCGGTTCCTGCGCGATCGATCTAGGCTGATAGGTTCGGTGATCACCCCCATCCTATGGCTGGTGATCTTTGGCACCGGCCTGAGGTTTTCGCTCAGCTCGCCTGGCTTTAACTACCAGGAGTTCCTATTCCCAGGAATTCTCGGACAGACGCTGCTGTTCACCGCGATGTTTATGGGCATATCCGTTATCTGGGACCGACAATTCGGCTTCATGAAGGAGATCCTAGTGGCGCCGATCTCCCGGACATCTATATTCACCGGCAAAATGCTCGGCGTAGGAACCAGCGCGATGATCCAGGGGCTCATCGTCCTAGCGCTGGGAGCCATCATCGGCGTGCCCTTAGGGTTATATCAACTTGGCATGGCGATCCCGCTGATGGCGCTGATCACGGTGGGTCTGGTCTGCATCGGGCTAATCCTCGCGAGCCTAATGACCAGCTTGGAAAGCTTCGGTACCATCGCGACCTTCGTCAACATGCCCATGTTCTTCCTGAGCGGGGCATTGTTCCCCGTCTCGGTCCTCCCCCTATGGTTGAAGTGGGCGTTCTACCTCAACCCGCTGACTTACGGCGTGGATGCACTACGGACGGTCATTATGAGCGGCTGGCAACCACTGTTACCACTACAGTACGATATCCTGATCATCTGCATCTTCGATCTGGCCGTAATAGTGGTTGGAACTTACGCGTTCAGCCGAAGAAGCTAAATTTTTTTACGAGGATGAGCCAGGTAGAAAACTCGTCGACTATATTTATTTCGATGAAAATTCAACCAACCGGAAGTGCTCGACAACCAAGAGGGTACTAACATCAAGCTTCAGGCCGGCCCTTTCCAGGTCCTGATCCCAGCACATGTGGTGGGCCGCTCTGAAGTGATCGACAGACTCACAACACTCGCCCTTTACGATGTCCTCGCCAACCTGTCCGAACGGTAGCTCATATACCCGCTCGATCCGGATGACACACCTCCTTCTCCCTATAGCATCAATGACCTCGACCAGATCGCCGGGCTCGGTAGGCTCTTCCCCCAGCGTATTATAGTACCAAGCAGCAATCGAACAGGTGACCGTCTTCTCACCCCTGAGTACCTGCTGGATCAGATGATCATCTGCCTCATTCCGGCCCCAAAAAGTAGTCTTCTTCATCGGCTCAATCAGCCCCTATAGATTCAAGCTATGGCAGATAAGGTTAGCGGCCGGGTAACATCTAATGAGACACCATGTTTGTGACCTATACCGATAGGACCAAAAAATGGATTTAACTGGCCATACATATGCTAACCTATATATTAAGATAAAAACCATAGTATACTAGATAATTGAGAGGTATGGGATTGAACTATAAAGCGTTAATAGGATCGATGATGATTTTTGTGCTTGCTGTTGCGATCGCACTTAGTGGATGTACATCGCCAACGCCAACACCAGCAAATGGCACTGGTACCGCTGCTCCCACGGCAGCAGCATCAACAGATAGCACGAATACCACTCTCGCTACAGGGGGGAGCACACAGCATGCCACTACATCATCGACGATGCCGGTCGCAGCAGATACGCCGCCGAAAACATATACAGGCGCCGGAGAACAGATGGCAGGGCCGATCAACCTTAAAGCCGCCAGCACGACCTTCAAGGTCAAGTGTAGCAACGCTAAGGATACGGCGTTCACGGTCAATCTGCAGAACGTCACTACAGGCGAGAACGTCGATAATGTTGGCCAGCATGGTGTCATATATACAAATACTGGGGCAGGACCCACCAGGATTAGTAACGAGATCGATGACACTGAGCAATATGTTATTCCCTCAGCAGATAATTATCAGATATATGTGAACTGTGACCCTGGTGCCTCCTGGGAAATTTCAATTTCCCAGTAATCTATTTTTGCCCCGTACGGCGACGGCATTGATTTATATCTAATAGTAGAGCTATAGTAAATCGCCGGCAGGTATGCACGATACACTTTTAACATATCAAAGATAACTAGCTGATGAACATTTATGACAAAAGTCTTGATAGCGACAGACGGTTCGAAGTATAGCAACCAGGCCGTCGATTACGGCGTGGGAATTGCGAAGAAGCTTGAATCGGATGTGATCGGACTGTATGTCATCAATATAAAAGTGCTCGAGATATACGCGCTCGAGCATCATGACAATATATCGGGGTACGAATCCGAGAACTCCAGACTGAAAAAAGAGGGCGAGGACGCGCTGGTATACTTGGCGGAAAAGTGCACCAGTGTCGGTGTCAAAGTCACTACAACGATCACCAGGGGCTACCCGGCCGAAGAGATCCTCAAGATAGCGGAGGCGGAAAAAACTGATTTGATCATCGTGGGAAACCTGGGCAAGACAAACCTCGAATATATGTTTATGGGAAGCGTCTCGGAGACCGTGGTTAAACGATCCCCGTGTCCTGTACTGGTCGTCCGCGGGAACATGGGAGAGGCGCGGACCACGTTATAAAACAGGTAGCATTAGTGTCGCCATAAAAAAGGGCATTGTTAGAGCGTCCCGGACCTCTTTCTGACTTTTCCCCTCGAATTCTAGGGCGATGGCATAGGAGATTCCGTCGAGCGTCGCATCGAACCCGGAAGACGACCTGAAAGAAACCTCGCCTGCCTGCGGTGCGCAGGCGGTGAAAACGAGGCCTGTGCTGTCGTCGGCCCATGAAGATATGGCAACCAAAAAGCGCTGGATCAGCCTGCCATCCCGGAGCGAGAGTGGCACGTCGAGCATGCAAAAGGCCGGCTCGCCAGTTTTTACCTGATGGTTCCTAGCGGCAGCAAAGTCGGTAGAGTCCGCGATCGATAGCTCGAGGTGTCGTAAAGCAACATAGGGGTCGCCGCCGCGAACGGACCCGCCGATCATCCTGGAACGCGCGGCGAAGCCGCCATCATCTAACGGCGTTATTATAGCCACATCCTTGAGAGCAACCATCGCTGTCGAACCGGGTAAAATGTCAATGGCGGTCATAATCGGGCATTTTGGCAGCTCCCTCATGAGATCGTAGACGGACTCGCCCCGATACCTAGCGATGATTACATCCCTGAGTCCGGCTATCGCTTCGTTAATCGTCTTTCCAGAGTCCTGCAGGTAGTTCGTGGGGCAGGAGGCCTCGAAGGATCTGCGCCCGGCAGTATCCTCAACCTCGTCCACCCTGCAGGGGAACAACTGCATTCTACCCCCGTCCCTGAGAGGCAACGATACCCGGATCATCGTCACAAAGGTCCGGAGGTATACTCTGTCCGGAAGCTGGTAGACCCCATTCCGAATCTCCCGCCTGATCTCCATGGAAAGGCGCTTCAGCGATGACTCGAAGCCAAGATCGCGGGCAGTAGAAGGGCCGTGTTCGGATACGTAAAAAGCGTTCGGTCCGCGAGAGCGATAGGTAATTGCGTCGAGCCTCACGGTTAAGTTATCCCCGGCCTGATCACGCATGATCTTAATCGATGACCATCGTTTATACTCTTTCTCTGCCGCGAGAAGCGCATACTGTATAATATAAGCACGGATCTGATCTGATAGCTGCAAGATGCAGATTTTGTTGTCCGGCATTTATATGAAAAAAATCCGGCTGGACTGTTCATTTTTCACTCAAGAGATAAGTGTACACATATCGATTTTCAATATGCCTGTAAAAGGGAATAGTAAGTGAATGTGAGTGAGTAATATGACAGATCGTCGGGAATGCCTGATCGCGATCGGCAGATTTATGGGTGTCATTACAGATGGGGTCATGGCACAACGAACGATCGAAAGGCTATCGCAGGAGGAAGCGGATTTATGGCTCGAGTCAGCGGTCAAAATTTTCCGGCGTCATGCCCGGAGAGATCGATCGGGAGAAATGCTCGGTCTGTTATGCGATCTGGACGTGTCGGAGGTCGAAGCTACCGGGGAAGATCGCAGGGAAACTCTGGCCCGACATATTTTTGACAGGGCAAAGGCGTTGAATCAAGGATCTGTAGATCCGATCTTCGATAGCTTTTACTCCGATATCCTCGAGTGCCTGCGAAGGATCGAAACGTCTCTGACCGGGGCGCTATATATCATGGGGGTACGACAGGAAGTTATCTGCCTGAAAAACCCGCTGGCGCTGCATACGATCGAAGAGCTTGAACACCTGCCATGCAGAAGGTACCAGGATGGCGCGGGTGCTGCTGGTAGCGCCCGATCGTCGTCTGCTGCGGCAAGATATGTCAGGACTCTGATGGAGGGGTATGGGAAAAAACACCTCAGTTACGACTCGTTCGATAAGATCATGGATGCGCTAGACCGGCTATCGATCTACCCGGGATACCTGAGAATGATCACGGCTGAACACAAGGCGGCTATCGCTAGGCACACGGTAATGGCGATACAGAAGCTCCGTAGAATACAGGATCCATCACAATGGCGGGACGACTTGGTCCTAGCCCTTGGGATGCTGCTGTATAGCGTCTATCCTACTCAGCATCTGGCCACCTTTCTGGCTGATCTACATTCCGGCCACTATAACAGGTATCTGCAGCATGAGTACTATGCGACTATGGCATTGAGCAGCCTGCTGGCAGGCGAGACCGCTCGGGCCGCTTCATATTCAGAGAAGACTTATCACGCAGCGCCCGAACCTGATATGAAGATATATAGCAGGATGCTCTCGGGCTGCATCCACATGCAGAATCATGAGTATGTTGAGGCGAAAAAGGATTTCGAAGGCTGTTTAAGGATCTCAGATGGCCGGATAGGATCGATCATCCGGTTTTATATGGGCATCCTGCACTACGAACTTGGTGAGACAAAACTGGCACTCGATCACTTTACAGAAGTCCGGTCTGATACTGAGGCTGATGACGATATCATGACGCTGTGCAATAACATTGGCACCTGCCACATGGCAAAGGGCGATCTAGGAACGGCCCTGAAGAACTTCGATGAGGCAGAAAGCTGTTTCGTATATTCGGGCCGGTCCACGGCTCGGCAGTTGCTTTCCGTGGCATGCGGCAACAAAGGGATCATATACTTAAGTATGAGAGAACATGATCTCGCTATAGAAAATTTCAGGAAAGCGCTGCGGATCTCAAGGGAAACTGGCAATCATAAAGGCATCGCAAACCAGCTGGGCAACATAGGCCTTATCTATAAAAGCAAGAAGGAGTACGCCAGAGCTGCAAGCTACTTCGCGTCAGCGATGAACTTTTCCTGCAGCATCGATTACTTGGAGGGGGTCATCTACTTCCAGGAGCAGCTGCGGCAGGCGCTGGCGCTTGATGGCCGGCATGGCGACGTAAAGGCGGTCGAGCGGGAAGTGATTCGCAGACATCCCGGGTTCGCATCGATGCTTTCATCCGGGCGCGAGCGGTAGACGCGAGCTAACTGAATAGACACAGATCCGGTGACGGCTCCCACGGTTTTAACCATGGGCTTTCTCCGAGATCGTAAGAGAATCCCTTTTATACTTGCCCGATCAACTGACACCGATGAACCAGAGGGAGATCGTCTCCGCCCTGAAGTACATCTCCAGGATCAAGCATTCATTTATGCTCTCCGAACTGAGAGACAAAGTGAAAGGAACGGTAACGACCCGGGAAATTTATGCAGTGATAGGGCCTCAGCTATATGATCTCGGGCTACGGGCCGTGCCGGAAGGGGAGGACTACCGGATCGAGAAGCTTCCCGCCCCCGTAAAGCTATCATTGAGCCGGGAAGAACAAGAACGCATGGACGTTTTTTTCCAAGCCCCGCGGGTATCCCGCCGTCTGGAGCGCTTGGTCAGGCAGTATATAGAGACGAAGGCGAAAAAGCCGATCGACGACCCAGGATTGCTCGACGGGATCAGGGAGGCGATCAGGGTTCAGAAAGAGCAGTACTGGAAAGAGGGAAAGGCCCGAAAGATCGACTACCATAGCAGCTACAGCGCGCTGGGGTATCTGGGCTACCAGTTCCCAGTCTACTTTATTCAGTTCGAGCATGTCTTGTACGACCTGATCCAAGACGGCCTCCTTAAGGATCGGATGAAAGTCCTGGATGTCGGCACGGGTCCTGGAGTGGTGTCGCTGGCTATCATTGACTTCTATAACAGGCTCGACCATGGGGAAGCTGCCGTCTACGCCCTGGAAAAGTACCCTGAGAATATCGAGGCCTACAATGCACTGGTACCTGAATATGCGACGCACAAAGGTCGCGTTCAGGTGGAAAGGCCGCTGAAGGCCGATCTGATGGCTCGAGACATTATCGGGGTCCCGGATAAGCTGGATCTGGTTGTGTTCTCTAACGTGCTCAATGAGATCAACGCTCCGTTCAACGACCGGGCAGATGCGGTCTCAAGGCTGGCATCACACCTATCCCCCGAGGGCAGTATCGTGATCATCGAGCCGGCTGACAGAGAGAACTCCACAAAAATGCGTAAGCTGGTCATGCGGCTAACCGAGTTGGGCCTCAACATATACAGCCCCTGCTCGTTTATATGGTGCGATAAATGCAGCGCGATCGACTGCTGGAGCTTCAAGGAGAAAGGCGACATCCAGCCCA
>Ga0187785_10000542_pt1 | contig 14005 bp, 14 predicted proteins | sample 0815_BV2_4_20_MG_FD_132466 | JGI IMG/M metagenome (GOLD analysis project Ga0187785, IMG submission 132466) | Tropical peat soil microbial communities from peatlands in Department of Meta, Colombia - 0815_BV2_4_20_MG | ecosystem: Environmental > Terrestrial > Soil > Wetlands > Peat | place...
TATCGTTGCAGCGATCACTGCAATACCGCCGCCTTGAGGTGTCGGTGTCTTGTGCGACGAACGGACATTCGGCCTTGCGAGCGCGTAGCGCGCAAGCAATGGCTTAATGCAAAGCAGGAGACCGAAACTGATCACCGCCGCTGCGAGAAATATTGCCACGCCGTATCCCAAAGCTGCACCATCCTCAGCTGCTACAATCAAGCGGTCTCAACACCAAGTTTCGATGACGGGGAGCCGCCCAGCAAGCGCGAATAAAGAGCAACAATTTCTCTCCCGATCAGCGCGCTGGAATATTCGGTGGTGACGATTTGCCGGCTTGCACTGCCGAAGCGAGCGCGCAAATCGCGATCTTTCGATAATGTTTCGATCGCTTGCGCCAATGCTTCAGCACTATCGGCCGGAATGAGGATCGCATTGACACCGTTACGTGCAATCTCCCGGCATCCGGGAACGTCGGTCGCTATCAAAGGACGGCCGCAGGCCGCCGCCTCAAGCAAGCTCTTCGGCAATCCCTCCCGCCGCGACGGCAGAATTGCCACATGCGCCTGCGCCCAGACGCCGCGTATGTCGTCGACCTGACCCAAAAGGCGAAGATTCGGAATAAGCCGCCAGTTATCGAGCACCTGATTGGGGATCGACGCAGGATTTGATGGATCGGGCTCGCCGGCCAGCAGCGTGCGAATAGCGATGCTCCGCTTGGCCAGCAGTTCATGGGCCCGTACCAGGGTTCGCACACCCTTGTCGTCAAGCAGGCGCCCGACAAAGCCAACGGTGAAAGGACCGGCAGGCTCGGGAATTGGAGTCAAAACGTCGGTATCGACGCCGGAGCCAGGGATTAAGGCGATCCTCTCCCCGGATACGCCCAGGCCGCTGACGACGGCGTAGTCGTCGGGATTTTGCACCAGAACTGTAGTGTCCGGCCGCCTCAACAGCCAACCGAGCAGCAGATTGGCGACGGGACGTACTGCACGCGCCTTCGCTGTATTCGACGTGAATGTAAATCCCAGCCCTGCAAGCGCATTGAGCCGCACGGCCGGCAAACCTAGTGCCGCCAGAGAACCGATGACTGCTGGTACCACCGCGACGTGATGAACAAGGTCGGGACGAACTTGCCAATAAAGGCGTCGGGTTTCACGAATCGCAGCGAGCAGACGAATTGGACTCAAACTGCCGCGGCGCCATCGAATGGGGTGCAGGATAAATCCCTCACGCCTTATCTGATCGGCGCAGTCGCCAATTCGTGTTGCAACATGCACTTCATAACCGGCTGTCTGCGCCGAGCGCGCCATAGGGAGCCGATGGGAAACGAAATACCAGTCTTCCGAGACCAGGTAGAGGATTTTTTGAGCCATAAGCCCGTCGGTCTGTTCTGCTACGATTTGATTCCGACTGCGCACCAGTACGGCGGTAGATCTGAAAAACGGATTTGGTCGAAACCAGCCTGGACCAGCATTTGCTCGATCTGTGCCTGGGTGAACCGCTGCTCCAGCCGCGTACAAAACCGGTCATAGGCGTCCGTCCGCATAACGTAAAAAGATTTGTCGGCATACCACGACAGCGGCAAATTGCTTGATGCGCCGCGGCGGCTTAACAAGGCCGCAAGTCTTGCAAGAGGCCAATAAACCAACGCGGCAATCGTCTCGCTGATGACGACACGCAAACGATGTGGCAATCGCGAGACGAGAACGCGGACACCGTTGCTCAGCGCCCAAAGCTGCCGGTACCAGGTCGGACGGTTATCGAAGGCGTAATAAAGATAAACGAGAAATGGTGCGCCACTCTTCAGCTTTCCAGCGATTGCGTCGATTGCCGCTTGTGTATCCGGGACGTGGTGCAACACGCCGAGCGAGAACGCGAAATCAAGTGAGCGGGCGGGGAGGGGAATATCTCCGACGCTGCCTGCATGGAAGCTGACGTTCTTGACGCCCATTAGATTTTCTTGCGCAACCGCCAGGGCTTCAGGACTGGCGTCAACCAGGTGTAGGTGCGCAGTGCGCGGTGCGACCATCATTGCCCAGCGTCCTGTGCCGCACCCGATGTCGGCGCCGATGCCGCCGTCCTGCGGCAGCAGGTGCCATGGGAATATCCGGAAATAGTCTTCGAAAATTGCTTCGCGTTGCGCGTGTTCGAGGTTCGTTTCGTCCTGGCGGAATGTCGACCATTCTTGGCCAAACCCCCGGGCGACACGGGCGTCAACGTTTTTGTCCGAGGCAATTCGCATACGTTCCCTTTGAACGACTACCGTCCGGGTCAAATGCACAGCCATGCCCAATTTCACGTGCCCGACCCCCGGCCCTTGGAGGCGACCCTACTCTAACATTATGTAAATGAATAGCTTTTTTGATTGCGTGGCGCGGCAAGCGTGTTCATGTTTTGAACACCGAACCTTGACGTTCACGCAGTGAACGGCGTACCAGTTGCCTGCGGGGAGCCTCTGATATGCGTCGCGTGGGCGAAGAAAATCCGGAAAGCTCGCGGATAATGCTCGGGCTGCTCGATGCCGTAGAGCAAAATCGCGCCCAGTCGCAACGCTTGCTGGCCTCGGAACTCGGTATCGCTCTCGGCCTTGTCAACGCCTACCTCAAACGGTGCATCAAGAAAGGTCTTGTCAAAGTCCGCACGGCGCCAGCGCGGCGCTACGCATATTATCTCACGCCGCAGGGCTTTGCCGAAAAGTCACGGTTGACGGTCGAGTATTTATCCTACTCCTTCAGCTTCTTCCGCCAGGCCAAGACCGACTGCTCCGAGCTGTTTCGACTCGCCAAAGCGCGAGGTGTCACCACCGCTGTGCTGGTCGGACAATCCGATCTTGCCGAGATCGCGGCACTGTGCGCGATCGAACAAGGCATCAGTATCGTAGGACTGGTGCAGCCCGGCGCAACCCAGCGTCAAGTCATAGGCCTTCCGGTATTTGAGAGTTTCGATGTCGTATCAAAACCGTTCGATTCCGTTTTGATTACGGACGTGACCGACGCTCGCAAGACCTGCGAAGCAGCTGTGGTCCGTTTCGGAATCGATCGGGTGCTCGTTCCCGAATTGCTGCGTGTCCGGATTCGACAGGAAGGCGGAGCAGCAGCATGATCTCAAACGCGCAACGATGGTATGTGGTGCAATCGCAACCGAATGCCGAGCTGAAAGCCGTCACGCATCTCAATCGTCAGGGTTTTGCCACCTACCTGCCGCGCTATCGCAAGCGGCGGCGGCACGCGCGGCGTGTTGAAGTCGTCACGGCGCCGCTGTTCCCGCGCTACCTCTTTGTTTCGATAGACATCGCGGTACAGCGCTGGCGTTCGATCTATTCGACGGTCGGCGTGACGAACCTGATTTGCAACGGCGATATGCCGGTGCCGGTCTCCGGGCCGGTTGTGGCTGCGCTGAAGCAACGCGAGGATGACGCCGGTTTCATCAAGCTCGATTGCCGATTGCCTTTCCGCGTCGGCGACAAGATTCAAGTGCTTGAAGGCGTCTTTTCCAACTGTCTCGGATTGTACGATGGAATGCCGGATCGCGACCGTGTCGCGGTTCTTCTCGATCTACTCGGCCGCAAGGTACGCGTGCTGGTGGATGCCGAGGGCGTGGCAGCAGCTTAGGTCTGCCCGCGTCCGCTAACTTGTCAAATAAAGTCTGGCGTGAGCGTTTCACCCGGACTGCGGTAGCTTGCCTAGTCGCGGGTTAAAATAGTCATGATCTCCTTCGCATTGATTGGCGCGGCCGGATACGTTGCGCCGCGCCATATGAAAGCCATCAAGGCAATCGGCGGCGACCTCAAGGTTGCCTTCGATCCGAACGATTCCGTCGGGGTCATCGATAGCTATTTTCCGGAAGCCAACTTTTTCGTCGAATTTGAGCGATTCGATCGTCATATCGATAAGCTGCGCCGCCGTCACGAAAAGATCGATTACATTTCGATTTGTTCGCCAAACTATTTGCATGACGCACATTGCCGGTTCGCGCTGCGCTCCGATGCTGACGCGATCTGCGAAAAGCCGCTGGTGCTCAATCCTTGGAATATTGACGGTCTCGCCGAAATTCAGAACGATACCGGCCGCCGTATCTCCACAATCCTGCAATTGCGACTGCACCCGGCGATCAGGGCGTTGAAGGAAAAGATAGCGGCCTCGCCGCGGAACGATATCAGTCTCGACCTGACCTACATCACCGCGCGCGGTCGCTGGTACCATTCGTCCTGGAAAGGCGACGAGCCGAAATCCGGCGGCGTTGCAACCAACATTGGTGTGCACTTGTTCGACATGCTCGCCTTCGTCTTCGGTCCGGCGCAGCGCAACGTTGTGCATCTGCGCCAGCGCGAGCGGGCCGCCGGCTATCTTGAATGCGGCCGCGCCCGAATTCGCTGGTTCCTGTCGGTCGATCGCAACGACCTTCCGTCGACTATTTCCAAGCAAAAGACCACCTACCGCTCGATCCTGCTCAATGGCGAGGAGATCGAATTCTCCGATGGCTTTGCCGATTTGCACACCCGCAGCTACGAAGAGATTCTCGCCGGCCGCGGTTTTGGGCTCGATGACGTGCGTCCGTCGGTCGAGATCGTGTCGAACTTTCGTTCGCGGGCGGAAGAGCCGCATGTGGGCGATCGGCATCCGTTCGCGCAACGCCACCTGAGCTGATGTCGGACGAATTCAAGGCTGATGCGCGGTTTCCGGGCGTGCGGATTCACGGAAGCTCTTATGTTGATGCCGATGTCAAAGTCGGTGAGGGAACGACGATCTGGCATTTCTGCCATGTCCTCCCTGGAGTCACCATCGGTCGTGGTTGTTCGATTGGGCAGAACGTCATGATTGGGCCGCGTGTAATCGTCGGCAACGGTTGCAAGATACAAAACAACGTGTCGCTATATGAAGGTCTGACTCTGGAAGATGAGGTATTTTGCGGCCCAAGTTGTGTATTCACCAACGTCGTCAATCCGCGCGCGCACGTGTCGCGCAAGGCTGAATTCAAGCCGACGCATGTGAAGCGTGGCGCTACCATCGGCGCTAACGCCACCATTGTCTGCGGCCATGAGCTGGGTGCCTATTGCTTCATTGCGGCGGGCGCGGTCGTGACTGGGGCTGTGCCGGATTTTGCGCTCATGGCCGGGGTGCCGGCCCGTCGTATCGGCTGGATGAGCAAATCCGGCGAGCGACTCGGCCCCGATCTCGTCTGCCCGCGTGACGGCTCGCGTTATCGCGAAGTAGCAGGCCGACTGGTCTCTCTCAACTAAGGAAGGTTCCTTGGATATCCGTGGAAAGAAACTCGTGGTCATCGGCGGCGCCGGACTGATCGGCTCGCATACAGTTGATTCTCTGACGAAAGAAGATATCGGCGAGATCGTCATCTACGACAATTTTGTCCGAGGCACGCACGAAAACCTCGGAAACGCCCTTCACGACCCACGCGTGAAGATTTTTGAGGCCGGCGGCGACATTACACAAACCGACATATTGAAGGCCGCCCTCGCAAAGGCCGACGGAGTTTTTCATTTTGCAGCGCTTTGGCTGCTGCAATGCCACGACTTCCCGCGTGCGGCATTCGACGTCAATGTCCGCGGCACATTCAACGTGATGGAAGCCTGCGTCGCTGCCAAAGTGAAGCGGCTGGTCTACTCGTCCTCAGCATCGGTTTACGGCGACGCCCTGGAAGAGCCGATGACCGAAGATCACCCGTTCAACAACAAGAACTTTTACGGTGCGACCAAGATTTGCGGGGAAGCGATGCTTCGGGCTTTCCACCACCGCTACGGCCTCGACTATGTGGGCCTGCGCTACATGAATGTGTACGGGCCGCGCCAAGATTACCAAGGCGCCTACATTGCCGTGATCATGAAGATGCTGGACGCAATCGATCGCGGAGAAGGGCCGACTATTCTCGGTGATGGGTCCGAGGCCTTTGATTTCATAGCAGTCGAAGATTGTGCCAAGGCCAATGTTTGCGCGATGCAGGCAAGCACCAGCGACCGTTTCTATAACGTTGGCACTGGCAAGCGTACCTCGCTCAAGGAAGTGGCTGAAAAGCTTTTGAAGCTGACCGGATCTAACCAGGCAATCGGCTATGCGCCTCGCAGCCAAGCGACATTGGTCCGTAACCGCATTGGGTCTCCAGTGCGTGCGAAGGCGGATCTTGGTTTTGTGGCCGGGATTCAGCTCGACGAAGGCCTGCACCGGCTGATTGCCTGGCGCAAGGCGCACCAGGACGAAGTGGTCAGCCGGCGAACGAAGTTGCAATCATGAATCTCATTCACATCGGCTTGCCAAAGACAGCTTCGACTACCCTGCAGGATCGGCTGTTCTCGAACCAGGACAAGTTCGCCTATTTGGGTCGCTTCAAGAATGGGTATTTGAACCAGACGACAAAGGAGATTTTGGAGCGTCTGACGTTCGAGGATTCGCTCGAATACGACCAATCCATCATGAATGCGCTACTACAGCGGGCGCGTAACGAAATGCGGATATCGTCGCGGCCGATCCTTGTCTCGGCGGAGTCGCTCAGCGTCGAAGGCCGCGCCGATCGCCGGTTGATCGCGGAGCGGCTGCACGAGTTGTTTGCGCCTGCGAAGATTCTCATCGTGCTACGCTCGCAGCCAGCGATGCTGCAATCGATGTATCTCAACGATTTGCGAGGCTCCGGCCAGGGCATTCTTTCTTTCGAGGCCTGGTTGGAACGGGTGTACGGGGGCATCCGTTACACCGAGACACATCGTGTAGGACTCAACTACGAGCCAGTGGTACGGGCCTACGAGAGTCTCTTCGGTCGTGAAAACGTCACCGTGCTGCCGTTCGAGTTCATCAAGGACGAAAACGCGATCTTCTTCGGTCGCCTCAGCGAGTTGCTGCAGATGGAGCGGGAAGAGGTGCAAAGGCGTCTGGCGATGGCCGAAAACCAGCGAATGAGCCGCCGACATATGACGGCTCTACGCATCCAGCACTATTTGCCAAGCGGGACGAACCTCGCCTTGCTGGGACGCCGCCTGCTGCCGCGCCCGATCTACGAACCAGCCCGCAATTTCGTCGCAGGTGGAGCACGCATTGGTTCGCCTGAACTCCCTACCCGCTGGCGTGAGCATGTTGCCGCTATCTGCGCTGTTGGGAATTCGCGGATTGCCGCCCGGTTGAACTTGCCGCTAGCGGCCCTGGGCTATCCGGTCGCCAGCTGATGCGAAGGCCTTGATCCGGAATCGTTATCGCGTCGCTGTGGTCGGTGTGGGCGTTATCGGCGCGCGCCACGTCCAGGCGATGGCCGGCGTTACGGTGCCCATCGACCTCGACATTGTCGACCCGGTTCCCGAGGCCCGTGTTCGTGCAAATACGTTCCTCGATGCAATGGGTGGTCTCGTCGACGGCCAAGTGAGGGAGTTTTCGCGTATCGAAGATCTCGCTGCGGCGCCTGATCTCGCTATCGTGGCGACTGCGTCGCGCGAACGGGCATCTGCGGTGACGGCGCTGGTTGCGGCTGGCGCGCAAAAACTGATCCTGGAAAAGGTCCTGTTCACCCGTCTCTCGGACTACGACAGCATCGATGCGCTGTTGGCAACGACGGATGTGCGGGCTTGGGTCAATTGCCCGCGGCGCTCATATCCACGCGCGCGTCGACTGTTAGACCTTATTGACGGGGCTCGCTTTGACTATCGAGTTGAAGGGCGGGGGTGGGGCCTCGCCTGCAATCTCGTTCATCATCTTGACGAATTCGCAAATCTTTGCGGGCAAGCAGAAGTGACGTTGGACACAAGTGCGCTCGACGAATCCGTCGTGTCGGCAAAGCGCGTTGGCTATATCGAGTTCTTCGGCAAGATATCGGGCGAAACCGCGATGCTGAATCGCTTTGATGCAATCTGCAGCGAGGGGCCTGCCAGCGGGCGCACTGTCTCAATTCAAACTGAAGATGTCTGCCTCACGATCTCGCCCGAACAAAAGCTGATGATCTTGCGCGATGGCCGCACGAGCATTGAACCTTACCCAATGCCGCCACAAAGCCAGATGACAGCGAATCATGTACTCGCGATTCTGACGGGCCAAAAGCTCGGCTTACCACCCTATGCGGCGGCGTCACGGCTGCACCGGAAAATGATTGGTGCCTTCATTGAGCATCTGCGGCGCGTTGGCCAGAACGACAGCATTGACGAATGTCCGGTGACGTAAAAGTGCTGCTCGTTGGCGCGGGACCTATGGCGCGTGCCTATGCCAAGGTCCTCAATGCTCTGCGCGCGAGCTGGATTGCGGTTGGCCGCGGCGCGGGGTCTGCCGAGACCTTTGCGAAGGAGACTGGTGTGACCCCCATGACTCGTGGTCTTGCTGGCTATTTGCGGTCGAATTCGGGGCGCCAGGCCGAAATGGCGATAGTTGCGCTTCCAATTTCTCAGCTTGCCGCGGCGACCAAGGATCTTGCAAAGGCCGGAGTGCAGCGAGTCCTTGTCGAAAAACCCGCGGGGGTGACAGTTTCTGAAATCGGAGATGTCGCTGAAACAGCAGGTCGCACGGGTTGCGATATCTTCGTTGGTTACAATCGGCGCTTCTATAGCTCTGTGGACGCCGCGCGTGCCCTGATCGCGGCCGATGGCGGCGTCAGCTCGTTCCACTTTGAGTTCACGGAATTAGCTGACCGGATCCTTGGTACAATCAGCGATCGCGCGGTTCTCAATAACTGGCTGCTCGCAAACTCCAGTCATGTCGTCGATCTGGCATTCAATTTATGCGGGGCGCCAGCGACCATGTCGGGCGCCGTTGGCGGCTCGCTTGATTGGCATCCCTCGGGAGCGGTGTTTGCCGGCCATGGGCGGACCCAGTCGGGTGCATTGTTTACCTGGCACGCGGATTGGACCTCCGCCGGCCGTTGGGGAGTGGACGTGCGCACGGCACGCCGCCGGCTGATCCTGCAGCCGCTCGAGACCCTTTCAGTTCAGGAGAAAGGATCCCTAACGATCGCGCCTTGCGTCATCGCCGATGAATTGGATCATCGATTCAAGCCTGGTCTCTTTCGCCAGGTCGAAGCCTTCCTCTCGGTCGATCCGGGGCTGAAGGGATTGCCGACGATTGCCGCTCATTATGATTTTGTGCGTCGTTGGTATTCTGAGATTTTGTCTCATTCGGTGACAATGCCGCGCGCTGGGTTGAATGTGGCCCGATGAATCATCCTGAGATGGACATTTCCCGGTGAACGTCGACGCCAAATATAATTTCGAGGATTTTACGGAACAGGGCTATGGCGGGGCGCTGGCGCAGGCCGGCCTTCATTGGAAGTTTGAAAGCTTCGGCACGACGGCCACGGTGCCGCACGTCCTGTGGCGTCACGACATCGATGTGTCGCCAAACCGTGCTTTGCGTTTAGCCGAAATCGAAAACAATCGCGGCGTGAAAGCGACCTATTTCTTTTTGCTTCATAGCGAATTTTACAACTGCCTGGAAGAATCAACACGCGATATCATGCGACGCATCGTCGGGTACGGTCACGACATTGGCGTGCATTTCGATGGGGCGTTCTATCCGGACGTCAACCAATTGTCCGGGCTCGAAGAACGGATCGCTTTCGAAGCAAACGTCATTGCGGATCTCGCGGCTGTCAAACCGGTGGCGGTATCATTTCACAATCCGACCCCCGAACAGCTCAAGAGCTACGATCAGCCCTCGCTTGCGGGCCTGGTAAACGCCTATGGGCATCCGTTGAGGACAAACTATCGCTACGTCTCGGACTCGAACGGCTATTGGCGTTTCGACCGCTTGCACGATGTCCTTGCCGAGCGCGCGGCTTCCCGCCTGCATGTCCTCACCCATCCTGAATGGTGGACACCTGATTGCCGCAGCCCGCGTGATCGCATTGTGCGTGCCGTCGAAGGGCGCACCGCGCGCGCGCTCAAGAACTATGACAAATTCCTGATAGCGCAGGGCCGTGAGAATGTCCGCTGAGCAATTCAGCAGTCACGAAATTAAACGCCTTCGCGAGCACACTGCCGCAAAACGTATTGTGATGTGCGGCTGCGCCGAGGTCGGTGCCAACCTTATTCAGTCGTTGCTGGAGACAGGAGTAAAATTCAGTCATTTTGTCATTCTGACGCCTGAGCAGGGGCGAAAATATTCGGTCTCTGGCTATGCCGATTTGCGGCCGCTTGCGGACCGTTACAAAATTCCGGTCTACGTCCCAAAGAGCTACGCCCTGACGGATGAGGCGGATGTCGCCTTCTTCCGGGAGCAGCGTTTCGATCTGCTGATCCAAGGCGGGTGGCAGCGGCTTTTTCCTGCCGCCGTCCTCGAAACGCTCTCGATCGGCGCGGTTGGCGTGCACGGGAGCGCGGACTATCTGCCGAAGGGGCGGGGGCGCTCGCCACTGAATTGGTCATTGATCGAAGGCCATACGCGTTTCCTATTGCACCTTTTCCTGATCCGGCCCGGCGTCGATGACGGCGACGTTTTCGCGGTGGAGGATTTTGACATCACGCCCTTCGATGACATCGAGACCCTGTATCTGAAAGTATCGATCAGCGCGCGGCGGATGCTGTTGCGGCATCTCCTGGATCTGCTCGAAAACCGCATCGTGTTTCGGCCACAGATCGGTGAACCGACTTACTACGCGAAGCGAACTCCCGAGGACGGCCGCATCGATTGGGAAAGAATGGATCTGTACCAGATCTATAATTTCGTGCGGGCGCAGACTCGCCCTTATCCTGGTGCGTTTGGGTCCCTCGATGGTCGCATGCTGCGCATCTGGAAGGCGCGCCCCTTCGACACGCGGCTGGATTATCCGGAAGCCCCCTATGGGGCGGTTGTCGAGCGCTTCGGCCAGCGCCTGCTCGTCAATTGCCGTGGCGGACTTCTCCTGGTCGAGGACTATGAAGCGATATCATGATGTGTACTGCGTTGTTGCATGAGCACGACGCGTAAAATTCCGATTGCCTTGCCCTCCACGGGAGAGGAGGAATGGCAAGCCGTGCGCGAGCCACTAATGTCGGGCTGGCTGACGCAAGGGCCAAAAGTCGCTGCTTTCGAGCGTGCCTTCGCCGAACGCCATCAAGTCAGGCGCGCGCTGGCGACCACGAGCTGCACCACCGCCTTGCATCTAGCACTGGCAGCCTTGGATATCGGCGACGGCGACGAGGTGATCGTACCCTCGTTCACCTGGGTGGCGACCGCGAATGCAGTTCTCTATTGCGGCGGCACGCCGGTGCTATGCGATGTTGACCGCCGCACCAACAATATTGATGTGGCATCGGCGGCGAAAAAGCTTACCCCGCGCACCAAGGCGGTTATTCCGGTGCACTTGTTCGGCCTCTGCGCCGACATGGAAGCCTTGCGGACCATGCTGCCTCAACACGTGAAGATCATTGAGGACGCGGCCTGCGCAGCCGGCGCCAGTTATCGCGGCGCCTCGGCGGGAACGTTAGGTGATGCAGGATGCTTTTCCTTTCATCCGCGCAAGTCGATCACTACCGGCGAAGGGGGCATGCTGGTCACGAACAACAGTGACCTTGCCGCGCGCGCCGACGTGTTACGCAATCACGGCGCTTCGATCTCGGAAGAGCAGCGGCATCATGGCCCGCAACCCTATCTGCTGGCCTCCTTTGAGGAGCTGGGTTTCAATTATCGGATGACTGATGTGCAGGCAGCGATCGGTCTCGTTCAACTCGCTAAACTTGATGTCTTCCTCGAAGAGCGTGACCGCTGGGCGCGCTTCTATCGCGAGCAGCTCGCCGAGATCGAATGGCTGCAGCAGCCTGTCAGGCCCAACGACGGACGACACGCCTGGCAGGCTTACGTGACCTATGTCGATCCACAACGTACGCCGCTACCGCGCAACCAGATCATGGCCGAACTGCACAGCCGCGGTATCGCCACCCGGCCGGGAACCCACGCCGTGCATATGTTGGGCTTCTACCAGAAACATTTCGGCTGCACCGCAGATGATTTGCCAGGTGCGCGCGACTGCGCGCGCAATACTATGGCGATCCCATTGCACAATCGGATGAGTGAAGACGATTACGTCTATGTCGTCGATTGCATCAAAGACATCGCGCGCCGCGCCTGACATGAGCGCCCCGTCCTGGCTTGCCGATCTGCTCAAGATAGAGCTGCCGGCCGAGGGCGAGTCAGTCGACGTGGATGGGCGGTCGCTGACCATGCGTGGAGGAATATTGCGGGCGCGCGACGTCATCTCTGGCGCGCAGGGGCAAACCAGGGACACGTTCGGGTTCAAATGGGCCAGGCGGGATACTTTCGAGGGCGACACTCTGAAGTTCTTTCAGCCATGGTTGCTCGAAAAGTATGGGAATGTTGCTGCGGCTCCCTGGCTTTTTGAAACCAGCAAGGCGCCAATTCTGTTGGATGCCGGCTGTGGCGCCGCGCTTTCGGCACTTGGGCTGTTTGGACCAGTGCTCGACCGCATTCGATATCTTGGCGTTGATGTGTCGACGGCTGTCGATGTAGCCAAGGCGCGTTTCGAAGAGCGTGGGTTGAGCGCAGCCTTCATGCAGGCCGACCTCAATCAACTTCCGCTGGCGGAGCATTCGGTCGATCTAATCTTTTCGGAAGGGGTGCTGCATCACACCGACGACACGCGCGCCGCGATGAGGGCGGTTGTGCGTCATCTCAAGGTCGGTGGACGTATTTTATTCTACGTCTACCGCAAGAAAGGTCCGATTCGGGAATTCACCGACGACTACATCCGCGGGAAGCTCCAGCCAATGACGGCCGAACAGGCTTGGGAAGCGATAATGCCGCTCAGCAAGCTCGGCAGAGTGCTCGGCGATCTCGATATTGAGGTTGATATACCGGAGGCGATTGATCTGCTCGATATTCCGGCCGGCCGCATCAACCTGCAGCGTTTCTTCTACTGGCATGTCCTTAAGGCGTTTTACCGGCCGGAAATGTCGCTCGAGGAAATGAATCACCTGAATTTTGACTGGTATACACCGAAGAACGCGCATCGGCAGACCTTGGAGGAGGTCCGCACCTGGTGCGCGGAGCTTGGCCTCGTCATCGAACGTGAGAAGGTCGAAGAAGCCGGCATTACCATGATCGCGCGGAAGGTTTGAACGACTCATGTGCGGAATTGCGGGCTATCTGAATACTGACGGTCGGCCGGCGGTGCTGCCGGTTCTGAAACGAATGAGCCGCGTGCTCGCGCATCGCGGTCCTGACGGAGACGGTCAATGGGTGGAGGGTGCGCTCGGTTTTGGCCACCGCCGTCTCGCCATCATCGATCTTACCGAGGCAGCATCACAGCCAATGCTGAGCGCCGATGGCCGCTTCGTGTTGAACTACAATGGTGAGGTCTACAATTTCCGCGACTTGCGCGACGAACTGGCCGGGCTTGGCCATCGCTTCCGATCGACGTCGGATACGGAAGTTGTGATCGAGGCCTTCGCGCAATGGGGCGCCGCAGCTGTCGAGCGCTTCAATGGCATGTTTGCGCTCGCTTTATGGGACCGGAAGGACCGCCGACTTCTGCTCGCCCGCGACCGCTATGGAGTGAAGCCGCTCTATTATGCGCGCGTCGGCCGTACGGTGGTATTCGCATCCGAAGTGAAAGGCATATTGGCGCATGGCGCGCTCACGCCCAGCATCGATCTGGATGGTATTGCTGAATATCTCACCTTCCAGAACTTCTTCAGCGATCACACGCTATTCAAGGATGTGCGGCTCCTTCCCCCCGGCACGCTGATGGAGATCGAGGCCGATGGCCGCACGCGCACGCGCCGCTACTGGGATTTCCATTTTTCCGATACGGAGACAGCGCCGGCGGAAGATCTGGTCGAGCGCCTGGGTGACGCGTTCACTGATGCTGTTCGTCGGCAGCTCGTCAGCGATGTTCCGGTCGGAAGTTATCTATCCGGCGGCATGGACACCGGGGCAATCACGGCGATTGCTGCGAAGCAACTACCGAACGTGTGTTCCTACACAATCGGCTTCGATCTCACATCGGCTTCCGGCCTTGAACTGGCCTATGACGAGCGTAAGGCGGCGGAGCGCATGAGCTATCTTTTCCGGACGGAGCACTATGAGATGGTGCTCAAGGCCGGCGACATGGA
>Ga0187785_10000543_pt1 | contig 13990 bp, 14 predicted proteins | sample 0815_BV2_4_20_MG_FD_132466 | JGI IMG/M metagenome (GOLD analysis project Ga0187785, IMG submission 132466) | Tropical peat soil microbial communities from peatlands in Department of Meta, Colombia - 0815_BV2_4_20_MG | ecosystem: Environmental > Terrestrial > Soil > Wetlands > Peat | place...
CATCCACGTCGCCGTCGATCGGGACGGGCCCGTCGGCCGGCGGCGCGTCGCCGGCCATCGTGGGGCTCACGATCACGCCATCCTCGCCCAGCAGCGCGGTGAGCGCGTCCGTCAGCGCGAAGCGGCGGCGCCGCGCGTCGAGGTAGGTGTCGATCCCCATCTGCGCGCCGAGGCGCGCGAATCCGTCGGTCGCAGGATGCAGCAGGTCGTGTTCCTCCTCGAGCGCCGCTCGGCCGCCCACGATCGCCAGCAGCTCGGGCGCCGCCAGCAGGCCCCACTCCTCGTCCAGGCTGTCGCCGCCGAACAGCGCCGAGGGGTCGCCCGGTTCGGGTGCGGGGCCCCCGAGCCCGGCGAACGCGTCCACGGCCGCCGCGAAGGGCGCCACGAGGTCCGGCGGGGGCTCGCGCGCGATCCAGCGTTCGAAGACGATCGTCCGCGATGGGCGGATCAAGGAACTCCGCGGCCGCGGGCTCCCGGTGAGGACCTCGAAGAGCAGCCGGACGTCGTCGACCGTCGCCCCGATCGGTCCGTCGGTGGTGAGGTCGATCCAATCGGTCGCGCGGGCCGCGGGATCGCGCGGGATCGCGCCGCTCGTGGGCTTGAGCCCCACGATGCCGCAGTACGCGGCAGGGATCCGGACCGAGCCGCCGGTGTCCGTCGCGGTCGCGATCGGCGCCATGCCGGCGGCGACCGCCACGGCCGAGCCCCCACTCGACCCTCCGGGGCTGAACGCCGGGTTCCAGGGGTTCCGCGTGGTGCCGAAGACCAGGTTCGTCGTGAAGCCGGCACACGCGAATTCCGGCGTGTTCGTCTTGCCCACGACGATCGCGCCGGCGGCGCGGAGGCGGGCGACCACCAGCGCGTCGGTCGTCGCCGGCGGCGCGTCCGCGAACAGCAGCGAGCCGTGCGTGGTGCGCATCCCCGTGACGTCGGTGATGTCCTTGACGAGGAGCGGGAGCCCGGCCAGGACGCCGGCGGATCCGCCGGCGGCGAGCCGTTCGTCCAGCGCCCGCGCCTCCGCCAACGCCTCGTCGGCGCGAAGCGCGACGACCGCGTTCAGCTCCGGGTCGCGCGCCCCGATCCGCTCGAGCGAGCGCTCGACCAGCTCACGCGCGCCGACCCGGCGGGCCCGGACCTCGTCGGCCAGCGCCCGGATCACCGCCGAGCCGCCCCGCGCCCGAAGATCCCGAGGAGCTCGTACACGACGTTGGCCGCGGCGATCGACGTGATCTCGGCGTGGTCGTACGCCGGCGCGACCTCCATCACGTCGGCGCCCACCAGGTGCACACCGTCGAGGGCGCGCAGCGTCGCGAGCAGCTCGCGGCTGGTCAGCCCGCCCGCCTCCGGCGTCCCCGTGCCCGGCGCGTTCGCGGGATCCATCACGTCGACGTCGATCGACAGGTAGACCGGCGCGTTCCCGACGCGGCGGCGGAGCTCCCCCGCGATCTCGTCCGCGTCGCGGCGCTCGTAGTCGAAGGCGCCGACGATCGTGAACCCGAAGCCGCGATCGTCCACCAGGTCCTGCCGGCCGAACAACGGTCCGCGGATCCCCACGTGCGCGGAGACGTCGTCGGCGAACAGCCCTTCCTCGGCGGCGCGCCGGAACGGCGTGCCGTGCGTGAGATCCGCGCCGAAGTACGAGTTCCACGTGTCGAGGTGCGCGTCGAAGTGGATCAGCGCCAGCTTGCCGAACCGCCCCGCGGCGACCCGCAGCAGCGGAAGCGAGACGGTGTGATCGCCGCCGAGCGCGACCAGGTGCCGGGCCTCGACGCTCCGTGCCGCCGCCTCGATCTGGCCCACCGCGGCTGCGATGTCGAACGGGGTGCACGCGAGATCGCCGGCGTCGGCGACCTGCTGGGCCGCGAACGGCTCCACGTCCAGGCCGGGGTGGTAGCCGCGCAGCAAGCGCGATCCCGCGCGGATCGCGGAGGGTCCGAAACGCGCGCCCGGCCGGTAGGTGGTGCCGGCGTCGAACGGAACGCCGACGATCGCGACGTCGCAGCTCCGGACCTGATCGAGCCGGGGAAGGCGCGCGAACGTCGCCGGGCCAGCGAAGCGCGGAACCTCCAGCGGATCGATCGGGCCGAGCGGACGGTCCCCACCTCCCGTGTGCTCCAACGAGGCTCCTCGTCCAGCGATCGAGCCGACCCTACAACGGTCAGGTCGGCGCCGCGGAGGCCGACGCGCGAGCGGCCCACGCCCCCGCGCGCCGGCGGTAGAAGGCATACGCGATCGGGCCCGACGCGATCGGGCCCCAGTACGAGACCAGGCGGTACGCCAGCGTCGCGAGGGTCGCCTGCGCGCCGGGCACACCGGCGAGCACCAGCATCGCCGCGAGTCCCGCCTCGACGAACCCGAGCCCGCCGGGAGTGATCGGGATCATCCCGAGCACGATCGCCGCTGCGTAGGCGAGCAGGACGAGGGAGGCGCGCGGCCGGGCGCCCGAGGCCACCAGCGCGGCGAGCAGGGCGAGGTAGTCGAACAGCACGTTGCCGGCCGACCAGAGGACCGCCTGCGCCCAGTGTTCGCCGAGGGTCGCGCGCACCGTGTCGCGCTCGTGCGTCAGCCGCCCCTCGAGCCCCACGACCGGCGGCCGGTTCCGGGCGAGCGCGTTGCGGATCCGCTCGATCGTGCGGGCGGTCCAGGCGATCGGCCGGTCCGCGAGCAGCAGCACGGCGCCGCCGCTGACGAGCAGGACGAACGCGCCGACGCCGAGCCACGCCGCGCGCGCGAGCCCGCGGTTCACCGCGACCCCGCCGAGGATGGCCGGCACGCTCAGCACCGGCAGCGCCAGCAACGTGGCGAAGTTGATCAGCGACGCGGCGGTCAGGCCGGTCGCGATCTGCGTGGGATCCATCCCGCCGCCCACGAGCAGCCGGTACTGGAGCGCGGCCCCCACGGCGTTGCCGCCGGGGACCACGCGGCTGATCGCGTTGCCGGCCAGCTGCGACGTGCCGACCAGGAAGTACCGGCGAGAGCGCAGGCACAACCCGATCAATCCCCAGATGCACACGAAGCTGGCCGCCTCGAGCGCGGCCATCACCACGAACCACACCGGATTCACGTTCGCGAGCTCGCCGACGGCGCCGAACACCGCCACGAGCGAGGGCCAGACCACGTACAGGCCGATCAGGGCCACGACCATCGCGAAGATGCGGCCGGGCGAGATCAGCCGCTTCGGCGCGGGATCGGGGACGGCGGTCGCGGGATCGGGGACGGCGGCCTGCGCCCCGGGCTGCTCGGTCGGGTCCGTCACCCCGCCAGCGTCCCTGCCCGCGGCGAACGCGTCAACGACCGGTTCCGTAGCATCGACGCGTGACCCGGTCCGAGGAGCTGTTCGCCCGCGCCGTCGGATTGATCCCCGGCGGGGTCGATTCGCCCGTGCGCGCGTTCGGCGCGGTCGGCGGCACGCCGCGGTTCATCGCTCGCGGCGAGGGGGCGGAGCTGATCGACGTCGACGGCGATCGATCGATCGACCTGGTGCAGTCGTGGGGAGCGCTCCTGTTCGGCCACGCACGGCCGGAGATCGTTCGGGCCGCGACGGAGGCGGCGGCCCGGGGCACGTCCTTCGGCGCCCCGACCGAGGCCGAGGTCGAGCTCGCCGCGCGGATCGTCGCGCTCGTGCCGAGCGTCGAGCAGGTGCGGCTCGTGTCCTCGGGCACCGAGGCGACGATGTCGGCGGTCCGGCTGGCACGCGGCGCGACCGGCCGCGATCTGCTGGTGACGTTCGAGGGCTGCTACCACGGGCACGCCGACCCGCTGCTCGCCCGCGCCGGCAGCGGTCTCGCGACGTTCGGGATCCCCGGCTCACCGGGCGTCACCGCCGGCGCCGCGCGCGACACGCTCACCCTGCCCTACAACGATGTCGACCGCGTGCGCGACGCGTTCGCCACCCGCGGCGACGAGATCGCCGCGGTGATCGTCGAGCCGGTGGCCGCGAACATGGGGGTCGTGCCGCCAGCGCCCGGGTTCCTCGCCGCCCTGCGCGACCTCACCACGTCGGCGGACGCGCTGCTGATCTTCGACGAGGTGATCACCGGGTTCCGGATCGGCGCCGGCGGGGCGCAGGCACGCTTCGGCGTGACGCCGGACCTGACCACGCTGGGCAAGGTGATGGGCGGCGGCTTCCCGTGTGCCGCCTTCGGCGGCCGGCGCGACCTGATGGAGCATCTGGCCCCGGTCGGGCCGGTGTACCAGGCGGGGACGCTCAGCGGGAACCCCGTCGCCGTGGCGGCCGGCATCGCGGCGCTCGACCTCGTGGTCTCGCTGGATCCCTACGAGGAGCTGGAGTCGACCGCGATCGCCCTGACCGACGGCCTGGCCGCGGCGTTCGACGCGAATGGGATCGCGGCGCGGATCCCGCGGGAAAGCAGCCTGTTCAGCGTGTTCTTCACGGACGACGCCGTGGTCGACCTCGCGGGGGCGCGCGCCGCCGATCACGACCGGTTCGCGCGGTTCTTCCATCACCTGCTGGATCGCGGGGTGACGCTGCCGCCCTCGGGGTATGAGCTGTGGAGCCTGTCGACGGCGCACGGCGCCGCGGAGGTCGAACGCGTGCTGGAGGCCGCCGGTTCCTTCGCCGGCTGAGGCTCAGGCGGCCGGCTCGGGGACCCGATCGTCCTGGGCCTCGACGGCGAGCCGGAGCACCGCCAGGTCCTGCGCGAAGTCCTCGGGGATCTCCTCGTTCCGTTCGGCCTGCCGCTTCGGCGGGGTCCAGGCCGGATCGGAGTCGGTGATGCCGAACAGCTCCCACTGGCGCATGCGCTCGTGCTCCTCCTCGAAGGGGACGTGACGGGTATCGGCCACCGGGAGCCCTGCTGCGCATCGGTCCTTGGGCTGGTCCTGCCGGCGACCGCCCCGGCCGGACGGAGTACCCTCGATGACCGACGCCGGACGGCGCAACGTTCGCCCGGGTCGCGAAGACCGTCGTGATGGGAGCGCCGACCGGGGCTCCCATCGAAGGAGGTCTCCCGATGGCATCGGAGTTCGCAACGTTCGGCGCCGGCTGTTTCTGGGGCGTTGAGTGGGTGTACCGCCAGGTCCCGGGCGTGACCGAGGTGGTGTCGGGCTTCAGCGGCGGCACCGTCGCCGACCCGAGCTATCGCGACGTCTGCACCGGCCGGACCGGGCACGCCGAGGTCGTCCAGCTGCGGTTCGATCCGGAGGTCGTGTCCTACGACCAGCTGCTCGAGGTCTTCTGGGCGATGCACGACCCGACCCAGGTGGACCGGCAGGGTCCCGATGTCGGCTCGCAGTACCGCAGCGTGATCCTCGTCCACTCGCCGGAGCAGCGGGCGGCTGCCGAGCGCTCGCGGGACGCGGCACAGGCGCGGTTCGACCGTCCGATCGCGACCGCGATCGAGGACTTCGCCGCCTTCTATCCGGCGGAGGACTACCACCAGTGGTACTACACGAGGAACGGCCACACGCCGTACTGCCACGTGCTGCCGACGGGGCTGCTCGAGGACCTGGGGCTCGTTCCTCAGCCTCGGTAGCCGACCACCTTGTGCGAGCTGTCGCACAAGGGCTGGCAGCGTGAGGCGCCGCAGCGGCACAGCGAGACCCGGTCCCGTTGGGGGATCGGGTCTCCGTCGTCGTAGCGCACCTCGATCCCGCCGGCGACGCGCACCGGCCCGTCCGGCTTCAACGCGACGCCCGGCCGCGACGGGTCGGGGACGTCCCAACGGAACGGCGCCGGCTCGGGTCCGCCCGGATCCGCTTCCTCGAAGCAGCCGTACGGCGGCTCGCGGTCGCAGTACGGCATCCTCGAGGAGGCGCCGCACCGGCAGATCCCGCGGCCGGCGGACGCCGGATCGATCGGATCGATCGGATCGAGCGGATCGATCCGCCAGGCGTCGCCGTCGTGGCTGAGCCGCCCCACCGGCGTCCCGTCGACGAACATCGGCCCGCCCCGAACGATCCGGATCCGCGGCATCGGGCGATGCTGCCATACTCCGGCCGCGATGAGCCTGCGCGTGCGGATCCGCGACGGCGCCGGCCCCCCGTCGCGCCAGCTCCACGATCAGATCGCCGCCGCGATCGATCGCGGGGCGCTCCTTCCGGAGGATCGGCTCCCGCCCGTGCGCCGGCTCGCCGAGGACCTCGGGCTCGCGCCGAACACGGTCGCGAGCGCCTACCGGGCGCTGGAGGACGATGGACTGCTCGTGGGCCGCGGGCGCGCCGGAACCTTCGTCGCGGAGGGCGGCGCCCGAACGCCCGACCCCGAGGCCCGCCTCGGCGAGGCGGCCGAGCGCTTCTTCCGGCGCGCCGAGCAGCTCGGCTTCGGCCGCGACGAGGCGTTGCGGATCCTCCGCCGCTCGTAGGTCGCGACACTGGCCCGTGCGATACTCCCCGAACGCATGTTCGAGGACGAGCTGAACCCCGCCCAGCTGGCCGCCGCGACCCACGGCGAGGGGCCGCTCCTGATCGTCGCCGGCGCCGGCACCGGCAAGACCACCACCCTGGCGGCCCGCGTCGCGGTCCTGATCGAGCGCGGCGTCCGGCCCGAACGGATCTTGCTGGTCACGTTCAGCCGACGTGCCGCCCGCGAGATGGTCACCCGAGCCGAGGCCGCGACCCAGCGCCGCGACGCGGGAAGGATCTGGGGCGGGACGTTCCACGCGCTCGCGAACCGGCTGCTGCGGGTGCACGGCCGCGCGCTCGGCCTGCCGCCGTCGTTCACGGTGCTGGACCAGGCCGACGGGGCCGACGTGCTGAACCTGCTGCGCGAGGAGCTCGGCTACGCGTCGCGCGAGCGCCGCTTCCCCCGGAAGGAGACGCTCGCGGCGATCCACTCACGCGTCGTGAACGCCGGCACGAAGCTCGACGAGGTCCTGCAGCGCCAGTACCCGTGGTGCGTGGACGAGACCGACGGGATCCGCGCGATCTTCCGCGCCTACGTCGAGCGCAAGCGCGAACAGCACACGCTGGACTACGACGACCTGCTCCTGTTCTGGAAGGCACTGGCCGCCTCGCCGTCGGCCGGCCCCGAGGTCGCCGCGATGTTCGACCACGTGCTGGTCGACGAGTACCAGGACACGAACGCCCTGCAGGCCGACATCGTCGAGGCGATGCGACCGGCCGGCACCGCGCGCAACCTCACCGTCGTCGGCGACGACGCGCAGGCGATCTACGGCTTCCGTGCGGCGACGGTCCGCAACATCCTGGAGTTCCCGGAGCGGTTCCCCGGCGCGACCGTCGTGAAGCTCGAACGGAACTACCGCTCCACCGAGCCGATCCTCGCGCTGTCCAACGCGGTGATCGCGCTGTCGCCACAGCGGCACGAGAAGACCTTATGGACGGAGCGGACCGGCGACGACGTGCCCGACCTGCGCGCGTGTCTGGACGAACGCGATCAGGCCGACGCCGTGTGCCGCACGGTGCTCGAGCACCGTGAGCGCGGCACGGCGCTGCACCGGCAGGCGGTCCTGTTCCGCGCGGCGCATCACTCCGACCTGCTCGAGGTCGAGCTCCTTCGCCGGAACATCCCGTTCGTGAAGTACGGCGGTCTGAAGTTCCTGGAGGCCGCGCACGTGAAGGACGCGCTCGCGCTGCTTCGCGTCCTGGAGAACCCGCACGACGAGGTCGCATGGTTCCGGGTCCTCCAGCTCCCCCAGGGCGTCGGTCCGCAAGGGGCCCGCGGCATGATGGACGCGCTCGGCGTGCGCGCGGCCGAGGGCGACCCGCTGACCGCGCTGCTCGAGGAGCCGATCGCGGTGCCGCGCGGCGCCGGCGAAGGGATCCGGGCCCTCCGCTCGGCGCTGGCCGGGTGTCTCGACGAGACCTCGGTGCGTCCGGCCGCCCAGCTCGAACGGTTGCGGATCTACCTCGAGCCCGTGATCGCTCGTCGCTACGAGGCGCCGGGCCCGCGCCTCGCCGACCTGGAGCAGCTCGCGCTGCTGGCCCGCGGATACGAGAGCCGCAGCCGGTTCCTCGCCGAGCTCACGCTGGACCCGCCCGCCTCCACGTCGGACCTCGCCGGACCGCCGGCGCTGGATGACGACTACCTGATCCTTTCGACGATCCATTCCGCGAAAGGTCTCGAGTGGGACGTCGTCCACGTGATCCACGCCTCCGACGGCTGCATCCCCTCCGATCTGGCGCTGCGCGACGACGACGAGCTCGAGGAAGAGCGCCGGCTCCTCTACGTGGCGCTGACGCGCGCGCGGCACGCGTTGCACCTGTCGTTCCCGCAGCGCTACCACCGGCGGCAGAAGCCGCGCGACGACGTGCACATGTACGCGCTGGTCTCGAGGTTCCTCGATCAGCCGACGGTGCGCGAGCACCTGCGGCTCGAGGCCCCGGCGGTCGACGTGCGCGACGAAGCCACAGCCGCGGTTCGAGGAACGGCCGACGTCGACGCGTACCTCGCCGACCTGTTCGGCTGAGCCGCGGGTAGGCTGACCCGCGATGGCGCCCGGCGTGGTCCTGCTCGATCTCTACGAGACCCTCGTCTCGGGCGAGTGGCCGCGGTGGGGCGAGCTGGTCCGCACGCGGATCGGCGTCGACCAGGCCACGCTCGACGCGGCGCTGGATGTGACGCGCGAGGCCCGCAACACCGGCGCGTTCGGGACCGAGGAGGAGGATTGGGGCGCGGTCCTGGCGGCCGCCGGCGTCGCGCCCGACGCGGACATGGTCGGCGACCTGATCCGGATCCAGCGCGGCTTCATGACCACCGGGGTCCGCCTGTACGACGATGCATTGCCGGTCGTGCGGGAGCTCCGGGCTCGCGGCGCACGGACCGCGCTCGTCAGCAACTGCTCGCGGGACACGCGCCCGGTCGTCGAGCGTCTCGGGCTCCAGGACGAATTCGACGCGGTGATCCTGTCGTTCGAGGTGCACGCCCGCAAACCCGACGCCGCGATCTACGCGGCGGCGCTCGCGGCGATCGACGGCGCCGCGGCCGACGGGCTCTACGTGGACGACCAGGCGCGGTACTGCGATGGCGCCCGCGACCTCGGCATGGACACCCGATTGATCCGGCGACCCTCCGCAGCGCCGCGCGAAGGGTTCACGCCCGCGACGGACGGGCACCGCGTGATCGCGGACCTGACCGCGCTGCTCGACGGCTGAGCGCTCAGGAGCCCAGGTACACGAGCAGGATCGACGTGTACAGGCACGCCGCCGCGGCGATCGTCGCCGCGTGCCAGACCTCGTGGAACCCGAACGTCGCCGGCGCCGGATCGGGTCGCTTCAGCGCGAGCACGAGCGCGCCGACCGAGTAGAGCACGCCCCCGGCGACGACGAGCGCGAGCTCCGTCGGCGACAGCGCACGGATCATCGCCGGCAGGACGAACACGCCGACCCAGCCGAGGCCGAGATAGAGGAAGCCGCTCAGGACGTTCAGATCGACACGGTAGAGCTTGATCGCGATCCCGACCGCGGCGCCGCCCCATACGATCGCGAGCACGACGACCGCCGTCGTGCCACGCAGCGCCAGCAGGCAGAACGGCGTGTACGTGCCCGCGATCAGCACGAAGATCGCCGAGTGGTCCAGGCGCCGCATCCTGGTGTGCGAGCGCTCGTCCCACGAGCCTAGGTGGTAGGCCGCACTCACGCCGAACTGGAACAGCAGCGACGCCCAGTAGATCAGCGCCCCGATCCGCGCGGCGGGGCCGGGCGCGAGCAGCACCAAGACGAGCCCGGCCGGGATCGCCGCGAAGAACGCCGCCTGGTGCAGCCGACCACGGAGCCGCGGCTTGGGGCGGGCGTGGAGGGGGACGGCGGTGCCCATCGAGCCAGCCTACGGCGGCACGCGGCGAGCGGCGCCGCGTATGCTCCGGCGATGGACGCGCCCCCGATCGCGCAGCCGAAGCTCCCGAACCAGGTTTACGAGCGCGAGATCCTGCGCCTGCAGGAACGGCTGGTGCAGATGGAGGGCTGGGTCGCCGACACCGGCGCGCGGATCCTCGTGATCTTCGAGGGGCGCGACGCGGCCGGGAAGGGCGGCGCGATCAAGCGGATCACCGAGCACCTGAACCCGCGCGTGACGCGCCACATCGCGCTGCCGAAACCCACCGAACGCGAACAGACGCAGTGGTACTTCCAGCGGTACACCGCGCACCTGCCGGCCGGGGGCGAGATCGCCCTGTTCGATCGGTCCTGGTACAACCGCGCGGGCGTCGAGCGGGTGCTCGGCTTCTGCACGATGGGCGAGTACCAGGAGTTCCTGCGCCAGTGCCCGATCTTCGAGCGGCTGCTGGTCGAAGACGGGATCCTGGTGATCAAGTACTGGTTCTCGGTCTCCGACGAGGAGCAGGAACGCCGGTTCCGCAAGCGGATCGACGACCCGATGCGGCGCTGGAAGCTCTCCGAGACCGACCTGTACGCGCGGACCCGATGGATCGACTACTCGCGCGCGAAGGACGAGATGTTCGTCCACACCGACATCCCGGAAGCGCCTTGGTACGTCGTGGAGGCCGATCAGAAGAAGCGCGCGCGGATCAACTGCATCGCGCACCTGCTGTCGATCGTGCCGTGGGAGGCGCGGCCGGAGCCGACGATCGAGATGCCGCCGCGCCAGTCGGATGCCGGCTACGTCCGGCCGCCGCGCGACCTCTACACGTACGTTCCCGACCACGCGGCGGAGCTGCTCGCTCCCGACGGCGCCGGCAAGGGCAAGAACAAGAAGAAGTCGTGAGCGGCCCGGCCGGCGGGCCGAACCTGACGGCCCAGATCCTGATCGCCGGCACCGCGATCGGTTTCTTGGTCGTCGACCTGATCTCGGCGCGGATCGCCACCGGCGCGTGGCAACTGGTGCCGCCCCGCACCTCCGCCGACCGGGGAACGTACCTCACGATCCAGCTGACCTCGGGCGTCGGCGTCCTGCTGGCGGTGTGGGCGGCGAGCCGGTCGGTCGCACGGCTGCCGGGGCCCGCCGACGCGTGGCTCGCGGCCGGGCTCACGATCGCGTGGCTCGGCATCGCCCTGCGCGCCTGGTCGGTCCTGTCGCTCGGCGGCGAGTTCCGCCGGACCCTCGTCGAGGGGGGCGATCGCCGCCTCATCACCGACGGTCCGTACCGGATCGTGCTCCACCCCTCCTACACGGCCATCCTCCTCGTCTTCACGGGGATCGGGGTCGCGCTGGCAGACGCGATCGCGCTGCTGGCGCTCGCGGTCCTCCCCACGGTCGGCCTCGTCCTGCGGATCCGGGCCGAGGAGCTGGAGTTGCGCCGGACGTTCGGCGACGTCTACGAGGATTACGCGCGCGGGAAGGCGCGCCTGCTCCCCGGGATCTGGTGAGACGACCTCAGCAGAGGTCGTCGAGCACCTCCGCCACCGGCTTACGGATCCCGGTCACGAAGGGCACCTCCTCCTTCGTGTAGCGGCGGGCCGCCGCGTCGCGGAGCCGCCGGATACAGTCCACGATCCGGTCGGGCTCGTCGGCCTCGAACGCGAGGATCCACTCCCAGTCCCCCAGCCCGAACGCGCTCGTCGTGTTCGCCAGCACGTCGGGGAACTCGCGGCCGGCCTCGCCGTGCTCGCGCAGCAACGCCGCACGCTCCTCCTTCGGCAGGAGGTACCACTCGGGCGTGCGCACGAACGGATAGACGCACGCGAACCGGCGCGGCGCCTCGCCTTTGACGAACGCCGGCCGGTGATCGGGGGTGAACTCGGCCGGCTTCACGACGCCGAGGAACGACCATCTCGGCTCGAGCATCGCGCCGACCTCGGTGCGCCGGAACTCGACGAACGCACGCTGCGCCTCGTCGGCCGACGGCGCCACGAGCCACAGCATCAGGTCGGAATCGGGGCGGAAGCCGGCCGTGGAGTACGTGCCGCGCACCTCGATCGTCCCGCTCCAGCGCTTGAACAGGTCGTCGAGCTCGGCGGCGGCCCGGGCGCGGTCCTCGGGCGCCGCGAGGGCCCGGCGGAGTTCGCGCGTCGTCGCGAACACGGGGTAGTGCGCGTAGATCGTGTCGGTCATCGGTGCGCCTCCCGGTCGATCGAGCGGACGAAGGCCGCCGCCTCGTCGGCGGCCGCCTCGCCGGAGGCCACGCACGAGGTCACGTCGACGCCGTCGAAGGCCTTCCCTGCGACGAAGATACCGGCCGGCAGCGTTCCACGGATCCGCGCGACCCGCTCGACGTGGCCCACCAGGTACTGCGGCGCGGCGTTCGGGCGCCGCACGACGGCCGCGGCCGCGGGCCGCTCCGGGAGCGGGAGGACGGCGGCCAGGTGCCGCGCACAGGCGTCGATCAGCTCGACGTCGTCGGCCTCGAGCAGCTCCTCCTGTCCCTCCCCGCCGACCGCGCAGCGCAACACCGCCCGTGTGCCGGCCGCCTCCGAGGGCCACGCGGTGGAGAACCACGAGCACGCGGTGATCGGCGTTGCGCCGGACGGCGCCACGAAGCCGCTCCCCAGGGGCAGCCCGTCGGCCGTGCCCTCCGGATACGTCAGGAGCACCACGCCTCGCGACACGGTCGGGATCTGGGCCAGCTCGGCCCCCGCCTCACCGGCCGACGGACCGAGGAGGCGACGGGCCGCTGCTGCGTCGACGGCCGCGATCACCGCATCGGCCGGAACCTCCTCGCCGCGGTCGGTACGGACCCGCCACGCCGGGTCGCCGGGCTCGAGCGCCGCCGCGCGGGTCGAGGTCGTTACGCCACCGGGGATCGCGCTCGCGGCCGCAGCGACCAAGGCTTCCAGACCGCCCTCGGATCGCACCCGCAGCGGACCGAGCTCGCCCCGCCGCGCATCGCGCATCGCGGCCATCGATCCGCGCAGCAGCGACCCTTGCGAGGACTCCCAGGCCTCGAGCTCGGGGAACGTCGCCCGCACCGAGAGTCGGTCGACGGAGCCCCCGAACGGATCGGTCAAGATCGGGGCGAGCGCCCGGTCGGTCACCTCGTCGCCGAGACGGCGGCGCAGCAGCGCGCCGATCGAGGTGTCCTCCGTCGAGCGTCGCTTGCGCACCACCAGGTCGGCGAGCGCGCGGCGTCGGCCGCGGCGGGTGATCCCCGGCCAGCGGAACACGTCGCCGAGCTCGCTCGGGATCCCGAACGGCGCACGCGACGGGTACTCGACCAACCCGCGCGCCGTCCACAGCCACGTGCCGGTCGCCGCCGGCCGGCCGATCGCGATCCCCAGCGCCCGGCACAGCTCGACCGCGGCCGGGCGGCGCGCGTAGATCGCCTCGGGCCCCGCCGGCACCCGGATCCCGCCGACCTCGGCCTCGACGATCCCGCCGCCGACCCGGTCGCGCGCCTCGAGGACGGTCACCTCGATCGAGGGGTCCACGGATCGGAGCCGATGCGCAGCGGCGAGCCCGGTGATGCCGGCGCCGACGACGACGACGCGCGACGCGGGCTCAGCCATCGCGCTGGGTCCGCGCGTGGACCACGTCGACGACCCGTTGCAGCGCCTCCACCGGCGTGGCCGGGAGCACGCCGTGCCCGAGGTTGAACACGTGTCCCGGTCGGCCGCCCGCCCGCGCGAGCACGTCGAGGGTCTCGCGTTCGATCACGTCGGCCGGCGCCAGCAGCGCCGCGGGATCGAGGTTGCCCTGGACCGCCGAGCCCGGAAGCCGCGCCCACGCGCGGTCGAGTGGCGTCCGCGCGTCGATCCCGATCGCGTCACCGCCGGCGTCGCGCATCACCTCCAAGAGCTCCGAGGTTCCGACGCCGAACGAGATCGAGGGCACGCCCTCGCCCGCGATCGCCGCGAAGAGCCGCCGCACGTACGGCGCCGCCGAGGTCTCGTAGTGGGCGGGCGAGAGCGCCCCGGCCCACGAGTCGAAGATCTGCACCGCCGCCGCCCCCGCCGTGACCTGCGCGCGGACGTGAGGCTCGATCACCGCGAGCAGGGCGTCCATCAGCCCGTCCCACGTCGCCGGATCGCCGAGCATCAGCGCCTTCGTGCGCGCGAAGTCGCGGCTGGGGCCCCCTTCGATCAGATAGCTCGCCAGCGTGAACGGCGCGCCGGCGAACCCGATCAGCGGCACGTCGAGCTCGGCAACCAGCGTGCGGATCGCGGCGCTCAGGGCCGGCTC
>Ga0187785_10000544_pt1 | contig 13976 bp, 15 predicted proteins | sample 0815_BV2_4_20_MG_FD_132466 | JGI IMG/M metagenome (GOLD analysis project Ga0187785, IMG submission 132466) | Tropical peat soil microbial communities from peatlands in Department of Meta, Colombia - 0815_BV2_4_20_MG | ecosystem: Environmental > Terrestrial > Soil > Wetlands > Peat | place...
ATCCTTGGCGCCAACAATCAATCGCGGCCGTTTCTTGAAGGCCCGGTTGGCCGTGAACGGCATCCAATACGGTTCGAGGTCGTTGGGGACCGACGACGCTGCCAAAGCCATCTGATGCCTCGCTTCCTGACGCTATCCTGCCATTGGATTATCTGCTTTCGGCGATAATGACAAAGCAGGAAACGGCTGCTACCACGCCGCCACTGTCAATTTTTGCGACTCGCCAATGGCCAAGCCGACCAAGCTCAAAGCCCGCCTGCCGCGCGGCCTTGCCGACCGCGGACAGGCCGAGATTGCGGCTACGCGTCATATGGTCGAAGCAATCCGGGCGGTATTCGAGCGCTATGGTTTCGAGCCGGTCGAAACGCCTGCGATTGAATACACCGACACGCTGGGCAAATTCCTGCCGGACCAGGACCGGCCAAACGAAGGCGTGTTTTCGTTCCAGGACGACGATGAGCAATGGCTTTCGCTGCGTTACGACCTGACTGCGCCGCTCGCGCGTTACGTGGCAGAGAATTTCCAGAATCTGGCCCTGCCCTATCGCTCGTACCGTTATGGGTGGGTCTTCCGCAATGAGAAGCCTGGCCCGGGCCGCTATCGCCAATTCATGCAATTTGACGCGGACACGGTCGGCTCCGCTTCGATGGCAGCCGATGCCGAGATGTGCATGCTCGCCGCGGACACGATGGAGGCGCTCGGAATTCCTCGTGGCAGTTACGTGGTAAAAGTGAATAACCGAAAAATCCTCGACGGCGCGATGGACGCCCTGCAAATTTCCCCAGAAAAGCGCCTCACCACGATGCGCGCTATCGATAAGCTCGATCGGCTCGGTGTCGACGGCGTCACAATGCTGCTCGGCAAGGGGCGCAAGGACGATAGTGGCGACTTCACAAAAGGTGCCGAGCTTTCAGGTTCACAAATTGCCGGCGTTGTTGCCGCGATAACCGGGAAAGGCGGTTCCACAACTGGCGCGCCTTCAACAAGCGCAGGTGACCAAGAGCTTGCAGAGATCGCCGCGCTTGTGCGCGCGGCGGGATACGATGAGCGAATTCGCATCGACAAGACTGTCGTGCGCGGTCTCGAATATTACACCGGACCCGTCTACGAAGTTGAACTTACTTTCGAGATCAAGGACGACAAAGGCCGCCCGGTGCGGTTTGGCTCGGTCGGCGGTGGCGGACGCTACGATGGGCTGGTCTCACGTTTCCGCGGCGAACCTGTGCCGGCGACCGGCTTTTCCATCGGCGTCTCGCGGCTGCAAGCCGCGCTCGCGCATCTCGGCAAGATCAGCAAAAAACCTGCGTCTGGACCGGTGCTGGTGACCGTGTTCGACCGTGAGCGCGTTGCCGACTATCAGCGCATGGTGTCGACCCTGCGTGCCGCGAACATCCGTGCCGAGCTTTATCTCGGAAATCCGAAGAACAATATTGGCACACAGCTCAAATACGCCGACAAACGTGGTTCGCCCTGCGCCATCATTCAAGGCGGCGACGAAAAGGCGCGGAACGAAGTCACCATCAAGGACTTGATCATCGGCGCCGAACTGGCTGGCCTGTCAAAGGAACGCGAAGACTACCTGAAAAAGCAGGCCGAAGCGCAATTTGCTGTCAAGGAAGACGGGCTGGTCGATGCCGTGCGGAAACTGCTCTCCCGGCACAAGTTGACCTAGGGTACACCCGACATTGGCGCGTCCCTTGCATCTGGATCGATGCCTTCGAGGACGGTGAAACAATGCGGCTTCTGACGGTACGCCACGCGACGAATTATCGTTATGCGCGGCCGGTGGCCTTCGGCCAGCACCGGCTGATGCTGCGCCCGCGCGACTCCCACGACCTCCGCCTCGTCGGTGCCGAGCTCACGCTGTCGCCGCCTGGCAGCGTCCGCTGGATGCACGACGTATTTGGCAATTCGGTCGCGTTGGTCGATTTCCAGACGCCCGGTGCGACACTGACCATAACGAGCACGCTCAAAATCGAGCGCTTCGCCCTCGAGGGCCTGCAATTTCCCATCTCGCCTGACGCCGAACTCTATCCTTTCATCTACTCGAGCAGCGACCGCGTCGACCTCGGCCGTTTGCTGGAGCAGCATTATCCCGACCCGAATGGCGTCCTGGCACGCTGGGCCGATAGTTTTGTGACGTCGCGACCGATGCGCACGCTCGATCTCCTCACCAACATGAACGCGGCGCTCAAGCCCGTGATCGTTTACGCCGAACGTCACGAGTCCGGGACGCAATCGCCGGCCGAAACACTGGAGAAAAAGGCCGGCGCCTGTCGTGACTTCGCCATGGTGTTCATCGAGGCGGCGCGCTATCTCGGCTTCGGCGCACGCTTCGTCAGCGGCTACCTCTACGACCCCGCTCTCGATCGCGGCGATGCCACGCAAGCTGTCGCGGCAACCCATGCCTGGGCGGAGGTCTATCTGCCGGGCGCCGGCTGGATCGAATACGATCCAACGGACGTGTTGATTGCAGGCGAAAATCTGATTCGCGTCGCGGTGACACGCGATCCATCGCAGGCCATTCCAATTTCCGGCAGCTATATCGGCAGCAGCGCGGATTTCATGGGAATGACGGTAGAAGTGGCTGTAACCGCGCAGGGCTAATTGTTGCGCGCAAACCGTCAGACAGTGACTATGTTGCCGTCGACCCGGTAGCCATCATATGCGTCAAGGCTGTAGCCGAGCATCTGCTCAACGGCATCGAAGCTGTCAATGATCGACACGTAGTCGATAACTTTTTCGTCGCGAAATTGAATGAAATGGGCGATGCGATAGCTGATCGCGCGGCCGCCGGCACGTTTGGTCGCAGTCAACTTGCCGAGAACTGCGGCGCGATCTCCGTCGACCAGCATGGTTTTTGCAACGAAACGCCGGCTCGACAACAAAATCGGGATATCGCGCGCCAGCAATTTCATCACGACGTCCTTGCCAACGCGCTGGCCGCAGAACGGCAGAATGTCGACCGGACCACTGATGGTCCACACCACCTTGTCGTCGAGAAAAGTCTCAAGCGTGTCCATGTCGCGGATCGACAGGGCATGATAAAAGGTCTCGACGATCGCGCGCGGGACCGGTTTGCTCATCGGGGTCTCCGGAGCCCAGTCAACCCCGGTTGTATTGAAATTCCCTTACCCGTTCTGGGACACATGGTAGCTCAGCCGTAATCGGCGCCTTACAGGCCGCGGGGCGACGGCTGGCGCTGGAAATTTGTTAACGACGACAAACATTTGACGGCTCTGTCCGTTAAGCCCAGCGCTCAAACATCGTCGAATCCTTAAGGCCGCCATGCTAAAGGGCCTGCCCACAAACCCCGGATTTGAATGTTCTTGGAACCGCAATGGACGCGAGCGTGACAACGCAGAGGCAAGACCCCGACGCGCGGGCGGAGGCGCTTGTCGCCTCCTATGAGCGCGCCGGCTACGTTCGTGTTGCGCCCGCAATCCTGCAACCGGCAGAGCCGTTCCTTGACTTGTCCGGCGAAGACATCCGCCGGCGCATGTATCTGACCACTGCGCCGGATGGCAATGAGCTATGCCTTCGTCCCGACCTGACCATCCCCGTGTCGCGCGACTATCTCGCATCATCTGCCGCAGGCAAGCCGGCGAACTATTGTTATCTCGGTCCGGTTTTCCGCCATCGCAGTGATGCCGCCGCCGAATTTCTGCAAGCGGGCATTGAATCGTTCGGCCGCGCCGACAAAGCGGCAGCCGATGCCGAAATGTTGTCGCTTGGTCTGGAAGCAACGGCGCACTATGGCGTTCCCACGCCCGACATACAGATAGGTGACGTCGCGCTGTTCGCGAGCCTCATTGCGGGGCTCGACCTGCCACCGGCCTGGAAGCGCCGGCTGATCAAGGATTTCAACCGCAAGACCAACCTGGCGCAGGATCTCGATCGGCTTGTGCTTGGCGGCAATAACGCGCGTCCCGAATACCAAGGTGTTTTAGCTGCACTTGCCGGCTCCGACCCGAAGGGTGCGCATGCACTGGTCACCGACCTGCTGTCGATCGCAGGCATCAACGCGGTCGGCGGGCGCTCGGTCGGAGAAATTGCGGACCGATTCCTCGAACAATCCGCGCTGGGCGCCAGCGCCAGGCTGCCGCGTGAGGTGCGCGGACTGATCGAACGCTTCCTCGCCATTCAGGGCAATCCCGACGAAGCGGCCGCTGCTCTACGTGCGCTGACGCGTGAAGCCAAAATGGCTCCGGCACTGACGCCGGCGCTCGATCATTTCGAAAGCCGTACCGGATTTCTTGAAGCCCGCGGCATCGACGTGAAGCGGGTGCGTTTCTCGACAGCATTTGGCCGCGGCTTTGACTACTACACGGGCCTTGTTTTTGAGCTGACCGATCCAAAGCGCACCGGCGATCCGCTGGTCGCCGGCGGCCGTTACGATGAACTGCTCACGCGGCTTGGCGCGGCCAACCCTATTCCAGCCGTTGGTTTCGCGGTTTGGATCGAACGGCTCGCCGTCTACGGAGGCGCGCCATGAGCGAGCCTCTGGTACTCGCAGTCCCGGCGAAAGGTCGCCTCCAGGAGAACGCGGAAGCGTTCTTCGCACGCGCGGGTCTTACACTTATCAAACCACGCGGGGCGCGCGACTATCGCGGTGCCGTCGCCGGCCTGGACGGGGTCGAGGTCGCCTATTTGTCGGCCGCGGAAATTACCAGCCAACTCGCGGCCGGGGCCGTCCATCTCGGGGTCACAGGCGAGGACCTGGTTCGCGAGTTGATCCCTGACGCAGACAAACAGGTGGTCCTCATCGAGGGACTTGGCTTTGGTTTTGCCAATGTTGTTGTGGCGGTGCCGCAAGCCTGGATCGACGTGCGCACGATGTCGGATATCGACGACGTCACTACGTCCTTTCGCCAGCATCACGATCGAAAGATGCGTGTGGCGACCAAATACATCAATTTGACGCGCGACTTTTTCTCCTCACACGGGATCGTTGACTACCGCATTGTAGAGAGCTCGGGTGCGACCGAAGGCGCGCCCGCCGCCGGCACCGCCGAGATGATTGTCGACATCACAACCACCGGCACGACGCTTGCCGCAAACGGCCTGAAAATTGTGGAGGACGGTACAATCCTGCGTTCGCAGGCAAACCTGGTGGCGGCGCGTGGCGCCACTTGGGGCAAGGATGAACGCGACCTTGCCCGTGTCATCCTCGACAGAGTGGCAGCACAGGCGCGCGCACGGGCGTTCCGTGAGGTTCGCGCGCGATTTGCCGCAAGCACCGAGATGTTGGTCGAAAACGCCAAGAGGAAATTCAATATCGAAACGCCATTCGGCGGCCCTACAGGATCCGGTGTGCTGACGCTGCATTGCCCACCAGACCAGGTCTACGCGCTCACCAACTTCCTGCGCGAGAATGGCGCCGAAGCAGTCGCGGTGGCGGAGCTTGGGTATGTGTTTTCGCGCGACAATCCGCTTTTCGCCAAGCTCGAATCGGGGCTTTAAAGAGTCGCGAAGTCAATTGGCTGGTGCCGGTCCAGCGTGCGCCGCATTGGCGGCAGCGGATATTTCAAACCGCTGGCGCAGTTAAACAGCACGACCTGGTCCGAGCGCTTGACCCGGCCGTCGGCAAGACTCTGCTTATAGGCTGCATAAGTTGCCGCGCCTTCGGGGCACATCAGGAAGCCTTCCTCGCGCGCCATTTCATCAAGGGCGGCATTGATCGCCTCGTCAGCTATTGCAATGGCAAAGCCCCCACTCTCGCGCACGGCACGCAGAATGAGAAAGTCGCCAATAGCCTGGGGCACACGAATACCGGAGGCGATTGTATATGCGTTTTCCCACCGGGGCGCATGGTCCTGGCCCGCTTCGAAGGCCCTCACCATCGGCGCGCAACCGGCGGCTTGCACCGCAACCATGCGCGGGCGCTTCTTGCCAATGAAGCCAATCGCCTCCAATTCCGCGAAAGCCTTCCACATACCGATCAATCCGGTACCACCTCCGGTCGGATAGAAGATTACGTCCGGCACTCGCCAGCCAAGTTGTTCGGCGAGTTCAAGTCCCATCGTCTTCTTGCCTTCGATCCGGTACGGCTCCTTCAAGGTTGACGTGTCGAACCAACCGACTTTCGCTTTTCCTTCGCCGACGATCTTGCCGCAGTCATCGATCAGACCATTGACGCGATAGACGGTCGCCCCTTGCAGCGCGATCTCGCTGACATTCACTTCCGGCGTATCCTCGGGACAAAAAATGGTGGTTTTGATGCCGGCACGCGAAGCGTAGGCGGCAAGCGCGGCACCGGCATTGCCGTTCGTCGGCATCGCCATGTGTTTGATGCCAAGTGCTTTAGCCATTGAAACCGCCATCACAAGTCCGCGGGCTTTGAACGAACCGGTCGGCAGCCGGCCTTCGTCCTTCACGAGGATATCGCCGCCGCCAAACTTGGCGGCCAGGCGCGGCATACGCACAATTGGCGTCATCGCTTCGCCCAGGCTGACGATATCCTCTGCTTTGCGAACTGGCAGCAATTCGCGATAGCGCCACAGATCGGGCGCTCGCGTCGCGAGGATTTCCTTGTTCAGACTCCTGCGAACACCTTCGAGATCGTAACGCACCAACAGCGGCTTGCCCGCTCTCGACAAATTGTGCACCTGATCAGCCTCGTGGTGCTCGCCGCTCATTGCGCATTCCAGATGCGTGACAAAACTCGGAAGCCTTGCTGTCAAATTATCATCGTACTGCATAGTCGAACTCTAGTTCGTCACACTAGGAAAAATCAGCTGGCGTCGCTGCGCGGCCGGCGGAATACAACGAAATGCGACAGAGAGAAGTTGACGACGAAGCTCACCAAGATAGACAGGACTTTGGCAAACAGGACTGGCACGAGGTAGGACAGCGCGACAAGAACCGCAGTGCTTGACACCATTCCGGCAACGCCAGAGGCGGCGAAGCCCGCATAGTCACGCCAACGCAAGGTACGTCCGGATTCGGGACCAAAGGTGATGAAGGAATTCATCACATAAGAACATGTCACAGCCACAAGCCACGCCAACACGTTGGCGGGCACCAGGGGCCAATGCAGGTAGTTGGCAGCTGTCCAAAAAACGCTGAAATCGATGGCCGTATTGACAATGCCAACCAGCGCGAAACTCACGGCCTTGAGCGCAAGAGCGCGCTCGTGCCAGGCCACGAAAAGACGGGCGAAGATGCTTTGCAGTGGCGCCGGGGTCATCGTCCGCTTTCGATTAGCACGGCAAACAAAGCTCCGGTAGGCCGAGCGCGACAGCGCCTTCACGGTGCGGTATAGATCGCCGGAAAACGGGGGTGGCAGGTTGACCAGATGGCGGTGAAACCGACCAAAGCAGGCACGCGGACACAGGCATCGTCCACACAGGCTTTGTCGGTCGTCGTGCCTTTGTTCAACGAGGCGAAAGGCCTGCCTGGCTTGCACGAGCGTATCGCAGAGGTCGCACGTTACCTGGAGGCGAAACGCGGTCTGAAGCTTGAGCTCGTATACGTCGACGACGGAAGTACGGATGAGACGAACGACGTCGCCAAGTCCTTGCCCGCCATACCGCTGGACATTCAGATTGTCACATTGTCGCGGAATTTCGGCAAGGAAGCCGCCTTGCTTGCCGGCCTCGACCATGCTCGTCCAGGCGCCGTGTTGTTCATGGATGGCGACGGACAGCATCCGCCCGACCTGATCGACACGCTTGTCACGCGCTGGCTAGACGATGGTTATGACGTGGTCTACACCGCGAAGGCTCACCGCACGAACGAGTCTTGGTTGCGGCGAACAGGAGTTCGCTCATTTTACGCCCTGCTGAACTGGGGAGCTCGTCACAAAATTCCGGAAGATGCTGGCGATTTCCGTCTCCTATCGGCGCGAGCCGCAGACGCAATGCGGCAGATGCCTGAACGGAATCGCTTTTTCAAAGGGCTGTCGAGCTGGATCGGTTTTCGCCAGGTGCGGGTAGACTACGAGCCGGCGGCGCGCGAGCATGGCGCGACAACCTGGAATGCACGGAGATTGATTGGACTTTCCATTGAAGGCCTGACGTCATTCTCGGTGGCGCCACTGCGCGTCGCAAGCCTGCTAGGGATCCTGCTGGCCTTGACCGCTTTATTTTTCGGCAGCTGGATTGTGTTGGAAACTCTGCTGTACGGCAAGGACGTGCCTGGCTATCCCTCGCTGGTGGTGAGCGTCATGGTGATCGGGGGCGTACAGCTTATCCTGATCGGCGTGTTGGGCGAATACATTGGCAAAATGCTGTCTGAGATCAAAGGCCGGCCGGTCTATTTCGTCGCAGAACACAGCGTGAAGCGCGCGAGCGAACCGGCCAAGGCGCGGCCGGTAACATCTCGCGCGGCTGAATAGTTCGGCGCATCATGCGCTCGGAACTTCGTCGCATTTGGCTGTGTGCCGATGACTACGGAATTTCTCCAAGCGTCAATGCCGGCATACGCGAACTTGTCCTGCGCGAACGCATCAATGCGACGTCGGTCATAGTGATAGCGCCGCATTTCAACGATAGGGAAGCTGCCGCGCTCGACGCGCTCAACTCAGGGGAAAAACGCGCTGCCCTTGGCTTGCACGTGACGCTCACCGCGCCGTTCAAGCCGTCGAGCGTGGATTTTGTGCCCTTGCGTGGCGGTCAATTTCTGTCGCTTAACAAGATGTTGCGCGCGACGACCGCGCGGCGTTTGCAGTCAGAATCGCTGGTGATCGAAATCGCTGCGCAACTTCGCACGTTTATTGATGCCTTTGGCCGTCCGCCGGATTTCCTCGACGGCCATCAGCATGTGCATCTGTTCCCTCAGGTGCGGGACGCATTTCTGCAAGTTGCCGCGCGCGGGGCACCTGATGCCTGGGTGAGGCAGTGCGGCCGCTCACGGCCTGGCCGGCGCGCACCTGATCGCAAAGCGCTAACGCTCGATATCCTGAGCATAGGCTTCCGTCGCAAGGCAAAACGCCTGGGGATTCCGACCAATCCAGCCTTCGCGGGCACTTACGCTTTCAGTGCCAAAGCTGATTTCGCCAAAATATTCCCGCGGTTCCTGTCCGGTCTGCCCGATCGTGGCTTGATCATGTGCCATCCGGGTTTCGTTGATGACGAGCTAAAGGCGCTCGATTCGCTGACGACGTTGCGTGAGCACGAATTCGCCTTCTTTAATTCCGATGCTTTCCCGCACGTTTTGGCCGACCACGGCGTCACACTGGCGCGCCCCACTGGCGGAGGCGGCGGCGGCACCTAGATAAGAGCGCCGACGGTCACGGGAGGACACATCATGACCCCGCAAGAACGCCAATTGGTTGACGATCTATTCGATCGCCTGGCACGGCTCGAAACCGCCCCGCGCGATACCGCAGCTGAACGCGCGATCGCGGATGGCCTTGCGCGCGCACCGCACGCGATCTATCCGCTTGTCCAGACGGTGCTGGTGCAAGATGAGGCGCTCAAGCGCGCCGATGCTCGCATCCGTGAACTGGCAGGCGAGGAAGCCGGCGAGCCCGCGAGCGGCGGTTTTCTCGACAGCATGCGTGAGGCGCTGACCGGTCGTGCATCTGTCCCCACTGTGCGCCCGAACACGCCGGCCGAACCCGATCCGCGCTGGAACAGGGGCGGGACTCTTGGGGCGGCCGGCGCGCCAGCCCCGGGGGGCTCGTTCCTTGGCACCGCCGCGGCGTCGGCCGCCGGAGTCGTTGGCGGCGCTCTGCTACTCAACTCGATAGGCTCAATGTTTGGCCATCACGGTAGCCGCGCGTTCGCGGCCGTGCCGCCGACGGGCTCACCGTGGGACAGCAGCGCCGCTGGCAGCGATCTCGCGCGCGAGGCGGGCTTCAATGACATCGGGAGCGGCGCGCGCGGCGGCACACACCCCGCGACTCTCTTTGACAATGAGGAAGCTGGCGATCTACCCGATTCCGGGGACGACTTTGGCAGCGATATCGGTGGAGATTTCGGTGGCGGTGACAGCTCCTGAATAGACTACAGCACCACCACCTTTGCACCGACCTTCACACGGTCGTACAGGTCGATGACATCCACATTCCGCATGCGAATGCAGCCAGACGACACGTTTTGCCCGATCGTCCACGGCTCGTTCGAACCGTGTATGCGGTAGATCGTCGAGCCAAGATAAAGCGCGCGGGCACCCAATGGATTGTTCGGACCTCCGGCCACAAAGTGGGGCAGATAAGGTTGGCGCTTGATCATCTCATCGGGCGGCACCCAATCTGGCCATTCTTTCTTGCCTGAGACCGTGTGTACGCCCGACCAGGTGAACCCGGGGCGACCGACGCCAATGCCGTAACGCAACGCCTTGCTGCCTGGTTCGATCAGGTAGAGAAAATGATTCGGCGTATCAACAACTATTGTGCCCGGCGGTTCTGTTCCATTGTACGCAACCTGCTGTCGCAACAAACTTGGTTCTATGCGGCCATCCGATCGCTGCTGCCCTCGCAGGGGGTCGAGCAGTGATGAATTGGCATAGGTCGATGAATCCACTTGCTCTCCGCGATAATCATCCTGGTGTGATGGCCGACCGTACCATTGCTGCGACTCGCGCTCAGGTCGCTGCGTCGAATCGCCGAACAAGAATTCGATGAGGCCGCCGCGCGCGCTGGGCTGGATCTGCTCAGGTACGCGTGACATCTGTTGCGCAAGGGCAACATTAGAAACTGCAACCGCGACAAATCCAAGCACAAACGAACAGCGCATTGATGCACCTTACAATTTCGTCGAGTGCTCCGGAGTAAATCGCCAAACGCACACCGATTGGTAAACCGCCGTTAAGCACGATGTGATATGGTAAACGAGCGGTTTCCACGTGCTTGCAACGCCGCGTTAATGCCGCCTCGGTAAGAACATTGCCGGTATTACGTGGGGCGTGGCGTGCAGCGAAAAGTGTTTCGCATCGAGCAGATGGTCGGGGGCGTCCGCGGCACGAATGCCGCGGATCGACAAGTCCAAAGCGAACCCGGTCACGCAACCAAATCAAATCCCCGCCCCGACACCGGATCGATGGCGGAGCATGAACTTGCAGCGATCCAGACTGCGATCGCCCGCAACATGCATGACCTTTCAGTGCTCATCAACGAGGGCAGCGAGCGGCGAATGACCCGCGCGGCCGGCGAACTGGGTGCTGCGGTCGGAGGAATGGAAACCGCCACACAGAAGATCTTGGCGTCGGTTGAAATCATCGACGACTGTGCACGGGCTCTCGCCTCAGCCTTGAGCGATGATTATCACCATGGGCTGGCTGAGGACGTGCAGGATCACGTGGTCCGCATCTACGAGGCTTGCAATTTTCAGGATCTCGCCGGTCAGCGGATCGGCAAAGTGATTTCGATGCTGGCCATGATCGAGGAGCGACTTTTGGCGATGATCAAACGCAGCAGCGCAGGTGGTGACCAACCCGCTGACCCGCCTGGAAGCATGCCAGGGACCGGCCTCATCAACGGCCCCCGGCTCGATGGCGCCGGTGGCCACGCCAGTCAGCATGACATCGACGCGATGTTTGCCTAGCCCGGCCGACGGATCGCTACAAAACAAACTAGGGCAATCGATGCAAAGCCGGCAGCGAGAGCCAGCGCTGCGGGGTCAGACGTGTATTCGACGACAAACGCCATCACCAGGGGCGCGGCCGATTGCACCAGCAGGAATGGTGCTGCAAGCCGGCCCATCAGCCGCCCGTAGCCGGACGCCCCAAACAGCGCCAGTGGGACCGCGCCTCGCGTAATAGTGACAAGGCCGTTAGCTCCGCCGAACATCAGAGCGAACGCCGCGGCGGTCCCCGTTGAGATGCCGAGCAGCGCCAGCATAGCGAAAGCGCACAACAATGCGCTGAGTGCGAAACGCACGACCCACAAGGGATGCAGATTGCGACCGAAAGTAAATTCGATAAGGCGCGCGGCGACTTGAGCCGGACCAAACAACGCACCGATCCAGACCACCGTTCCTGCCTCGATGCCGGTTCGCGTGAAGATCGCCAGCAAATGGGCTGAGAGGCCGGATGGAACGAATGCGTACGATGCGAATGCCGAGGCGACGAGTATGAAGATTAGACCGTGCGGGGGCAGCAACTTGACCGGGGATTCCTGCCCAGTTTGCGGCGGCACGTTGGCTTCGAAGCGACTGCGCGGCAGGGCAAGGGCATGCAGTGGCGCCGCGACGCATGCGAGAACGAGTGCATAAACAAGATAAGTGCCGCTCCAGCCAACTCTCTCGATTAGAAAATGAGTGACCGGCCAGCTCACGGTCGACGCAAAGCCCCCGGCCAGGGTAAGCGCTGTAATCGGCCGGCGCGCGCCAAGTCCGAATATGCGGCCGAGGGTCGCGAAGGCCGAATCGTACAGGTTCGCCGCCATGGCGACGCCAAGCACCATCCAGACGCCGTAGTAGGCTGCGGGTCGGACAGCGTGCACGATCAGGAAAAGACCGAGCGCTCCTATCAGTGAGCCGATTGTCATGATGACATGCCCACCGAAGCGATCAATCGAACGCCCGACATAGGGCGCAACCAGTCCGGCGACCAAAAGGCTGACAGAGAACCCGCCCATAGCAAAGGAGATCGACCAGCCGCGCTCGGCCGCGATCAGCGGAACGATCAATACCGGCGTGTAGAAGATCGTACCCCAGGAAATAATTTGCGTGATGCCAAGGACCGGCACGGCGCGCCAGGGGCCCTCGACGAAATTGCGCAAAGAAATCATGAACCAGCCGTTGCGGACAACGATGCCCATTCCTTTAGCACGCCAGCGCCCTTGCGCTCATGGCGTGCTCCGGCAGGTATCGCTACTGCCTCGGCGGCGGCGGTGCCGTTTTCGGTTTCGGTTTTGGTTTGGTCGCGGCCTGCTTGGCGCCCGCCGCGCCGCAACGGACGTAGACCATTGTGCCGTAGCGACCCTGTACTTCCGAATCCATCCAGCGGAGGATGAGTATGCGGCCGTCAAACTGGACCACTTCCCGGTCCTGCGCACCGCCCGGTTCGCCATCGGCCGGCCCGATATAGGTCTTTCCGCCAGGTCCGCCTCTCAGGCGCAGTTCGGTCGGGGTAGCCTCATCGGCAAGATGCATCATGACCCCACCGCTCGGGCCGAGCGTAATGACGTAAGGTTGCTTGCACTGCCCGGCGGCGGCTGTCTCTGTGCGCGCTCGGTCTTCATCCTTGTGATAGGCCGCAAGCCCCCAGCGTCCAACGATGTCCTGCGGCGGGAAGGCCGGCGGCAAGCTCGGGCCCATTGCCGGCGTGCCCGGCTGTTCGACACTTGGCCCAGTCGCACAGCCGGAAATCCCGAGGGCTAAAATCCCCAGGACCATTGCAGTCGACAATGCACGGCGATTTGGAGGACTCATTCCGGCCGGCTCCTTGGACATAGGCTCCACGACTTTGGAGTGCATCAGCGGGCAGCGCAAGCACGGTTTCTAGCGGCGCGCCCGGATTTTAGCGACCCTTACCTTGACACCCCGCCCCGAAGGCAATATTTCCCGGGCAGCGATTGGCACTCCCTTCCGGCGAGTGCTAAATGGCTGAAAAACCGGTACTTTTGGTTCCACGAGACGCGCACTAGCGCATGAGGGAAGCCTATGGCCAAAACGAAATTCCGACCACTTCACGACCGCGTGGTAGTCCGCCGCATCAACGCCGATGAGAAAACCAAAGGCGGCATCATCATTCCCGACACCGCAAAAGAAAAGCCGCAGGAAGGCGAGGTCATCGCCGTCGGTCCGGGTGGCCGCGACGAGAGCGGCAAGCTGATCCCGATCGACGTCAAGCCCGGCAGCCGTGTGCTGTTTGGCAAATGGTCGGGCACCGAAGTCAAGCTGGAGGGTGAAGAACTCCTGATCATGAAAGAGTCCGACATCATGGGCGTGATCGCCTGATCTCATACAAATCCAATGGAGTAATTTGAAATGGCTGCGAAGGACGTAAAATTTTCCGGTGATGCACGCGATCGTATGCTGCGCGGTGTCGACATTCTTGCAAACGCGGTAAAGGTGACGCTTGGTCCG
>Ga0187785_10000545_pt1 | contig 13939 bp, 10 predicted proteins | sample 0815_BV2_4_20_MG_FD_132466 | JGI IMG/M metagenome (GOLD analysis project Ga0187785, IMG submission 132466) | Tropical peat soil microbial communities from peatlands in Department of Meta, Colombia - 0815_BV2_4_20_MG | ecosystem: Environmental > Terrestrial > Soil > Wetlands > Peat | place...
AAAGCCATGAATGTTGAAGTCATAGACAGGCCGCTGATCACCTGGGGCAAAGGCTCGTACTGGATCGAGGGCTCGGGTAACTATACCTGGCGATGGTGCTCCAGAACTGCTGAGTTAAACCTCTACAATCCTTACAACCGGAGTGTGGACGTCACGCTGAATATGACCCTGGCGACTGGGTTCCCAGACGGATCTCACGTTACAGTATCGGGACCGGGCTTTACCGATCAGAATGTGATTAATGAGACCGGCTCGGCGTATGGCAGACGGATTACCGTACCGATGGGTAAGACGACCTTGGTTTTCTCGACAGATGCGGACCGGGTGAACCCAGTCGGAGAACCGGTTGACGAGAAGCTCAGGGTGATCAATTTTAGTTACTCTGTTTATCCAGGGTATTAGTGTGTGAAGAAAAATTATTGACACTTCACTCTTATATTCTGGTATGAAATTTTTCCCATTAAATCGTACTTCAGATCTCCGATAATTTATCTACATATTTTAAATTTTTAATCATGCTTGTACATATAAAAAATTATTATAATTGTATATAACGACAATACTTATATAATATTCCCGTTCTAAAGAATCTGTTGTAGAACATGCGATTATCGCATTTTGAACATATATAAATTATAAACGATGATCGCGAGAAAAAGACCAGAAGTCCTAAAAAATATAGTGAGGTTGGACGATCATGATGGATACAGTAAAAAGACTTGACACATATAAAATTAAACTATATCTTCGAATAACTTTTAAAGACATCGTGACTGTATTTACCTCAAAAGATAAAACCACCAGAAGTACACGCGCTTCATGTATTAAAAACAGGATATATGCTTTTTTGCCTAAAACAAAAGACTACAACGGCAGGTTGCGTGTCAACGAATACCACGTAAATTACAAGAGCCTTTGGGAACTCTTATTTTTACAGGATGAAATTTTCAGGAATGAAGAGTATAGGTTCACCGAGAATATCCAGAACCCATTAATTATCGATTGCGGATCAAACATAGGCATGAGCATTCTGTATTTTAAGACAAGGCATTCATCTGCGAGGATTATTGGGTTTGAGCCAAATAGGAAAATTTACAATATATTGTTAAAAAATCTTCATGAGAATGAACTTACAGATGTCGTCGTCAATAATCTGGCCCTAGCCGGTCATAACGGTCACATCGAATTCTTTGAGTCAGATACAGAGACCTTGGATAATTCGATCGTTACCGATGAGAATAAAAAAAAGGTCCGTGTCGAATGTGTCAAATTATCCGAGTATATCCACGAAAAAGTGAATCTTTTGAAGATGGATGTCGAGGGCGCGGAAGAAGATGTGATTGAGGATTTAATTAACACCAAAAAAATTAGGCTGGTTGATAAAATTTTTATGGAGTATCATCTCCTGCCGGATCGCAGGCTCGGTTTAGAAGGGATGATAAAATCTTTAAAAAAACATGGATTTAAAGTTAATGTTAGATCGAACGATCCAGTCCATGTTCAAACACCTAAATTTTATCAATATTTGATTAGCGCGGAAAGATAGCTAAAAAAATTTTGGATGATATATCTTGATGACATATCTACCGTGTAATATCCACGCAGTAATCACCAGCGATATTGAAATTTTTCCCTAATAATGAATATAAACTTATATTTATAAACTATTGAGTTAAAAAGTATCGTTGATGTGAATATTATCGAAAAAAGTGATCTAATTGTTGATATAACCGATGCCTGCTACCCGGATATTATTGATCTCACTCGGTGTAAGCGATCTATTCAGCATCATTTCAACATCTGGAATATGTTTATAATCCGTTAGGATTTTATGAGGGTGACTCCGGTCTGGGTAAACGATCGGATAACATGTAGAATAATTGGCTTCCAATCCCAGAGTTCGTTCAGCAAATACCTCATATGGCGGATTATAAAGATAAGGGGCGTCCATAAGCACGGCGGAAGATAGAGGATTGAACTTGCAGTAAGCGCCCATATCATAGTGAATGCTTAGATAGGCAGTTGTTAGCACGGTGATGAGTATGCCAAGCAGGATGACGATCCCTATCAGCTTTTTGGGGTGGTAGTTATAGCTCAAAAATACGATAGCGAAAAGTACTGGGAGGAAATAAGTCGCGTACCTACTAAGGTACATCATACCCCCGTTCCAGTTGATCTGGGTACTACACATGATGGCCATCAAGAATAGGACCACCCATAGGAGCGGTATAATTGCCTCCCTTCTCCAGATACCGATCATCAGAGAGATCAAGCAAACGATAAGCAGAACTGTAAAGTAAGGAAGAATTCCGAAGTCTAAGTTAATAAATAGGCTCAATACTTTTTCCAATGTAATAAAATGAATGCTGGCGTATTGAGCTTCAGTAATCAGGCTGTATGTATGGAAATAAAAATAGTAAAAAGCGTACTGAGCCAATGAAATAGAGGACACTCCGATCATCCCCAGGAGACTTTTTAGCTTCCACCCGTGTTCCTCCCATCCGTAGAATATCAAAAAGAACGTAAGTACTGAGACCGGTGGGTTTTGCAAGGATGCCAGAGAAGCCATCAGAATTGCCGGATAAGGCATTTTTGCCAGCATAAAAACGATTGCAGCCAGTACCAGAGAGTACGTGAATACTTCGGGATGCGGCCAAATGATATATAATAAAACTGGATTTAATCCTGCTAACAATAAGAAGATGAATTTTTTAAAATGGTTGAAGGGCGCATAGATTATGATGATTGTTAAGCTGAAGATAAGCAAAAGAGCATTGGTGATTTGGAAGCATTTTAGCACATTCAAATTCAAGAAATGCAAGGTTAAGTATGCTGGTAGGCACGCAAGTGAATAAAGCCAGAAATGATAAGAGTAATATTGACCATTTATGGTCGATTTTTCATAATCGTAGTAATTGTAGATCTCCGGCTGATTGACGTTATTCTCGCTCTCGATAGCCCTCCGTAAGGCGATATCCTGGCTCTGGAGGTCCGGAGACTGGTGGTTGAAAAACGAAATTGTAATACCCAGGTATTCATGCCCGTCGCCGACGATGACAGGGTGGAAGTAGAAGACGGTCATATATAGTAAAATCGTGGCAAAGAGCATTAAAGAGAAGACAGATAAGGCACCGAAAAGCCTGTCGTATGGAGCCTCATCTTTCTGAAAGAGCATTCTGGATTGCAATGAATCGCCAGATGGAAACATCAATATTTAAATTTGTATCTATATATTATCAATTTTCTGCTATTTATTCTCGATATATCAATTTTCTGCTATTTATAATACTTAGACCCGTGGAAGTTGATGAAGAACTCGAATTAGCCTTGATCGTCTATATCAATGGCAGGTATCGTATCAGCATGTTCAAAATTTTATTTTCATTTTAAGTTTAATTCAAGTTGTGATAGATGATCTCATCAAACCATTGTATCATATCAACAGTGGCAGATCGGTAGTATGAAGTAGTGACCTATTCATCTTTGATCTTTTTACACACGTAAATAACGTGTGGGTAGAAGAGGCTTTTCAACGGTTTTTGGTCGATAGTCTGGAATCCACTTCTCTCGATCATGTTACGCATATCAATGGCCGAAATAAAATAGAGTTTGCTAAAACGGGTGAAGAGCGTATCATGCAGATAATTTATATAGTATTTATGGATAGGAGTTTTATCAATATCTTTAATTATCAAGAGCCCGTTGACACATAGCCGTTTTCTACAGGAGTTGAAAAAATTTTCCTTTTCTGGACCGTTGATATGATGCAGGAGATCAATGGCGATAATTGCATCGAATGTTTCGCCATGATCATCCAGTAAATTATTAACCTCAAACCGGGAGTTTGGGATATTTTTAAAAACTTCACGGGCAGTAGAGACGCGCTTGTCGACTAGTTCAGAGCCGAATACGGTTCTATCAGTACTTTTTAATGCAAAGTATGCCGTCGTGACTCCATACCCACAGCCTACGTCAAGGATGTTTCCTGTTGCAGGTAAAGCTTTTTCGACTTCGCTGATTGGTAGAATTAACGTTCGAAGATACGCGTAGATTCGCGGCCATAACCAAGGATAAGCACGCACGACCATATCGATTGTATCTTCCATGACTACTAATTAAAAAGGCTCATATTTAGTTTTTACGTTTTGGCAGTGAACGTTCGAATTCGCTGTGACTGTTCCGATGTAGATCCATCCTCAAATTAGAGTAGTAAGATGTTAATCCCATCAAACCGATGAGCGTGCAGATCGTAACTCGGTATAGAATCGCGGCAGACACTCCTGTTTCGAAAGGAACACCCAACCCAGACAGAACAAGCGCATAGGCAATTTCCATGACTCCTATTCCGCCAGGAAGCATGCTTGCCGCGCCAAGTATCCAGCTGATCGCTATAACACCTAATAAACCGATCAGTGGAACACTAACTCCGAATCCCAAAAGTAAAAAGTACTGAGAAAATAACTCGAATATTACCCAGGATAACACAGTCAATATGAGGTTGATTAGTATAATTGATCTGCTTCGATTATAAAAATCGATGGAAACTACTAACTCATTAATTTTCAGTGACATCAAATTAAGGAATTTGATCAGTAATGCAGGCCCTGTAGACCAACTCTTAATGTGTGATGAAATATTTTTTAAAAATGAAGGTTTAATAAAAATAAAGATGGTAAAGATAATTGCTGCAGCCATCACTGCGACGATGAATAAGTTAAGATACATTGAGGCAAATGCTATCGATATAATGAGAAGTATAACGACATCATAGAAACGTTCTAGTAAAACACTGGGTATCAGACTTAAAAAACTAATGTTATGTTTTTGTTTTATTACAGAGATACGAGCTATTTCCCCACTACCCGTCGGGAGGATCTCATTAATCATCTGTCCGAAATAGTAACTGTACATGGAAAGACGAAGATCGTGAATGCCCACTGGTTTTAAAAATAAATGCCATCGATAGCCTTTTAATAGAAGTGTGCATGTAAACGCCATCACCGAAAGAGCGAGATACCGACAGTCTACAGCCAGCAGCACATGTAGAACTGTAGCAACACCAGTTTTAAGCAAGAAAGCGATTAAAATAAGTCCGCCAATAATTACGGGAATTGCCCTTTTTAGCATAGTATATAAGGCGATATTCTGAGTCATAATAGTTAGATTAATGAAATTAGCGTTTCAGGGATATTTAACAGGACAATTACGATTATAACCAACCATAATACCATATCTATTATTAAGCCCGCATCTTTAAATATCAATTCCGCTTCTCCACCAATTTTTTCATTATATATATGATCGTTATACCTAAATATTCCGTACAACGCGAAAGCTATTGTCAGCATCATAAATAAATGGTTAGAAAAGAAGGTATACAAACAATAACTCACGACTAGAGCGGACAACGACGCGTTGATATACATATCAAGAGAAGTTACAGAGTAAAACTGTAAGATTGATCGATGGTCATTAGCTTTTCCGTTTAACAGTAATATTTCGTGTCGCCTTTTAGCTAATGCAAGATATAGTGCCATTAAAAAGGTACATAGTATAAGCCATGGTGATATCATTACATCGATGATTACACATCCCGCAACTGCCCTGAGTACCATTCCAGTTGATATTGTGAGCACATCGACTAGATACATCCTTTTTAACCAAAAGTTGTATGCTAGTGTAATAGAGAAATAAAGTAATGCGATCAATGCAAACCTAACATCTACATAAAAGGAGAGCAGTATGGTGATGATAGCCAATGGGATTGAGCATATTAAAGCATGCTTGGGTTTCAGTCTGCCACTAGCGATAGGTCGCTTGCGTTTTATTGGGTGTAGAGAATCCTTTTTTGCATCAAAAGCGTCATTTATTATATAGGTACATCCCGAGAGGACACAGAATACAAAGAAAGCAAAGAGGGCATCAAACCATAAGTGGGGATGGAGCATATTTATTGAGAAGATAATTCCAAAAAATATTAAAAAATTTTTATACCATTGTTTTGGCCTCATTTCGATAATTAAATTCTTTATGAACTGTAAATGATTCATGGTTATCTCCATGTTTGCAAGAATCTTTGGAGTGTCTTGATATTGACAGACAATTATAATTTGTTGTATGCGTTATCCTTAAGTATTGCGTTTGTATAGACATAGAATAGGTTGTAGATATTATTTATGGTAATCAATCTTGAACATTATATGTAGAAAGATTTATTAGTGAAGCAATAAGAAAAGACAACACTTCGAACAGGGGTAAAAATGGAGTTCGATAAATTATTAAATAATATACATAGACATAGATTAATAATATTATTTATAATTTGTCTATTTGTGTATAACATCAACTTCAGGGCACTGCCAAATGGAGATACAATACCAACATCCTTGTTGCCATTCAGCATACTAGAATATCACAATTTAAACTTTAATGAATTTGTAACCACATCTGATAATTTGCAATATTATTACACCAAAGTTGGAAACGAATATTTATCAATATTCCCCATTGTAACGGGAGTATTGATTACGCCTATATATATAATACCATATGTTATGTTAAAGTTATTGGGGGTTCCAATTGATACTTATAACCCTGGATTCGTCCTCGCAGTATATGAAATGGAAAAAATATCCGCGTCGATTATAGCCTCGCTCTCGGTTGTTTTTACATATTTATTTCTGAGTAAATTATATAATAATAAACTTTCAATGGCAATTACTTGCATATATGCTTTTACTACAAATACGTGGGTAATAGGTAGCCAAACATTGTGGCAGCAAGGCATGGTCGAGTTGTTGTTATGTATTATTATATATATAATGATCTCTAATATAGATAAATATACAACAAAAAGTCTAGCGATACTAGGCGTGTTATCTGGCCTCCTATTTTTCTGTAGACCATCAGATGCGGCACTACTAATTCCAGTAGCTTTTTATATATTAAGCTTTAAGAATGCAAAAAGCATTATTGTTTTTGGAACTTTTGGTCTTGTTTCAAGCTCAATATTTATAATATATAATCTCAGCTATTTTAACTCTATTCTTGGATGGTATAATACTTGGAATAGTCCTACAGCAATTAATATCCTGAGTTTGAATACTGTTAGTAACTTTTTTGGAATGTTTATAAGCCCCAATAGAGGTATATTTGTATTCTCCCCAATATTATTACTTGCAATAATAGGGCTGATACTATTAATAAAGGATAGAAACGTAAGTCAGAAGATGAAAATACTACTATGTTTGTTCGCTGTTTCTGTTATTATAAGCGCAGTATTTTATGCATCATTTATCCTCTGGCATGCGGGGTGGTGCTATGGATATAGATATATGACAGAAACATCACCGATATTCGTACTATTTTTGGGGATCACACTAAAAAAATTTATTGATTGGGATTTCAAATTTAAAAATTTAGCAGCGATCATAATAGTTGTGCTATTGGCTTGGAGTGTCATTGTACAGATCATAGGGGCCTTTTACTATCCTGACGGTAATTGGGATGGGACACCACAGAATGTAAATGGGAACAGAGTCTGGGATTATAAAGATACCCAGATTTTGAGAAGTTTTAATGCAGGATTGGCAAAACCAATGAACCCACTCCTTGTAATCGATACAATAATGGATTCTAAATCGATAATATCGTATGAAAATGTGAGTTCCGTGAATTATGGGGCTGGCTGGTATAGTGTCGAAAGTGATGACAATGGAGCCCAACAATGGGCGACAAACAACTCATCAATTTGCATTGTATCAGACACAGGCAAAAAGGTGAACGTTTCGATTACTCTTTCGAGCTTTTATAAACAGAGGACTATGGATGTCGATATAAATGATCGATATGTCGCCAGCTACAATATATCAACAGGTGTAAACAGGATCAATATCCCAATAGATTTAACAAGAGGCGAGAACAAGTTGAGATTCAATTCTCAGGATAATGACCTTATTCCTAAAGAGATACCGGAGCTGCATAGCAGTGATGATAGGATGCTGGCGTTTTCCTTTACGGAGATCAGGCTTAATTAATCTTGTATAGTTTGTAGTAATGAAGAAACCCCGATAAGGAGGTATAAGGACTGTTTTTAATTATTTATCGAAGAATTGTATGTTAGATACGGCCACACCAAGATTTCGTAGATCTCCATCAACTTTTGAGATACTTGTAAATAGCTTAATATTAGACTTCCGATTTGATGGAACATCGATCAGAACATTCTGCCAGTCTCGAGAAACTTCTCGTGTAATCAACGTGTTTCCGATCTGAAAATTCACCTTTTTCCGTTCTACAGAGAATATATCAAAGGAGATCTTGCTTACTCCCCTATTCTGCTTTATATTAAGTTCAGCTACTTCTTGGCTCCAGCGTGCACACCTAGATCCCCATGACTCATATGGATACCATCCTGATCCAAAAACAGTAAGTTGGAGTGGCAGAAACAATTTAGAAGAATCAGGCGTATCCGGCAAATGCTGCTGGATAGCGATAAAGTCGCCATCGAACTGGTACACGTCTAATCCGGTTTCATGGAACCTCTTTCGGATTTCGCCAAAATTTTTCGCCCAAGTAAAGTCATCCAGAGTAGTAGAGCGTTTTGAGAGGTTTATGACAGCGATCTTTCTCAAGAATCTGGGCAGAAGTATGATCAATGGTAGGCCATAGTGAGGATCTTTCCTTATGTTTGTTCTGTCATATTTATAGTCAGCCCTCCCAATAACAATACCATCGCTGTTCAGCACTCGGGCCATTTCGTGGAACAGAAGATCTACATTTGGAACATGCTCAAAGATATTAAAACAGCAAATAACATCAAAACTGCCATCTTTAAAGGGCAACTTCTGGCCATCACACAGCAGAGAGTGGGCATGTACACCCCATTCCTTGTAGCCTACCAAGGAAAGACGCTGGTATCCCGTATCGACATCAGTAGCCACTACATTTGCACCACTTTTGGCAAAAGCGGTCGAAATACCTCCCACCCCCGCCCCGATGTCAAGTACGTTCAATCCGCGTAATTCGACGTGCATTGATAGCAAGTTGACAATACTATCGCCATGCATGAATTTCCATATGCTATCGTTTACATATTGATGATACATTGGATGATCTTCGGAAACGTGCACTGTCTCCAGAACGCTTTTGTAGAATTCTGGCATTCGAACGATATAATCTTCCAAGTCCATCATTAATCCCCTAGCATTAGTTAAGCTGAGTCTTCTGCGAGAATGCCTTCTATCTTTTGGTCTATGAGATCCGCTATGACAGCCCAGTCAAAGTAAAGCTCAGCAATTCTGCGCAGATCCCTAAGATCGGATTCGTCTGGGCCGGAATCTGCAAGTTTGACAATTAGCTTTTTCATTGCATCCAGATCCTCGGCCTCCATGAGCTTCTCCCCATCAATATTCAGTCCCCTAGCTCCGAACTTCGTCGTGATAACTGGTACTCCAGCAGCGATATAATCGAACATCTTGAGGTTGGTGCCAGATCCGGATCGCATCGGGTTTAAAGCCACGTCCACTAGGCCTAAAATAAAAGATTTCTGCGCATCATCAACAACACCTAGAAGCCCCACGTTTGACGGTAGTTGACGATCTTTTAATGCCATGCACTGGCTGCCCAGCAATAAAAATTTCACGTCTGGCAGGCTCTCTGCCAGATGGAATATATCCTCGCAAGCTTCCAGGTTCGGGGGATGCCAACTCCCCATAAAAAGCGCGATGAATTCATTTTCGATGCCGCTGGCAAGCTTGTTCCCCCTGCATTCAGTTCTTGAGACATATGGCACGCTGGTCACATCAACCCCGTTAGGAACGACGATGAATTTTTCTTGGCTCGTGCTATACAGTTCAACGAGACGTCTTGCGTCCTCCGCCAAGCATGTCATGATAAGATCACTTTCATCGCAGCAGGCTTTTTCCACCCGATAAACCTCATCTATCAGCTTTCTGGCTATTTGTTGCGGCAATACCTTTGACTTTAAATCATATTCGACATTGTGTGCTTCATAAATAATGTGTAATTTTTTATTGATCCTACGTACTTCGTCGTACAGGTATGGGTGGGAAATAATCACGACATCCGCGTCGGTTGCAACATTCCTCAACGTCTCGCCGTATTCTGGCGTATACTTGGATAATTGGGGCATTACGATGTCAGTGATGGGAACGCCGATATCGCGCTCGATCTTCCACTCTTCCTCCTGGTGCCTGGCACTTTTCGGAATCCTTATTTCTCTGAACCCCGGTGAAATTATATCGTCGAACGGCGGCTGATCGTAGTTCGTGAAAGATAGAACGATGACGTCATACGATTTAGCCACATTTTTATATAGGTTGAAAATCCTGCTCTGTCCACCGCCCGTGGGAGGGTATATGGGGAAAGTGGATGTAACTATAATTTTCCTTTTCCGTCGTGATCTTGCTGGCGCTTGTACCGTCGCGGTACTTGGTAGTATGGTTTTCAGAAAGAGGTCCCAAGTGATATTCTTTGTCCGCTCTCGGCCCATCCTACCCAGAGCCTTTGCTAAACCTGGATCATCCTCAAGGTGTTTCATCGCCAGCGAGATCGAAGCCGGATCCGGTATTACGACATGTCCGCTTTCACCGTCTGACACAAATTCAGTAGCCCCTCCGGAGTCGGTACAGGTGATAACTGGTTTGCATCTAAGAAATGCCTCAACTGTGACATAACCGTAGTCTTCCTGGTAGGGCACGTAGAGCACTGCGAAACATCCATCGTATAACTTCGAGATCTCCTCATCGGAACAATAACCTTTGAAAATAATGCGATCGTCCGATCCTGCGATCTCTTTAAGTATATGTTCGTCAGGTCCTGTGCCCGCAATAATCAGCTTCTTTTTACCCTTGTACGTTTTCATTGCCTCTACGATCAGTTTAACTCGTTTTGCATTATCTAGCCTGGACACAGTGAAAAAGTAATCACCATACTCGATAGCGCCGATTGAATCATTAGTTGGTGGGGGATTTGCGATGGCTACGTGGGTACCGTCCGGGAAATAGTCGGTTCTACTTGCCACGGTCTTCGACATCGTGTAGTATCCCCTGATTTTTCCGTCACTCAATGCAAATCGATCCATATAATGCACGATTTTGCGAATTAGAGGGCCTGGAAATGCGAGGTCATCAAGAGGTACTTCGGAAGCGTATGACCGATACCTGTCAATGTTTATCCAAAGCTGATCTATGTTTGGGTTATCCCAGGTGTCATTTAAAAATTTAATCAACTCGATAGTGTGGACATTTTTTGTATTTACATCCAGAGATAGGCCCGTAAGGGAATACGTATCATAAAGCCCTCTGAGCTTGTGTACCATGTAGCAAACATGGTTTTTATGCGAAACCATCCAGCTGGGGTATTTTGTTGAGATCACCATGTCAAAATGAGATAGGTCAAGCTGATAGAACGATCGATATGTATCGATGATACTCCAAAAATCATTTTCTCTGGAAGGAAGCTTTATGAGCTCAGCCTGGTGAGGGGTTTTACAATTAATCTTTTCAACAAGATCCCAGACTAACTTTTCCATGCCTCCAACGCCAAATGGTACTGGGCTGGGTCCAACGACGGCGATTTTCATTTACTATCACTACCAAGCAAGTCTAACTCTGCTACGGCAACCGCAACGCTGGTGATAACAGGAAGATCAGTCTCTTTAATAGATAATTCAAGAAGAGCTACTGCAATATCATCAAGGATAGTTTTACTCATCGCCGTACCTCATCAGATTTTAACCTCATCAATCAGATTGTAGAAGTTAGCTGCTTTATTACGTTATCCCAGCTAATGCCCTTAACCTTGTTGTAGCCAGAATTTCCCAGCTTTTTACACAGGTCTGGATTTCGATACAGAGTATTGATATGATCAGCAATTATTAACGGATCGGCCCTATCCGCCACCTTAGAATTTATATTATGCTCCGCGAACTCCATTACGCCGCCTGAGTCACGACATGTCACGATGGGTTTCTTTGAAAGGAAGGATTCGAGAGTAATATAGCCATAATCTTCGTCGTACGGTGCGAAAAATGCGGAAAAGCAGCCTGAATATAGCTTTAAAAGTTCCTCCTCTTCGACGAAACCTATAAATTTTACCCGATCTTCGATGCCAAGCTCTTTCGAAAGGCTTTTTAAGTAGCTTTCCATGCCACCAGTGCCTGCAATTACGCATTTTACACTTTTTTCAACGTGCTTCATAGCTTTCAGCAATAGATCGACCCGCTTTAACGTTTCCAGGCGACCGACGGACAGGATATAATCTCCATATTCTTCACAATGGTACTTGCTATAATGTAGTGGAGGATGGTATAATGGAGTTGACTTTATCCGATTATGATGCAGAAGCCTGTTACTAACGTTATTGGCAATTGTAAAGATTCCTTTTGATTCGGGAAGCGACCTGTTGTCTGCATTTATGATCTGCTCCCGTATCCGCACATCGGATGGATTACTGGCCTTGAAGTCACTATAACATGTGCCGTAAAGATCGTAAACTGGTCGATGTTGGTGGAATAACCACGTCACTTTATTCGGATGTTTAATAATATATGATGGGAATTTTGTTGCGATAACGAGATCAATATTATTGCCTGCGATCCGTTCCAGATTAAGCATTCTCCAGACGACCATATTCTTGACAACCTCATCTTTCGGATCCCACTGGAAAGGTACGCTTACTATCTCGACGTCATATTCCCGTTTCTTCATTTCCTGATATAAGGATTGGACGCAATGCTCTGCGCCGCCCTTAATAAAAGGTACGCTGGGAAAGCAAATTGCCACCCGTTTTTTTCTCATCCTTCCGCGCCTCCGTTTTTCACGCCAACAATTGCGTAATCCTGAGGCCCGTATAGTAGTTTATTGATATGTTCAATGGATTTGTTGAACTCATTAAAATTGCCAGTTGCCCCATCAACTTGAAGCATAGGGATCTCAAGCTCTTTTAAAGGATTCGAGTGGATCAAGCAGGTCTCAGTAAATCCAGTCGACTCGAGTAAAAATTGTGCAGTTAACGGATGCAACGGCCTGGTGTGGGATAGATCCATATTAAACCATGTGGATATAGCTACGAGGTTGGATGGATCGATAGTTTCAATCAACAGTATACCGTTCTGTTTTAGCTTGGTATGTGCGGTTCGGATGAAACGGATGACATCTTCCGGTTGTAGGTGTTCAATCACCTGTGACATGAAGATGCCGCCGATGCTATCATCCTCTCTGGATGAAAGGTACTCGAATGCATCTTTTTTGATCACGGGTAAACCGTTATCTATACAGTATCTGACCATGTCATCGTTTGTGTCGATCCCTGTAATCTTGATACCGTTCTCTATTGCCAGTTCGACAAATTCGCCGCGACCACAACCGATATCAACTACGTCACCCCGGTCTTTGAATAGATCTATAAAGGCTCTCTGACGGTTTTTAATATCTGCTCGATCCCCACGGAACCGTTGTTCGAATAAGAAATAATCTATGTCTAGCGTTTTCGGATTTTCCGGATTCTTAGAGGTCTGCGGACTGGAAACTAAGCTATATTCAGGAACTTGTTGCATAGCTACTAAGTGGCTTTCGATCCGTCTCATCCTATCTGCGATAAGCAGGCGTTCCGGCTCAAACTTTTTAGTTAAATGATCTATCTCGGCTTTCAGCTCTATCTCTTTAGCATTACTTTTTTCGAGATCTATGTGCAATTGCGTGATTTCGTGTTGATGAATGTCTTTCAGGGCGTTCATTTGCTCATTCGCTGAGTCTAATGATTTAGATAGGGTTTCGATATGTGATTCTAAGGAGCTTAATCGTGAATCTGCCTTGGTAGCATATGTATTTTGAGTGTAAGTAAGGTTCCTTAGTAGGTTGATCGAACGGGTGACACTGCCGTTAAAGTTCTTTTGCTGATCGTGAGGTGGTTTGAT
>Ga0187785_10000546_pt1 | contig 13921 bp, 9 predicted proteins | sample 0815_BV2_4_20_MG_FD_132466 | JGI IMG/M metagenome (GOLD analysis project Ga0187785, IMG submission 132466) | Tropical peat soil microbial communities from peatlands in Department of Meta, Colombia - 0815_BV2_4_20_MG | ecosystem: Environmental > Terrestrial > Soil > Wetlands > Peat | place...
AAACTCCGGCGTAGAGGCATCGGCGAGGAACTCCAGGGCGGTGTTCAGCGCCTCGGCCGTCCAGACCGCCATGATCGCCAGGATGATCCAGCACCATTCGCCGTCCGTCAGCCCGAATACCGTGGGCCCGAACGAGCTCATACCACTGCCATAAGATCCGGCGCTATCCATGAGTGTCAGCAGGTTCGGGACCAATGGGGATTTAAGCTTGATCTCGGTGTGTTTAAAGCCGATCGACTGGATGCCGTTAATCGCTTTTCCGAAGGTCTCAATGTCCTTCTCTAGGATGCCCGGCACCATCTGCATCAGCACTATGCGGCAGATTTTATCCACCTGAGCTGCCTTGATAGGGAAAGATGATTTAAAAATGCCCACCTCAGATTTGCCATGAGAGCCTTCGTCGTACAGGGGTGTCACCAGGACGAATCGCCAGCTCTCGGGCACATCGCAGCGCATGACCAGCGGAGCAAGCTTTGCATTCGAAGCAGAAGAAGGCAGACACGAGGTCTTTTCCTTATCTTTGCCGAAACTATGTCCACAGTCAAGGATGAAACCTCCGCGGTCGAACGCACGGACCCCGATGCCTGAAGTCCCTCCCCGGCCGACCAGCCGGGCCAGTTCCTCAATGCTCGAATAGGTGATGCCATAATACTGGCCGATCGCATAGGCCATCGCCAGACTGATCTGTGTCTTCGAGCCGAAGCCCGCGTGCTTGTAGATCTCCTCCTCGACGGAGATCTCCATGGCCGGCAGAGGTTTCCCCAGATTATCGCAGATCCTCTTGGCGATACCCTCGATCGCTGCAGGATCACAGCTGTTGACCTGAAAAACATCGCTGTCACAAACAGACACCACATTACGCGGGCTATTGATAGCGACTCCTGCGCCACCATCGATGCGGCCCAGGCCCCCGTTAAAATCGATCAGACCAAAGTGGAGACGTGAAGGCGTCGTAATCCTCATTCTCATGGGTCAATCATCCTGCTATTAGGTGGTAATGACTTATCGTTTATCTCTTATATAGTTAGTTGTCGACGCCTGTCGAATCATTCGAAGTGCGTCTATCTCCCGAAAAAAATCAAGGAGCTGCCGATTTTATCGACTATCCGTTCATACATAACAGGGCCGCTGCGCAACGGCTGTTTGCATAAACATTAACCATTATACTGCGATCAGTATTAGTACTTTCGTATGTTCGCCTGAAATTTGCCTGGCCATAAAACGATCCTGATCACGCTAAAGTGGTCGAATAACAGTACGTATTGACCGAAAAATCATCCTGACTTGATTCCTTCCATTTCTCTTGTCTCAATAGTTCGGCCAAACAAACGATAATTTAATATTATTTTACTGGGGATAGAATAGGTGGTTATACTATGGCAGATACTATGATAGTAGTTAGCACACCATATGTGTCCGGATATAAAATCACCCGCGTCCACGGTTTTACATGGGGCTTGATCGTCCGAAGCAGAGGCATAGGCGGCAACTTCATTGCCGGCCTGCGCACGATCTTCGGGGGCGAGATCCACGAGTACACGGAACTGCTAAACCAGTCCCGGCAGAATGCCCTTGAGCGGATGAAAGACCATGCGAAAGCCCTGGGTGCAAACGCGGTCGTCAGCGTTGGCTTCGACTCGTCGGAGATCGGCCAGTCGATGACCGAGGTGCTGGCATATGGCACCGCGGTAACGGTCGAGGCGGAAACGGCACCGGTGAATCCAGTCAGGCTTGGTTGAATAAGGGCCATGACTGCGCCCACGGCTAAAGCCGCGAGCTTCTATGCTTTCTCTCAAGCTCATCCCACGACTTTAGTCGTGGAGTTTCGCTACTCATGCGCCCCACCGATCCTAAACCGGTCATCGATACGTTTTATGCAGTGGCAGGCACCGGGAAATTCCCATGCTCCCCGATCCTCAATATACAGGCGTATACGTCGAGTAGCATGACTCCGCGCAAACGCTGGGGTCGTTTCCCGACTCAACGCAGGACTGATAGCACACATCCGGATCATTTGTATAGTACGGTTCGTAGAACGCGTATGGGTACAGGCCGCCAAAGCCAAAAGCGTCCGGGAAAAAGCCGCCCGAGAATCGGCGCTCCCCAGAGCCATGTTCGAACTCCTCACGGCGCTCGCCGAATTCTCCGATGCCTGGCCTGTGGAAGCCTCCGGATATTCCGCCTGTCGGGCTCCTTAATCCCTCGACGCCTGGCCCATTAAAACCGCTGGATATGCCTGTCCCGCTACGCCCTCTAAATCCCCCAAACCCGCTTTCCACGGGTTTGATAGTTCCCCCAACGCCCATTCCGCCCGTCTCTCTGATTCCGCCTCCAGGGTGGCCTCCTGAAGCTCCGGAGCTCATCCCGTCGCCTCCGATTCCGCCTACGCCCTTGGCAGATACTGCTGGTGCTGAGGCCGTTAATATAATCGCCGTTACAAATGCCATGCAGGCCACACGTCTAAAGTCCAGACCCATAACCATCATCCCTGCTTACCGTGTTCACCCTTGTTTTTATAAATCAGCCTGCAAAAAACAACGTATAATATCATACGTTGGGAAGTGGTCATGTGCTATAGGATGGCTGACATTACCGCGCTTAATGCTTCATATGATCAGCCCCGGAAACAGGGCTGTCGCGACCATCGTCAGGGTCAGCACGGTCATGCCGATGGTCAGCCCCCAGGATAGGTAATTGTATATCCTGCCGTTGACATAGCCTCCCATCAGTTTCCTGTTATTGATCAGTATCAGCATGAAAATCAGTATGACCGGCAGCAACATGCCGTTTAACACTTGGGATAGTAGCATGATCTCTATGAGCGGGGCGCCCGGAATGAGGATGATCGAAGCGCCGATAACGATCAGCAATGTGTATAGCGAATAGAATTGTGGAGCGTCCCGGAATTTTTTGTCCAGGCCTGAGTCCCAGCCCATGCCCTCGCATACGGTATACGCGGTTGCCAGCGGCAGGATCGACGCGGCGAAGATGGACGCGTTAAACAGCCCGAATGCAAACAGCCAGCCGCTATATTGTCCAGCCAGTGGGATAAGCGCCATCGCAGCTTCCGCTGCAGTATCCACGCTGATGCCCTTCGGATATATAGTGACAGCACAGGTTACGATGATGAAGAACGCGACGATATCGGTCACCAGGCAGCCCATTATTACGTCCCATTTTGTGAACTTATATTCGGAGATCTTGACGCCTTTCTCCACGACAGACGATTGGATGTAGAACTGCATCCAGGGGGCGATGGTGGTACCCACCAGCCCGATTAGCATGGCTAGGTATCCGGGATTAAAGCTGAACGTGGGAACGATCGCGCTAGAAGCCACGTTCCCCCAGTCAGGGTGTGCCAGCAGCCCGGAAATCACGTATGTCACGTAGAATCCGCTGGCCACTAGGAAAATTTTTTCCACCAAGCTATAGGTGCCCTTTACGACTAGGATCCAGACCAAGGCCGCTGCGATCGGCACAGCGATGTACTTGCTCACGTTGAAGATCTCCAGGCTCGCCGCAACCCCGGCAAACTCGGCCATAGTATTACCCAGGTTTGCGACTATTAGCACCACTGTCAGCAGCACTGTCAGCCTGAGCCCAAAATTTTCCCGTATCAGGTCAGATAGTCCCTTGCCGGTTATCACACCCATGCGGGCGCACATCTCCTGTACAATGATCAGCGCTATTGTGATCGGTATCAGGGTCCATAACAGGCTAAAGCCAAAACGCGCTCCCGCTATCGTGTATGTGGTGATCCCGCCGGCATCGTTATCCACGCTGGCGGTGATGATTCCTGGGCCGACGACCGCGATGAACAGGGCGATATGCTTTAAGCTGATCCGGGGGAGCTTGAGCTCCATCCTGTCGCTCATCTCACTCACTTGCTCCTGTGCACCTTGCGGATCATCCGGTAATTCCTTGGCAATTGCTTTCTGAGATCCTCCGGTAGCATATCTTCAAGGGCGTCGTCGAATGTGACCACGCCGAGCATGATCCCGTCCGGATTGATCACTGGCATTGCCAGCAGATCGTACTTGGATAGCAGGTTGGCAACCTCCTCCCCGGTGGATTCGGGGAGTACGCTGATCACTTCGGTCTTCATGACTTCGGAGATCATCTGCTCGGGCTGGGCGAGGAGCAGATCTCGCAGCGATAATACTCCGATCAGGTGTTCAGCTTCGTCCAGCACATACACGTAGTAGATCATGTCGATCTCGTTGCCGAGGTTCCGCAGGCTGACGAACACGTCCGAGACCCTGCTCATAGATGGCACATGGACAAACTCGTTGGTCATCAGGCCTCCTGCAGACCGGTGGCTGTAGCGCAGCAGCTCCCTGACCTCGCTGGCCTCCTCGATGTCCATGAGCTTGAGTACTTCGCACGCCTTCTCCCTGGACATCAGATGTATTACGTCGGCAGCGTCGTCCGGGTTCATGTTCTCCAGGATATCTGCCACATCGTCGATATCCATATTCTTCACGATCTGCGCCTGGACATCGGGCTCCACTTCCTCCAGGGTCTCTGCGGCCTTCTCTTCGTCTAGCGACTCTAGGATCAGCAGTTGCTCTTTACGGTCGAGCTCTTCGATAATGTCTGCAATATCGGCTGGGTGAAGGTCGCCGATCTTCTTCCTGGAGATATTCAGGTGGATGCGTCGCAGTCCGGGGTCGAGCGGATCGATATATGACCAGGCGATGAGGTTGTCGGGCATCTGTACCAGCAGGTTTCTGGAGACCCAGTTCAGCCCGAGCCGGCGGAGAATCCCCTTGAAGCCAACGTCCACTCCGACCACACACAGCCGATCTTTTACCCGGGTCAGCAGTACATCATTCACTCGAACTACTTTGAGTCCATCGATATCCACGATCTGTTTGTCCAGGATCGTTTCCACCACCAGCATCTCATGCTCGGAAAGCTTCCCCGGCGGTATCTCTTCCTTCGGGATCTTTAGCCTGAAGTCATCATCGAACGACGCTACGGCCGACATCGGTACCATGATATGGTCGCCGAGCATGTTTGGGGTATATACGATCCGCGATACCTCTAGCAGCGACTCGCCGGGGGTAATGGCAAAGTCTCTGATCCTGCCCAGCGGCCGGCCTTCGTTATCGATCACCTTCTTTCCTTGGAGGGCGCTAAAGTAGGCGAAGTTCTCCACGCTGCTGCCATCAGGACCCCTGATATGTCCGGGCGCCGGCAGGCTGCCGATGAAATTATTGATGCTATCCGAGAGGCTCATCATTTCCACTCCTTCCTATACCGGAGGCGCTTCTTCCTTGACCCGTTCCACTACGACGATCTCAAGCAGGTCCTCGATGCCCTCGATCGACCTGATCCGATCGTTGATGGTACGGTTCAGTTCCTCCAGGCTCCTCGCCCACACTTTGATATACAGATCGTACTCCCCGAGCACGCTGTATACTTCGGAGACTTCGGCGAGCTTTGACAGCGCATTTTTCGCCTCATCGTGCTTTTCCGTATTCGTTTGCACTAGCATGATCGCTGTGACCGCGAAACCTGTCATGTCCGGATTGGCGATCACTGTAAAGCAGTTGATAGCGCCCCTTTCCTTCATTCTTTTCAGCCTGTGCTGAATGGTGGCGTCGGAGATGCCGGTTTTTCGGGACATCTCCTGATAGCTCATGCGGGAGTTTTTCCTGAGGAGCCGGAGAATGGAAGTGTCGACCTCGTCCAGTTCTGAACTACTATTCATAGTACTTCGCATTTCTCCTTTCTGAAGTTCTTATTGTTGGTAAAATACCAATTATAGTATATATAATTTACTAAAATTCCAATCTTGGTGGGGAGTTAAGGCCGGCCGCCAGCAGGATGGGAATGCTGTAAGAATTACTTACGCCTCTACCATCCATAGGATAGCAAATGTTCTTCTGTAAAATGGAAATCCATAGCCCTTCAGGGCATAGTAGTTCACAGCATCTTCAGGCAAAACGATCGGGTGATCCACTTGCGTATTTCCACAAGGACGACTGCGACCGGGGCGATGAGGAGCACGATAGCCCAATCCCTGGCCGTGAGCGGGGCTGTACTAAAGACCTGCTGCAGCGGCGGCAGGTAGATCATCGCTAGCAGCAGAATGCACGATACGACCACTGCGACGAGCAGGTACCTATTGGATAATACATCGCTGAGCGCCGATCTGGTCTCGGATCGGCAGTTGAAAGCGTTGCCAGTGTGAAGGACGACCAGCATGGTGAATGTCATCGTCCTGGCATGGTCCAGGCCCGATGGCAGCTGGCTATAGTATACCAACAGCGAGCATAGGCTCATAGCCAGCCCTATGAGCACCATATCAATGACAGTAACCCGGGTGATGATCGATTCTCCCGGCCTCCTGGGCGCCCTTTCCATTATGTTCAGCTCCGGTGTGTCAACGCTCAGCGCCAGTGCCGGCGGGCCGTCTGTGATCAAATTCAGCCAGAGGATCTGGGTAGCCAGCAGTGGCAGCGGCAGTCCGACCATCAGTCCGAAAAGAATAGTCGCCACCTCGCCCACGTTGCTGGTGAACAGATACTTAACGAACTTGCGGATGTTATCATAGATCGCCCGCCCATCGTGTATCATCGCTACGATCGTTGAAAAATTATCGTCCTGGAGCACTATGTCTGAGGATTCCTTGGCAACTTCCGTGCCCGTCGCTCCCATAGCAATGCCCACATCCGCCAGTTTGAGCGCTGGCGAGTCGTTCACCCCATCACCAGTCACCGCTACAACCTTGCCGATTGACTGCAGGGCCTTCACCACCCGGATCTTCTGCTCCGGCAATACCCGTGCATAGACAGCTATCCTGTCCGCCCGTGCCATCAGCCCAGCATCAGTGGTATGATCCAGCTCCTCGCCAGTCATAACCTCGTCGCCAGGGTGAAAGAGATCCAGCCTCTTTGCCACTGCAACGGCGGTGAGCCTCTGGTCGCCAGTCAGCATTATCACATCAATGCCAGCCTCTTTGCAGGATTTTATCGCATCGTGGACGTTCTCTCTGGGAGGATCTTCAAAGCCGGTAAGACCAACGAATGTCAGATCAGTTACCGAGTTCAATAGGTCCTCGCAATCGCCCGGACCCAGCTCCCGGTATGCGAAAGCCAGTACACGCATGGCTTCGCCGGCCATCCCGTCATTGGCGGAATCGACCGTTTTTCGATCGTTTTCAGTCATCGGCTCTGTGGCATGTAATGTGAGTTTTTTCGACGATCTCGGCAGCACCACCGACGGTGAGCCCTTTACAAACAGAGTCCTTCTCCCATTTTTGCCCGCGATCACCGCCATCATCTTAGTCGAAGCCTGGAAAGGCATGCCACAGACGCGGGGAAAATCACGGTCAAATGAAGCCTTCTCAAGGCCAAAACGGCTCAGGAACAGATATAAGGCCACATCGACTTGGTTACCATGGTACCTGACATGGCCGGCGACCCTTTCCTCGATGGCATCATTGCATACCCCGGCTATAGTGGCCAGCTGACTAAGGACCGGATCGTCCATCACTCGGGCAGGGAGCGTTGTATAGCCCCGGTCCAGGGTAGCTATCTCCTTCAACTTCGCCTCGTTCCGGGTTAGTGTGCCCGTTTTGTCCGTGCATATCACGTCGATGCTTCCCAGCGCCTCAACGATAGGAAGAGAGCGTACGATGGCATTTCGCTTTGCCATTCGCCGGGCTCCGGTAGCCAGAGCGATCGTAATAGTCGCTGCGAGACCCTCAGGTACGGTTGCCACCGCCATGCTGATCGCTGCCAGGAACATGGCCAACAGTGGCTGGCCGCGGAGCATGCCTACGATAAACACTATAACGGACGCCGCAACCGCCCCAATCCCAAAATCCCTTCCCAGGAGATCCAGCGATTTCTCTAGTGGTGTTACCGGCTTTTGGGCCGCTGTGGCCAGCCTGGCGATCTGGCCCATGCCGGTATTCCTGCCTGTCTCCACCACGATGGCCGCCCCCTCCCCGTCTAATACGCTGGTACCCATATAGAGCGTGTTAGCCCGGGAAACCATCGGGGTATCCAAAGGAAGATCGCAGGCGTATTTTTCCCTGGGCACCGACTCGCCGGTGAGTATCGACTCGTCCACAGATAGGGCGATGGACGATATAATCCTCAGGTCGGCCGGCACCCGATCCCCGGCCTTGATCATGACCACGTCGCCTGGCACCAGCTCTTCCACCGGCACGTCTCCGACCACCCCGTCTCGCATGGCGTGGGCTTCCTGACGATAGAGCCTTTTTAGCGATTCGATGGAGCGCCTGGCTCCAAGCTCCTGTGCAATGCCTACGATAGCATTGAGCATAACGATGAAAAAGATCACCGCTGCATCCCGAATGTCGCCGATCAGTAGCGCGATCACGCTAGAAGCGGCCGGGATCAGTACAATGAAGCTCCTGAATTGGCTCAATATAATTGAAAGAATGGCAGGGCCGGTTTTAACCTCGATCTTGTTGCGACCGGAATGGATCAACCTGTACTTGGCGTCTTTTGAGTTCAGTCCTTTCGGATCCGAATGGAGCCATGTATACACATCGACGAGAGCTTTATCATACCCCGCTGCCATGGGCCTTCACTGACCTCGGCTGCCCGCCTGAATCGTGGATCGTAGCGAGCTCAATCGCTGTATCCGTTCATCGATATACTCGTATTCTTCGGAAGACCCCCAGCCAGCTGCCATGAAGCTACGCTTGAAATCATCCCGCTTTAATTCTATGACATCCATCATATATTGTGACTGATGCAGCTTTACCGACCGATAAGCTATGAACTCATTCAGTGGGTTTTCCAGCCCCCACTCTGCGTCCATGTACCAGTCAAGCGTCCTAGTCAAAAGCGATCTCAGCATCCCCTCGTCGCTGATGCCCGGGAGCATAACGCCGAATAGCTCCAGCGCAACGATGAAAAAGTTCAACATCAGTCGGTCCGCGTCGTCGACTTTAGTATAATTCGCGATCACGGCCTCGATCACCAGATCGATCACCGATATCCCTGAATCCGATCTGCCTGACCTGAATAGATCCGCCGCATACTCTCTGAATATCTCCAGCTTCTTCACGATCTCCCGGATGGTCAGGTAATCAACCGTTTCGTCTGAGAAAATGTTGTGCAATTCTCGGGAGACAAAAGTCGGTAGATCCCTCACCGGGGTCAGCCTGAGGTTGATGACATAGATTACATCCGGATCGTAGCGGGTCATATCCATGATGATCTCAACGATCTCCTCCTTTGGCAGGTTGAGCAATAGTCGTTCGCTGTTTCCAAGATCTTTAAAGCTTGAAGGTCGCTTGATCCACGCATAGAGCACCGCAGCGATGTGCTTGCAATACCCGAACACGTACGGACAGGTGCAGGATGCGATGAAACGGTTATCGCTGATGTCGATGCTGATCTGATAGTTGCCGGGCATTGTACCTCTACACTCGGCCATGATGCTATTTTTATAGACGACGGGTCTGAGCACCCGCCCCTCTTCGAAATATGCCCGGCCGCGCTCAAAAATTCTGGGCTGGAATAGCTTCGTTATGCCGGGCTCCGTCAGCTTTCGTAGGTCTGCCGGACCGACAGCTTCCGCGTGCGGCATGATCTATATTTTATTTTTACTTAAATATAATTTTAAGCACTGGCTTCGGCTGCACGCGCCGGATATCCAACAGGGAAGAAAAGAAAAATTTTATCCGAAAGAAGGACGCGAGTAGAAGGCCTTAACCCTGAACGATAAAAGTAGTCATTTAGCCTTTCCATAGACGCAATAGTACATGTCCTTGAGCTTGTTCTGCAAATACACAGGACAGCCGGCAGGGCAGATACAGCCCTCCATCTCAATCTTCTTATCGCTCTTGCCCTTTGCACAGTATAGCTTTTTATCACTTCCCGGGTAGCTCGGGCAGCTTTCGCATATGCAACCGGCGAGATTTTCCCCATTATCCTGTGGCGTAACCATAATTTTAAATCACTTTTTTGAGTATATATATGATACCATCGGTAAGCACAAATATCACACGAGGTTCGACAACCCAGCATCTCTAGCAATATCCATTGCCCTGCGAACTTCTGTGCTGGTGAGCGTCCGGTTGATCTCCGGATAGTTAAACGTCCTGTGCTCAGGATAGTACTGGAACATCAGGTTGAACCTCACCGTTTTGCCCAGATTTTCCGCGCACCACTCGACTATAGGCCTAGTACAGCATTCGATATGCCCCGGCAATACCAGCTGTCTGACAAGGACGTCTGTCTGGCGGGCGGCTTCCAGGAAGTTCCTGGTAGCTACAGCCCAGTAATTTCCGATGCCTGAGTATCTAAGGGCATGTTCATCATCACCATACCTGAAATCGGCCAGATACACATCTATGACGCCATCCAGCAGCTTCATCGCCTCCTGAGTCATATACATATTGGAGTTCCAGATGACAGGCAACGTACTATCCATACACCGGACGATCTTCAGGATAGTGTGAAGATGGGGAGTCGGGTCGCCCCCGACAAAATTAACATTGGCGCTCCCCTGCCTGTGACGAAGGTTGATCACACTACAGATCCGCTGGATGTCGACGATGGGACCGTTTATCCGAGTTGCGATCTCCCAGTTCTGGCAGTAGGCACAGGTAAAGTTGCACCCCTCCAAAAAGATCGTATGCGAGGGGATCAACTCGGACTCTTCGCCCATGTGAAGGAACTCCGAGGAAATGTGGGACGTAGAGTCCACTCCACAGGCACCCTGTCCATACAGGCGATTGATACCACATCGCCGCTCGCAAAGCTGGCAGCTCTGGAGCATTCGCATCGCCAACTCGATTTTTATGTCTAGCAGCGTGGATAAAGGACGACCAGCCCCTGTCATAGGGCCCTTGTCCGTCTCAATACGCCGGGCCTCCCGCACCTTTTCATCGTGGTATGCCCAAAGATCCCCTTCTTTGAAGCTTAGGAAACCCGGATCGACCTGTATCCCAGTATAACGAGCGCGCCGCGGCATTATATAGCTCATCAATGGTGGAGTTACCTGATCGCATAACAACCTTTTGTCGATAGGCAAGTATATCCGATCTCCTAGTGAAGCGCTAGTTTAAATACAAAAGGGGTGTCATAGCATTAAAAGGCTATACTTACGACGTTTGGAGGGGGGGTCAGCATATGAAGAGCTATATACCGTCGGTAAAACGATCCGTGGCCATACTCATAATACTGGCTACAGCGGCTTTGTTTGCATGTTCAGAAATAGCATCACCGGTGCATGCTACGACCGCTTCAGGACCAATCGAATATTTATATGCGGCGGACTACAACCACGACCAGATCCAGATTTATAACGCTTCATCTAACTTATCGAAAACTGCATCAATCCAGATCGAGAAACCATTAGTACTGGTGGCGAGCCACGATGGCACCCGTGTATACGCGGCGTCATCGGGGATCTTAAACTCGAGGCTGTATGTAATTAATACATCCACCAATAAGATATCTGCTAAATACCTGCTGCCCGATAGCGGCGCAGGGTCGATCGCCATCAGCCCCGACGACAGGTATGTTTACGTCGCTACATCGACACAGCTTGTCGTACTCGATACCACCTCGGACAGAACTCGTGAGTATCCTATCGGCACCGACCACTATATCAGCATGACCACCGCAATGGATCAGGACACATACATGGTCTACCTATCGGCCACAGGTACAGGTAAGCTACTGTCGTACAACGAGAAAGACCACTCTGTAAACACATACACCCTGAACTCCGAAGTCGGTCATATCGCAGCACTGGATACCACCCATATCCTTGGCACCGATAAACTCGGCGAGATCAACACGTGGCGATACAACGATTTGTATAACATCAACGCCTGGACCTACACGCCCCATCCGATCGGCGGCTCATCCTGGGTCTACGACCCCTACATCGCGTTGAGCCATGATAAGAAAACCGCGTATCTCATGGATACGGAAAACAATATCGTCTATAAGATAAACCTCAGCGACTACACCTATAAATCGCTTAAACCTCTGAGCGCGTGGCAGTCGCCAACCAATGCTGTGTTCAGTTCCGATGACAGCAGGGTATTCATCTGCGATGACACCGGCGTCACGGGCATATATGTGGGAGACGACAAGGAATATAACTACTACTATGGGTTTAAAGCCAGCGATGTAGCCGTGTCACAAGTTTCCGGCGCTGAACCAGTGGCGTCCACTCCGACGGTGCAATCCCCATCACCGGAAACCACTGCGATGCCCGCTACTGGACAACCTGACGTGACATCGACACCGATCGCAACCAATAACACGACAACTCCAACTCAAAAGATCGCTTCAACACCAGCACCTAGCATGGGCCTTACCATCGCTGTAGTGCTACTGTTCGCTTTATGCGTGGCGGGCCTGAACTGGATTAATACAAAGGGAAGAAGATGAAGAGGACCGAAACTCTCAAATAATGGTACACATCGAAACGGCAGATCAACTGAAGTACGAGCTTAAACAAGACTCTGCCAGCCTGCCCGGCAGGAGCGACCAAACAGGTCTTGCGGAGCTTATTTCAAAATCAGGCCGCAGAGATCAAGTCTTCAGGAGTTAGCCTGTCCAATGCGGCCAGACTGAGAACTGCAAAAATATACTGACTCCAGATCGAGTACATTAACTCGCTCATCCGCTGAGACTCACTCCCTATCGAACATGTTCGATGGGATAACGCACACTCGAGGACTCAGCCACGCGGGGATTATGTTGAGATCCCAGTGCAACGCCTCTACAAATGCGACTTATATGGTAAGGTGTTCGGAATCGGCTGTAAACAGCCGAACTTCTACCCTTATTGCCGGGTGAACCGTGAGCGTCTTCACGTAGAGGTGAGGCGATAATATTGTTATATAAATCGAGCGGAGAGCGAGAGAAGACCCCGCCCCTTTAGGGGATGAGTCGAGTCTCCTTGTTCTTTATACCTGATGACAAAACTATTTATGCGATTGTAGTGGGTTAGCTGTTGATTTATAATGTGTATAGGTTTAGGCTTTACCATATGAAGGCGCAGTAGACCAAGCTTGAGCGTACGCTGGAACTATGCATGATGATGTACTACGAGACGCTCGCCTTATCGTAAGGATAAGTACGAGCAGGAAGGCGTGGCAATCTCGAATTATGATAGTCATAATCTGCTGCGGTGGAATGGGGAAGTATGCAGATTTGAAAAGCGTGTTCATCCAGGCGTTGCATGGGTGCAGGAGTGTGTTGACTTGGCGTACTGATTTCTTCCGCATGGGGAATAACGGGGAGACTCAGTTATCCGAGGCTCAAGGGTAAGGGGTTGGTATGATAGTTTCACGTACCCACAGACAGGCTTCAGGCTTGACAGTAAAAAGAACGTGCTGTACCTGTCGAAGGATTGGTGATGTGGATACGTTTGTACCGTCCTGTTAATAGCGAGGTTAAGCGGGTCACGATTAGGAGGAGTGGTTGTGACAAATGGTATGCCTCTTTAACTGTCGAAGCCGACGCTATCTCCATACAGAGGAGAGTCTACCCGGTTGTCGGTAGATGTGGGTTTGGAAAGCTTTGTCCTATCAAACGGCTGAAGATCGCTGATCCGAGGTTCTTCCGCAGGGAGGTGAAGAACTGGTGGGGGTGAAGAGGGCTGTCTAAGACTGAGAAAGGGGGGTTTCTTAGACTGGGGTTGCAGTCTGTCGGCCTGAGAGCAGTAGAAGCTCACCAGCTTTAATGGTGGGAGCAATCACGAGAACGAATAGTCAGCGATAGGGTTGTCCATGTGATTATATTTGGGGTAATAGCGGGTTTAAATTGCATTTTTCTATGAGTATTCACCTACATCAGGCCAACCTATATATGACATCAGACCAATAACCATCTGATAATATATTGTAATCAGAATAAATGGTGCTACTATGAGTGACTCTTCTGATAACCGTCTGGTCATATAT
>Ga0187785_10000547_pt1 | contig 13911 bp, 5 predicted proteins | sample 0815_BV2_4_20_MG_FD_132466 | JGI IMG/M metagenome (GOLD analysis project Ga0187785, IMG submission 132466) | Tropical peat soil microbial communities from peatlands in Department of Meta, Colombia - 0815_BV2_4_20_MG | ecosystem: Environmental > Terrestrial > Soil > Wetlands > Peat | place...
CTGGATCGTCGACTTCCCGATGTACGAGTGGAACGAAGAGGAAAAGAAAATCGATTTCTCCCACAATCCCTTCTCGATGCCGAATTTGGCCGTGGAGGAATTCCTCGCGCTCGACCCGAAAGACAATGACAAGCTCCTCTCCATCAAGGCGATCCAGTACGACATCGTCTGCAACGGCGTGGAATTATCGTCGGGCGCGATCCGCAATCACCGGCCGGAAGTCATGAAAAAAGCCTTCGCCATCGCCGGCTATTCCGAAGACGTCCTGGAAAAGAAATTCGGCGGCATGCTGCATGCGCTTTCGCTCGGCGCGCCGCCCCACGGCGGTATTGCGCCCGGCATCGACCGCATTGTGATGTTGCTCGCCGGTGAGGAGAATTTGCGCGAGATCGTGCTGTTCCCGATGAACCAGCGCGCCGAGGATCTTTTGATGGGCGCGCCATCCGAAGTGGCGCCGAAACAGCTCAAAGAGCTGCACATCCGGCTCGATCTGCCGCAAAAGTGACGCTTTTGTCTCCGCGGGCGTGGCGCCGGCGGCGATATCACTTACGCCGCTCCGCCCGCCTGACCCCTTCCTGAGCACATGCGCGAGTTGCTACGATCTGCCGTCTGTGGCTCGGGTCGGCGGAAAGCCATGCTTCGGTCGCCGACACAGTGCGGCAGGAGGTCAGCTGATTTGGGGTGAGCCAGACACACGGTAGAGGAGGATAAACAATGGTCAATGACAAGCCGAAAAAAGTGGCCATCGGTTGCCAAGGTGGCGGAATGCATGCGGCGTTCGCGGTCGGCGTCCTCACCGAAGTCCTCAAAGATGAAAAAAAACAGTTCGAACTCGTCGGCTTGAGCGGGACGTCGGCCGGCGCTCTGTGCGCGCTGATGGTCTGGTACGGACTTGCTCCGAAGAAGAAGGGGGGCCAGGGCTCTGCGAAAGATGCGGCCCGCAGACTCGACGAATTCTGGGATCGCTTCGTCGCCAAGACAGGCACCGAGACTTTGCTGAACATGTTTACATTCGGCGCACTCAGGTTGGAGGAGACAGAGGTACCGGTGCTTGGAATAAACGCGCCGATCCTCGGCATCAATCCGTACGGCGCAATCTACAAAACGGCCGCTGCCTGCCTGCCGCGCCTCGGCGCACGCCAGCAATATTTTGATTTGGAGGCCATGCTTGCCGAGGCTTGCCCCGAGTTTGACGACATCGACTGGGAAGAAGTTAAGACACGCGTGCTGATCGGGGCCTCCGAAGTCGTCAACGGCCTTGAGACTGTGTTCGACTCCGACGTCAACAAGAAAACGCAAAAACCCAATGAGGGAATGCAACCAAAGAATAAGATTGATTACTGGCGTCAGAGATTGGAGCTCAGCTTGTCCGGAGTTGCCGCGTCAGGAACGCTTCCCACTTTTCGTGAGGCCGAGCGGATCGGTCGCGGCTATTACTGGGACGGCCTTTACTCGCAAAATCCACCGGTGCGGGATTTCTTTGCAGGAACCAAAGTGGTGCCCGACGAACTCTGGATCGTGCGTATCAATCCGCAGCAATGGCCGGAACCGCCCGAAACCAATGGCGACATCCAGGATCGTCAGAACGAACTGATGGGCAACCTGTCGCTGCACAAGGAGCTGGACTTCATTTTGACGGTCAACAAATGGATTAAAAACTACGGAGGGAAATACAAGGATCACCACAAGGAAGTGACGGTACGCACAATCAAGATGACGAAAAAGACCGCCGACGAGCTGCGATATTCGTCAAAATTCGACCGCAGCCGCGACTTCATGGACCGGTTGCGCAGCGAAGGCCGCGAGGTCGGTCGGGATTGGCTCAACAGTTGGAATGCGAACAAGGCCAAGGAATATCCGGAAGACGCTGCGTATTGAAGAGGCAATCGAATAAGAGACGGTAAGGTCGGCTATCGGCCCTTCGCCGACATCTCTATTTGTACCTCCCGGTGTCCGCTTTCGTAGCTAAATCGTGCATCCTGATCCGTGAGCGGAATGTCTGCAATGACGCAGGGTGGACATTGTGGCACCGCGGGCCCTTTCGTGTGCTAGTTTAATCTGGCACGACGCTTGCGCATTTCGAACGGGATCAGGGCGCTACTATGGACGTTGGCGGCTGGCTGCGAGACCTGGGACTTGAAAAGTATGAGCCAGCATTCATCGAGAACGCTATTGACGTTGATGTGCTACCCGAGCTGACCGAAGGCGATCTTGAAAAGCTCGGGCTGCCGCTGGGCGACAGAAAACGCTTCATCAAGGCGATCAAGACTATGGCTGGGAGTCCTCCCAGCCCACCCACCAGGAGCGAGGGCGGGTCGCCGAGCACATCCGCCATGACTGCCGCCGAGCGCCGTCACTTGACCGTGATGATCTGCGATCTGGTGGGCTCGACGGCTCTGGCGACCCGGCTCGATCCGGAGGACATGAGCGCCGTGATCGACGCCTTTCAGGCCGCCTGCGCGCGCATCACACTAGCCTTTGACGGTTTTCTTGCCGATTTCCGGGGCGACGGAATTTTGGCCTATTTCGGCTACCCCCGTGCGCACGAGGATGACGCGGAGCGAACCGTGCGCGCGGCGCTCGATATCGCTGCCGCCGTTGCGCGGCTGAAGACGCCTGCGGAAGAGCCGCTCTCAGTCCGCATTGGCATAGCCACCGGCTTGGTGGTCGTCGGGGACCTCGGCGGCGAGGGTGCGTTGCGAGAGCACGCTGTGATTGGTGACACGCCGAGCCTTGCGGCGCGTCTTCAGGCTTTGGCCGAGCCTGGGAAGGTCGTTGTCGCCGCTTCGACCCGCCGGCTGCTCGGCGATCTGTTCCAGCTGCGTGATCTTGGCCTTCACAAAGTCAAGGGTATTGATGAGCCGATCGCGGCATGGGGCGTTGACGGCGTGTCGGCATCCCAGAGCCGCTTCGAGGCGGTCCACGCGGCGGGTCTAGCTGACCTCATCGGCCGCGAAACCGAACTCGATTCCCTCCTGAAGCGCCAGCGGCTCGCCTGGAAAGGTGAAGGCCAGGTCGTGCTGATCTCAGGCGAGCCGGGGATCGGCAAGTCGCGTCTTGTGGCCGCTCTCGAAGAGCGTCTCGTCGACCAGCCACACACGCTCTTGCATTACCAATGTTCGCCCTACCACGTGAACAGCGCGCTTTATCCGTTCATCGCGCAAATGGAGCGAGCCGTGGGATTCAAGGCAGACGATACGCCCGAGAAGCGCCTCGACAAACTGGAAGCGTTACTCGCGGCATCCGCACCGCGAGTCCAGGAGAGGGCGCCGCTTTTTGCCGCGCTGCTGTCGATCCCGTTTGGCGACCGGTATCCGAAACTGGCGCCCAACCCTGCCCAGCAACGCCGCCGTACGTTCGCCGCACTGCTTGACCAATTCGAGAATCTCGCGCGCCGGAAACCGATCCTGCTCCTGTTCGAGGATGCGCACTGGGCCGATGCCACCTCGCTGGAACTGCTCGATCTGACGATCGAACGAGTGCGCCAATTGCCGGTTCTTGCCCTGTTTACTTTGCGGCGGGAATTCGAGCCGCCCTGGGTTGGTCTTCCCAACGTCAGCACGTTGATGCTCGGTCGCCTCGACCGCAGTAACGTTGAAAACATAGTCATGCAGGTGGCGGGCGGCCGTGCCCTGCCGGCCGAGGTGATGAACGAGATTGTCGCCAAGACCGACGGCAATCCGTTATTCGTGGAGGAGCTCACCAAGACGGTGCTTGAAGGGGGGATCCTGATCAAGGACGCCGACGGCTATCGGCTCGACGGGCCTCTGCCCCCGCTCGCCATTCCAACGACCCTTCAAGACTCCTTGATGGCGCGGCTTGATCGCCTGGCGCCTGTGAAGGAGATCGGCCAAATAGGAGCGGCCATCGGACGTGAGTTCTCTTATCCCCTCGTGCGCGAGGTGGTCGGACGTGACGAAACGTCGCTCAAAAATGCTCTCGCCAAACTGGAGCAGGCTGAACTGTTATTCCGCCGTGGTCAGCCACCGGAAGCTATCTATAGTTTCAAGCACGCGCTGGTGCGGGATGCGGCATACGAGACCCTGCTCAAGAGCCGCCGGCAGCAACTGCACGGCCACATTGCGCGCACGATGGAAGAGAAGTTTCCCGACATCGTGGTAAGCCAGCCGGAAATCGTGGCTCACCACTTCACTGAAGCCGGTCTTGTTGAACCCGCGATCAATTATTGGCTCAAGGCCGGCAATCTCGCACTCAGCCGCTCAGCGAACGCTGCTGTTGGTCATCTGGAACAAGGTTTGAAACTGATTCCCGCCATCGATGACCCGATGCTGCGCAACAAGTCTGAGTTGCTGCTTCAAACGTCGCTCGGCAATTCCCTCCGCGCGACCAAGGGCTGGAGTACTGACAGTGTAAAGAATGCGTACACGCGGGCGCTTCAGCTGTGCAAAGAGAGTGGGCTTGATGAACATACCTTTCCCGCAGTGTTTGGTTTGTGGACCTGGAATTTCCTGCGTGCGCCGCGTGAAGCTCAAGCCCTTGCCGAAACTTTGCTGAATACAGCCAAGAGAGTTGACGACCCGGTTTGTAAGGTTCTGGCCCATGAAGCTCTGGGGTTTACGTTATTTGCACAAGGGAAATTTACCGCTGCCCACGCGGAGCTGGAACGCAGCATTATCCTGTGTGAGGACAGCAAGGCTGCAGCGTATCTTGACCTGTCGGCGCAAGACCCGCGGGTGCATGTAAGATCGTACGATGCCATGGTCCTTTGGTTTCTCGGCTTTCCAGATCAGGCGTTGCGGCTTTGCGCGGAGGCTCGCCGTTATGCAGATGCGTCTCGACATCCGTTTAGCGAGGCAATGGCACGAACGATAAGCTTGCGGGTACATCAGCTTCGCGGTGAGACCGCCGCCGTTACAGCACAGGCCGATGCCGCAATCGCACTCTGCGAAGGCCATGAGTTTGTGCACTATATAGCTATGGCGTTGATTTTGCGCGGATGGGCAAAGGCCCAGCAAGGCGAGTTCGAGAAAGGTATTGCCGAGATTCAGGACGGTTTGGAAAAAGAACGGGCGACCGGCGCCTTGCTATTTGAGTCGTACTCGCTGGGGTTACTGGCTGATGCATGCATAAAGAACAAGCGTTACGAGCAGGCGCTCGAATTCTTGGGGCAGGTGCAATCGAGGCTCGATGAAGAGGGCACCGCACGTTTTTATGCGGCTGAAATATATCGTTTGCTCGGCGAAACATATCTGCGATCGAACAAAAATCTGGATCGGGCGCAGCATTATTTTTCTAAAGGGCTAAAGGTCGCGCGCGAACAAAAAGCAAAATCGCTTGAGCTCAGACTTTGGCTGAGCATGTGTGACTTGTACGATCTGATGCAAAACGCAGAAAAGTGGCGCTCGCCACTCAGCGAGATTTACGGATCTTTCAGCGAGGGCTTTGACACCCCGGATCTCGTCAGAGCGAAGGCAAGGTTGGAAAATGCGTGATGGAATTTCAGTCTTGCCTGGTCTTGCTGCGGGGCGTCGTGGCCGGCTGTCTCACTGAATTATTGGTTCCACGAACTCATTATTTATTATCTTCAGAATGTACTCCCCGTCGTCCGCCATTAAAAAATGTGAACCTTTGCACACATGGTTTTTGAACCCGCCTCGGGTGAGTTCGCCCCAGGCGGCAGAGTCCTGTTCCGACACCCACGGGTCCGCATCGCCGGTAAAACTGCTGATCGGGAAGGAAAAAGGCTCGACAGGCCGATATTCATATTTGTAGGCCATTCCAAACTCGGCTCGGATCGTGGGCAACAACACCTTCCTCAGCTTCGGTATTTCCAGCATCTTGTTGGCAGCCGGCGTATCGAATTGCCGTATGATATCCGCAAAGATTTCGTCCGTTTGAGCATAGGGGGGAACTCGAATGTCAAACTCCCGATGCAGCATCATGTCGTAAGCCAGGTTGTCCTCAAACTCTCCTTTACGTTTCAACAGGTGCGGCGGTCTTACTCCGCAGGCAAACGCGTGCTTGATGAAGTGCATTCGTCCTTGGGGTAGCGCGCAAAGCGTCGCAAACATGGTGAGTCCGCCCAGGCAGTGGCCAAAAAAGGCAGATGGCCTGTCCAGCCAGTCAACCATTTCCGGCAGCAAACCCTCGACGAAAATATCCAGGTCATCGACGGGCGGTTCATTGATGCGGGTGCCGCGTCCCGGCGCCTCGACCGCCACCACCTCTACCGTGTCACCAAACATCTGCGCCCAAGCGCGAAACGACACAAGGCCGCCGCCCGCGAAGGGAAAACAGAACAAACGGGCTTTGGCATCCGGATTGGGCCGAGGTGCGATCAGCCACTTTCCAGCGGTACGCGACGCAACCTCGTCGGTGGGTCGAAAGACCGTCGTTTCGAATTTCTCTGTCCCGGCTCCGTCGCCCGGCCTGCCGGCGGCTGGTGTCTTTTCGATCACTCCGACTTCCGGATAATCCTGCGAACTGTTTCCGTTTTCGGCAGGATTTACTGTCGCCTCGTACGGCGCATGACCATTGGTCACTTGCTGCAGTCCCGTCATGCGTGGGGTTTGATCGCCCGCAATTCGCGCTTCCGGTCTGAGTAAATGTGAAGATCCGCGCGTTGCAGGCGCCGCCCGGGAATTGACGTGCGCGAAAGCAGCCATGGGCGGGTTTTCGGGCAATGTTCTGATAGCAACCGCCGAGATAATCGCCGACTCTGATTCAGGCTCGGCAACTGCGTCCTTCGCGACTCGTGCAAACAGATCGGAAAGATGATCGGCGAGCTGGTTGATCGTCGGTCCGCTGATGAGCTCCGAAATCGAAACCAGTACACCAAATTCGTCCTCCAGGTTATTTGCGAGCGTCACTGATCTCAGCGAATCCAGACCGAGCTCATTCAAAGGCCGATCCGGGTCTATAGGTTCTACGAAGCCAAGCTCCGCCATTATGCGTTGTTGCAATCTGCTCAAAAGTTGTTGGCGTGTTCCGTTATTCATTGCCGCAGGAGGTACAGCCGGGGTGGCCGTACCTTGCGCAAGTTTCGGTGACCCGAAATCCTCATTACTGTTCAGCTCTGCCAGGAACGGGGGCTTGCCCGCCTTGCGTGCATAAGTCGGCCAATGAGCAACCGCTACAGCGATCTGCCGCACATCGTAATGCATCAACTGGTCGAACGCCTGCATCGCGAGATCGGGCGAAACAAATTTCACTCCCAGCGACGACCACATCGCCTCACCACGAGCACCAGAAAAAGTGGCCAGGCCGCCGCCCGACCAGGCAGACCAGTTGATCGTGGTGGCCGGCAAGCCCGCGATGCGGCGGTGAGCTGCCAAGGAATCGAGAAAGGTGTTGCCGGCGCAGTAGTTCCCCTGGCCGGCGGAGCCTAACAGGCTCAATAAAGAACTTTGCAAAATGAAGAAGTCCAGCTCGAGCGATTTGGAGTATTCGTGCAGAAGCCAGCTCCCATACACTTTAGGCTCGAATACGCGCGCGAACCTGTCCCAATCAAGTTGCGCCAATATTCTGTCATCCAGGACGCCGGCCGAGTGCACCACACCTTTTAAGGGCGGGAATTCGTTGCTGATTGTCTGCATGAGACGGCTGACGTCTTCATCGCGGCCAATGTCGGCCGCCACGACATGGATTGCTGCGCCGTTAATTTTCGCCGCGCCGAAGAGTTCTTGTGCCGCTTCGGAGTTCGCGCTTCGACCTGTCAGGACCAGGTGCTTCGCGCCTTTACTGATTAGCCATTTTGCGACACTGCGCCCGAGCATCCCCAGGCCGCCCGTCACAAGATAGGTGGCGTCGCCGCGGACCCGCAGACGCTGTGCCGGCAGGTCTGCAAGGGATTGCCTGACGAGCCTTGGGACATTGCGCTGGCCGCCGGCAGAGATGGCAATCTGGGTCTCGCCATCCTGGTAGAGCAATTCCGCCGCCAATGACTCTATATCCGGCGCCCGGTCCTCATTGAGTTGCAGATCAATCAATCCTCCCCAAATGGCCGGGTACTCCATCGCAACGGTTCGTCCCAGGCCCCACAGAGGTGCCTGGGCCGGATCAATATGCTCGTCCTCGCCCTCCGTCTTTTGGCAGTTTGCGGTTACAAACCAAAGTCGTCTGCCAGTCGGGGTCGTCGATCGAGTTTCGGCGAGGGCCTGCAAGATCGCCAGCGCCCCACGGCACATCACCTCACAGCCGCTCTTCAATCTTGCGAGGGTGAGGCCTTCTATTGACGGGGCATCCAGTCCCCAAAGGTAAACCACGCTGTCGCACAGTAGCGGCTCGCGGGCAGCGAATTGCTCCAGCAATCGGCGAAAATCGTGAGGCTGTCGTTCGTTCACGGTCCACGTTCGGGGACCGTGTTGGGCGAATGCATCCTCTCGGTACACGAGGTGGCAATGATGACCGTCAGCTTCCAGTTTGCCAGCCAATGCGACACCGATACCTTTTTCATCGGCGAAGATCATCCAGCTTGACGGGGCACGATCCCTCTCGGGGCCGGCAGCTTTTCTGACGCTTTTTCGCCAGGCTGCCCGATAAAACAAGTCATCCGACCCGGCGCGAGGCTGTTGCACTTTGGCGAGCGGCAACAGGCGCACGGTCAGTCCTTCCAGATCCGCCACCGGCTGTTCGGTATCGTCGTAAACGCGAATGTCGACCACCTGCGTATCGTCTTTCTCGACACGCCGCAGCCGGGTGTGCACCCACGCTTTCTCGATCCCGTCCTGATAGCAGCGAAACCCCTCCAGCGAGACGGGCAGGTAGGATTGACGGCAATCGCCTTTGGCCGTCCCAGCATCATCGAGTACGAGAGGATATGAATGCAGGCATGCATCCAAAAACGCGGGGTGCATCACGTATTGCGTATTTGCCAAACCCTCCGGAAGACGCACTCTGGTAAGCGCCTCATGTTGACCGAGATATAATTCCTGGACGCCACGAAAACTTGGTCCATATTCAAGGCCGAGCTTGTCCAACCGGTCGTAGAAATCGGAAACAGGCAGTGTTTGCTGGCAACGGGTCTGGACTTGTTTTGTCGAAAAGGTCGACAAGGAAGGCACCTCTGACTTGCGCAGGGTGCCCGTCATGTGGGTATGCCAGACCTTCGAGTCGTCAGGGTCTGCACTTATCAGTTTGAAACTTGCCCTGTCAGATTTGAGCGGAGTTACCAGCACCCGCACAGTCCTGTCTTCCCCATTGGCAAATGACATTGCCTGGTGATGCATCGCATTGTCGAAACTGACACGCGACGTTCCGAAGTGCATCCGGCCGACGACCGTCGCCGCCTCCAGTTCAGCTGTGGTTGGAACAACGATGGTTCCCGCAACTCTATGATCGGAGAAGAAGCCGGCGTGCCGCACGCCGTAGCGAGCTTCATAACAGGCCTCTTTGGCAGAAAAATTTATGCGCGTGCCCACCAGCGGATGGAGTCGTTCGGCAACTTTCCGCGCTCGTTCTGTCTGGGTCGTGTTGTCCTCTATCCAGTGACGCTTTCGCTGAAAGGGATAGGTGGGCAAGGGAATTCGTCGACATAAAGCATCGGCATGCACCTCGGCCCAATTCATATTGTGGCCGGTGAGGTACAACGCGACCAACATTTCGGCAATCGAGTCGACGTCTGACTTTTGACGGTTGAGCGCAGCAACCCAGGCAGCGGATTTGGCCCTTGCTCCGAGGCAAACTTGTGCAATCGGCAACAGCACCGGGTGCGGCCCGATCTCGAGGAAAGTTCGGCACCCCAGCTCGGCAAGAGCCAGCATCCCGTCTGCGAACCGCACCGTTTCCCGAAGGTGTCGGCGCCAGTAGATTTTGTCGGGCGCAGTCGAGATCAACTCGCCGGTGAGGTTGGAAATCAGGGGTAGTTTGGGCACGTTGTACTTAATCTGGCCCGCAACGTTTTCCAAATCGTCAAGAATAGGTTCGGTGCGCGGCGAATGAAACGCGTTGGAAACTTGTAATTCCCGATAGCGGATGCCTTCCCGGTCCATCTCCTCGGCCAGCATCCTCAATGCATCCAGCTCACCAGAGGCGACCGTATTCAGAGGTCCGTTCAACGCGGCCACCGCGATCTCGCGCGGGATCTTGTCGATGAGCGTTCGCACCACCGATTCTTTGGCGAATATCGCAGTCATACCCCCGCCGCTCGGCAGCCGGTGCATTAGCGCACCGCGAGCGGTGACCAATCGCATCGCGTCTTTGAGCGTAATGACATCCGCCGCACAAGCCGCAACAATTTCGCCCAGGCTGTGCCCGATGACTGCGCTGGGCGCGATACCCCAGGACTTCAGCAGTTCCACCAGGGCATATTCGACTGCAAACAGCGCAGGCTGGGTGTAGTCGGTGCGATTGACCAGAGCGGTATTGCTGTCCGCGGCAAAAATCACATCGAGCAGGCCTCGCTCAAGATATGGCTCCGCCAGAGCATGACATTGATCCAAGGCACTCCGAAAAACGGAGTGCGTGCGATATAATTTCGCGGCCATACCGGCATACTGCGAACCTTGACCGGAAAACATGAACGCGATCGGCGCGCTATTGGTGCGCTGCGCGCTCGAAGCATCCTTTGTTACGGTTCGCAGCCACGCCGCGAGGCGATCTTTCAGTTCCGCGACCGACCGGACGGGCGCGGCAAAGCGGAAGGAAAACTGGCTTCTGCTAACGTTGGTGGTGAAGCAAAGGTCGCCGATCGGTGCATCCGGATTGTCGTTCAACCAGTTCAGAAGTTGCTCGGCACGTGCCACCAACGCGTCAGCGCTTTTGGCCGACAAGGTAACCAGGCACGGGAGGTCGCCGGGGAACTGATCCCTGGTCACAGCCGTCGGCGGTGCCTCCTCGAGGACGGCGAAGGCATTCGTGCCGCCGATCCCCAGACTATTCAACCCGGCTCGCCGCGGCGTGCCCGCAAGGGGAAAATCCCGGAGTTTCGTGTTTACGTAGAAGGGTGACGATGCGAAGTCGATTGCAGGGTTCGGCGTTTGATAATTGATGCTCGGCGGAATTCGTTTGTGGTGAAGCACGAGCGCGGTTTTGATCAGGCCGGCAATTCCCGCTGCCTGTTCCGGATGCCCGATATTGGCCTTCACCGAACCGACAGCGCAGTACTGGTTGCGGCCGGTTTCCTTTCGAAAGGCCATGGTCAGCGCTTCGATTTCCAGCGGATCGCCGACAATCGTGCCGGTTGCGTGGCATTCGACATAGCCAACACTGTCCGCGCTTACCCCAGCCGACTTCAGCGCATCGACCACCGCCTGGGACTGCTGGCCAAGGCTCGGTGCGGTGTAGCTGCTCTTGGCTGAACCATCGTTGTTCGCCGCGGTCCCTTTGATGACTGCAAAGATATGGTCGCGGTCAGCGACAGCCTTTTCCAAGGGCTTGAGCAACACAGCGCCGACGCCGCTGCCAAAAATAGTCCCTTGACCAACAGAGTCGAAAGGACGGCAGTGCCCGTCCATGGAATGAACGTTACGCCTTTCCGCCAGGTATCCCTCGACCTGCGGCACACGCACTACCGAACCGCCTGCCAGCATCATATCGCACTCATTGAACCTCAGGTTCTGGCATGCCTGGTGAACCGCCAATAAGGACGAGGAGCAGGCCGACTGAATTGTGAAGCTCGGGCCGGTGAGATTCAGCTTGTAGGAAACACGGGTACTCAAGAAATCTTTGTCGTTGTTGATGTGCGATGTGCTTGCAGTTTGGCCGGGAAGATCTGCATGGTGCAGTTTCGCAAGAAGATAGCTCGTAACGACGCCGCCGGCGGTCGCAAGAACACCAATCTTTCCTGGATAGCCAGCCGGATCATAACCCGCTGTCTCGAAAGCCTCCCAGCACACTTCAAGAAACAAGCGATGCTGCGGATCCATCAGTGCTGCATCTTTGGGGGAGTAACCGAAGAACGATTCGTCGAACATCTCGACGTCTCGCAACATCGGCGCAGCTTTTACATAACTGGGGTTAGCAATCAGGGACGGGTCAACATTGGCTGCGACCAGTTCCTGACCGGAAAAAAAATTGATAGACTCAACGCCGTCACACAAATTCTTCCAATATTCTTCGGCTGTGGCTGCTCCGGGAAATCGACAAGACAGGCCAATTATCGCGATGTCATTCCGCCGTGGATTACTCATTCTGACACCTCGACCGCCGCAGGTACTTGGAAAATCATCAGCCCTTAGGCTTGTTATCCTTCCTTAGTTTGTCCATTAGGTCGGATAGCGAGGCTAAAAGCGTTTCTTGCGCCTCGATAAATTGAAGCGAACCGGAGACCAATTTCGGGAATGTATTTGTGTATGTTTCCTCTATTTTCTTTTCGAGATCGCGATCAAGCAGACTTCGCCATTTTCCCGAAGGATCCAGGATCATCATCAGAGCCTGTAGTTCACGCGACGTCAGATTCTCGATCGGCCGAACATGGCTGGCATCTTCAATGCCCTTTTTCATGATTGCGAGCATTTCTCGTTGGAACGACACCCAAGGCAATGATAGCAAAATGAAATTCGTCAAAACGCGGCCTTCGCCGTTTTGAGCACGATCGTGGCTGTCCTTATCATTCGGCATCTGGGCGCTCTTCAAATGTTCGGTGATGTCAATCCCCTACAACTGCGCGTGGTAAGGTACATTTTGCCCGACAATTCAGCAACGCTACAGACATACTTGTCTGCTTTTGGGCCTAAAACGCCCGGAGTTTGTAACGGGCCCGGATCTGCATTGCGCGCGACGCGGGTGTACGGGCGTGTGTGCTGCACTGCGTCCGGGAGCCGCATTCCCCGGTCACGGCTGCTTGATTCACCAATTGATTTGCGATTGGATCAACTGTCGCTCGAAAGATGGCCAAGCCGCGCACGCCAAGCCGCAAGAACGACAAATCAAGAATAACGATCCACGTCGGGAAGGAAATAATGTCCGAGATCGAGCGACGCACCCTCATGAAGGGTGCTGCCCTAAGTGCGCTTGCCTTTAGTGTCGGTGGTAAGCAGGTCCTCCTCTCGCCGCGAGAGGCGCACGCCGAGAATATTCCTTTGCGCACGCTGACGCCGGAGCAGGGCGAAATTCTCGACGCCTTGGGCGAAACCTTGGTGCCGGGAGCGCAAGCGGCAGGCATTTCCAATTTCGTCGATCAGCAACTCTCTATTCCTCCCGAGGAAGCGTTGCTGGAAGCGCGTATCCTCAATATCCGGCCCCCTTACGCGAATTTCTATCGTGCTGCGCTCGGGGCGATCGACCGTGCCAGTCTTGCCAATAACGACAAGCGCGGTTTTGCCAAGATCAGCGCGAGCGAGCGCCGCGAATTCGTCGACCAGATGCGGCAGAACAAGGTTGCGGGATGGCAAGGGCCGCCCGGGCCTTTTGTGTATCTGGTGATGCGCAGCGATGCCGTCGATGTGGTCTACGGCACTATGGATGGCTACGCCGCGCTTGGCGTGCCCTACATGCCCCATATCGCGCCGACCAAGAGGTGGTGATATGGCAACACTTGAAAAGGTCGATGTCGTCATCGTGGGCGCCGGTGCCTCCGGTTCGGTTTTTGCGTCCGTGCTGTCGAAAGCCGGCAAGAAAGTCGTGTTGCTCGAATCTGGGCCCGACTGGCAAATGTCCGATCTGATCAGCTCGGATTTTTGGGGCCGGCGCGTGAAGCCCGCCGGCATTCCGTTTTTGCTCGAAGGTAAAAATCCTTACGGCTATGCCTACCAGTCCGGTTGGGGCGTTGGCGGTGCAGCGCTGCACTATTTCGCGAATTTCCCCCGCTATATGCCGAACGATTTTAAAGTCAAAAGCGAGCACAATCGCGCCCTGGACTGGCCGATCAACTACTCCGATCTCGCACCGTATTACGACAAGGTCGCGCAGGAGATCGGCGTGTCCGGCGACGCGAAAGCTGAAGAAATCTGGCGGCCCAAGGGTGAGCCCTATCCGATGCCGCCGATGAAGACGTTCCGCAATGGCCAGGTC
>Ga0187785_10000549_pt1 | contig 13903 bp, 13 predicted proteins | sample 0815_BV2_4_20_MG_FD_132466 | JGI IMG/M metagenome (GOLD analysis project Ga0187785, IMG submission 132466) | Tropical peat soil microbial communities from peatlands in Department of Meta, Colombia - 0815_BV2_4_20_MG | ecosystem: Environmental > Terrestrial > Soil > Wetlands > Peat | place...
GATTCCCGAGGAAGCGGCGCGGCGCAATTTGTTTACGATCGACGCGACTTGTCCGCTCGTGACCAAAGTGCATCGCGAGGCAGAGATTCACTACCGGCGCGGGCGCGAGATTGTGCTCATCGGCCACGCCGGCCATCCGGAGGTTGTCGGCACCATGGGCCAACTACCGCTTGGCAGCATAAGCCTGGTCCAGACGATCCGCGACGCAGAGGAATTCACCCCGCGCGACGTAAACAAGCTCGCATATGTGACGCAGACGACGCTGTCGGTGGACGATACAGCCGCCATCGTCGAACTGTTGAAGCAACGGTTCCCCGGCATTGTCGGTCCGCACAAGGACGACATCTGTTACGCAACGACAAATCGTCAGGATGCGGTTAAGCGCGTGGCGCCGATCGTTGACGCGATGATCGTTGTTGGTTCGCCCAATTCGTCGAACTCACAGCGCCTCAAGGAAGTGGCGGAGAAGGCAGGCTGTCCGCGCGCCATGCTGGTGCAGCGTGCCAGCGAAATCAAATGGAGCGATTTCGCCGGAGTGAAACGGTTGGGCATCACCGCCGGTGCGTCCGCACCCGAAGTGCTGGTCGAGGAGATCATGGGCGCCTTTGCCGATCGCTTTACACTCGACACTGAAACCATCACAGCAACGGAGGAGGGCGTATTCTTCCCGCTGCCCCGCCCGCTGCGCGAGCATGAGGCGGCGGAGTGACGCTTCATGGCGGTCTACACCGACGTTTCGGCGGAAGATCTCACTCGCTTTCTTTCCGGTTACGATATCGGCGAACTGCTTGCTTATAAGGGCATTGCGGAAGGCGTAGAGAATTCCAATTTCCTGGTACATACCGGTACCGGCAATTTCATTCTCACGCTTTATGAAAAGCGCGTTGCCGAAGGCGATCTGCCGTTCTTCCTGGGGCTAATGGAGCATCTGGCAGAGCGCGGCATCACCTGTCCGCAGCCGGTAAAGAACAAACAAGGCCGTATGCTTGGCAAGATTGCCGGGCGGCCGGCAGCGATCGTCACCTTTCTCGATGGCTTGTGGATTCGGCGGCCCAATCCCGGCCACTGCGCAGCTGTGGGTGAGGGGATCGCGCGCCTCCATCGCGCTGGTGCGGACTTCAAGCCGAAACGTTCGAATGCGCTGTCAATCGGGAGCTGGCGGCCACTCTATGAGCACGCCAAGGCACGAGGCGATAGCGTACGGCAGGGCCTTTGTGCGGAAATCGCAAAGGAACTCGGCGCGCTGGAAAAATCCTGGCCGCGTGAGCTGCCGCAAGGCGTGATCCATGCGGATCTGTTTCCCGACAACGTGTTCTTTCTCGGCGCCAAGCTGTCCGGCCTCATCGATTTCTATTTCGCTTGCACGGATACGCTCGCCTACGACATTGCTATATGCCTCAACGCCTGGTGCTTCGAACCGGACCATTCCTACAACGTTACCAAGGGCCGTGCGCTTCTCAATGCCTACGGCAAAGTGCGTGCGCTTTCGGCGGCGGAGCGCGACGCATTTCCTGTGCTTGCACGCGGCGCGGCCATGCGTTTCCTGCTGACAAGGCTGGTCGACTGGCTGGCGGTGCCGGACGGCGCCTTGGTCAGACCGAAAGATCCGCTGGAGTATTATCGCAAGTTGCGCTTTCACCAGTCGGTGAAAAGCGTGCAGGACTACGGCCTTGGCGCATGAGCGAGCAGCGCGTTACTATTCACACTGACGGCGCCTGCTCAGGCAACCCTGGCCCCGGGGGCTGGGGTGCGATTCTTGCCTTTAACGGCGAGGAAAAGGAGCTTAAAGGCGGCGAGCCACACACCACAAATAATCGGATGGAATTGATGGCCGCGATTTCGGCTCTCGAGGCGCTCAAGCGGCCCTGCACTGTCGATCTTCATACCGACAGTGAGTACCTCAAGAATGGAATCACCGCGTGGATTCATGGCTGGAAGAAAAATGGCTGGCGTACATCCGACAAGAAGCCGGTGAAAAACGTCGACCTGTGGAAGCGGCTTGACGAAGCGCTCGGCCATCACAAAGTGCACTGGCACTGGGTGAAGGGCCATGCCGGTGATGCCAAGAACGAGCGCGCAGACGAACTCGCACGCGAAGGGCTTCTCGCTGCACGTGCGGGGGCAATCGGCGCTATGAAGACGAGATAGCGCAAAAGATGGCCGGGACATGCCCGCCCATCTTTCAGATCCTTGGCAAGATCTCTACGTCATGGCCGGGCCTGTCCCGGTCATCCACGTCTTCGGCAACAAAAAAAGAAGTGGATGCCCGGCGCAAGGCTTGTGTTCGTGCCGGCCGAAGGCCGGACCCGAGTGCCGGGCATGACGAGCGGTGAAGCGAATTCGTTGCGACTAGATCTCGAACAAGCAGGATCTAGAGCTGGCCGAGCAGCGTCTGGCCGCCCGAAATTTCGCACTTGCCAGGCGCTTCCTCAATGTTGAGTTTCTTCACCACACCATCGTCGACCAGCATCGAATAGCGCTTCGAGCGCGTACCGAGCCCGTTGCCGGAGCCGTCAAAAGCCATGTCGATCGCCTTGGCGAATTCGCCATTACCGTCGGCGAGAAAATCGATCTTGCCGTCGGCGCCGGTCGACTTCTTCCAGGCTTCCATGACAAACACATCGTTGACGCCGGTCACAGCGATTGTGTGCACGCCCTTCGCTTTGATCGCCGCAGCATTGTTGAGGAAACTCGGGATGTGCAGATTGTTGCAGGTCGGAGTAAACGCGCCGGGCACTGCAAAAAGCGCGACTTTGCGGCCCTTGAAAACTTCATCGGTGGTTTTCCAGACCGGACCCTCGGTCGTCATGACTCGGAATTTCGCATCGGGCAATCGATCGCCGACCCTGATAGGCATGGATGTCCTTTCGCGTTAGCTTTTGCTTCTTAGCTGGGTAATTACGCCCTTGTCGCTGATTAGTCGAGATGGGTTTTGACCTCGACTGACCGTTCACCGGTGACGACGGTGAAAGTCAGAACGAATTGGCCTTTTGGATCGACGCCTGCCGGCAATCCGTCAAGTTCGAAGGTGAATTGGGCCCGTCCGGATGGCGCACCTTGCGTGGGCTTTGGAATGGGCAGAGCCCATTGCGGTGTAGGCCCTTCGACGAACAACTCAACCGGTTTGCCTGCGGGGGCACCGAGGTCGACAGCAACCAGAGATTTTGTCCCATTGTTGATGCGACGCGCTGTCAATCCGAGCTGCGCGGCCGTGACCTGCTTCGGCACGTGTGCCTCGGCCGCCGCCAATGCGGAGTCTTGAGTGCTGTTGGCGGCGACAATCATAAGCTCAGCGCGCCCTTCGGCCGGCACGCATAGCTTTTCACATACCGCGTAATCAGCCTTTACCCGCAGTCGGACCGGCTTTCCTTGTTGTTGCGGCAAAACCGCGAGCGGAAGGATCACCCTTTCCTTGTAGCCAAGCGATTGGCCGGTCTCATCGGTGAACAAATGCGGTGCCGGGTAGAGCACAGTGGCGGTCTTCAGGTTTTCCGAGCCCGAAAAATCGAATTGTGGCGGAACACCGGAATCGCCCGGATAGCGCCAGTATGTTTTCCATCCGGGCTGCATCTTGATCTCGATGCCGGCCCGTAAAACGCCATCGCCACTCTTGTTGCTGCCGGCAACAAGTCTGATCGCCGAACGGGTATCCTCGCTCCACGGTGATTCGTCGGCCGCACCCGCTGTCGTTCCGGACAGGGCGGTGATTCCGCAGGCGGCCACTGCCGCACACAATGCTCTGTGAATATTGTCCATCGGGGACGCTTTAGTTGGTAACCGTATGCTGCGCCACTGAATTCATTGTGAGCAGCCGTTGAACATGATCCGGGCGGGCCGCCGCCACAATTGTCGTATTGAATTATGACGGTGAACGATTGAACTTTCGGGCGCAAGCTTCGTTTGCAAAGGCGGGTCTATCGGGTAACCTTTTGCCATGAAGATTTCACGCAAGGCGGAGCAGCAAGCCCCTGGGCGCGGCTATCTCGACGGGCAAATGCTGATCGCTATGCCGGCGATGAACGACGAGCGTTTCACGCGCGCTGTGATTTATGTTTGTGCGCACTCGACCGAAGGTGCCATGGGCATCGTCGTCAATCATCCGGCAGCCAATATCAAATTTCCCGATCTGCTGGTGCAGCTGGAAGTAATTCCGGCCGCCGAGCGTATACAGCTGCCGACGCGTGCTGAAGATGTGAAGGTCCTTAAGGGCGGACCGGTCGAAACCGGACGCGGCTTCGTTCTGCATTCGGCGGATTTCTTTATAGAGAATTCGACGCTTCCGATCGATGAAGGCATCTGTCTGACGGCGACGCTCGACATCCTCAAGGCGATTGCGCGCGGCAACGGACCCGCGAGTGCCATCCTGGCGCTTGGCTATGCCGGCTGGGCTCCCGGGCAGCTCGAGCAGGAAATCCAGCAAAACGGATGGCTGCATTGCGCCGCCGACGCGGAGCTCATCTTTGGCCAGGACACCGATACCAAGTACGAGAAGGCCCTTCGCAAGATCGGTATCGACCCCGCCATGTTGTCGAGCGAAGCGGGCCACGCCTGATTTCACGAATTATTCAGACGCAATCTTGAGTGCGCGCAGCCGGGTCGGCTTGTCGATCAACAGGTCGCGGGCGGCGTCTGCGTTCATCGGCTCGCCAAAGGCAAAACCTTGCGCGTATTCGCAACCGAGCTGATAAAGCTCGACCGCATCGGAATCAGTTTCGGCGCCTTCCGCCACAACTTCCATGCCGAGATCGTGTGCGAGTGCAATGATCGAGCGCAGGATCACCGGTCGCGTACCCCGGGGCGTGGTTCGTACGAATGACTGGTCGATTTTGATGGTGTCGAAGGGAAAACGTTGCAGATAAGCAAGCGAGGAATGGCCCGTGCCGAAATCGTCCAGCGATAGACCGGCGCCGAGTTCCTTGATGCGTGTCAGCATTTGCGCAGCATGCTCAGGATTTTCCATCACAAGCGATTCGGTGATCTCCAGCTTGAGTGTACCACGCGCGAGTGCGGTACGACCTAATACGCTGCGCAAATCCTGGATTAGATCGTGACGCAGCAATTGCCGAGATGACACGTTAACGCTGGCAAACAGGGGCTCGCGTGCGCGGGTGGCGGACTGCCACAGCGCCAGTTGCCTCGCTGTATGGTCGAGCACAAAAAGCCCGAGGTCGACGATCAGGCCGATTTCTTCCGCAATGGAAATAAATTCCGCCGGCGACAGGCGGCCGAGCTTCGGGTGGTCCCAGCGTGCGAGTGCTTCGAACCCGGCGATGGCGCGATCCTCCAGCCTTACGATCGGCTGATAGAGCACTTTGATCTCTTCCCGCTCGATCGCGCGCCGCAATTCCGATTCCATCGTCAACCGGTCGGTCTTGCGAGAGCGCATGGCAGGCTTGAATATCTCGATACGATCGCCGCCGATGCGCTTGGCATAATACATGGCGAGCTCGGCATCTTTGAGCACTTCCTCGGTGCGTTGAGTCTGGTTCTCGGCGAGAGCCAGGCCTATCGAAGCGGTCAAGAAGATCTCGCGGTCATTGAAGGCAATCGGTGCCCGCAAGGTACGGCGGATGGTCTCGGCGAAAGCGACGATGCGGGCCGGTTCTCGTTCAGATAATACGATCAACGCGAACTGATCGCCGGCGAGACGCGCAAGCGTATCTTGTGGCTTGAGCAAACGCGAAAGGCGCCGCGCTATGGTGAGTAGGATCGAATCGCCCACCGCGATACCGACCGAATCGTTGACCTGCTTGAAGCGGTCGAGGTCGATGACAACGATCGACGGCCGAATTTGCGGTTCGGCGCGTGCGAAGCCGAGCGCCGCCTCGAGTCGATCGATGAAAAGTTCGCGGTTGGGCAAGCCGGTGAGGTTGTCGTGAACCGCATCAAATAGCAGCCGTTCTTCGGCATTCTTGAAATCGGTTACGTCGGTGAGCGTGCCCACAAGCCGCACGACCTCGCCATCGGAGCCCACCACAGGTCGCGCCTTGAGTGCGAACCAAAGATAGTTTCCGTCGAGGTTTCGCAGCCGGAAATCCTGCGTGAGACGTCCGCGACGCTGATCGACGACTCCGTCGAGCGAAGCTCGGAAACGATCACGATCGAGCGGGTGCAGGACCTCAAGCCATGCCGCTGCCGGTCCCTCCAGCGTGCCACGCTTGAGGCCCAACATGTGCTCTGTTTCCGGGCTAGTGAATACTTTGTCCGCCGAAACATCCCAATCCCAAATCAAGTCGCCCGCGCCCGTGAGCGCAAGCGCGCGGCGCTCGACGTCGGAAACGATGCCATGTGTAATGCCGCCGGCGAATGCGTGCTGCATAACGGTGAAGCCGATCAACATCACAATCAGCACTAGGCCACCGAGCAATGCCGGGCCGATGATATCGTTTGTAACGAGCCCGGTGACGGCGAGGCCGGCTGCTGTGGTCCACACGACGAGCAACAACCAGGTTGGGATCAGCAACACGGCACGGTCAAAGCCGTGGGTCGAGAGATAGATGACGAGAGCGAGTCCGAGCACTGCGATGCCGGCAAGCGACATCCGGGCAATGCCGGCCGCAACTGCGGGCTCGAACACAGCGACGGCAATCAAAGCTGCAAGCGCCGCCAGCCAGGCGATCGTGATGTGAGCGTATCGCACATGCCAGCGCGACAGATTGAGATAGGCGAATAGAAAGACCAGCAATGTCGCCGACAGAATCGCCTCGCCGCAGGCGCGCCAAACACGTTCGGCGCCAGCCGACATGTCGAACACCTTGCCCCAGAATCCGAAGTCGATACCGATATAGATCAAGACCGCCCAGCCAAGTGCGGCGGCGGCCGGAAACATGATCGAGCCCTTCACCACGAACAGGATGGTGAGGAACAGCGCAAGTAGGCCGGCGATGCCGATGACGATGCCGTAATACAGTGTGAAGGAATTGACCTTGTCCTTGTAGGCGTCCGGCTCCCACAAATAGATTTGCGGCAGTTTGTCGGTACGAAGTTCGGCGACCAAGGTGATGACGGTGCCCGGGTCCAGTGTAATGCGGAAAATGTCCGCCGTGGTACCCTCCTGGCGTACGGGACGATCGCCGGTCGATGGAGTGATCGCCGCAATGCGCGAAAGTCCCAGGTCGGGCCAGAACAGGCCCGAGCCGACCATGCGATAGTGCGGCACGACAATCAGGCGATCAATCTGTTCGTCGCTGTTATTCGTGAGCGCGAGCACCGCCCAGTTCGTGTTGCCCTCGCGTGCGCGCACTTCAATGCGTCGCACAATTCCGTCGGGGCCGGGCGCGGTAGAGACTTGGATGCGGTCGCCATCAGTCCTCTGCAACTCGGTTGCAGCAGTCAGATCGATAGCGGCGGCATCGAGCCGCACGTTCACCGCTTCGACAGCGCGCGCGGCTTGGACCGCCAGCAGCGAAGCGGCAAACGCCACCGCTACGGCCGTCAGGCAACGAATCATCAAAACAAAACCCCCGTCCGCGGCATCGCCTTGCAGTCTGGGGCTCTGGGCTGGCCGACGGTGAAAATCCTCAACAATCTCACCCTGTTCAGTTTAAGTCGGACATTGCGCCGATTTCGCGGCTTAAGCGGAAACGAACGTTCGGTCAGAAGGTTAGCACGATTTTGCCAATGTGGGCGCTGGTTTCCATAAGTGCGTGGGCAGCGGCCGCATCGCCAAACGGGAACGTCTTATAGATGACCGGCTTCACCTTGCCCGCCGCAATCAGGGGCAGCACATTGTCCTCGACCGCGCGTGCAATTGCACCTTTGTCGGTCACCGAGCGCGAGCGCAAGGTCGAGCCCGTGTGGTGCAGCCGTTTGAGCATAATTCGGCGGAAATCCACCGTTGCCTTCGGGCTTCCCTGAAATGCGATTTGTACAATGCGCCCCTCCACCGCGGCAGCTTCATAGTTGCGCGCGATGTAGTCCCCGCCCACCATGTCCACAATAACCTCGGCGCCCTTGTCGCCGGTGGCCGCCTTTGTAGTCGTGACAAAATCCTCCGTCTTATAGTTAACGGCGACGTCGGCGCCGAGCTTGCGGCAGGCATCACACTTTTCTTTCGAACCGGCGGTGGTGATGACGCGGGCACCGAATGCCTTCGCGAGTTGGATCGCGGCCGTACCGATGCCCGACGAGCCGCCATGGATCAAAAGCGTTTCGCCGCTTTTGAGCCCACCGCGCTCAAACGTGTTGTGCCAAACCGTGAAAAAAGTTTCCGGCACCGCCGCCGCCTCGACCATCGATAGAACGGAAACAGGCAGCGCATGACTTTCATGTGCGATGCAATACTCGGCGTAACCACCGCCAACCACCAGCGCCATCAGCCGATCGCCCAGCTTCCAACGTTTGACGTTGGCACCCAAAGCTGCAACTTCGCCGGCAATTTCGAGTCCGGGAATATCCGGTGCGCCGGGCGGGGGTGGATAAAGACCCATGCGCTGCATTACGTCAGGCCGGTTGACGCCGGCAGCGGCGACCTTCACCAGAATTTCGCCATCGCCAGGGACTGGTACCGGGCGCTGTTCGGGCGTGAGCATATCCGGGCCGCCAGCAGCCTTGATGCCGATTGCGGTCATTTTGGTTGGTAACGCGGCCATCGCTCCCTCTATTTCTCTATTGATTCACGCGTTCTGTTTAGGCGGGCTCGCCCGATGTGACAACCGGAGCCGCTATGGCTAAGTTTCGCACGCAGGAGGCCAGCGATGCCGGCAATCGACGAGGACGACAAACCGAAAAAGAAAATTGCGCATGAGATTGGTCAGGATCTTACGCTGCTTTCGGTCGAAGAACTCGGCCTTCGGGTGCAATTGCTGCACGATGAGATCAGCCGGCTAGAAGCCGACATGAAGCAGAAGCAAGCTTCGCGCGCGGCAGCCGACCAGTTTTTCAAACGTTGAAGTGTTTCGGCGTCGTCGCGCGGCAACGACGGTATCTTTGTGGCGGAGCGGCTGAAAAATATTTCGCATTGCGTCGGCGTTCTTAATGTGTCGTTAAGCTTTCTCGACCATTACTGGGCACTGTCCATCTTCATGTGGACATTGAGTGGCTCCTGTCCACTCTGTTTGACGCCTCCCTGTTATCACCTTAGAGCCGCCGGCAACGGCGGCTCCTTTTTTTGTGTCAATATGGGTCAACGACGCGTGATCCCTCAAGCTCGCGCGGCAACTATATCGCAATGTTAACCATATCGCTGTCTGGACAGAGGCGGCCTGCGCGCGCCATGCTTACCCAATCGTATACGGGGTGCGTATCCGCCCCAGGTGAGGTGTGGCGTTATGTCCGAAAAGTCCTTGGGCGAAACTCAACCGGTGTCGTTCGGAGAGAGGCTCGCCAGTTCGCAGGCATTTGCCGACTTGTTCCGCGATGGTATGACCTTGGTCGAAGAGACCGCAACTTATCTTGACGGTCCCGGCCGACAGCAATCCAAGAAGCTCGAACGCGCAGCCGCGTTGGCCTACGCCACTGAAAGCATGCGACTTACAACCAGACTCATGCAGCTTGCCTCATGGCTTCTGCTTCATCGCGCGGTGAAGGAAGGCGAGATGTCGCTCGCTCAGGCCGGCAAGGAAAAGAGCAAAGTCAAGCTTTCGACTGCCGATTCTTACGACACCGACAATATCGCGCTAGTACCGGCGACGCTTCGTGAACTTATTGAGCGCTCACAAAAGCTGTACGCCAAGGTGCGTCGCCTTGACGCCACCATCTACTGTCAGGTTCCCGCCGAACGTCTGGCAACAGCAAATCCGGTGGAGCGCCAGCTTGGCCTGTTGAAGGCCGCTTTTGGAGCGGAAAGCGCTTAAGCATTCTCCCCCTCAAAAATAAAAGCCCCCGCATTGCGGGGGTTTTCGTTTTTGCAGACCGCCGCGCTTATTTTTTCTCGTCGGCCTTGAGGAAGCCGGAGAACTTCTTCTGGAAGCGCGACACGCGGCCGCCGCGATCGACGAGTTGCTGCTGGCCACCGGTCCAGGCCGGATGCGACTTCGGGTCAATATCGAGATGCAGGACATCGCCCTCTTTGCCCCAGGTGGAGCGGGTCATGAATTCGCTGCCGTCGGTCATCACCACCTTAATGGTGTGGTAGCCGGGATGGATATCTTGTTTCATCGTGAGTTTCCGGGGCGCGCCGCGCGCCAAATTGGGCTGAATTTGCTGGCTCCTATACAGTAGCCCATTGCAGGCGGCAAGCTGCACAATTGACCATCATCGGGCGCTCAAGGCATTAAGGATACGGGGGCGGTGGCAGGAGTTGCATGAGTTTCTCCAGCGAGGGAAGGGGCCTCGAAATTGCCGGTGCGCCTGCGCCCGGAGAGCGGCCCAGGCTAAAGCTTAAACCGCTTGTTCGGCTGATGCCCTACGTGGTGCGCTATCGCGGCCGCGCACTTGCCGCATTGGCCGCACTGATCGTCGCCGCGCTTACAACATTGATCGTGCCGGTGGCGGTCCGCCGCATGATCGATTTCGGGTTCTCCGACAGGGCGGTGCAGCTGATTGATAGTTATTTCGCGGTGATGATCGCGGTCGTTGCCGTGCTCGCGATCTCCAGCGCACTTCGCTACTACCTGGTGACGACATTGGGTGAGCGCATCGTCGCCGATCTGCGCTCCGATGTGTTCGCGCACTTAACGCGATTGTCTTCAGCGTTTTTCGATACTTCCCGGACAGGAGAGATTGTATCGCGGCTCACCGCCGATACGACGCAGATCAAATCCGCTGTCGGCGCCTCGGTCTCGATCGCGTTGCGCAATCTGCTGTTGTTCATGGGCGGCGCGGCCATGATGGTCGTCACCAGCCCGCGGTTATCCCTGTTCGTGCTCGCCGCAATTCCCGTGATCGTGCTCCCTCTTGTCGGCTTCGGCCGCGCGGTGCGTCGACGAGGACGTGCGGCACAGGACACGCTCGCCGAAGCATCCGGTTACGCCGACGAACTCATCGGGGCGATGCGTACTTTGCAGGCTTTCACCAACGAGAGACTGGCGCAGTCGCGTTTTTCCTCCGCGGTCGGGCAGGCTTACGCCGCCGCGCGCGGCGCCACCAAAGCGCGCGGCATCCTCACTGCCGTCGTGATCTTTCTGGTATTTGCCAGCATCGTCGTGGTGCTGTGGGTCGGCGCGCAGGACGTGCTCGCCGGCAACATTACGCCCGGCCGCCTTGGGCAGTTTGTGCTTTACGCTGTGTTTGCCGCCGGAGGGTTGAGCGAACTCAGCCAGGTGTGGGGGGAGATCGCGCAGGCTTCCGGCGCCGCCGAGCGCCTCTTGGAAATCCTGAACGTTGAGCCGCAGATCAAGGCACCGCCGCACCCTGCCGCATTGCCAAGCCCGCCGCGCGGTGAAATCGAATTTCGTGATGTCAGCTTCGCTTATCCCGGACGCTCGAACATGCCGGTTCTCGATCGTGTTTCATTTCGCGTTGCGCCTGGTGAAAAGCTCGCATTGGTCGGCCCGTCCGGTGCTGGCAAGAGCACGGTCTTTCAGTTGATCCTGCGATTCTATGATCCTATAACGGGGAACATCAGTTTCGACGGCGTGCGTCTTACCGACACGGATCCGGCGGCATTGCGCGCGCGTATCGCTTTGGTGCCGCAGGATGCGGTGGTTTTCGGGGTCAGCGTGCGAGAAAACATTCAGTTTGGGAGGCCTGACGCCACCGCAGCCGAAATCGAAAAGGCGGCCGAGGCGGCACACGCATCCGAGTTCATTCGGCGGCTACCTTTGGGCTACGAGACGTCCGTCGGCGAGCGTGGTGTCACATTGTCGGGCGGCCAGCGTCAACGTATCGCGATTGCGCGCGCCATTTTACGGCACGCGCCGCTTTTGCTGCTCGACGAGGCAACATCGTCGCTCGACGCCGAAAGCGAAACTCTGGTGCAACAGGCGCTCAAACGGCTCATGCTCAACCGCACCAGCATCGTGATCGCGCATCGGCTTGCCACCGTGCAGAACTGCGATCGTATCCTGGTGCTCGATCACGGGCGAATCGTGGAAGAGGGTAGTCACGCATCGCTTGCGTCCGCCGGGGGCCTCTACGCCCGCCTTGCGAAATTGCAATTCGAGGTCGCCTAATTCAAGGGCGCCACGCCATCCTGTTGACTGCTATTCCCGACACGGGGTTTTTGTCCTCACCCGCATAGGCGAAGCCGTGCTTTTCGTAGAAACGGATAGCGCGAAAATTATCTTTGTTGACGAGAAGCTCGAGGCCTCTTGGCGACAGACGTTTCGCCTCTTCGAGGAGGGCAAGTGCGGCATCTGAACCCCAATGTTCGGGTGCAACCACGATCTGATCGAGATACATCGTCCTCGGATCGACCGTAACGAAGCCGACAAGCGCGCCGCTATGTTCAGCAAGCACGATCTGCGCGGCCGGCACCAGTTCAGTACGCCAACGTTCACGCCACCACGGAACGCGCGCATTGAAGTCGAGGTGCGGATAGTGTTTCGCCCAGGTACGCCGCCACAGCTCGATCGCCGCGTCTTCGTCGGCGGCGGCGTATCGGCGCAACGTGAAGGCTTTCTCGCTCACCGTTCAGTCAGCTTGAACTCGATTCGGCGATTGCGCCTATAAGCGTCGTCGGTCTTGCCGAGGTCGATCGGCTGAAATTCGCCGAAACCGGCGGCGACCAGGCGTTGCGGCGAGATTCCCTTGCCAATGAGATACTGGACCACCGAGATCGCGCGTGCAGCCGACAAATCCCAGTTCGATTTGAACGTGCCGCCGGCGGAAATCGGCCGCACGTCGGTATGGCCGTCGACGCGCAGGACCCAGGCCAGATCAGTCGGAATCTGTTTTTCCAGTTCGAGCAATGCACCCGCCACCTTGTCGAGTTCAGCGCGACCCTCAGGCTTGAGATCGGCCTTGCCGGTATCGAAGAATACCTCGGATTCCAGCACAAATCGGTCACCGACGATGCGCATGTCGGTTCGGTTGCCGAGGATCTCTCGGAGCTTACCAAAGAAGTCCGAACGGTAACGCTTAAGTTCGTTGACACGCTCGGCCAGGGCCAAATTCAGGCGCTGCCCGAGCTCGGTGATACGGCTTTGGGACTCTTTATCCCTCTTCTCGGCAGCGTCGAGGGTTTGTTCAAGGGCTGCCAGTTGGCGGCGCAAGGCCGCAATCTGCTGGTTGAGCACCTCGACCTGGGCCAGCGCGCGCGCCGAGATTCTTTTCTCGCCTTCGAGTTGGCCCGTGAGCTCTGAAACTTTGCCTTGCGCCGCTGCGGCGCCCGCGCCTGCCGTATCGGAAGTGCTTTTCAATCGGTCCCGCTCATTCTCGGTGGTGGCAAGTGTGGCGCGTAATTGCGCGAGCTGGTCTTCGAGATTGGCCTTGCCCGACTTTTCGAGCCCCAGCAGTTCAGTAAGTTGTGCAATCTGCGCATTCAGCCGGCTGAGAGCGGTGTCTTTTCCGGCGACCTCTTGCTGCAAATAGAACTGCACGACGACAAATACGGTGAGCAGAAAAATGATGCCGAGGATCAACGTCGACAATGCGTCGACGAAACCCGGCCAGTAGTTCATGCCGCTGTCGCCGCGGCGCGCTCGTGCCAGTGCCATTCGTTTCAACTCAACGGTTTACGTTTTCGCGCACCATCACTTCCAGGAGCTTCTTGATCTCGCGCTGTTGCTCGGCCTGTGAATCCACCCAATCGCGGATCATCTGCTGTTCGGTGCGCATATGATGCACCAGCCCCTGGATCGCTTCGGCGAGATTGGCCATGGCGGCGGAGGCGGACTTGCCTGCCTCAACCTGATCGACCGCCTCCTTCAAGCGGTCGACAGCCGAACGCACCTCGCCGGTGACGACCGGAGCAACCGTTGGCTCGGCGGCCTGATCGTAAACAGTCGTGGATAGCCAATCCTCAAGTTCCGTATAAAAGCGATTTTGCGCCTGGCTCGATTGCAGATCGAGGAATCCGAGC
>Ga0187785_10000550_pt1 | contig 13857 bp, 9 predicted proteins | sample 0815_BV2_4_20_MG_FD_132466 | JGI IMG/M metagenome (GOLD analysis project Ga0187785, IMG submission 132466) | Tropical peat soil microbial communities from peatlands in Department of Meta, Colombia - 0815_BV2_4_20_MG | ecosystem: Environmental > Terrestrial > Soil > Wetlands > Peat | place...
GCTTTCGGGGAATAAAATGGCACCGCCATGCGGATGAACCGGTGTATGCGTACGGTTCGGCTCAATGCGAGAGGATCATTGACGAGATCTGCGGCAGGCGACTGCCCGTGGTGCTGGAGGAGGAATTTCACAATACCCTGAATTTCATAAAGAGTATCGCCGAACGGACGGTGGTGATCATACCGCACATGGGCGGACTCAACGGAGGATACACCCGATTGAAGCACGCTGGGGTGTTCGAATCCCAATGCGTGTGGGTCGATACCGCTCTCGCTCATCCTCGCGAAATCGAGGATTTCTCCACTCGATACGGAGTGAGCCGGATTCTGTTCGGATCGGACTATCCCTTCGGCATTCCCTTGTCGGAGAAGCGCAAAATTGAGGCGGGCTTTTCCGGTGACGACCTGAATGCGGTGATCGGAGGGAACCTGCAGCGACTCCTGCGATTCTGAGTCCCGACCCGTCAGTTCCCGCTCTCTGCAGCCCTAGTCACACAATCCGCCGGAGTCGCGCCTCGGTATTTATCCAGGTGCCAACACGTTCACAATCCTCTGCGTCTGATGGATGTGCCCCGTAGGACCGCTTTCCGCTGCTCTTCGGGTATTCGCGTGAAGTGCTCCACTGCTGCAATGATGATGTCGCGGGGCGACTCTCCGTATTGAAGCGACATTCTCGTCACCGCCTCCATAAGATCTTCGGGAAGCAGGGGGCGCTGGACTTGGTTTTCTTCTTCGTTCACGAGCACCTCTCAGTTTGCCGGGTGAAAATTCACGATACACATGAGTTTACACAGAACGAGGCGTGTGGGAAACAAGCAGCGCACTGCCGCTCATAGGGTTCTCAACAGTAATGTGGGTTTCGATTGGCCGAACAGATTGAAACATTATTGTTGCGAGGGCAAAACCCTAAGCAATCTTCGACCGACCAAAACCGAAATTGCTTCGTCGCTCCGCTCCTGGCAATGACATGATTGGACCGCCGGAATACGGGCGAGAATTATGAGAGAATCCTAGACAATTTTCGAGAAGTCCCATAATTGTTTGCGTGCGTCCCCTGCCTTCGATGCACCAACCGGACAACGGAATGCTCATGAGAACGGTGACACGAACTCGGCCCGTCAGTCCGAATTCCGCTCAACCGTTCGATCTTGACAATGCGGGAAATCCGCTGCACCCTCCCATCACGAGACATCACAAACCAGGACCATGGGGTCACGACATGCCACAAAAGCGTACATCCGCGGATAAGAGTTGGTACACCCGTCGGGAATTCCTGAAACACTCGGGTGCAGCAGCCCTGACTGCGGGAGTGGGTTCGATGTTGCCCGTAGAAGGTTTCGCACGCGCAACCAAAAAACGGGATCACATTTTGATCGGCCACCCCAATCCATCCACCGGACCGCTTGCCGATTTCGGCGAAGCCACACCGTGGGCAGGGCAACGAGCTGTCGCTGCGATCAACGCACAGGGAGGCATCTATGTTAAGGAATTGGCTGCGAACATTCCTGTCAAGGTAAAGGTCGTGGACACGGAAAGCGACCCCACGAGAGCTGCGGAGGTAGCATCAAAGCTCATCCTCAATGATGAAGTGGATCTTATGGTGGTGCTGCACACGCCGGACACGGTGAACCCGGTGAGCGCCATGTGTGAACGATTCCAGACTCCGTGCATTTCTCTGGACGCTCCGGTTGAGGCCTGGCTTACCGGCGGGCCTTATGAGTGGTGTTATCACGCTTTCTGGACGGTTGATTCGCTGACGGACGTGTACATGGGCATGTGGGATTCCTGCGCGGACGGTACGAACAAGACCGTGGGCGGATTCTGGCCGAACGACGCGGACGGAAAAGAATGGTCGGAGGTCCTGACGAGGAAACTCTCCGCGAGGGGTTACAAAGTCGTGGACCCAGGACGTTTTCCGTACTTCACGAAAGATTACGGAGCCTTTATCGACCTGTTCAAAAGGGAGGGCGTAGAAATTGTCACAGGGGTCATGATCCCCCCGGATTGGGCGGTGGCATGGAGGCAATGCCGGCGGCAGGATTTTGCTCCGAAGATGGTGACCATGGGAAAGGCGATCCTGTTTCCACAAGCTATTGCGTCTCTGGGAGGCAACCTGCCGTCGGGACTGACGTGCGAAGTCTGGTGGAGTCCATACCACCCTTACACATCGTCCCTGACGGGAGAAACGGCTCTTGACCTGTGCAATGCATGGACACGGGAGACGGGTAAGCAGTGGACCCAGCCCATAGGATTCAAATACGCTGGGTTCGAAATTGCGGTGGACGTTCTCAGGAGAGCCCAATCAGTCGACAGGAGAGCAATCCTTACAGCACTGGGGCAGACGGATCTGGACACGATTGTAGGTCGGATATCGTACAATAATAGGCATTATGCAGAAACTGTTCTGGTGGGTGGGCAGTGGGCAAAGGGAAAAACGTGGCCGTGGGAGTTGAACATCATCAGTAATGCAGGCCAGAGGAAAATTCCGGTTACTTCCGGCTTGGTCTTTCCGTTGCCCCGCTGAAGCACCATACTGGAGGAGAACAAGACGTGCCGGAGCTTTTTCAATCTGTGGTGAACGGTGTCCTCCTGGGCGGATTGTACGCTTCCATCGCCATCGGGTTGTCAATCGTCTTCGGTGTCATGAGACTGGTGAACCTGGCACACGGTGATCTTCTGATCCTGGCCGGCTACGCGGGACTCCTCTTGGCAACGTGCTTCGGCATAAGTCCTCTGGCGGGTCTCGTGGTGATCGTTCCTCTCTTGTTTATCGCCGGCTTCGGACTCCAGAAGCACCTTTTCAACAGGACAATGCGCCAAGGACCGGAACCCCCGCTATTGACCGCTCTGGGGCTCTCCATCGTCATACAAAATACTTTGCTCGTGCTCTTCACGCCCGACGCGCGATTTCTCTCCACGGATCTCTCCGTGCAGACGGTGCGAATTACGGATTCGGTGGTTGTGTCCGCTGTGTATCTCCTCGGTTTTCTGTCGGGCCTTGGCATCATCATTCTTTTGCATGCGTTTCTCCGGGGAACCGCTCTGGGGATAGCGATCCGTGCCTCCTCGGACGACGAGCAAACAGCCAGGCTCATGGGGATAGACACGTATGAAACCTATGCGTATGCCGCGGGAATTGCGGCAGCGACTGCAGGAGTTGCGGGAATTGTCATGGGGATGACGTTCACGTTCTATCCTTCTTCCGGGCCCCAATACCTCATCATAGCCTTCGGCGTCGTCGTGATCGGAGGAATGGGAAGCATGCTCGGCACATTGACCGGCGGCATTCTGTTGGGGCTGGCACAACTCGTTGGAGGGAATTTACTGGGTCCTGGGTACCAGCTCCTGTGTGGATATGCGGTCTTGTTCGCGGTCCTTATCATGAGGCCGCAGGGAATCTTCGGAGGCAAAGTCCACGATTAGGAAAAAATATCGCCTCATCATTGTGATTCTGTGCGTGGCCGTATCGGCGACCCTCCCGTTTTGGGCATCCCGCTACTGGTCGCTCCTTTTCTTGATGTTTTTCCTGTATCTCGCTCTGGCCCAGGCGTGGAACCTGCTGGGAGGATACTCCGGGCTGGTGTCGCTCGGCCAGCAGAGTTTTATAGGCCTCGGTGGCTACACCGTTGCAGTACTATCCGTTTATTACGGAGTGCCTATTTGGTTTTGTCTGCCCATAGCGGGTGTCGTGGCGGGGATGTTCGGATTGGTCATCTCCGGCCCGTTGTTCCGAATGCGGGGCGAGTATTTTGCCGTGGCTTCCTGGATTGTGTCCGAGTCCCTCTCAATACTGTTCAGCAACTGGGCCTATGTTGGCTATGGTTCGGGAATGTTTATCAAACCTGCCTATTCCCTGTCGCTGACTCAAATGTATTACGCTGGGCTTTGCGTGGCAGTGGCGGCGGTTATCACCGTGTGTGGGGTACTGACATCCAAGACGGGACTGGGACTCATGGCCGCGTGTGACAATGAGACAGCGGCGGGAATAGCCGGAGTCGATGTTACGCGGTGCAGATTGTACTCTTTTCTCGTTTCGGCCTTGTTAACCGGGGTTGCAGCCGGACTGCTGTATTCCTACCAGGTGTTCATACAGCCCTACAAAGCTTTCGGCATCGAATGGACGGTCAGAATAGTTTTTATCGTTGTGATCGGCGGCATCGGAAGCATTGAGGGGCCTATCATTGGAGCGGCTATTTTGGTGTGTTTGCAACAGTACTTTTCGGATTACCCCAGCGCCGGGTTGCTCCTGATGGGTTTGACTGCCATGTTGTGCATGCTCCTGGCACCAAGGGGAATTGCAGGGCTCATCAGAGAAAAAACCGGTCTGGAACTGTTCCCGATCCGCTATGGATAGAGGGGTTTTCAAAAGTTGTGTCGGTTTTGATGACGCGAAAGGATCCGAAAACTGTCATTGCGAGGGCGAAGCCCGAAGCAATCTCTAACTAACCAACACTGAGATTGCTTCGCCGTTCCACTCCTCGCAATGACATGATTGGCTGGCCGGAATGTGGGAGAAAGTCATCTACTAATCCGACTGAATTTTCGAGAACTGTTATAGCTCCGCCGACGACGGGATGCGATCCGGTTTCTACATCATCCAGTTCGGCCGCTGGGACATCCATTTTTTCACCAATCGACCGAGCGGTTCTCCAAGTTCTGGAACCATATAAAACCGCGGGGTCAACAGATCGTCGCCCGAGGTTATTATTCCTGCTTCCACCGCTTGCCGAGCCAGCCTGGTGTGCGGATAAATCCTGATTCCCAGCGTAATTTTCATGGCATCCAGATTGAGCGAATCTCCAAATTGCAGGCTCTGCTCCGCGGAATCCATGGTTTCTCCGGGTCCGCCCAGCATGATGAAACCCATAGTGCGTATCCCGTACCGGGCAAGCAGACGGGTCGATTCGCGGACGTCCTGAGGGGTAAATCGTTTATTCATAGCTTCCAGAATCGTTTCACACCCGCTTTCGAATCCCAGGCTCACTTCGACACACCCTGCTCGAGCCATGAGTTCGACGAGTTTTTCATCCATCTTTGCCGGATAGAGAATGCACCTCCAGGAGATGTGAAAATCAGCCTTTGCAATCGCGGAGCACAACTCACGCGCATACGACCCGGGCAAATTGAACGTATTATCCACGAAATAGAAGCGATTGATACCGGACGCCACGCATTCCGAAAGCCAGTGTACTACGGTATGGATTGACCGTTTCCGTAATCGCAATCCCTCGATAGCCGGAGTGGAACAGTAGCTGCACTTCAGGGGACACCCGCGTCTCGTCTGGACCGGCATCCAAAACTCGCCAGTGTGATACTTGGCAGGCGAGATGAGCTTGACGTCGGGTAACGGAAACTGGTCCAGATTGAGGATGAATTCCCGTTTTGCAGCAACTCGCGATCCGGGCACGAGAACACCGGGGGTAGTCGCCGGGTGCCGATCTGACCCAATCCTCTCCACCAGCTGTAAAAATAAAGCCTCACCCTCCCCTGGGATACCTATATCGGCTCCAAGGTAATTCAACGCACTTTCCGGATATATGCTGTACCCGGCCCCTCCCAGCACGATGGGTGCGGAGGAGATCGTGCGGAAATGGCCGATGAGATTCTTCACGTCACCCAAAAATGATTTGGTGTCCTGCATCTGCTGATCGTCAACATTTCTTACCGAAACGCCGATTACCTCCGGGTTGAACTTTCGAACGGCGTGCTCTATGGCTGCATAAGGGTCCGGCTCCTGCATGAGGTCCAGAAGTGCGACGTCGTGGCCCGCGTTTGCAGTCGCTGTCGCGACGCAGGCCAGGCCCAGCGGCCAGGTTGCCATGTTGATCTCTTCTCTGTTTACGGAGACCAGGAGCACCCTGACGGATTTCGCTTCGGAAATCATGATTCCTCTGTGCGAATCGGCTTCAATCCCAAAGACATGATCGCGCCGATCACAGAAATCCCGCAGGCAAGGAGAAACGGCCCGGTGAAAGAACGAGTCGCGTCTGCAAGGTACCCCCCGATCCATGGACCGAGGGCCTGGCCTATTCCGAAGAACAGCGTTATGAACCCCAGTCCTGCCGGAGCCAAACGTGGGCCCATGTAGTCTCCTGCGGTGGCCGCCATGATGGTGGGAATACTCCAAGCAGTGAGACCGAACACAACTGCGGACAGATAAAAGCCCGATCTGCTCTGCAACAGGGCAAAGGCAGCATAGGATATGGCCAGCACAGCATACGCGAGCGCAGCCCCGCGGCCACGCCCCAAGGTATCGGAAAGACCTCCCCAAATCACGCCGCAGAAGATGCTCAAGCCGCCGACCAGCGCCCACAGCCTTCCTGCTTCACTCGGTGCCAGTCCCATTTCCTGACACAAATAGGCTGCAAAAAAAGTCATATAGATGATGTACGAAAAACCATACAGAAAATACACCATGCCGAGATACCAGACAGGCCCCAGTCGATAAATTCTGGCCCAATCCATCGGCGCTGCAGTTGGTCTCGGCGAATAGCCTCCTGCTTCGCTTTTCGCTCCGATCTGTCGCAACCCCAGGTTCTCGGGCCGGTTTCGAATGACCAGTCCCGCTACGCACGCAATAACCAACACTGCGGTCCCCAGATAATACCAGGCACATCGCCATCCAGCCGTTCCGTATGCCGCCATGATTGCCGGCACCACGATTCCGGCGATCATCGTCCCCCCGCCGATTCCTGCTGATACGATGCCCGTGGCAAAGCCCCTGCGTTCCACCGCAAACCACGCGGAACCGAGGGCCATTGCCGGAACATATGCTGCGCCGTTTCCCAGCCCCGTGAGCAATCTCGTTGCAAAAGCAAACCCAAAACTTTCGGCAAATCCGGTGAGTATCATCGTAATTGCCATCAGCAGAAGGGCAAGCGTGATGACCATTCGAGGTCCGAATCTCGCCGCAAGCAGTCCCCCTATGAGCGCCATCACCAGGTATCCCACAAAATTCCCCGTACCCAGTAGACCTAATTGGGTATAACTGAAATTCAACCCGTCCTTCATGGCCGGCAAAATAAGCGTATAGGACATGCGGCCAAATCCGTGAGCGCCGATAGTAACCATGAGTCCCGCGAAGATGACGAACCAGCCGTAGTGCAATTTCTTGTCAGTCATTTCTTGAGCCTTATCTCTTCAGAAGCTGAACGGAACGAGAAGATCGCGCGTGCCACCCTGAGAAGGGGAACCGCGTTGATACGATTCCTGGAAAGATCTGCGTCAGGCACCTGCAGGGAGTACGGGCGAAAACAATCCTCCCTCACGTCTGCGAGGGCGCATACCCGCGGCTTTTGCCGCGACACTTCGGGGGTATGCGCGCCAGGTCGGCACTCCGCCCGTTGTCCCGGAGTTTGTGGCGGAACTGCGCATGCACTGGGGGTTGTAAGTTATTGACCGTGCGTTCAAGGATGCCTGCAAAAGGAAATTTGATAACGCTCGCGGCCGGAGCCGTTGAACGGATCGAGACGGCCCAATTTTCTGCGCTTCCTCAAACGTTGTCAATCCCGAATATCCGGTAATTGTGCGAAAAAGACTCATTTTTTGCACGCTAAAGAGTAAAAAACCCACCCGATTGACTTGCCGGCATCATGGCGAACAGCGTGAGGGTTTTCTGCTCGCGGCGGTTTCCCTCGCAAATTGAGCTTTGGGTGATACCGTGATCCTACAGATTGTTCAGGCATCTATTTTGCATAGTTTCAAAACGGTATTAGTGGTTTTCTGTAGCCTTCAGAATGATGAACCGTATTTTCGATACGAATTGATGATCAAGTGTAATTTGGTGGACCGTAGTGCACAAAATTTGTATGGTGGTGGACTCCCATGTATTGGTCGGCGGGTGCCAGGAAGACAATTGCAGTAGCGGGACGTCCGTTCTCGAACAGAGGTAGCTTATGACGGAATGCAACGTTTTCATGCTAAATGCGGCTCCGCCCGCCCAAGTGGACAGGAATTATTGGCGCACGAATATTTTCGAGGAATTGATGAAGGGGCGGGCGAGATTCGGTTTCTCCAATTTCGAAGGCGCAGATCTTCTGCGGTTGCAGTCAAAAGTGAAGCAAGTGAGATGGGCTCAGCTCAGTGAAGTGGAACGAGAATGCTGGTCTCATGCGGCGTTCCTGCTCAGTGTTCAAGTCGGCGATCATTTGATTTACCTCGATCTCCCCGACGACGCGCAATGCAGCCTTGTCCGCGTGGAAGGTTCGTACGGATATACCGAACGATGGGATCCGGATCTCAAAGGAAACTTCCAGCACACTATCGCGTGTCGTTTCATTTGCACCTTCGGCGCGGACGATCCGATGATCAAGCCTGCCTTTGCGGCACGCCTGAAGGTTCACGGTTCCTGGCACAGAATGTCGCTTGAACGGGAATTGGAAGAGTTTGTGGCTGAATTCAGAGCAAAGGAGCAGAAGACATCTCACGTTTGCTCGCACATTTCGCCTACTTCTGTTGACCCCGTGCGTGATATCGCGGTGGTTCAGCCGGCTTCTCCTCCAGAAACGGACTGCATCCCGATCACGGATCCGCAGGACTTGGGGGACGCAAGAAGCGCAGGATACCTTGCTGCTTTACAGGATGTTATTCGGGCGACCCGAGGGGATGAAAAAGCTCTGGAATCCATTTTCTCGGCATTGAGTCTGGCGAATGTGGGGACCGAGGGCGGAAGTCTGTTCATGGAGAAAACGCGGTTCAAGAGCCGAGATATGCACGAGTTGATAGGATATCTGACAGCGAACAATTACAGCCGCGATAATCTGGAACATCATTCCGCATCGGATGCTCCGGTGATCGATTCAGGAGATCGATCGAATGCTCCGGCATGCGAAATGCCTTCCCTCTGCTCAAGCAGCATGCGTACGTCAGCAGCCCCTGACGCCATCATGGGGCGCGAAGTACCTGAAGCAGCGGCTGATATTGGCTCGTCCGCTCTTTCGCCCCACCCGGTATCAGAGCTTGCCGACAATCGCAGCGTCCGGTTTGACGGCCAGGAAAAAGAGCTGCCACAAGCAACCGAAGCGACGAAGGCGACACACGATAGCGCCCTGAATACGACTTCGATTTCTGAGGAGAACGATTCCGGAGAAATTCCCTCTGAGCAATCGACAGCGCCTGCCGATCAGCCGGTTCTCGCAAAAACCGATGAGACTCAAAGAAAGAAACATGCGACTGAGCTGCTGAGCGCAATGGAGAACCTCATCGACAAAGACTCGGACGAAGACGCCGATGAGTTGGCTCTTCTCAATTTGTTCGACAAGACCGAGGCTGCGGTGAACCGAGAGCAGGGCAGGTCCGGCGAAAGCAGTGCGCCTCCCGGCGCGCTGGAAAAAATGGCTGCGGCGATCGGTGAAACCGACGGACAGGATCTCGATGAAATAGACGTCCTGAATATGCTGTCAGAGGAAGACGCCGCCGGCTTTGACGAAGACGTCAGCCCTGCCTTGGAGGAGGAAGAGGAAGACGAAGAATACGAGGAGACCCTGGCCCAGGAGCTCTTGAGCACCAACGACTTGAAAATGCAGCCCGATGCGGAGGATAGCGGACGGGTGACGCTTGAAGATTTCGTACGCGAACCGATCAAGACATCGGCCAGCCCTCGAAGCGGCGGTCTCACGAGCGAATTCGTCACAGGCGGTGTCGCGGAGTTGGAAGATGTGATGCCCGATTTCAGCGGGGAACCCGAGCCCTTGCTCAAATACGATTTTGAAGTGGGCGAGCGGCTTGCAGAGCCATCCCTGAATTCCTTGTCGGAGATTTCGGAGATTACGGATGCTGGCCAATCGAGCGAAGAAACTGTTTTCGTTGAGACGGAATCCTTCGGCCCTGAGCGGGTAAGAAGATTGCCTCGCAATTATCTCCTGGTGCAGCTCGCGGTTTTTGACGCGGAGAACCCCGGCATAGTCGGTCAGCTCAAAGACATAACGGAACGGGGCCTCCAAATAGCCGGGCTTCCGGCCGAACCGGGCCAGACCAGAAAGCTCCTCATAGAAGCCGAACAATTCGCGGAAGTTATGCCGTTCACTCTTGGCGCAGAGTGCCGCTGGACCAGGATGGATGAACGTGACGGTCTAACAGCGGGTTTCAAGATTGTTTCTCTTGATGAAACCAGCTCGGAACAACTCAAAAAACTGATAGGATTTCTGTCATTCGGCCATTGACGCGCTATCTCGAAGGAATTGTGGAGCACCGCACGATTTCGCAGACATTTCTACCAGTTCTCGAAAACTGTGTCGGATTCTCTCCTAATTCTCGCCCGTATTACTGTGGTCCAATCATGTCATTGCGAGGGGTGGAGCGACGAAGCAATCGTATTCTCGGTCAATTGGAGATTGCTTCGGGCTTTGTCCTCGCAATCACAATCCTCCAATCTGTTCGCGTAATCAAAACCGACATTGCTTTTGAGAATCCCTATAGGCGGGACATGACACTCGAGAATCCACTACATACGAGTGGTACCAATGCGTTTTCAAATACTTGAAATCGGGGAGTAACTTCTTGTAAGACGTTCCTCCCCGAACCCCACCTCAAGAACTTTTAGCACATTCGTATGAGTCGAATGCTGGCGTTCGGTGGGTCTCGGTTTCCTCAAGTGTCTATTTGTAACAGATTACGGTTGCACGATCTTCCAGCTGGTAAATGGTCTCCACCCGATCGAATCCCGCAGCGCGGAACACGGCTTTGAGTCCCGAGATATTCGGAAACCACCAGTTATACATTCTTTCGTGCTGGTCAAGAGTGTCCGGTCTGTATCCCGGAAAGACGAACTCCCACAACGGCATTTCCGCGACACTCTCGTGCTTCACAATTGCGGATTCTACGACAGCGCATTCCCTGGTCGCGGATGCAACGCATCTTGCCGTCCAAAACGGGTTTGAGCAGTGATAGATCACGCCCAAGCACAGCACGACATCGAATGTCATACCCCGCGAGTGCAGATCCGAAACATCCAGCTTTCGGTAGTCGATGTCGAGGTTCAGGACGTCTCTTACGAATTCCGCCTGTTTGAGAAAACGGTCACCCATATCTATTCCCACCACTCGGGCAGCGTTTGCCCGCTTGGCCTGCACACTGAAGAACCCCGCGTTGCAGCCGATGTCCAGAACCGATTTTTTTGAAAGATCGGCGGGGAGATTCGCCGCAATCCGATCCCACAGTTTCTGTAGGTGCGGTAAAGAGTTTTTCATGGTGGAAATGCCGTTGCCGAGGTCTATGCTGTGGAACCAGGGTTCCTCTTTGCCGAGTTCTTCAATTCTGCGTCTAACATCCTCCGGAGAATATGTCTTGCGTTCTCTCATGCTCCTGCTCCCGGCAATTCTCGTGCGGTTCGCGCCATTGTGAGCCTTACACGCCCTGAACAGCATCGCGGACCAATGTCGATCATACACGGATACTCTGGTGACGGCCACAAGAAACGACCTGATACCGTTTCGCTTTCCAAGATGGAACGTGGCGGGCATGTCTCCTTCGATGCGAACGGCACCGCCTGACTGCGCCTCATACCAATGCGCTATCAGACAAGTGAGAATGGATGAAGCCTGTCCTGGCGGGTCTCCGTAGCGAAGCCAGGCCGCGCCGTTCGTAGCTGAGGAGATCCGGCAGGACAGGCCGCGAACCAGCCTTTCAATGTTACTCTTTTGAAAGCGCCTTGGTATAACAGTTCTCGAAAATTCTGTCGGATTAGTTCATGACTTTCTCCCACATTTCCAACCAGCCAATCATGTCATTGCGAGGAGTGGAACGACGAAGCAATCTCAGTTTGATTAGTTCGAGATTGCTTCGGGCTTCGCCCTCGCAATGGCAATGTTGAATCTTCTCCCGTACCCGTATTGACATTACTTTTGAGAATCCCCATACGTACACCAAGGCTCCATTGAATTAAGCGCAAGGGTGCATTATTTTCTATCCAAAGTGTCTCGGTTCCGGTGATCTTTTGTTGCATTCATCCAGGCCGCACTGCGAAAGGAAGTCACATGCACAGCTTTGAATATGAAATTACTATGCACGGAAACGACACATTCAACCGGCTGACCGTCTTTTGTTCCGCAGAGGGTGAATGTTCTTTGGAAGAAATGCCCGTGGAAGAAGCCCGAATGCTGGTGGACGTTTTGAATGAACGCGGTGTACTAGGATGGGAGCTTGTTCAGATCCTTCCGGGTAAGGATGGACTGATGGCATTCTGGAAACGCAGGGCGGTTTCGGGTTGATTGGCGAAAATTACGGCCCCGTTTCCCCATGTAATACGTCAATCGAAAGGGAACATACGATGACATCAACGCTCAAAATTAAGGGGATGGCCTGCAGTCATTGCGTGGCAGCCGTATCCAAGGCGCTGTCCGGCATCGAGGGGATAACAGATGTGAACGTCGACTTGGAGAAAGGGCAGGCGACATTTCAAAGTGAAAGCTCCGTGGATATGGGAACTGTGAAAAAAGAGATCGAGAAAGCGGGTTATGAGCTTGGCTAAGGTAACGATACACATTCGAGGCATGAGCTGCGCGGCGTGCGTGCGCCGTGTCGAGACGGGAATCAAATCGCTGGAAGGGGTAAGCAGCGCATCGGTGAATTTTGCTGCTGAAAAGGCCTCGGTGGAATACGATCCGGAGCTTGTCTCTCACGACGCGATCAAGTCCAAAGTAGAGGAACTCGGGTACGAAGTCCCTGAGTCTCGCAGCGAACAACCGATGAAGACTACCATTTCAGTCGGCGGGATGCACTGCGCGGCATGCGTGCAAAGGGTGGAGCGAATCCTCAAGAATGTCCCGGGCGTGAAAGACGCGTCGGTAAATCTCGCAGCGTCAAAAGTTCAGATCATCCATGAGGGACATGAAGACCTGGAAGCCTACAAACAGGCGCTTGACGATGCGGGTTATCAATTCCTGGGTGCGGTCGGCGAATCGGATGAAGACCCGATTGAAAGGGCGCGGCGCCAGGAAATGCGCGAGTTGAAGATAAAGCTATTTTCGGGATTTGTCCTCAGCGTTTTGATTCACGCGGGGTCCATGCCGCACTGGTTTCCTTTTCTGGAGGAAGTCCCTCGTTTCTGGGTCTTCCTTGCGCTTTTCCTCATGACCACTCCTGTGGTGTTCTGGGTGGGGTCCCGTTTCTTCATAGGCGCATACAAGGCAGCAAAACAAGGTACCACGGACATGAACACCCTTGTAGCGGTAGGGGCCTTGTCCGCGTACGTGTACTCAACTGTAGTGACCTTTTTCCCCGGTTTCTTTGCGTCCGCCGGGGTGCAATATGTCTACTTCGACAGCGCGGCCATGATCGTCACCCTTATTCTGCTGGGCCGTTATCTCGAGGCTCGCGCAAAGGGAAAGACGTCAGAGGCCATTAAGAAGCTCGTGGGGCTTAAACCCAAGACTGCCAGAATTCTGCGGAACGGAGTCGAAACTGACATTCCGGTGGAATTACTCGCAAAAGGCGACGTAGTTCTCGTACGCCCCGGCGAAAAAATCCCAACGGACGGCGTGGTTCTTTCCGGCGCGTCAGCGGTGGATGAGTCCATGCTCACGGGTGAAAGTGTCCCCGTTGCCAAAGAGCCCGGAAACGAGGTGTTTGCCGCGACCATGAACAGGAGCGGCAGTTTCACATTCAAGGCCACCAAAATAGGATCCGAAACCGCACTCGCTCAAATCATTCGCCTCGTGGAGGAAGCTCAGGGTTCCAAGGCGCCTATCCAGCGGCTCGCGGACAGAGTCGCGTCCATATTTGTTCCCACTGTATTTGTTATAGCGGTTGCTACGTTTTGTATCTGGTACTTTATGGTTCCTGAAGCCACATTCAGCCAGGCCCTTCTGAACTTTGTCTCCGTGTTGATCATCGCGTGCCCGTGCGCGATGGGGCTGGCCAC
>Ga0187785_10000551_pt1 | contig 13850 bp, 9 predicted proteins | sample 0815_BV2_4_20_MG_FD_132466 | JGI IMG/M metagenome (GOLD analysis project Ga0187785, IMG submission 132466) | Tropical peat soil microbial communities from peatlands in Department of Meta, Colombia - 0815_BV2_4_20_MG | ecosystem: Environmental > Terrestrial > Soil > Wetlands > Peat | place...
CACTCGCCACGTTGAAGCAGCGGCAGGAGAGGTTGGAGCAAAGCGCGTCCGGCCTCACGACGAGTACAATCAACGGGAGGACAATAGCGACGCCCGAGCCAGCGCCTGACGGAAGGCCGATAGCCGCGGCGTTGATTGATGACAAAGCCGTCGTGCCGCCGGACCATGACGTGCGCTTGCCGCCGCCTGAACCGCCGTTGAATGCCACAACAAAACAGCGCGATGTCCAGGGCGTCGCCCATCAACGTAGTTCGCGCCGACAGAAACTACCCCCAACATCGACCGCGCCGGCGATTGCCGGGCAGCCGGGTCAATTAACATCTGCGACATGGGCCACACCGGACGCGAGCCTCGCCCATCAACGCGGTTCACGCCGACAGAAGGTCTTCCGGGGTCCGACCGCGCCCGCGATTGCCGGGCAACCGGGTCAATCAACATCTGCGATATCGGCCACAGCGGATGCGGCCTTCGCCCATCAACGCACTTCACGCCGACAGAAGGTCTCCCGGGGTCCGGCGCCGGCGATTGCCCAGCAGTCGGGTCAATTCACAAGCGCGATATCGGCCACACCGGACGCGGGTCTCGCAGGCAAATAGTTCGGAGGTCAGGCGCGCGGACTGGTTCCGCCACCGATTGTCCGCTTTCGGGGGTAAAGCGGACGTGGCTTTTTGCGGCGCATATGTCGGCTTTTGACCCACAGCGGACATTGCGGCAATTCGGCCCTTTCAGAATGGTAGCTTGAGCCTCTACGATCTTGGGTCGAAGGGGGCGGCCATGAGACGGCGTGATTTCATCAAAGTTATCGGTGGCGCAGGGTTTTGTGCTTGGCCAGTTGCGTCACGCGCCCAGCCATCGACCGCCCCGGTCATCGGGTTTCTCAACAGCGCATCGCCTGATCTCCTGGCGGACCGCGTTCGCGCATTTCGCCGAGGTCTAGGTGAAGCGGGTTATGTAGAAGGCCGCAATGTGACGATTGAATACCGTTGGGCTGAAAATAAATTTGACCGATTGCCGGATTTGGCTAGCGACCTTGTTCGTCGCAATGTGAATATAATCGCTACGGGATACAACCTCGCCGCCGCACAGGCGGCCAAGGCGGCGACCACCACTATTCCAATTGTTTTCGCCAGCGGCGTTGACCCGGTCAAGACAGGTCTCGTGGCGAGCCTCAACCAACCCGGCGGCAATATTACAGGCGCAACTATCTTGGCCAATGAGCTCGTACCAAAACAGGTTGAGGTGCTGCATGAATTGGTACCCGCGGCGACGACCATCGCGGCGTTACTCAATCCGACCAACAAAGATTCTTCCGAAAATATCACAAAAGATGCTCAGGCAGCGGCTGAAAAGATTGGTGTGCAACTGATTGTGCTGCACGCCAGCACCGATGCAGAAATCGCCGCTACTTTCGCCTCCGTGCGTCAACAGAAGGCCGGCGCACTCTTGATTGCGCCGGACTCGTTCTTCAGCAGCCGAAATGAGGTGCTTGCAACTTTGGCGCTTCGCGACGCTGTTCCTACTATTGGATCTTTTAGAAGCTACGCAGCTGCGGGTGGCCTGATGAGTTATGGGGGCAGTGTCACCGATCAGGGGCGGCAAGTGGGCATCTACGCGGGCCGCATTCTCAATGGGGAGCGAGCAGGGGATTTGCCCATATCGCAGATCACTAAAATTGAGTTGGCCATAAACCTCCATACCGCAAAAGCGCTTGGGCTCACCGTCCCGCTGCCTCTACTTGGTCGCGCTGATGAAATGATCGAATGAGCTCAATATCCGCTATTGGCCCAAAGCGGACATCCCCCTTCCAGCGCTGTTGCTTAGTCCGATACGATAGCCTGTCCTGAGCCTTGGGGGCGGTGATGAGACGGCCCGGCAAAGCAGGCGGTAAATCAGCCAAGACGCAACGCCGTAAGACGTTGAGGCGTCGAAATGCGTCGAAGGCCGTGCGCCGTCGCAGCCCCCGCGCTGCCGGCGAGGAGACAAATATCGCTCGACTCACCCGCGAACTGGTTGAGGCGCGTGAGCAGCAGACCGCTACGGCCGACGTGCTCAAGGTAATAAGCAGCTCGGCCGGCGAATTGCAGCCGGTGTTCGAAACCATGCTCGCGAAGGGCGTCGCGCTTTGCGATGCGAGCTTTGGCGCGATGTGGCTGGTGGAAGGCGACGGCTATCGGACCGCTGCGCTGCACGGCGATTTGCCGGCGGCCTATGTCGAGCAGTGGCGCAGCGGAACGTTGCATCGCCCCAAGGCGGTGGTTCCGATGATGCGCGCAATCCGATCCCGAAAACCTGTCCATGTACCGGACATGCGGAAGGAGAAGGCTTATCTAGAGGGCGATCCGCTACCGGTAAGTGCCGCCGATGTCGCCGGCATTCGGACGTTGGTCAGCGTCCCGATGCTCAAGGAAGACGACGCCATTGGCGTCATCACGATCTATCGCAAAGAGGTGCGGCCATTCACCAACAAACAGATTGAACTTGTCAGCAATTTCGCCGCGCAGGCTGTCATCGCCATCGAGAACGCGCGGCTGCTCAACGAGCTTCGTGACAGGACGACCGATCTCTCCGAGTCATTGGAGCAGCAGACCGCGACTTCGGAAGTTTTAGGAGTAATCAGTTCTTCGCCTGGAGAACTGACGCTCGTCTTCGATGCTATTCTGGCAAATGCAACGCGTCTCTGTGATGCGAAGTTCGCAAATTTGTTTCTCCATCAGAACGGGTCGTTTTCCGTCGCAAGCCAGCGGAACGCGCCAGCTGCCTATCGGGAGCAATGGAACGCCAATCCGCACCTTAAAGTTAGTGAAGCTCCAAACAATCCATTGGCCAGGCTTGCTGCAACCAATCGCGTCGTAAGCATCGCTGACCTCACTTTGGAACGAGGCTATGTTGAACGCGCCCCCCGGATGGTCACTCTTGTCGAAGCGGCGGGCGCGCGCAGTCTATTGGCTGTGCCAATGTTGAAAGACTCCCGGCTCGTTGGTGCAATCGTCATTTATCGCCAGGAGGTGCGTCCGTTCACCAACAGACAGATCGAACTCATAACGAACTTCGCCGACCAGGCAGTGATTGCGATAGAGAACGCGCGGCTGCTTGCCGAGCTGCGCGGATCCCTCGACCGGCAGACCGCGATGTCGGAGGTGTTGAGCGTCATCTCATCCTCTCCCGGCGAACTCAAGCCGGTGTTTGAGTCGATGCTTGGCAACGCCATGCACATCTGCGAGGCGCAATGCGGTTTCATCTACCGGATGGAAGCGGGCGTTATGCGCGCGATGGCCGAAATTGGCGTCCCGCCCGCACTCGCTGAGTACCGCCGGAACCACCTGCATACGGGCGGTGCAACGACCCCCGTCGATCTGATGCGCGCAACAAAAAAGCCGGCACATGTTCACGATGCTCGCGAGGACGCCTACCGGACGGGCAATCCCAATGCTGTTGCGGGCGTCGAACTCGGCGACGCGCGTACGGTGCTCTATGTGCCAATGCTCAAGGAAGACGAGATCGTCGGCGTAATCAACGTATACCGCCAGGAAGTCCGGCCTTTTGCCGATGACCAGATCGCGCTCCTCGAGAATTTCGCCGCCCAGGCGGTCATCGCGATCGAGAACACGCGGTTGCTCAATGAACTTCGTAATCGGACAACCGATCTTTCCGAAGCGCTGGAACAGCAGACCGCGACCTCTGAGGTGCTGAAGGTCATCTCAAGCTCGCCCGGAGAGCTGGAGGCTGTGTTCCAGGCTATGCTGGAGAACGCCACCCGCATCTGCGACGCCAAGTTTGGAAATATTTATCGCTGGGACGGCGATAGCTTACTTTTAGTCGCGACGCATAACACGCCCCCAGCCTTGGCCCAATCACGCAGGAGTGCACCATTCCGTCCCGGTCCGGAAACCCCAACCGGTCGCATGGTCACTACCAAATCCGTGACGCATGTCGCTGACTTGGCTCTTGAGCCGGGTTACGTTGAACGGGACCCAATGTTTGTTGAAGGCGTCGAAGTCGGCGGCATACGTACGCTTCTGTCCGTTCCGATCGTGAAAGAGAATGAACTGATCGGTGCTTTCTCTATCTACCGCGATGAGGTGCGGCCTTTTACTGACAAGCAGATTGAGCTGGTGCAGAACTTCGCTGCCCAGGCCGTCATCGCTATCGAGAATAGTCGGCTGCTCAATGATTTGCGCGAATCCCTGCAGCAGCAGACCGCAACCTCCGATGTATTGAAGGTGATCAGCAGTTCACCCGGCAACTTGGAACCGGTGTTTCAGGCCATGCTAGAGAAGGCAACGCAGCTTTGCGAAGCCAAATTCGGCGTCATGTTCAGATTTGCCGATGGCGTCTTTCGCGCGACATCATGGCTAGGCAACCCGCCAGCGCACATCATAGAGCAACCACATGTCGTCAGCGAGAACCCGCACAATCTGCTCACTCGCATCGTTTCTACCAAACAACCCGTTCACAGCTCGGACCTCACCAAGGAGCGTGCGTATATCGAAGGTAATCCCCGGTACGTGGCTCTGGTTGAAGCAGTTGGCGCGCGGAGCCTTCTCGTCGTGCCGATGGTCAAAAACGAAGATTTGATTGGCGCCATCGCCATCTATTGGCAGGAAGCCCGTTCGTTCACCGAGAAACAGATGGAGCTTATTTCCAACTTCGCCGCGCAGGCCGTCATTGCGATCGATAATGCCCGACTTCTTAGCGAGCTACGCGAGTCACTGCAGCAACAGACAGCAACCGCCGACGTGCTCAAGGTCATCGCGAGTTCAACCGGTGAGCTGAGACCAGTGTTCAATGCGATGCTTGAGAATGCGGCACGCATCTGCGAGGCAGAGTTTGGGGCGCTACTGCTTTTTGAGGCTGGAAAATTCCGAATGGTCGCGATGCACAATGTGCCGCGCGCATTTGCCGAGCTACGGAGGGATGAAACTGTCTTTGTGCCGGGGCCGAGCAACAATCTTGTTCTCGCAGTGCAAAGTAAGGCCGTGCAGCATGTCGCCGACCTTAGACTGCACACAAGCTATATCGAGCGCGAGCCTGCAGCGATGGCGATAGCGGACGTGGCCGGTGCGCGGACACTCGTTGTCGTCCCGATGCTCAAGGACAACGAGCCGATCGGTACCATCTCTATCTACCGCCAGGAGGTGCGCCCGTTCACCGACAATCAGATTGGACTGGTGAAGAATTTTGCCGCGCAAGCCGTCATTGCCATCGAGAATGCGCGGCTTCTTAGCGAGCTGCGCGAATCGCTCCAGCAACAGACCGCGACTGCCGATGTACTCAAGGTCATCAGCCGCTCTGCGTTCGATCTGCAAACCGTGCTCGATACGCTCGTGGAGTCAGCGACACGGCTATGCGAAGCGGAAAGTGGGCACATTTTTCGCCGCACCGAAGAAATATATGAATTGGCGGCCTGCCACGGCTATTCACGTGAATACGAGGAGCGAATGGGGCGCTATAAACTCGCCCCTGGTAGAGAGTCGCTTGTAGGGCGAATTGCACTTGAGGGTCGGATGGTTCACATCCCGGATGTGCTAGCTGACCCTGAATACAGCCAGCCGAAGGCACAAACGCTTGGCCAATGGCGCACCATGATTGGCGTGCCATTGATGCGCGATGGCAATCCGATCGGCGCGTTGACGCTGACCCGGTCCAGTGTGCGGCCCTTCACGGACAAGCAGATCGAACTACTCACCACGTTCGCCGATCAGGCGGTGATCGCGATCGAAAATGTGCGTTTGTTTGAAAGTGTGGAGGCCCGCACGCGCGAACTTGCCGCATCACTGGAGAATTTGCGCACCACGCAGGACCGCCTGGTGCAGACGCAGAAGCTCGCCTCGCTTGGCCAGCTCACTGCCGGCATCGCGCACGAGATCAAGAACCCGCTCAATTTCGTCAATAATTTCTCGGGAGTCTCTGCCGAACTGGTTGATGAGCTGCAGGAGGCTTTGAAGGATTCAAGCCTGAACGAAACGAGGCGCAGCGAGATCGCCGAACTGATGGACACGCTGCGCAGCAATCTCGACAAGGTCGTGCAGCACGGCCAGCGTGCCGATGCGATCGTCAAGAATATGCTGCTGCATTCGCACCAGGGCTCCGGGGAGCGCCGGCCGGTAGATGTCAACGCTCTCATCGAGGAGAGCTTCAATCTCGCCTATCACGGTGCACGGGCCGACAAGCAGAATTTCAATGTCATGGTGGAACGATCGCTTGATCCGGCGGCTGGCAAGGCTGACCTCTTCCCGCAAGAGATCACGCGGGTTCTGCTCAATTTGATTTCGAACGGCGTCTATGCGACGGCGAAAAAAGCTCAGGCTAATGATGAAAGTTATAAGCCGACCCTGATCGCATCAACCAAGAGTCTGGGCGACCGGATTGAAATCAAGATCCGGGACAACGGAACCGGCATTTCGCCGGAAATTAAGGACAAGATGTTCAATCCATTTTTTACGACGAAGCCGCCCGGAGAAGGGACCGGACTTGGGCTCTCCATTAGTCACGATATCGTCGTGAAGCAGCATGCCGGCTCGATCGAGGTCGATACGCAGCCGGGTAAATTCACCGAAGTGAGGATTATCCTGCCACGGACGACGGCTTCCATCTCCAAGTAGCGCAAGTCCGACCTGTGCTAGCTTGTGACACCCCGCATAGCGTTCCCAGACCATCGATACGACTGTGTTGGACCTAAGTCCAATCGATTAAGCAATGTAGCGCCACAAAGATCGCGCAAGCTGGAATTGTGCGACCCGCAACGCCGCGCATCGCAACTTGAAAGGGTTTACGACATGTCTGACGATCTGAAGTGGGATAGCCTCGATCGCCGCGATTTCATCACCGCCGCCATCGGCGCATCGGCTGCGCTCGCAGCTAACGCGGACCCGGCGAGTGCGCAAAGCGTTGGTCAGGCAGCCACTGCATCGCGAGGAACGGTCTATACCGGAGACACGATCGGCGGAAAGAAAGTCATCAGCGCGCTTGATATCGATGATCTGGAGCCCGGCAAGAAACACCTTTTCTATTTTCAGGGCGTGCAAACGACCACAGGGCAACACTGGCATGTCTCTACAATGGTCGCGAAGGGCGCGAGACCGGGCAAGCGCGTCGCACTCGTCAGCGGCGTGCATGGCGATGAGATCAGCACGGTTCGCACAATTCAGACCGTCATGGACCGGCTGAATCCGGTTGAAATGTCGGGCGCGGTGCTGGCCGTTCTCGATGTGTCACGCCCGGCCATGGAAGGCATGGCGCGACGATGGCCAAACTCGGGACGGGGCATCGACCTGATTGACCTCAATCGCGAGTGGCCGGGGAATGAGAATGGTCCCTCGGCGCCGTCCCGGCACGCCGGCATCCTGTTCAACCGGCTGCTCAGGCCGAATGCCGACTACGCGATCGACTTTCATACGTCGACGACTGGAATCGATATCACGGCGCTCCATATTGCGCGCATGGACCTCCCGGAAGTCCGCGCAATGGCGGAGCTGTTTCCCATCGATCAGATCTTCGACAACCCCGCTTATCCCGGTATTCTGGCAAACGCGTTCATCGATGCCGGCATTCCTGCATTTACACCGGAGATCGGCGCGCCTCGCGTTTTGGACCCCGCCATGATCCCCCTGTTTGTGGAAGGGACGATGAACGTGCTCAAGCATCACGGGATCATTGCCGGACCGATGGGCCGCACCGGGAAGGACACAGGCATTTTTGTCGCCAACAGCGCTCACCCTGTGTTCGCAACCAGCGGCGGATTTGTCGAGCTGCTGGTCAAGCTGAATGACAAGGTCGCGGCCGGGCAAAAGGTCGCCGTTCAGCGCAATGCGTTCGGCGAAGTCATCGCGGAATATTCCAGCGGCGTCAGCGGTGAGATCGCGTCCTACCGCACCGACGCAACGTCAGAACCGGGCAACATTCTCGTGTCTGTTCTCTACAACCGAACCCCGCCTGATGGTATCGACCCGATAGCGGAGTGATGTCCGCTTAAAGCAGACATGGCGAATAGACTGCAAATGTCCGCTGATGACCCAAAGCGGACATAGCGCAGTTGCCGGAGGTCCCTTTCAATAGGTTGGTTTGCGCCGTACGATGCCCTGTCTGAGCCTCGGGGGCGACAATGAGGCGGCGCGCATTCATCACTTTACTTGGTGGCTTACTTGGCGGCGCGGTCGTATGGCCGGCGGTGACGCGTGCACAACAAGGTGGCCGCGTGCGCCTCATCGGCATCCTCAACATTCTTGGAAAGGACGATCCCGAGGCGCAGGCTCGGCTTACGATCTTCCAGGAAGCCCTTAAACAATTGGGCTGGGAAGCCGGCCGCGATTTCAAGATCGAAAGCCGTCAGGTCGGTGGCGATATCGACCGCCTTCGCCGTTACGCCACGGAACTTGTCGCGCTCGGACCCGACATTATCCTGAGCATTGGCAGCATAGCGGTGGGCGCGGTGCAACAAGCCACGCGCGCTATTCCGATTGTCTTCGTGAACGTTCCCGATCCGGTTGGGGCGGGCTTCGTGCAAAACATGGCGCACCCGGGGGGCAACACCACCGGCTTCTCGAATTTTGAATACAGCATGAGCGGCAAATGGGCCGAATTGCTGAAGCAGGCCGCGCCCCGCATTACGCGGGCGCTGGTGCTTCGCGATCCGACGTCTGCGGCAGGTATCGGGCAATTCGCGTCGATTCGTTCGGTGGCGCAGTCCCTCGGTGTCGAGCTCACGCCGGTTGGCGTGCACGATACCGGCGAGATTGAGCGTGGCGTCGAGGCGTTTGCACGCGCGGGGGAGGGCGGCGCCATCGTCACGGCGGGCGGCACGGCGGCGCATCGCAAGCTCGTCATTGACCTTTTCGCCCGCTACAAACTGCCGGCGATCTATCCTTATCGCTATTACGCCGCAGACGGCGGCCTGATTTCTTATGGACCGAATACGCACGAGCCGGTCCGTCGCGCCGCCGGATATGTCGATCGCATTCTCAAGGGCGAGAAACCCGGTGACATGCCGGTGCAGGCGCCGGACAAATTTGAGTTGGTCGTCAATCTCAAAACCGCAAAGGCCCTGGGCCTCAACATTCCGCAGTCGTTGCTCGCCAGAGCCGACGAGGTCATCGAATGAGCGATCGAATGTCCGCTATTGGCCCAAAGCAGGCATACCGATTCGCACTGCATATGTCGGCTTTTGACCCAAAGCGGACATCGGCTCTTCCAGCGCTACTGCTAAATCCGATACGATAACGGACCCTGGGGCTTCTGGTGCTGTAATGAGGCGGCGCGAGTTCATCACGCTTCTCAGCGGCGCGGCGACGTGGCCGTTCGTGGCGCGCGCGCAGCAGCCGATGGCAGTGATTGGGTTGCTTGGGAGCGCGACAGCCAGCGGGTGGGCACCACAGGTGAGTGCATTCCACCAAGGCCTGCGTGAAGGCGGCTACGTCGAGGGCCGCAACGTGGCGATCGAAGCCCGCTGGGCCGACAATCAATATGATCGGCTGCCCGCTATGGCAGCCGAACTCGCACAGCGTCAGGTGACTCTGATTGCTGCTTTCTCTACGCCTGCGGCAAGTGCGGCGAAAGCAGCAACAGCAACGATTCCTATCGTTTTCTCAACAACCGCTGATCCAGTGCAGATGGGGTTCGTCGCGAGCCTGAACCGCCCGAGCGGCAATATGACCGGCGCGACCATACTGAGCGTAGAGGTCGGCGGTAAACTCCTGGAATTGCTGCATGAGGCGGCCCCCACCGCCAAGGTCATGGCTCTCCTCGTCAACCCGACCAATCCCCAAACCGACACTTTGTCGAAAAATACACAAGCGGCCGCCCGCGCGTCCGGCCTGCAACTTCATATCCTGAATGCCAGCACTGAGCGTGAAATCGATACGGCTTTTGCGAAGGTGGTCCAACTGCGAGCAGACGCGCTGATAATTGGCAGCGATGTATTATTCACTACTTGGATCGAACAACTCGCCGCATTGACGCTCCGTCATGCGGTGCCTGCTGTTTTCCAGAACCGCGCTTTTGTATCAGCTGGTGGTTTGATGAGTTACGGAGGCAGCATTACGGATTCGTACCATCAGATAGGCAACTACACCGCCCGAATTCTTAAAGGCGAGAAGGCAGCTGATTTACCAATCGTACAGGCAACGAAAGTCGAGCTGATCATCAATCTCAAAACCGCCAAGAAGCTCGGGCTCAGCATCCCCAACACGCTTATTGGGCGTGCCAATGAGGTGATCGAATAAGCAGCGCAACGTCCGCTGTTGGCCCATAGCAGACACGGCCTTTTGCGATGGAAGTGTACGCTTCAAGACGCTAAGCACTGGCCTTCACGAGTGCAGCCGGCACAGGAACACGCCAGCGATCTCCACAGGCAAAACGCTTCTGCATCGCCTCGGCCATGGCTCGTCGTATTGCAGTGAGGTTTGGTGGCGGCTGGCTGGCAAGAACCATTGCTGCTCTGACAGTGCCTTTCTCGTAGATTTCGGACAGATCCTCTGGGCTATCGAGGTCCCACACGCAATCAACAATCGCTAAATCGACATTATTAAAGCCAGCTTCCCGTAGCAGCTTTTCGGCAACTTTCTTTTTAGCAAACTGGTGAAAGTCCGGCCCCGGAGGTGCCGACACTTGGGGGCTGCCATGAGCTCTGATAGCGCCATAAACAGTTTCGAAACATGGGGAGACGTCGGGGCCGCACCATACCGTCATTGCAAATCGCCCCCCATGGCGAAGGACGCGCCGTGCTTCAGATAGCGCACGCGGCTGATCGGGCACATGGCACACACCCAAATTAGAAACAACGATATCAAATTCATCGTTGGCGAAAGGCAATTCTTGCGCATCCGCCCCGATAAACGCCGCGTTTGGCACGCGACGATTTGCAAACGATAGCATCGCGGGAGAAAAATCAACGCCGGTCACATCGCAGCCCCGGCGAGCCAGGGCCTCGGAAACATTGCCTTGGCCGCAACAGAGGTCGAGCGCCTTCATCCTCGGTCCCGCATTGACAGCATCCAACAGGCTGCCAATCGCTTGATCAGAAGCAGGAGCAAACAATTCAACGTAGCCAGAAGCTCGCCGGAGATCTGACCAGCCTGCTCGCTCAAGGTCTCGAAATGCTTTGAAGTCGGTCACTGTTGCGCTCGTCAACAAATAAAGGAAGCATACTGATGCACAACCCCAGGGCGCTAGTCTCAATGTCCGCTTTCGGGGGTAAAGCGAACATGCCTTTTTGTACTGCATATTTCGGCTTTTGACCCAAAGCGGACATTCGGTCGAGGCGGTGGCGCCTAACGGGAAACCGGTGTAATTTCGATCATTGTTCCATCCGTTATGAGGGGAGGAGCAGATGACGACGCAACCGAAGTGGCAGTTGTCTGGCGACTATTTCGAGAACTGCAACTGCAGCGTCGTTTGTCCCTGCCTGGTGTCCACAGCTGCGCCCCTCACGTCGAAGCCAACGCAAGGCGTTTGCGACGTGGCCCTAATTTTCCATATCGACAAGGGCAACTTCGGCGACGTTCGACTGGACGGCCTGAACGTCGCGATGATCGCCCATACGCCCCGGGGCGATGGCCAACGGTAACTGGACGGCGGCTGCCTATATCGATGACCGCGCCAACGACAAGCAAACCGAAGCGCTAGGCGCAATCTTCACGGGCGCCGCTGGCGGCCCGATGGCAGCATTCGCACCATTGATCGGCAATAATCTCGGAGCAAAAAAGGCGCCTATTAAATATCAGATTGATGGCAAGAAGCGCTCGGCGGAGATTCCGAATATCTTGAAAATGGCGGTAGAGCCGCTGCCGACCATGCACGGGAGCGGAGAGATGTGGGCGTCGATCGGCCACCCAGTCAATCCGGACAAGCTCGTGCTTGCCGTAGGGACTCAAGGCAGTACATTCAACGACCACGGCATGCGCTGGGACAATTCGGGTCGCAACGGCCACTATTCCCCGATCAGCTGGTCGAACTAACAGTCGTGCACGCCGCTTTTTAGTTCCCTGCGGCAGTTAGCTCGCGTGTTAGGAAATCGCCTATGGACGACGGCCACGCCAACCCTCTCTCGGTTCAACGCAACATCATCTTAGGCCTGCTCTTAGCTCTGGCTGCGGCGGCCTGGGCGGTGCTTGTCCGGCAGAGCGCGGACGCCGACATGGGTATGACGATGACATCGTCAACTATGGGTCTCCGCGCGCCGCTGTTCTTGACGATCTGGGTAGTCATGATGGTGGCAATGATGTTTCCGACCGCCGCGCCAATGATCCTCACCTTCCATAAGGTACAAGCCGGCAAGCGCCAGCGCGGTGATGCATTCGTTTCGACCTGGGTGTTCGTAGCGGCTTACATCTTGGTGTGGGCGCTGGCGGGCATTGCCGCCTATGCCGGCGCGCTTGCCGCCGAGGCCATTGCTGCGCGCGCCGCGCTATCGCCGGCCACCGCGGCTCGTATTGGCGGGGCGGTCCTCGTCGCCGCAGGTATCTATCAACTCACGCCTTTAAAGGACCTGTGCCTCTCGAAATGCCGCACGCCTATCAACTTTATCATGACATCGTGGCGGGACGGCGCCGCGGGCGCGGTGCGCATGGGCTTGCTCCATGGTGCTTATTGCCTTGGCTGCTGTTGGCTTCTCTTTGTCATCCTGTTTCCGCTCGGCATCATGAATATCGCAGTCATGATTATTATCACGCTCGTCATATTCGCCGAGAAAACGCTGCCTTGGGGTCGACTTGCGCCTTACGCCGCGGCCGGCGCGCTTGTGCTTTACGGTGCGCTGGTGATTACGACACCCGAATTCCTTCCCACCTTCCAGAAGGATGACGGCATGGTTATGCCCGCAGAAATGCAGATGAAGATGCCGGAGAGCGGCAGCGTGCCTGCCATGAAGTAGTCGCTCTCATAGCTGCACCGCACATATCTGCTTTCAGGGATAAAGCGGACATCGCCTTTTGCGGTGCGGATATCTGCTTTTGACCCGGAGCGGACAATCAGTCTCATCGTCGGTTATGACGGTGATACGAACATTGCCGGCCAATCGCACCGCCACGCGGCCGCTTGCAGTTTGCTCAACAACGCTGCAACGTCGCACTTACCCCAGCAGGAAGATTGGCATGGCCACCCCGGAAGAGATCAACGCCGACATGCATGTCTTCTGGAACGGGAAGGGCGGCCACACCTGGGTGGCTCGCCAGGAGCATACCGACATCACGCTCACGCCGGTGACGGACGCCTTGCTCGCCTTTGCTGCGCCGAGTGCCGGCGAACGGGTGGTAGATATCGGCTGTGGCTGTGGCGCGCCCACGCTGGAGTTTGCGCGCGCCGTGGGTCCCTCCGGCCGCGTGACGGGGTTGGACATTTCCGGACCGATGCTTGCGGAGGGTCAAAGGCGCGCGAGCGCCGTCGGCATCGCTAATGTCGATTGGCGGCAGGCCGATCCCGCCACGGCCGCGTTGGACGAATACGATTTGTTGATCTCGGCCTTCGGAGTGATGTTCTTCGGCGATCGCGTGGCGGCGTTCACCAATATGCGCCGCGCTGCCGCTCCGAACGCGCGCATGGCGCTCGTGTGCTGGCGCACGCTGGCGGAAAACCCGTGGATGGAGGTGCCGATGACTGCCGCCGCGCAGCACCTGCCGCCGCGGCCGAAGCCGGTCCCGAACGCTCCGGGAATGTTCGCCTTCGCCGATCCAGAGCATGTCACCGAGGTTGTCACCGCGGCCGGCTGGGCGCGGCCGCATTTCGAGAAACTCGATATGGACCTCGACATCGCCGCCGGCCGCGGGCTGGAGGAGGCTGTGGTTCAATCAACCGAAATCGGCGCCGTGAACAGTTGGCTGCGCAACCAGCCGGCTGAGGTCGTCTCGGCCGCCGTCGCC
>Ga0187785_10000552_pt1 | contig 13810 bp, 13 predicted proteins | sample 0815_BV2_4_20_MG_FD_132466 | JGI IMG/M metagenome (GOLD analysis project Ga0187785, IMG submission 132466) | Tropical peat soil microbial communities from peatlands in Department of Meta, Colombia - 0815_BV2_4_20_MG | ecosystem: Environmental > Terrestrial > Soil > Wetlands > Peat | place...
CTTTTTGTATATAAATACTGCACCGTCGCCATATGCCGTCCTGATGTTTAATGGTGTAAAGACAAACAATCTAAAGGAAAACAATCGTCAGTTGACCTTAAACTGTCTTTTAAACCTATAACAATTAATAATTTGGCTATAATAGGTTTTGAAAACCGATATGTTGTTATACTAGAAATTCCATGGATAGTAGATTATAGTACTACATCGATGTAGTACTGCCTGATGGTGGGTAAATGGAGATCGATAAAAAAGCCGTCGATGCGCTGACTTCGTTTGGCCTGACGGAATACGAAGCCAAGGTGTATCTGGCTTTGGTAACGAAGGGCGTCCAAAAGGCCAGCGTACTGGCGGACATCAGCGATATACCGCGGCCTCATGTCTATTCTGTAATCAAGCTGCTGCACGAGAAAGGTTTGATCATTATCATCCCGGAGAAGGTGGCCAAGTACCAGGCATTACCGCTTGATACCGTGCTAAAGAAGCTGCTGCACGACCGCATGGAGTCCATCAGATCCCTTGAAGCCATCGGAAACGATCTTTCCAGGATGATCAGCGAGAAAGGGCCCGGATCCGACGAGGAAAGCATGGATAAGGTGCGGCTCTATAACGGTCATTGGGCCATTATTGATCTCATTCATAACATGATGGGCAAAGTGCAGAAGTCCTGCTATTTCATTACTAATGACCGCAGCTTTGTCCTGACTGCGGCTGCCTACGAGCAGGATCTGGCGCAGCTCAACAAAAAGAACGTCAAAGCGCAGTTCCTGCTGCCTATTGAAAAGGATACCTTTCAGATGGCGGAGCGTCTATCGATCCGGGCTGACATGCGCCACCTGGACAGCATGGATCGCCTTGAAATGCTGGATCTGAGCGAGCACGAAGGCACGTTCCTTAGGGTCGTTATCTTAGATGATACTGAAGTGTTGTTCGTACGCTCTACGCCTGGAGGCGCCGACGAATCCGCTATATGGACCAGTCAGAGGGAATTGGCGAAGATGATCAGCCTTATGTTTAAGCACATGTGGCGAAATGCGCCTGATATGGCATCGAAAAAGGCGGAGATCGAGACCGGCCGGAAGCCCGAGCACCTCACACCGATATATGGTGACGTTGAGCTCGATAAAGCCATCAGGATGATCCTGTCAAACGCGCAGTCCAGCCTGTTTTGCGCGACCACCCAGGACCAGCTGATCTACAGCTTCAGCACGCTGGCCTCGGAGATCAGGAGCAAAGCCTCAAAGGGGCTGAAAGTCCGGATGCTGGTATCGATCCGTGGCGCTGAGATCGATCGTAGTAAGACGATCAGTGGAAAATACGATGATATTGCTGCCACCGTGGAGACGCTCAAGTCGCTCGGGGCGGAAATCCGTCATCCGCTGGACGAGAGCATCCTGCGCATGTTCATGAACGAAGACGAGGTAGTCTTTAACCTGCTGGGTGAGAGCGCCATGTCTTCTTCAGGCGGGAACATCGGGGTGTATACAAACCACCACGATACTATCGCCAGGATCACGGAGCATTTTGACCGGTTATGGAACAGATCGGTTGATGCGAGCGAGCGGATCGCTGAGATCAACCAGTATATTGCTCGGGAGATCATAAAGGATGGAGAAGACGGGGTCAAGAAGTATTTCGACCGCCTGAGCGGCCTCAACCTCGGACACTTTGCTATTAAATCGTCCGACCATGAAAATAAGACTATCACAATTATCTGCACTGATTCTGTCGAAGCCCGGATCGCAGTAAAGAAGGCGGCCCAAGGGGACATCTGCGAGTCGGCACGCGGTGCATTCAGGTCCTTCGGGGAATATATCTACGAGGATACCCGCATGGCATGCGCCGAGACCAAATGCGTAGCTCGGGGCGACCCGTACTGCGAGTTCCACCTGTATCCGGCGGAAAAGGATAAAAAGCTGGTCAGCAACGAGTTGGTCAAGTTCTTCGAATCGATAAAATCGGAGAGGACGAAGGCTATGGCCAAGTCGAAGGAGTAGTAATTTTCAGGGGTTGATCAATACGCTTTTGACCTCAGTGTATTGGTCGACAGCCTCAAGCCCGTTTTCCCGGCCGAGGCCGCTATCTTTGATGCCACCGAAAGGCAGGTCAGGGGGAACTTTCGTGTGCTGGTTCACCCAAGTGATTCCTGACTGCAGACGCTCGCAGGCGATTGTGGCGCGCTCAATGCTACGGGTCCAGATGGACGAGCCCAGGCCATATACAGTATCGTTGGCTTGGTCAATGGCATCGTCCAAGTCTTTGACCACGGTCAGCGGCAGTACCGGGCCGAATATCTCCTCCCGCATCAAGATCGAATCCTTGGCTACGTCGGTCACAAGCGTGGGAAGATAGAAGAAGCCACATTCGTACGGCTCTCCCTGTGGGGCTTCCCCTCCGATGATAATTTTGCCCTCGCCCTTCGCCCGAACCATATCGATGGCGGAGACTATCCGCTGTAGCTGCTTACGATTGTTCAGCGGACCGAGATCGACTCCCTCAGCCATGCCATTGCCAACCTTGAGCGCCGCGATCTTGGCGATCAGCCCACGTAGATACTCATCGGCGACGGACTCAAAGACGAACAGCCGCTTCACCGCGGTGCAAGTCTGGCCGCAATTGTAAAATCTGCCTCTGACCGCCCCTTCGACGGCCGCTTTAAGATTTGCGTCATCGCAGACGATCATCGGGTCGCTGCCGCCCATCTCCAGTGTCACCCGTTTCAGACCCTCCGATGCGAGGCCCAGGATACGTTTTCCAGTGCTGGTCTTACCTGTAAAGGATACCTTTTGTATCCCTGGATTCCGGGCGATCTCCTCTCCGACTACGTCACCGCGTCCGGTCACAATATTCAGGACTCCGTCGGGAAGTCCGGCCTCCTTCATTATTCCGGCCAGTTTTAGACATGTCAGCGGTGCTGAGCTAGCCGGCTTGAGCACCATGGTATTGCCTGATACCAGTGCAGGTCCGACCTTCCAGCTCATGAGTATGACCGGTACGTTCCATGGGATGATGGCGCCACAGACGCCAAGCGGCTTGCGAATGACAGCCCCGTAGCGCTCGTGGGCAATCGGGACTAGGCCCATGCGCATGCCTGCCGAGATACCCGCATAATACTCTAGTACGTTGGCAAAGCCCTGGACTTCATCCCGCGCTTCTTTGAACGGCTTTCCCTGCTCAGTAGTGAGTAGTGTTGCCAGGTCGGCCGTATGCGCTCTGGCGATCTGTGCGGCTTTGAATAGGATCTTACCCCTATCCCTGGCGGTCATGGAAGACCATCGGCTAAAAGCATGCGTGGCAGATTCAACCGCTTTACGTACGTCATCCGCATCGCCTGCGGGAGCGGTGTCGATCACTTCTCCCGTGGCGGGATTGATCACGTTGAAACGCGATCCAGTGCCCGATACGGTCGCCTTCCCGTCAATAAACATCTCCATAGCGATCACATGTGATATTGCGTTGATAGTACTTACTTATTATGAGCAGCAGCCTAGGCTCTCAGGATAAGCTATATGATGGTCTGCACTGATTTAGTTGGTATGCTCCTCAATGATCTGATGAAGGCCGGAGAGGACGTCTTTTTAATAGAGCATAGCTTCGAGGGTATCGAGATGAACCTGAAATCTCTCGACTATCTTGATAAGCTACGACGCCTTCCGGCAGATGCGATCAATTCAGCGCTTTTGCTACAAGACTCTTCGGGGACAGTCTTGGGCATGGCCTATGAAAATAAGCATCCTGAGGGGGATTTTTGGTTTCTTATCCCATACCCTCATGTGCCTGTTATGCGCCGTCGTACTGAGGCATTTGTTCAAGGCGTTGCTGGCTCCGGGGCGATTGCTGGACAGAGATCGATAAAGATCGACTGCAAGGACTTCGCGACTGCTCTGCGGGAATACCTATCTGTAAGCCTTGTAGAAGGAGTCCTCTGTGATTGTGCGAAGGAGAGGGAGCCGCCCATATTTGCTCGCAATAACGTGCGCGGCAGGCGGATCGAGCGGCTTGTAAAGAAGGCTGCGGTGGAGGCGGGCAAGGACTCGGGCGTCCTCGACGCGCTGGAGATCTGTTGTGGCAATGGGATGTCTACCATACCACTACGGAAAACCTTCAGTAGTGTCCTATCCATCGATAATGACCGGTGTGCAGTCTGTAATGGCCTGTTTCATGGCGCTTTGGAGCCCGATAGTACAGCGGTCGTTGATGCGACGGAGTTGAACAAATACGGTTTTGGAAAATATGGTGCGATAGTCGGGTTTATGCTCGGCACTATCTATGAGTTCAACAAGCCCATCTGGCGGAAGATCTTCGAAGAGGCTGTAAAGATGTTAAACGACGACGGTTTCTTGCTTTTTACAGTCAACAATGAGGAGGAGATGGGTTTCCTCGCGGAGTCGTTTGCGTCGATGGGCATCACTGGCAGGGTCGTCGATAACCGCCAGAAAGGTAGCATTTACGATAGCTGGGCCTTTGTAGCAGTGCTTTGAAAGGCAACCCCATGTAGAAATGTTTATATACATGATTTTGACATTGGTATATAAACATTTTGTTTTATCATCCTTAAAATTGAGATTTAATGGCTCTATATGCCTCACAATACCAATGCTATAATGTTTAAATTTCATGAAATTTACATACAATAATATTCTTCTACACCATATGGAGAACGCATACCTGATTAGAGTAGATACAATAAAGATAAAAGCTATTTAATAATATTATTTTTTGATGAAAATTCGTACAAGTACCACAACATTTATATGCTAGCGGTTCATTCTGTTGATTAAATTATAATACAGCAAAGAGTGACTACACATGGCAACAGAAGGCAGGGAAAAGAGGAACTTTGGATTAATAAACGAAAAGGGCGAGGAAATCGGGACATTCAGCGGCGCACAGCCGAGGGATGCAGCTCTCAAGGTTGCAAACCGTGGCGTCTCCAACATCGTACTGCGTGAGAAGGGGACCAAGAAGCTCCACTACTTCGTCGGTAAGAGGGAACTCGTCAATGTACCCAAGAACGCCCCGGCCTGGATTCAAGATGCGGCCAGGAAGAACAAGGGCAAGATCTTCAAGGCAAACGTCGAGAAGATCGGCACCGCTCAGCTCCAGTTCGTGAAACTCGAGAGGAACGACAAGTCGTTCTTTAAGATTCCGAAGAAGGCCGGCGAGAAGAAAGGCAAGAAGTAAATTTTATGAGAAATGGAGCCTAGGGTAGAGAAAACCCGGTCGCTTTAGCGACGGCGGAATCCAACCCCTTCAGGCTCCATCAATTATTTTAACCTTTAACCTCTACCATTTTAATATTTAATATCTTTCTACCTACGGTTACAACGATGCCTTTAAGCGTCCTCAAAAGGGCGCAAGGTGCCGGCAGCTGTAAAGGGCGGGGAACCGGCCTTAGCCTGAAGGAGAATTACGCCTACACCACCCATGGGAGGCAAGCCTTTCTCTATGAAACAGGAAACCACAGCCCTTCAGAGTGTGGTAGTTCACAGCGTTTATAATAGGAGGCTTATAGCTTCCCGTTTTACCAGTTTTAATGGACTATTTCTAAAATTTTATAGCCTTTAAGTACGCCGATGTTTATTAAAAAAGGCGTATGCAAAACTATATATCAATAAAAACCATACTTTAATTGATAGAAGAAGTACACTCCCATTATCAGAAGGACAATGGCTCTTCGTACTCCATCAAGTTCAAAGGAGTCATCAATATGAATACAATAAACGTCGATATCGCTCAGATCATCGGCGCCGCCGCCGGCCTGCTGGTGATTATCGCAGGAATCATCGTCAACATAAGCATATTCGGGGCTAACATCCCGCCGACCTCCATACTGCTATTCGTTATTATGGGCATACTGGTAGTACTCAGCATGTTCATCCTGTACAAGGACTGAGGAGACCAAGAGAGTTAGCGATTAGGCAACGCAAGTTGCCATATCATACCCTTCTCGACTAATTTTACGATAGATAAGGCTGTGGGGTGGGAAAGCACACTGGCTTTAGCCGTGGGAGTCGTCACGAATATGGTAGAGAGGATAAAGCATTAATACAATCGGTGGCCAAAAGAGTTTACGATGAAACCGGGCGTCAGATATGGACTTTTACTCTTCACCGGCCTGACGGCCGTGCTACTTATTCTCACTTATACTGCTTATGGTATCACTACTTATGGCTCCATCCGAGGTATCGTAGGAGAAATTGCGGCGCAGCCAGATCAGGCAGTGTCGCTGCATGATCAGTATTTAGCAATGAACAGTTTCTTTAACAATGGTCAAGGGGACATCTTCACATACCATTTTGGGAGCCTGCCGATCTCGCTCGGTAAAAGTGACACGGGTAACTTAGATGAAGGGGGCACTATCAGCCTGATGCTGGACGTTTACACGTCAAATATTTATCATGTCAAGTATAACACCGGAGTCATGGGCAGGTTCGGCGGCCTGTTTAACGCTGAGACGAACCTGGTACTGGGTATTCTGATGCTGATCGTGCTCGGCTCTTTTATTGTACTTACCGTAGTACAGCTGTTCCCCTATTGGGAGGAGCCTCTGCCTAAAAAACTGATGGAGGAAGGCCTGATCATCATCAGCTTTTGTATTGTAGCGCTCTTTATATTCCTGCTGGTTCCACCACTGATAAAATCGATCTTCTGGAACTCGATCCCCGGCACTGATGGCGTCAGGGACATCATCCGTATAATCGAATCTAGGATCGTCTCGTCACTGCTCGTCGATGACATACTCGTATTGATTTCAGGGTTGGCCCTGTTTTCGGCAGGCTTCTATCTGAAAGGGAAGATGGGTGGGGAAAAGTCCACGGCATTGGTGACAAGGCGCAGTAATGGCCAAAATGGGGACCAGCGCAACGGCCGGCCTAAGTCAAAATACAAAGGCCTAGGACCTTAGGAATGATCCTTTTTTGTTGCCAGCGCTACGCGTTCTTCAATCAGTGTGACGATATGCTCTGATCGCCCCAGCGGCTCTAGAAGGATGAACTCCCTGCCGCTGGCAAAGCTCTCGCACATTGATATACCCAGCTCTTCCGGGATGGTGACTCGGGTATGATAGCCCTGCGCCAGTAGCATTGGCATGATAAACACCCGATCAGCATGCAGCTGCCTGACCACATCGGGTATCTGAGGCGCCTTTTCGAGGTAGCAGGCGGCCACTTCTGAAAAACTGCCGGATCGGGAAAGGCGCTCCACGTAGTAGGGCAGGATGTCATCCGCGCTAGGATCCCTGCTTCCATGGCCGACTATCAGGAGGGCGTCGCTCATCTCTGATCCCTCATTCCCGGTTTTCCTTCAGCGCTTCTTTCACAATTTTGATCGCGCACAGATCGCCGCACATAGAACATGCGTCACTGCTTGTCATCCTGGTTTCCCGGATGTGTCTGGCTCGCTCCCCGTCTATGGCAGTGCCATACTGCTTTATCCAGTCGAGGCTGCCCCGTGCTTTCGACATTTCCAGGTCCAGTGATCTGGCTCGGGCCCGCTGGCCCTCTTTAACGGTGTCAGCAACATGCGCTGCTATCTTCGTCACGACCGTGCCCTCTCGGATATCTTCGGCTGTAGGCAGTGCCAAGTGCTCTGATGGGGTGACCATGCAGAGGAAATCGGCCCCGTACATACCGGCGACCGACCCGCCAATCGCCCCGACGATGTGGTCGTAGCCCGGGGCGATGTCCGTCACCAGCGGGCCGAGAAGATACAGGGGCGCGTCCCTAGTGAGCTTCTTCATCGCCATAACGCTCATGCCCACCTCATCAAGAGGCATATGACCCGGGCCCTCCACCAGGGATTGGACACCATATTCCCGGCACCTGCCGACCAGTTCGCCCAAAGTGAGCAGTTCCGTGTGTTGCGCCCGATCGCCCGCGTCGGCCATGCACCCCGGTCTCATGCCATCGCCTAGGCTCAGCGTCAGTTCATGCTCTGCCGCGATCTCCAGCAGGTAGTCGAACTCCGTGTAAAGAGGGTTATCCTTCTCGTTATGGATCATCCATGCCACTGTAAAGGCGCCTCCTCGGCTGACGACGTTCATCAGCCGAGGGTTCTTTCTGAGTCCATCCAGAGATGCCAGGTTGACGCCACAATGCACGGTGACGAAGTCCACACCATCCTTCGCATGCTGCCGGATCGAGTTGAACATGTCGTCGGTCGTCATGTCCACGACATTCTTGCGCTTGCGTGCCGCATGGTATATGGGCACCGTGCCGAAGGGCACTGACAGTTCTTTTACCAGCCTCCCTCGAACGGCGTCGATATCTCCGCCGGTTGAAAGGTCCATAACAGCGTCAGCACCGTGCATGACGGCGATCTTGGCTTTTTCGGCTTCCTCTGGAGGGTAGTCGAAATCCTTTGATGTTCCCACGTTCGCATTGATCTTGGTGGACATATGCCTGCCAATAGCCTTTACAGGGAAGCTCCGGGCTGCGTTTTTCGGGATCACGACCTGGCCAATAGCGACGAGGCTTCGTAGAAGGTCAGCATCGACCCCTTCGTATTTTGAGGCCTCGCGTATTTCCTGGGTAATCCCCTTTTTTGCGTCTCTGATTAACATGACTGCTCATCCTGAAAGTTTAATAGTAAAGGCGATAAACACCTTATGGGGCTTTGCCGGATGCAGGTGATTAACGTCAACGGAGTCTTCTATGACTCCAACGCATATCTAATTGACGCAAAGCGTAAAACCCTTGTGGACGTAGGCATCGACGGTTCGAGAGTACTGAAAAACCTGCCGGACAGCCTGGAACTGGTAATCCTGACCCATTGCCACTACGATCATGTGGCCGCTGTCCCGGAGATCGTGGAAGCCACGGAGGCGAAGGTCGCGATGCACGAAGGGGATATGCCGCTAATCAAAAGTGATCGTATCAACTGCGCCGCGATGTTCGGTAGCAAGTCCCCACCTCTAAAGATCGATATTGTCCTCCATGATGGCGACGAGATCAATCTCGGCGACTATAGGTTGCAGGTGATCCATACACCTGGGCATACGCCGGGGAGCATATGCCTGTATGAGCCGGCCTCCAGGATCATGATTACTGGGGATACTGTCTTCGAGAACGGAAGCTTTGGCCGGACTGACATCGGCGGCAATCCAGAGCACATGTTAAGCTCGCTGGAAAAGCTGGCCGGTTATGACGTTTCCGTGCTATATCCAGGGCATGGGCAGCCAGTGACGGATAATGTCCAGGAATCCCTCAAAGCGTCGTTCAGAAACGCCCGCCGGATGTTTATGCTATAGGCATATGACGATAACTTGATAAGCCACATGATAGAGCGAGCGTCATCCTAAATATCGATCATTAAACCTGCAATTATGTCTTAAAAATTTCAGCCAACTCGGTGCAAATCAAAAATTATATTTATAATTAACTCGTGATTTATATTATACCAGTTCGGATATCTCGGGGTACCGTCCCATAAAAGCAATAGCTATCAAAGCAAAAACAGGCGTGCGCTGATGGGTATAAGCCCATCATTGGCGCTTGCTACCTATCCCCACGCGAAAAATTTTGAAAAATGATCGATATAATAACAGAATCTGTATTATTCTGCCGGTACTATTCGTATTTTTTCTTATATCTATCGCTTTATATTTTAATAATATTAATCTATGCAAGTAATAACAATATTATAAAATCGATAGAGGACTATGGCTTACAAATCGGTTAAGGACCTTGATACAGTGGATATCAAGATCATTGAAAAGCTCTGTAAGGACTCAAGCGCATCGCTCTCCGACATAGCACAGGAGTTGGGAGTTTCTGCATCAACGGTACATAAGCGTATCAATCAGATGCGCGAGAATCATATCATCGAGCGCTTTACCATTTTATTCGACCCGTCGATCATCAACCTCCGAACCGTTGCCTTTGTTGGCATTGAACTAGAGAGAGACGCATTAATGGGTAAGAAGAAGGAAGAGGTACTGGAAACGCTTTCCGATATCCCATACATAATGGAGATCCATGAGACCCTTGCCCCCTTTGACCTCATCCTAAAACTGCGTACCAGAAATGTGGAGAAACTGCGTAGCATCATTACCAGTATAGCCGCTATTGATGGCGTCATGGCGACCAACACGATCCTGACAACCAACCGGATCCTCGAGAGGTACGTCAATGTACCCAGCACCAATTCCATAGCATAAAAAGTTAAATATTGTATCCTGGTGCTAAGCGTATTGCACTGTTTGCTACGAGCCCTATACGGGTTTAGCCGCCCGCCTCGTAAAATTTATTTAATGACCGCTCGATATGACAATTCTTTCACTCGCCAAAGAAAGATTTATATAGCTATAGCAAGCAATAGAGAATGATAATCTACCTGTGCGGGCGTGAATCCTATGAGCTCCAAGTTCAAAGGCAATCTAGATGAAACCGATCTCTTTATCATCAAGAAGCTATGCGAGGACAGCAACACGTCTCTGGCAAGCATAGGTGAAGAGCTGAAAGTATCACCATCAACCATCCACAAGCGCATATGCAGGCTCAAAGATGGCGGAATCATCGAACGGTTCACTATTTTATTCGACCCATCGATCATAGAGCTTAATACCGTAGCATTCGTGGGAATCGAGCTAGAGCGCAGCGCGATGGTGGGCAAGAAGAAGGAAGAAGTGATCGAACAGCTGCTTTCACAACGGGAAGTGCTAGAGATCCATGAAACTCTAGAGCCGTTCGATCTGATGCTGAAGCTTCGCACCAAGGACGTGGACCTGCTGCGAGAAGTGATAGGCAACATCTCCAGTATCGAGGGCGTCATGGCGACCAACACGATCCTGACAACCCGGAAGATACTCGAGACCCCACTCAAGTATGATAATCTCCACGAAATCTAAATTTCTGATCTCAGATACTCGAGGTACCTCACCAGATGATCGCCGCGCCGTGTCAGACACGGGTTGACCGGTACCTCCTTTGGCGATGTATCTGTGGAGTAATCCCCACTTACCAGTTTCTTGTAGGGTAGCACAAAAACACAAAAAGGGGGGGGCAGCGATCCAAAAAGATCACATGATGTCAGTGAACGCCATCTCGCGCACCGATTCCATAATGATCTTGCTCTCCATATTGCTGATGCCCAGCGACGCCACCTTGTCACTCAGGATGCGTTTCATCTCATCGTAATCGCAGGTGGCTATCATAAAGGTCATGTTGTACTCGCCGCTGGTGTGGTACACCTGCAACACGTTCTCGACCCTTTGCAGCTTGCGCGTCACATCGTCCAGCGAAGCCGGATCGACCTTGCACTGGATGATAGCATAACAGTCAAGCCCTGCTTTCTTCTTATTGATGACAACCGTATATCCCTTGATGACACCATCCTCCTCCATGATCCCGATACGGTCCCTGACCGTGGACTGGGCCCGGTCGATCTTCTTGGCCACTTCCTTGTATGTCATTCGTCCATTGCGCTGCAGAATGTTCAGGATCTTCTTATTCATCTTGTCGATCTTCATAGCACCATTCCCGGCTGAATATTTGTATATATATAATTATAAGTTCAGATATATAAATAATTATCCTGTCCTTAGTCGCCCAGGCACTTATCCAGTATACACATAAGTTATTTGAGCATAGATATATAACTGCTTGAGATAATGCTTAAGAAAGCGATTAAGAGCACAAACAACGGAGACAGCGGGCGAACATGAACAGAGACAGCGTCAGTACAGGGATCGAAGGACTAAACGAGCTGCTATGCGGCGGCATACCGAAAGGATCCACAGTACTCATTTCAGGCCCCCCAGGGGCAGGCAAAACCGTACTGTCACTGCAATACGCCTTTTACCACGCAAGCCTCGGAGAAAAGGTACTGTTTGTCAGTACCGCTGAGCCGCTATACAAAGTCAACCGCTACGCATCTAGCCTATCTTTCTATAACCTAGACCTAATTAGCGGCGGCGTTAACATGGAGTTCTACGAGCCGAAGAGTAAACAGGGATACATAGAACTGCAAGACTACTCACTAGGCCAGATGGTAGACGAGCAATACCTAGGAGACTTTTTTGATGGCATCCAAAAGAAAGTCACACGCAGAAGCATCGATCACCTAATCGTCGACTCGATCACCTCCATCAATATGCTTCTAGGCGACGAGATCGAACGCCGCAAAAAAACCCTACTGTTCAGCGCCTGGGTATCAAGAGTGGGCTGCACCACCCTACTTACGGCAGAAAGCAACGGAGGCGAAGCAACCGAACGATTCCTGACAGACGCAGTCATCGACATGAGCAGTACCGAGATCAGACCCATGTGGGCCAAAGACACACTACAAAATATGCGCGGCAGAACCATCGGAGTGACCAAACTCCGAGGAAAAAGCCACCTCAGCGGCAGATACATCTACAACATTACCGCAGCCGGAATACACATCATAGGAACAGGCCACCAGACTTCCCACCAGAGAGGCGACACAACAGGGATCCCCGACATGGACAGCCTGATCGGCGGATTTGCCCCCGGAGATCGATGGCACTTCAACGCCGATGTCCGAGAGCCATTCGACCTCATGCTCGTCCACATGGTAAAGGAGACGCTGAAGGCCGGCGAAGGCGTAGTACTGTTCGCCCCATCACTAGGCATCTCCGACGAGGCGACCCTAAAAAAAGTCCTGGGAGAGACAGCCCTCGAAGCTTTCAGAAAAGGCCGAATCATCATAGTGCTGAAGAACTTGGCAGGCACCAAAGCCCGGGAAAACACGATCCACTACTCACCAGAAAGAATCGGCGGATACATCAAACTAGCCGCCGACATCAAATCCCACATCTCAAGAAAGAAACATAACTGGAGAGCTTTCCTTGACCTCGCAGGATTGGGCGAGTGCGACAACGCCCCCTCCGCCCGGGCAATCTTCGACGGCCTACTAGGCCCACTTTCCCGGATCACTGCAATAACAATCACGTTCTCCGATTCGAGCATTGGAAACGATGCTCTCACCGTCATAGAGCAGCTAACCACCGGAGTGATCGATATCTGGCATATGGACCTATACTGGCTATTTCGCGTCAGAAAAGCGCCGGCCACGGCGAGCTACGAATCCCACGTGCTCACCATCGAAGAAGACCAGATTAAGCTTATGAGACTGTGATCACAATCAACGAACAGACATAACAGATTGCTCAGGTGGCCTGGCAGACGAACACTGCGCTGCGCCAGGCTACCCGAGCAATCAATTAAGCGATCAAAAGTTATCCAGCAGATCACCATTCTTCATAATTTGCTTCCCATCGATCCACATCGATGGCTTCAACACCAGGCAGTCTTGATGAATGGTGGCTTCGGCATCATAGTCGTAGTTGCTCCCGACGGCGAAGTGGACCGTTTTGCCCAACTTCTCATCCTCCAACAGGTTGCCAGTCATCCGGGCGGCATAGTTGATGCCGATGCCCAGTTCTCCGAGGTGACGGCAGTTTCTAACACGCTCGGGCAACCCCTGCTCTCGGGCCATCTTTTCCCCATTCTCGATCACCTTTAAAAGCTCGGCGGCTTCGACGCCACCATCAACAGAGGATATATACCCGTCAGGGAAAGTCAGTACAACGGGCGTTTTAGGCACGATCGCATGCGGAACCAGGTCGATGGTGCCATCGAAGACGATGGTGCCCCTAGTGCTGCCCACTACAGGGGAAATGAACGTCTCCCCGGCCGGGAGGTTGCCGCCCATGCCAGGCAACCGGTAGTTGCCATCGTCCAGCATCGCTTTCCGGCCATCAATAGAGAAGGTCACATCAGTACCGCCCGAAGAGGTCACATGCACTTCCCTGCCTGCGTCCAGCACCTTTTTCAGTCGCTCTGCC
>Ga0187785_10000553_pt1 | contig 13794 bp, 10 predicted proteins | sample 0815_BV2_4_20_MG_FD_132466 | JGI IMG/M metagenome (GOLD analysis project Ga0187785, IMG submission 132466) | Tropical peat soil microbial communities from peatlands in Department of Meta, Colombia - 0815_BV2_4_20_MG | ecosystem: Environmental > Terrestrial > Soil > Wetlands > Peat | place...
GACGTCGACGCAAATGAGCGCGCTCAACGCCGCTGAAATCGGCGCACTGTCGTCGGACGAGCTGCAGAACCTGTCGACCACGCAGGCCAACGCGTTGACCGCGGCTCAGGTCGGGTCGCTGAGCACGACGGCGCTCAACGACCTCACCACCACGCAGGTGGCGGCGCTGACCACGACGCAAGTCCAGGGCCTGACCACGACCCAGCTCAACGCACTGTCGACCGACAATCTGGGTGCGCTTGATGTCCGCAAGCTCGGCACCGAGCAGACAGCCGGCTTGAGCACGACGGTGATCGGCAATCTGACCACCACGCAGGTGGCGGCACTGGGAGCCACTGAGGTGGCGGCGCTGAATGCCAGCCAGATTGATCAGCTGACCACGACCGAGTTACAGAACCTGTCGACTACGCAGGCCAACGCGCTGACCGCGACCCAGATCGGCTCACTGAGCACGATGGTGCTCAACAACCTCACCACGACGCAGGTGGCGGCGCTGACCACGGCGCAGGCGCAGCGCCTGTATTGGGCGCAACTCAATGGTCTGTCGACAAGCAATCTTGGCGCATTGAACGTCGCGCAGCTGTTGCCGGTCCAGGTGGTCGGGCTTAACATCACCACCATCACCAACCTGACCTCGACCCAGGTCGGTGCGCTGACTGCGGCAGAAATCGGTGTGCTGACGGTCGCTGGGGTCAACAGCCTGACGACGACCGAAATCGCGGCGCTTACGACAACACAGGCAGGCGGCTTCACGAGCGCTCAGGTCGCCGGAATGACGACGACCAACTTCAGTGCATTGTCGAGCACGAGTGGCATACCGGGTCTGAGCACGAGCGCCATCGCCGGACTCAGGACTGACGAAATAGACAGCTTGACCACGACACAAGGGCACGCATTTGTAATGGCTCAGATCTCGGTCATGTCGATTGATGTAGCGAGTGCGTTGGCGGCTCTCATTCAGTAAGAGATAGTCGCCACTATTCGCCAATTTCGTCACCGGCCATTGATCATTAGGTCGCCTCGTTGCAAATTTAACCGAACTGCCGCGTATGCAGAACCGTTCAACCGGACTGAACCATGATGAGTCATCGCAATAAGCTTGTCGTTTCACCCACATGCGCACTTTGCTGCCTCGCTGCGGCAATGATCCTTACAGCCTTTGCACCGGCTCATGCGCAGCAATACCCGACGCGACCAATCAGAGTGATCAGTCCTTACCCGGCGGGAAGTGCCTCGGATACCGTCACGCGTGTCGTTGTCGATCAGGTTTCACAACTTATCGGACAGCCGATGGTCATCGAAGCGCGGCCCGGTGCCGGAGGAAGCATCGGATTTGGCTTTGTCGCGCGGTCCGAACCCGATGGCTACACTCTTGTGGCCAGCACCTCTTCGATGGCCACCGAAAGTGTCCTGCACAGGACCCTGCCCTACGACCCGGTTCGCAGCTTCGTTCCGGTCGTTCTGATCGGCACGTCGCCGAACTTGCTGGTTGCTTCCAAAGAAAGCGGATTCAGGACGGTTGCCGATCTCGTTGCGGCTGCAAAAGCCAACCCCGGCAAGCTTACTTTCGCATCCGCAGGCATTGGCTCCTCGTCGCATATGGCCGCGGAGCGTTTCCGCCTCGCCGCCAAGATCGAGGTCCACCATGTGCCGTTCCGCGAAGGCGGGCTTTTGGAAGTCATGGCCGGGCGGATCGACTTCTATTTCATTCCGCTGGCGGCAGCAGCCTCGGCGCTCAAAAGCGACAAGCTGACGATCTTGGCCGTGAGCTCGCCGAACCGAGTGCCTCTTTTGCCGGACGTGCCTTCGATCGTTGAAGCGGGTTATCCGGACGCCGTGTTCCGCTTCTGGAACGGACTGTCGGCACCAGCTAAAACCCCGCCCCACGTCGTGCAAAAACTTCACGACGTAACCGTAAAAGCACTGAATGATCCCACCCTCCGTGAAAAATTGGCCAAGCTTGGCGTCGAGCCGAAGCAGATCAGCGTGGAAGAATTCGGAAAATTCTTTAATGAGGATCTTGCGGCGACCGTCGAACTCGCCAAGCGGGCGGATATCAAGCCAATCGACTAATCTGGTGTTGAGGTGCACTTCGGAGAGCCCGCTCTCCAAGAGCACGGCCATCTCCATGGTTGAGGAACATCCACAATGACAATCGTCCCGCCACGCATCGGCCCACAACCGTGGGAAGTCGTGCGAACAAAGCTGGATCAATCACTGCCCTTCGCCAATATGCGCGACACTCCCTATTACCGCGATGCCATGTGGGAGCAGTTCTCGAAGGCCGAATACGAACGCCGCTATCGCGCACTGCGCGAAAAAATGCGCGAGCACAAGCTCGACGTCGTGATTGTGCCAGGTGGGCCCAGCCACTGGAGCTTCGGCGGGGGCATGCTGTGGCTCACCGGCCACTGGGAGTGGCACGCTCTTTCAAGCTATGTGCTCGTTCCGCTCGAAGGCGACCCCACCTTGATCTATTCCATGGGCGGCACGCACGCCGAGGCCGTACGACGGCAGGTCGAGGTCGCCGTCAAGGACGTCCGCCACAGCCGCAATGGCCGTTATGCCGACATTATGGTCGAGCGCATACGCGAACTAAAACTTGATCGGGGCCGAATTGGATTGATGGAGATTGATCCGCGGCACGCGGATTACTTGCCAGTGAACCAATACAACGTGCTGCGCGAGAATCTACCGGATGCCGAACTGGTATTCACCAAGGGTTTCCTGCACGAGCTGCTGTCGATTCACAGCGCCGAAGAACTCGACTGTGTTCGCAAGGCTGGTGTGCTGTGCCGCAATGCAATGGACGCGATGGTGGCGCGCGCTCATCCCGGTGTGAAAGAATACGAACTTCGTGCGGCGGCGGGCGCTGCCATTCTCGAAGGCGGCGGCGATATCGATTTTCTGATTATCGGATCCACGTCGATGGCGAACCCGGCGATGATTTTCGGCAACCCGCGCCCCTCCGCCCGAGAACTGCAAAAGGGCGACATCATTAACATGGAGCTCGCCGCCGGGTATCGCGGCTACACGGCACAGATCGGCTCTCCCATTTGCGTCGGCGAGCCCACCGAAATGGTTAAAACGTTCTGGAACGAAATCACGTTGCCGGGCTATCGGCGCATTATTGCCGAGATCGCGCCGGGAAGGCCGGTCGAAGCCATGCGCACCGCTAGTAAATTCTTCCGCGATAACGGCTACCAATCACGTCCGACACAATGCCACGGTATCGACCTCGTCACCGACAAGCCGCACGTCGTTGCCGAGCACGTTTCCGCGGAAAAATTCGAAGAGGTTCTAAAGCCTGGCATGGTCATTATGGCGGAACCCAATCCAATCACGCCGGACGGACTCTTCGGCATTTTTCTCGGCCACACATTAATTGTGACAGGCACCGGACATGAGGTCGTTGACGACTTTCCGCTCGAAATCGCTATCGCAGGGAGCTAACAAGCTGCGGAACTTTCCCAGGTCCCAGCGGGGAAACTCAGAACTACCGTTACGAGTTAAAAGACCGGGAGGTAATCACAGACCACCTACGCAACTGGGATTATCCTCCCGGGGAAGGGCCTTCATCCCCTATTTGGAGGTCCTTCCCAATCATCATTCGCATCGGTCGTGGCGAAACGATGCACAAAAAAAGAAAGGGACCGTCTGCCAAGACGCGATCCCTTTCTACGGCAGGCCGAAAGTCCAAGAGGTTATTCGACCTCCCGTAGCGCGCATCGTCATCAAGGCAAACAATTTCGTCTGTGAAGTAAATTACACTGGAAAGCATTTCGCGCGCCCTGCCCGCATTCGCTTGGCCGCACCCTTCTGCCGAAGCTTCACCTGAATTGAGTATTCCGTGCCGAGCAAGAGAACAAGCAGACAAAACATTGGATCTGCGAAACGGATTGAGGGCTGGCCCATGCCCCTATTCTGGTATTCGGCGGGTTGACCTGCTCCATTGGTTGCCGTCAGGACGTGCCGATGTCACATTGGCCTATCGCTGGATTGATGGTTTTCTGCCCGCCGATGCGGAGACGACATTGGCTGTACGCGAAGTGTCGAACGAAAGTGAGTTTGTGTTGGCAACTCAGCCGCCGACACCGGCGCAACGTCGTTTGGCGCTCGCCGTCGTCGCAGCGGTGTTCGCGGTATTCGGGGTTGCAGTGGCAATCGGACTTACGGCTCCGTTCGCGCGTACGCAAGTGCAGATTGATGGTTTCGTCCCGGCGTTAACGGCCATTTTTTTTGTCAACGATTTGATCACTGCCACTCTGTTATTCGGTCAGTTCTCGATCATTCGGTCGAGTGCGCTCTTGCTCCTCGCCGATGGTTATCTTTTCACAGCGATGATGACCATTCCATTTGCGCTCACCTTTCCCGGCGCATTTTCACCGACCGGCCTTCTTCATGCAGGTGTGCAGAGTTCCGCGTGGATATACAACTTCTGGCACTATGGTTTTCCGATAGCCGCGATCGTGTACGCAATCCTGAAAGGCGCTGGTCGCGCGAACAACGTGTCCCGTGGTTCAACACGATCCGCAATCAGCGGGAGTGTAGTGACCGTCATCGGTTTGGTGTGCGGACTGACATGGTTGGCCACGGCCGGACACGAGTTTCTGCCGTCCCTTATGAAGGACGCTGTCAACCCCAGCCCTCTGGCGCGGATGGTCACTTCGTTAAACACGTTCACATGCGTGCTTGCGCTCGTGCTGGTTAATAGCCGCCGACGTTCGGTGCTCGACCTATGGCTCATGGTTGTGCTGTGTGCCTGGATCATGGAACTGGCGTTACTTGACGTGCTCCTGTTCTCGCGTTTCACTTTCGGCTTTTATGTCGGCCGCGGATTTTCACTCATCACCTCAGTCATCGTTCTGGTCGTATTGCTTGGCGAGAATTCAAGATTGTATGCACGCCTTGCCCGCTCGAATGTGTCGCTGCAGCACGAACGAACGCATAAGCTCATGAACTTGAGAGCGATGGCGGCTTCCATTGCTCATGAGGTGAAGCAGCCCTTGCAGGCGATTGCGTTGAATGGCGGTGCCGGGTTGGACCTTCTTGGAAAAACGCCACCCGATCTTGACGAAGTGCGGGCGACTCTGAACGACGTGATCAGCGAAAGTCATCGTGCCAGCCAGATATTCGATAACATTTGTGGCCTGTTCGGCAGCGCTGAGCAGGAGCAAGAGCCAATCGACGTGAACGAAATCGCGCTTGGAGCGCTAGGCATCCTGCGCGAAGAGCTGAAAGAAAATGGCATCATAACGCGCGCAGAGTTGACGTCCGAACTGCCGCTTGTGATGGGCCATAAGGGTCAATTACAGGAGGTCATACTGAATTTGATCCGCAATGCGATCGAAGCAATGGACGCTGTCGAAGATGGACGCCGGACGCTGCGTGTGAGGACTGAGAATCATGACCGTGATGCAATTGTCGTGGCAATAGAAGACTCAGGGCCTGGAATTGCTCCAGAATCATTAGATGGCATATTTGAGCCATTCGTTACGACGAAAGCCCACGGGCGAGGACTGGGACTGGCCATTTGCCGGATGATTGTTCAGCGTCACGAAGGTCAGCTTTCGGTGTCGTCCTTGGGGAAGAAAAGTGGCGCGTTATTCAAATTTACTTTGCCAATCAAGTCGGCCGCCTACTAGACCAGCCTGGCGCGAAGACGTCCGTACTCATCGTCGGTGATCGATCCGGACTTCTTTAACTGATCGAGCTTGGCAATTTCGTCCGCGGCACTGAAGCCGACGACCCGCCGCAGTTCATCGCGTGCCTGCTGGGCTTGCTGAGCGTTGCGCTCGGCCATGCCTCTTCCCTGGGTGATCAGGTAGGCAAAGATGCCGAGGTAGGAAGTCAGAACCAACGCCAGCACCCATAGCGCTTTGCCCCAACCAGAAATGTCGTGGCGCCTGAACAGATCGCCGTAGATTATTACGAGCAGCCAGAACCATACGACAAATGCGAAAATTGCCAACACATTCATCAAAAAGTTCGAGTAGGTGTAGCCTCCATCGAAGAGCATCGTGACCTCCCTAACTATTACCCTGCGACTGGTTTCTGAACTGAGGACACTGGTACCTCAGCTTCAGGACACCAGCTGAGTTGGCCTTTGTCCAACCGAACCCACAAATTGACATGACGGCAAGGACTTTTTTCCAACTCTCGTCATTGTGATCACTGAGAGCCGCCGTGAGAGGGCAGTATGAGGCATCGAAATTCAGCAATCGGAGGATGACAACGGCAATCCGGTGAAAATTCCTTTCGGTAAATACGGGTGGCATAGCCGCGCGGCTTTGCCTCCCAGCACAATGCACGAGAGGCGGAGCGGAATGGTCGCAGCCGATTTTGCAGTTTATCTGATCGATGATGATCCCGGCGTGCTGAAGGCCTTAAGCAGGCTGCTTCAGACCGCTGGTTATAAGACGAAGACCTTTTCGTCGTCGCAAGCATTTCTTGATGGGCACGACCCGTCAGCACCAGGCTGCGCGGTGCTCGATCTGTCAATGCCTGGGTTGGACGGACTGGAGTTACAGCAAAAATTGACGCAGCAGGAAGCCGACCGGCCCATCATTTTTCTCACGGCCCATGGCAACATCGCAAAGAGCGTCAAAGCCATGAGGGCCGGCGCGATAGACTTCCTTCTAAAGCCAGTCAAGCGCGCCGACCTGTTGCAGGCGGTGAAGCGAGCTTCCGACCAGGATAAAGTTGCGCGCCGCGCCGATGCAGAACGCAAAGCCATTCATGCGCTTCTTGAAAAATTGACGCCACGCGAGCGGGAAGTTCTGACTCATGTCATTGCCGGCCGCCTCAACAAGCAAATTGCCGGCGATCTCGGCACGGTTGAAAAAACAATCAAGGTTCACCGTAGCCGTATGATGGCAAAAATTGGTGTGCGCACCGTGGCAGAGCTTGTGCGCTTGACGGAAAAAGTCTCGCTGCAACCGGGGTGGCCCAGCCCCTGATTGGGTACTAAAGGCCAACTCGACGGGCAGGCTGAATCAGGCGCAAATTTCCGTCCATGTTGGTCGCAATCGTGGACGATGATTCTTCGGTGCGCAAAGCGCTGGCCCGCGTCCTATCGACCCGTTCATTCGAGACGGAAATATTCAGCTCAGCAAGCGAGTTTGTAAACTCTTCCCGGCTCGGCGATTTTGATTGCCTGATTCTGGACCAGCATATGCCCGACATCACCGGGCTTGACCTGCAAATCCATCTTCGCCGGATCGGAATTGTCATCCCGACAATCGTCATTTCGGCGCACAATGAGGCGGGAGTCCGCGAAAAGTGCATTGCCGCGGGTGCCAATTCATATCTTGTGAAGCCGATCGATAGCGACGATCTCGTCAACGCAATTAACACCGCCCGGGCACAACTTAAGCGCGGCAGTTCGCACTGACATTCCCTCTTTATTCGCAAGTCGCGCAGGCGGCGATTGGACCACAGTCCAATAGCGCCGGCGCGCGCCGCCAACTAGCGTAAATCGGAACAAATTGAAACGGTTACGTCTGTATTTGTGACGGTGGGCCCAATCCACTGCCAAGGACATTCGTCAATGTCATCCGCGGCGTCCGCAAGGCTGGATAATATCAACTGAGGTCACGGCGAATACGGGCCACGACAAGCGACGGGGTTTCCGATGTCCATTCGCGCTCCTTACAAGCCGGCAAGTTATCGCGTGCTTTTAAAGGCATTGATGCTGTTGGCGCTGCCGGCGTTCCTTGCGGCATGTAAACCCGCCGAGGAAACAACGGGTCCGGCAGCCCGTCCCGTTCGGACCGTCACGATAGACAAGCGTGCCGCGGGCGTGCCGATCACCCTGACTGGACGAATTGAAGCTGAGGACGAAGTTGCTCTCGCATTCCGCATCTCGGGCCGAGTGCTGGAGAACGATCGCAAGCTTGGGGACCGGATCGAGCCCGGACAGGTGGTGGCACGGCTTGAATCGCAGAATGAGCGTAATGCTTTGCGGGCGGCACAGGCCAATCTCGTCGCGTCCGAAGGACAACTGACTCAGGCCCGCAATCATTTCGAACGGCAGGACACGCTCCTCAAGCAAGGCTGGACGACACGCGCAAACCATGACCAGGCCAAGCAGGCGCTGCAAACGGCCGAGTCGCAAGTCGATGCGGCCGAAGCTCAAATGAAAACCGCATATGACCAGGTGAGCTTCACCGAGCTCAAAGCGGACGCGCCCGGGGTGGTCACGACCGTCGGTCCCGGTGCGGGCGAAGTCGTACAGGCAGGACAAATGATCATCAGGGTTGCACGCCGGGATGGGCGCGATGCGGTATTTGACGCCTCTGCGCAAGTGATCCGGTCGGCGCCGAGCGATCCCCGGATCGCCGTGTGGCTCACCGATGAACCGAAAATAACGGCAACGGGCCGCGTGCGCGAAATTGCGCCTCAGGCCGATCCGGTGACGCGAACTTTCGCGGTGAAGGTCGGTTTAAATGATCCGCCGCCGGCAATGCGGCTCGGCGCCACCGTGACAGGACGCATGGAAGTTGATTCCGTTCCCGTTATCGACATCCCCGCGACGGCCTTAACAAAATTCAACAGTCAGCCCGCAGTCTGGATTGTCGACCCGACGAACCGCACGGTCTCAATGCGCAATATCGACGTGTTGCGCTACGACCCGGCGAGGGTCACGGTCTCAGGCGGACTTACGGTCGGAGAGGTCGTTGTCACTGCGGGCGTGCAAGCCTTGCACCCTGGCCAGAAGGTCCGCCTGCTCGGGTCGGAGCCGTAATATGGGCTTCAATCTTTCGGAGTGGGCGCTCAACAACCGATCGCTGACCGTCTATCTGATGATCGTGGCAGTGCTTGCGGGCCTTTTCGCCTTTGTCAGGCTCGGCCGCAACGAAGACCCCTCATTCGTCATCAAGACAATGGTGGTGCAGGCCGCATGGCCCGGCGCCAGCGTCGATGACACGCTCAAGCAGGTTACCGAACGGCTCGAACGCACGCTGCAGGAAACTCCAAAGCTTGACTTCTTGCGCAGTTTCACACGCGCCGGCGTGACAACGATCTTCGTCAATCTCAAGGACAATACGGCCGCCAGGGAAATTCCCGATATCTGGTACCACGTGCGCAAGAGCATCGGCGACATGCGCCATACTCTGCCGATGGGCGTCATCGGGCCCGGTTTTAACGATGAGTTCGGCGATACGTTCGGCATTATATACGGCTTCACCGCCGACGGCTTTACCCACAGAGAGCTTCGCGACTATGTCGAGGACGTCCGATCAAAATTGCTCCACGTGCGTGACGTTTCGAAGATCGAAATTCTGGGCGCCCAGGACGAAAAGATTTTCGTCGAATTCTCGATAGAAGAGCTGGCCAGCCTCGGCATTGACCGTGCCGCTTTGGTTTCGGCGCTGCAGGCGCAGAACGTCGTGCAACCGGCGGGCACGTTACAAACCGGCAACGAGACGCTGTCGCTTCGTGTGTCGGGAGCCTTCCGGTCCGAACAGGACGTGGCGAATCTCAATTTCGCGTTTGGCGGGCGCATGCTGCGTTTGAGCGACATCGCGCAGATCCGGCGCGGTTTTGCCGATCCGCCGCAACCGCTGTTTCGCGTCAACGGACAGCCAGCCATCGGTCTCGCCATTGCCATGCGCGAGGGTGGCGACATCCTGGCTTTGGGCAAGAACATCAAGCGCGCACTGACTGAAGCCACCGCGGATTTGCCGGTCGGCATTGAGGCGAAACTCGTGGCCGACCAGGCCGCAACGGTGGATAGCGCCATTTCCGAGTTCATGACGTCACTGTGGCAAGCGGTCGCGATCATCCTCGTGGCGAGCTTCGTCAGTCTCGGCGTTCGCCCCGGTCTGGTGATAGCAACCGCGATTCCCCTGACGCTCGTCGTGGTCTTTTCCGTAATGCAGATATCCAACATCGATATGCAGCGCATATCGTTAGGCGCGCTCATTATCGCGCTCGCTTTGATGGTCGACGATGCAATGACGACCACCGATGCGATGCTTACCCGGCTGGCGCAGGGCGATGACAAAGTGCAGGCCGCGACATTTGCGTTCCGCACCTACGCCTTCGCGATGCTTGCCGGCACACTTGTAACGATTGCCGGTTTCGTCCCTGTCGGTTTCGCGGCCAGTGGCGCGGGTGAATATACTTTTACACTTTTTGCCGTCGTCACGATCGCGTTGATTGCGTCGTGGTTCGTCGCCGTTCTGTTCGCGCCGCTTCTGGGGGTCGCCATCCTGACACCGCCCAAGGCCGCAAAGTCGTCAGAGCCCGGCTGGGTATTTCGATCCTACCGGGCATTCCTCACCGGGGCGCTGCGGGTAAAATGGCTGACAATCGCGATAACTCTCGCGATGTTTGCCGCATCTATATTCGCGATACGGCTTATTCCCAACCAATTCTTCCCGGCGTCGGACCGGCCCGAACTGCTGGTGGATATGACGTTACCGCAAAATGCTTCAATCTTTGCCAGCGAAACGGTCGCGCGCCGTTTTGACGACATTCTCAAAGATGACCCGGATGTCGCGCGTTGGAGCACCAACGTTGGCCGCGGTGCAATCCGGTTCTATCTGCCGCTGAACGTCCAGCTTCCCAACAACTTCTTCAGCCAGGCTGTCGTGGTTGCAAAGGACGTTCCCGCCCGGGAGCGTTTGCGCGAGAAGCTTGAGAAGGTTTTGGCCAACGAATTTCCAAGTCTGACCAGCCGTGTCTCTACGCTGGAGCTTGGCCCGCCGGTCGGATGGCCGGTGCAGTATCGCGTCAGTGGGCCGGAGATCTCACAGGTGCGGGACATCGCCCTGAAGCTGGCCCAGGTCGTCGCATCAAACCCGCAGGTGGTACACGTCAACTTTGACTGGTTCGAACCAGCCAGGCAGGTGCGCATCCAGATCGACCAGAACGAGGCGCGCCTGCTGGGGCTAAGCTCGCAGGCGCTCGCGGGGGTACTCAATACAGTCATCTCCGGTAGCGCTGTCACGCAGGTACGAGACGACATCTATCTGGTCGACGTCGTGATGCGCGCGACCGACGAGCAGCGCGTTTCGCTCGAGACGCTGCGTTCCATCCAGGTCCCGTTGCCGAACGGGCGAACGGTACCGCTGAGCCAATTTGCGACGTTCGCGTACGACCAGGAGCAGCCCCTGGTCTGGCGTCGCGACCGTGTGCCTACCTTGACAGTACAGGCCGACGTGAAAACGGGCGTGCTTCCGGAAACGGTGGTCGACGCGCTGACGCCGTCCATCGCGGAGTTGTCCAAGACGCTGCCGCGGCCCTACCAGATCGTGGTGGGCGGTGTCGTCGAGGATGCCGCGAAGGCGCAGGCCTCGGTAATCGCAGTCGTGCCGGCGATGTTCATGATCATGTTCACCGTATTGATGGTGCAGTTGCGAAGCTTCTCGCGGCTGTTCATCGTCCTCAGTGTTGGGCCGTTGGGATTGATCGGCGTGGTCGGGGCGCTCTTGCTGTCCGGCAAACCGCTTGGGTTCGTAGCCATTCTCGGCATCCTGGCGTTGCTGGGCATGATCACAAAAAATGCCGTCATCCTGATTGGGCAAATTGAAGCCGAGCAGAGCCACGGCAAGGACGTCTGGCAAGCAACAGTCGACGCGAGCAGCACCCGCTTCCGTCCTATCATGCTGACGGCAATCTCGACCGTCCTCGGCATGATTCCCATCGCTCCGACGGTGTTCTGGGGGCCGATGGCTTTCGCAATTATGGGAGGGCTGTTGGTCGGGACAATTCTCACGCTGATCTTTTTGCCAGCACTGTATGTGGCTTGGTTCGGCGGAAAAGAAAACTCTTCAGAGACCCGGCAACCAGCACGCGCATGAGGCCGCATGCAAGGTAATCCCGGCAACTGACACCGCGTACGCTACAGGTCTCCGTTCGCTTTGATCCCGGTGGGGTGCTATCCCGACGGCTCGGCGTAGATGTCGTCGGCAATCCGGACTGCGATCTATCGCTTGATGCACCTGCCAAACCATCCGTTGGGACCAGAACAATGCCGCCGAAAAATCAGCGTAGCCTGTTACCTATCGACCTCGCTCTCCAGGGTGGCGGCTCTCATGGAGCCTTCACCTGGGGTGTCCTGGACCGCCTTCTCGAGGAGTCCTGGCTTCAAATTGTGGCGATATCGGGCACTTCAGCCGGAGCAATGAATGCAGCAGTTCTGGCGGACGGATGGACCGAAGGTGGGGCCGAAGGGGCACGCGCCGCGCTTGACGCGTATTGGCAGCGCGTGTCGCGCGCTGCTGCGTTCAGTCCACTGCAGCGCACGCTCGTTGATCGAATGTTGGGACGCTGGACGCTCGATTCATCCCCTGTATTCGTCGCCATGGATCTCATGACGCGGGTATTTTCACCTTACGATCTCAATCCACGTGGTTTTAATCCGCTGCGCGACATTCTCGCCGAAAGCATTGATTTCACCCGGCTGGCCCGCTCGCCGATCAAGTTGTTCATCACTGCAACAAACGTCCATACCGGGCGCGGACGTATTTTTCGCAATGCAGAGATTACTGCCGACGTCCTGCTGGCTTCCGCATGTCTGCCGACGATGTTCCAAGCGGTCGAGATCGATGGCGAACCGTACTGGGATGGAGGTTTCGCCGGCAATCCGACCATCACGCCTCTGGTCCGAGAAAGCGAGGCCCACGATTCAATCCTGGTGCAGATCAATCCGCGCGAGCGACCGAGCACGCCCCGTACGGCTGCCGAAATTCTCAATCGACTCAATGAAATATCCTTCAATTCGCCCCTGATGAAAGAGCTGCGCATGATTGCGCTGCTGCGTGAAGTGGCTGACCCGGGAAAAGGTGAAGGCGCCCGTTGGGCCGGGATGCGGACGCACAGGATCATGACGGACCTGATGACCGACCTCGGCTACTCGTCGAAGCTCAACGCCGAATGGGAATTTCTAACCATGCTGCGAACGGACGGACGTCGTGCAACAGGCGAGTTTCTTGATACGCACGCGGACGACCTGGGTCATCGTTCCACAACTGACATTGATATGCTGCTGTCGGAGTGCTGAGCCATGAGTCTGTTGGCATTCTGGCCGGTCCTTGCGACGCATGGTGTCAAAGCCGCTCCTGTCTCGTCGACTGAAAATGTCGTAAGATTAGGGTGTTTGTAATGACCCGGATCGGCCTGGTTTGAAAATGCCAAGCGGTTTTTTCTGGCTCTGGTTTCTTCTAATGCTTGTATGGGTCGCCGCGAACTCGTCCTTCGCGATTGAGGCGCTTGCGACCGGCGCACTGATTTCGGCGGTTCTGGCCTACGTGTACACGCGCAAATCCTGCGCGTGGAATGATGTACGCTTCTCTCCGTCGCGGCTCTATCATTTCATTCTGTATGTGGGCGTTTTCATTGTCGAGCTAGTGCGGGCCAACGTCAACATGATGCGTTACGTCTATGCGCCCCGCATCGATATCAATCCCGGCATCGTCAAGATCAAGACAAAATTGAAAACGCCAGTGGGCCGGCTGGCGCTTGCAAATTCGATCGCACTAACGCCCGGATCGCTGGTCATCGAGATCGATAGCGACAGCCTTTACGTTCACTGGCTCGACGTGAAGACAACCGATACGGACGAAGCAACCCGCCTCATCGCCGGTCCATTCGAGGAGCATCCGGGGAAGGCTTTTGACTGAAGGCATCCTTGTCGTCGCCGCAATCCTGATCTTTTTCGGCATCGTGTTCGGCGTGTTTCGCCTGATACTTGGTCATACGGTCGTCGACCGCGTTGCTGCAGTGGACTTGCTCACCGTCTTTTCCATTTCGCTGATTGTACTTTACGCACACATAGCGGACCGC
>Ga0187785_10000556_pt1 | contig 13748 bp, 13 predicted proteins | sample 0815_BV2_4_20_MG_FD_132466 | JGI IMG/M metagenome (GOLD analysis project Ga0187785, IMG submission 132466) | Tropical peat soil microbial communities from peatlands in Department of Meta, Colombia - 0815_BV2_4_20_MG | ecosystem: Environmental > Terrestrial > Soil > Wetlands > Peat | place...
AGCGCGATGGAGATCGTGCTCGGCATCGACAACGTGGTGTTCATCTCGCTCATGGTGTCGCGCATGGCGCCCGACCAGCGGCTGACGGCACGGCGGGTTGGTCTGTCGCTCGCGCTCGTCTTCCGCGTCATCATGCTGGGCGGCATCGCCTATGTCATTCACCTGACGACGCCGATCTTCTCCATTGCGGGTTACGACTTTTCCTGGCGCGATCTCATCCTCATCGCCGGTGGCCTGTTCCTGTTGGTGAAGGGCACGCGCGAGATGCATCACGACATCGAGGGAGGTGATGAGGAGGAGGGGAGCACCGGCACGCGCGTGGTCGATTCCATGGGCTCCGCTATCGTCCAGATCGCCGTCATCGACCTCGTCTTCTCCATCGATTCGATCATCACCGCCGTCGGCATGGCCGAGCATGTCGAGATCATGATCGCGGCCGTCGCGGTCGCCATCCTCGTGATGTATTTCGCCTCAGAGCCCGTGGCGGCGTTCATCGAGCGCCACCCCACGACCAAGATGCTCGCGCTGTCCTTCTTGCTCCTGATCGGCGCCGCCTTGATCGCCGACGGCTTCCATTTCCACATCCCGCGCGGCTACATCTACTTTGCCATGGCCTTCGCCGCCGCCGTCGAGGTGGTCAATGTGATCGCCATGCGCAGGCGTCAGCGGCTGAGGGCGGCGGCGCGCGCCAGGCCGGGCCCCAAGCACTGATGCAAAGTCGCATGCGTCGCGCCGAGCCATCTTAACTTTGTCACTTAATTCCCTTTGCTTAGCCGCAAATTGACCGCGATTCCCGGGCGCTATCCGCGGGGTCAATTTGAATGACAACAAAAAGGGGAAGCGATGAAATTCGGAGCATTCGTCATGGCTGTGGGGCTTGTGCTCCCGGCCGCAGCCGCTTTTGCCGAGCCCGCAACGCTGTCGGGGGAGGAACTCCGCCAGGCGATCAGCGGCAAAACCGTTTATCTCAACATCTCCGGCTTCGAGCTGCCGATCCGCTACGCCGCTAACGGCCGCATGTCGGGCAAGATGAGCACGATCGCTGCGAGCTTTTCGCGCGGCGACGGCTCCTCCGACCACGGCAAGTGGTGGGTCGCCGACAATCAGCTCTGCCAGCAATGGTCGAGCTGGATGGATGGAAAGAGCTATTGCTACAAGCTCACGCGGAACGGGTCCACGGTACAGTGGCTGCGCAACGACGGGCATTCCGGCACGGCTCGCATCGGCGGCTGATCGCGCTGCCAGTTCACCTGGCTTGAGAGCTTAATCGTGCAAGAGCCGCCCCCGGGCGGCTCTTCTGCTTTCCGCGTGGGCAGTGTGATGCGCATGCGCAACAGGCAGCCGGAAAGACGACGATGCGCGCAAAACTCAACTCTGGGATCGTTGTCGGTAACGTGGCGTTTGCGTTAGGGTGCTAAGACGTATTGCGTAGCGTTTCTTGTGCGTATGACTGTCACATCGTTGCGTCGGTTGCGTTGCCCGGTAGCGTAAGTAGTTGTCCTCGGATTCTAACCATATCGAGTTGTTGCGCCGTGGCCCTCGGGCATGGAACGCTTGGCGCGCGCAAAATCCCGACATTACCCCAAGCTTGATTGGCATCGCGCTGAGCGTGGCCGAACGGCAGATGGGCCCCATCAATGGCGGCCCGATCAACCTAGCCGGAGCGCGGCTCAGGCACGCTTCGCTTCGCTTCGCCACTCTGAGCGGGGCCGATCTGTCCGGCTCCGACCTCTCGGACACCGATCTCAGCGAGGCGCGGTTGAACGGCGCCAATCTCGCGGGCGCTGATCTGACCGAGGCTCTTCTCGATCAGGCTGACTTTGCCGGTGCCCGCCTTGCCGGCGCCAATCTTTCCGGCACGAGCCTGCTCGAGGTCCGCAACATCACCCAAGGTCAGATCGACGAAGCGGCCGGCGATCTCTTGACCCTCCTCCCGCCGCATTTGAGCAGGCCGCGCTCCTGGACCGGAACCGTCTCCCCTGTCGTGAGCGGACCGCAGCCGCGCGCAACCCCCGAAACGATGCCGATCAGGAGCCGAGATCCTGTGCCGCAGATCAAAGGCGAACGGGTATCATGGCTTGTCGGCGGACCGCGCTCGGGCGAAGCCCGCGCGCGCCCGACCTCGTCTGTACGCGATCCGCAAGGGGTCTAGCGGCGAATTGAACACACCTGCCCATTCAGCCTCGCCGTTAGCAGCGACCGGCCGCGCGCGAACCTTGCCCGCTGCCTCTCCGCCGGCTCGGAGGGCCGCTCAGGCGAGTTCGATCCCACGTTCGAGCAGCGCGTTGCCGCTCTCCCGGCGGCTGAGCAGAATTGAGCGCCGAGGCGATTGGCGGATGGGGAGGGATTCGAACCCTCGAGACGCTTGCGCGCCTGCCGGTTTTCAAGACCGGTGCCTTCAACCACTCGGCCACCCATCCAACATTGGACTTTGCGGGAATTCTTGAATCCGAAACGCGCAAATCGAACCGCGTTGGTATCGGAGTCAATCAGATAGTACTTGCCTCAAGATCACGTCAACGACGCCAGTCGGGAAAAAGGGCGATACTTCGCACCTCACCTTGCGTCGTGCGGGATGTGGATGAACGCTCGCGCATGAGCATTTTTGCTTGTGCCCGGAAGCAAGCACGTTCCTTCATAAGTCCATGACGGGCAGGAGCGATCCCTACGGGCGTGACGCGAGGCGTCCTTACCACATTCCGCTCAAGGGCTGGTGGCAGGTCGCGCAAAGAGTGTGGAGCGAGGCTGGCCGGGACAATCTCACCGTAGTCGCCGCGGGCTGCGCCTTCTACGCGCTGTTCGCCATCTTCCCGGCGCTCTCGGCGCTCATCTCGCTCTATGGACTGACCACGAACCCAGCCACTGTCGAGAACCAGTTCAGCATGCTGGCCTCGGTGCTGCCGGCTGAGGCCTATAACATCGTCATCGAGCAGATCCGCAATCTTGCCGAAAGCTCGAACCGAGCGCTCGGCTGGAGCTTCGGCGTGAGCATCGGGCTGGCGGTGTGGAGCGTCATGTCGCTCACCCAAGCGATCTTCGCCGCCCTGAACATCGCCTACGAGGAGGAGGAGAGGAGAGGCTTTCTCCGCTTCTATCTGAGCGCCTTCATCTTCGCGCTCGCGGGCATCATCGGCGGCGTTGTGATGCTGCTCGCGATCGTCTACGTGCCCCTCCTGTTCTCCTATGCCGGCTATCTCGAGGGCTATGAGCGGATCATCGCCATCGCGCGCTGGCCTCTGATGGCGCTTTTCGTGCTGTTCATGCTCGCCGCGCTCTATCGCTATGGCCCGTGCCGCCGGAGGCCCAAATGGTCGTGGGTGAGCATGGGATCGCTGTTCGCCACCGCGCTTTGGCTACTCGCCTCGGCCGGCTTCTCGTTCTATGTCGCGCATTTCGCGCAATACGACAAAATCTACGGCTCGCTCGGCGCGGTGATCGTGCTTCTGTTCTGGCTTTATCTCACCTTCTACATCGTGCTGCTCGGCGCCGAGATCAACGCCGAGCTCGAATTGCAAACCGCGCAGGACACCACGCGAGGTGAGCCGCGCCCCTCGGGCAAGCGCGGCGCCTTCGTCGCCGACCATGTAGCGGGAGGCCCGCAAGGCGCGAAGCGCCCGACGAGCCACGTGACTGCCGATCCATCAAAAGCGCAGCGCGGCGGAAGCGACCAAGCTCAGATCTGATCGGGCGCGCTTCGCCGCAACAGGCGTCGCCGCACAAGGCCGGCGCAGACCACGAACAGGGCGCCCAACGTCGCGCCGACCATCCACACCGTATGTACTGTGGCCGGATCGAGATTGGCGGTGAACAGGGGATCCTTGGCGATGATCTCGCCGCCGATCCAGCCGAGCAAAGCGGCGCCTGCCCACACCACGATGGGGAAGCGCTCGAGTATCGACATGACGATGGCCGCGCCGGCCATGATCAACGGAATGCTGACGGCCAGTCCGAACATCAGAAGCGCATAGCTTTGCGGTGCTTCGAACTTCTCGGCGACTGCGGCGATGGCGACGACGTTGTCTAGGCTCATCACCACATCGGCGATGGCGACGATCTTGATGGCGCGAAAGAGATTGTCGACCGGCTCGATATGATCGTTCTTGCCGTTCTCCTCGGGCCCGAGCAGCTTGACGGCGATCCACAACAGCAGCGCTCCGCCGACCAGCTTGAGGTAAGCCACCTGCATCAAAGTGGAGATCGCGCCGGCGAACACCACGCGCAGGCTGATGGCAACGATCGTGCCGAGCACGATGCCCCAGAGGCGCTGCTGTGGCGGGAGCTTGCGGCAGGCAAGCGCGATGACGACGGCATTGTCGCCCGACAATAAAATGTCGATCCAAATGATTTGCAGGACGGCGAACCAGAACCCGGGATCGTCGACGTTCATGCTGTTGTTCGCCCCCTCCCACGCGACGTTTTGAGCCTAGCTCCCTCCGGCCGGCCCGGGATTACCCATTGCCGTCAAAAGCGGCAAGGACAAGACCGGATATATGCTTTTTGCAACGAGATTGAAGGAGGGCGTCTAGACGATTAGCGTCACCTGTTACGCGGCAAGTTTCAGCGGATTTTCCGTCCACGACAAGCGTAGGCGGATCGCTTATGCTCGCTCTTGCCTGTTAGCGAATCGGGCCGATTGGCCCAGCTCTGGGGGAGAAGCGATGAACCTTGATCCAGTCCTGGTCAACCCACTGATCGCCTTGATCGCCGGAATCTTGATCCTGCTCATGCCGCGCCTGCTCAACTACGTGGTAGCAATCTATCTGATCGCGATCGGCATCATTGGTCTTGCCCACCACTTCCAATAAGGGAGATCATCAAGCGTGCGCTCGTGTTTTGACCGGTCCGGCCAGTGCGGCACGGTCTCGCAACGAAACGAAGTACACGTCCTTTAACCGATCGGAGCCAACTGGAACACGGCCCGTCTATGGCCTATAGTTCGGGTCTCATGCCCAACATGCGAGGACGAGCCCGTCCAGGAAAGGACGGCATCGATCCTTTGAAATACAGGGAAACGGGCCGCGGCCCGCGCCGATCGACCTAATCACGACGACGGCGCAACTTGCCTTTTGACGGGACGGTGCGGGAAGATAGGGGTTTCGAGCGGTTTGGAAAAAGAATCCGGCCAAGCCAAGTGGTGCCGCGGCGGTGACGCCCGGAATTCACCCTCCGCATTCTGGTCGAGGCTGCTCGGGCTTTGCCTCGTCGGCTCGCTTGCGCTGATTGCAGCTCTTGGTGCGCGCGCAGGCTTTAGTGCCAATCCAAGTTTTCCGGCCGTGCAGGCGTGGCTCGCGGCTCCCCCCGTCACCGGATCGCTGGCGGCCAATGCGGCCACCGAGAAGAGCGGCGCCCAGCCAGTCGCCTATGTCTGGTCTGCCACTCGCATCGAGTCGGTCATCCGGCTCCGCGGCTCGGTGCCCTCGGAGGAGGACCGTCGAACCGTACTCGGCATGGTCAAGGCGCACTTCCCCGATCTCGAGGTCGAGGACCGCCTCAAGGTCGCCACCGGAGCGCCGGCGAAGGAGCAGTGGCTCGGCGCGGTGAGCTTCGGCCTCAAACAACTCGCTCATCTGAAGCGCGGCTCGGCGCGCCTCCTCAATGTCGGCTTGAAGGTCGATGGCGAGGCGCGCACCGCCGCCGATTATGCCGACGCGAAGAAAGCACTTGCTGGGCCATTGCCGACCGGACTGACCATTCTCGATGACGACATCAAGCCACCGATGGCCGATCCCTTCGTCTTCGTCGCCGATTTGTCGGCCAATACGCTGACCCTCTCTGGGAGCGTGCCGAGCGAGGACGCGCGCAAGCAGGTGCGGGAGCTTTCGCGGCAATTGTTCGAGCGTCCGGGGCTCGACGATCGCCTCGAGCTCGCTTCGGGGGCGCCGAAGAATTGGAACGACGCGGTCACCGTCGCCCTTCGCGCGTTGAGTCGGCTTGATTCAGGCAAGGTCTCGCTTTCGGGTCTTGCCGTAACCATCGAGGGCGTAGCGCCTGACAAGGGGACCGCCGTCGCCGTGTCCTATCAGCTAAGACGCGATTTGCCTCACTTGTTCTCGACTTCCGAAAGCATCAGCTGGAAGGAAGCGGCGGCTTCGCCCGACGACGTCTCGCGACTGATCCCGCGCATCAAGGCGATTGCCGACAGAAAGGGACGTTTGCCGAACGGCGATTTGCTCCCGCTCGAGCCTCCGCTTGAGAGCGAATGATTCAGCTTTCCGATCTTTGGCTCTATTTCCTTCTCGTCTTTGGCGCCGGGTTTGTTTTGGGCTGGGTGAGGCGTTGGCCGGTGCGGTCCTAGTCCAAAGAAAAGGCCCGGTCGGAAACGATGAGCAATTTCGCTCTCACCACTTTCATTTTGCTGGTCTTTGTCTTTGCCTCCGGGCTCGCGCTCGGAAGCTTGGCGCGCGGTCGCTACGAGCAGCAGAAGCGGATCGCGGCGAACAAGCGGAGCACGGACGGGAACGCCCAAGCAGGCTAGCGCTCAATCGTTGACCGCGAAAAAAGCCGCGATGGCCTCGATCACCTCCGGCTCCTTGAGAACCGGGGCATGACCCTGCTCAGGCACGATCATGCTGCGCAGATTGGGATGGCGCTCGATCATTGCCTCGACCGTGTCGGCGCTGAGCACGTCGGAATTCGCGCCCCTGATCACGAGCACCGGCACCTGGCCGAGCGCGATGAATTGCGGCCAAAGATCGGGAACCGAGCGACTGAGATCGATCGTGCCGAGCGCGCGGGCAAGCCTCCGGTCGTACGCCAATGCCGGCCGCCCCTTGCGGTCGTCAAATACCTCTCGTGCAATCTCGTCCCATTGCGTGTCGGTAAATTCCGGGAAGGCGCGCTCGTTCATCTCGCGCAAAATCATGACGGCATCCGGCCAGCTCCTAGGTACCGGCATGCGCCCGACATAACCCATGATACGCGCAAGCCCCCGCGTCTCGATCACCGGGCCGATATCATTGAGTACGACAGGGCCCATGACCGTGGGGCGGACCGCCGCCATCATCATGGCGATAATGCCGCCCCGCGAGGTGCCGACGATCCCCACGCGGTGAAGGCCCTGAGCGGTGAGGAAGTCGAGCGTGTCGATCATCTCGATGAAAGGGATATAATTGCGCCAGTTGCGATCATATTGCGAGCGGCCCCTGCCACGATAATCGAGGCAATAGACGTTGCGCGGCTTCTGGGCGTGGGTCGAGAGGTAGCTCGCGAGCTTGTGGAAGTCGCGCGAGTTCCGGGTCAGCCCCGGCAAGCAGATGACGCTCCGCGCTTTCTCGTCGGGAGCGGGATAGTGGCGGACATACAGCTTGAGATCGTCGAACGACGCATAGGTGATGTCTCGCGGCGGCGGCGCCGTGCCAGGCTCGGGCATCATCGTGAGATCGGCCTAGGAAGCGTGTCCAGAGCAGTTGACGGGCGCGTTGGTCGCGCGTGTCCGTTAATCTTCAGCAAAGTTCACGAGGGGGCAAGCCCCGAAGAAGGATGCGCCGGGTGCCTTCAATCGGACTTGGCTTGCACCACCGAAGCCTCGGCCGAAGCCGCGGTATCGCGCGGGATCCGCTTGCCGCGATTGAGGTCCTGGACGAGCTGGAGCGCTTGCGTGGGCCCTGCCAGGCGCGAGCGATAGAGCTGCAGGGTCTCCATGATCTTCTGCACATATTGCCGCGTCTCGGTGAACGGAATGCGCTCAATCCAGTCCACCGGATCGACTTTCGGATCGCGGGGGTCGCCGAACTGCTTTATCCAGTCGGCGACACGGCCGCCGCCGGCGTTATAGGCGGCGAGCGAGAGGAAATACGACCCGTTATAGCTGTCGATCAATTGCTTCAGATGCGCCTCGCCGAGCTGAGTGTTGTAGGCGGCGTTGGTGAGCTGGTTCGCGTCGAACTTCACTTTGTAGGCATTGGCGATAGCTCTCGCCGTGCTCGGCATCAGCTGCATGAGGCCGCTGGCGCCGACCGGGCTCTTGGCGGCGGCATTGAACTCGCTCTCCTGCCGCGACAGCGCATGCACCAGGGCAGGATCGACGCGCTCGCTAAGTAGGCTTCGGAATTCCGGGATGACGCCGACGGGCAGCGCATAATCACCGACGGGCAGATCGCGGTTGAAGGCGATCTTGGCAAGCCTGAGCGCGAGCTGCGGTTGCCCCATTTGCTTGGCAAGCTCGGCCAGAAGCACCACCTCTTGCGGGCTATCGAGCTTGCGGGACAGAGCAAGGAAGAATTGCCCCGTCACCCCGTCGAGGCCGACGTCGTGCGCAATCCCAATGGCGCGCACGGTATCGCGAGACAGGAACCGTTGAATGTCGGCATCGGTGGGTAGCGGGGTCGATGTGACCTCGAGACGGGCGGGCTTCGGATCGAGCGCTTGGCGTCCGAGCTGCCCGTAGAAATATTGCGGGTATTTGGCTGCCGCGTGGAAATGGACGATCGCCGAGCCGCGGTCGCCGAGCGCAAGCGAGGTTCGTCCCAGCCAATATTCGCCGAGCGCTATGCTCTTGGAGCTTGTTGCCGCGCTGCGGAGCGCCACGAAATGACGTAATGCGGTGTTCGGATCAGCCAGGAATCTGAGCGCGATCCAGCCGGCGAGGAACTCGGCCTCGATATAGGCGTCGCCCGAGACGAGCCCGTGCTTCTCGGCGATCTCGTATGCGATGCGAGCTTGACCGGCGTTCAGCGCCTCGCGGCAATTAACACGGCGCTCCACCCACCAATTGTTGAGATCGAGCAGAACGTTAGGCTCGCTCGGAGCGTCCAGAAGCATCTTCCACGCTTCTTTGTCGCGATCCTTGCGCCGGAGCCACTGAATGCGGTTGAACCGGAGGCCGGCGTCGGCCTCGACCGCATTGGCGGGCAGGGCATCGAGCAACTTGCCAGCGTTTCCGCCCCTCTGAACCACGGCAATTCGCGCGGCGATTTTCTTCTGCTCATCGGCGGGAAGAAGCTTCGCGACACGGAGCGCCGCGGCGATGGACGATTTGTCGTCCGGATAGAGCAGCCGGTCGATGCGCGCGCGATGAGTCTCGGCGGTGAGCATGTAGCCGTACTTGGCGAGAATCTTGGTCTCGACGGCCTGGTTGAGCTGGTGGTCGCGCCACGCCGAGGTGACGAGGTCGCGGGCCCCTTGCTCGTTGCCCTCTTTCAGATAGATACCGGCAAGTGCCGCTTTGCCGGCGCCCGTCTGCGGACTCGAAGAAGCGAAGAAGGCCTTGACCGCCTCGGGACTGGCATCGTTGAGGAAGAGAGCGGTCTCGGCCCTTTCGCGCAGATCGTCCTGAGCCGGCCAATCGGGGTGGGTGAGGCGGAACTGCTCGATCGCCTCGGCGCTCCCGTTGACGCCGGTCGACCGATAGCGATACCAGAGCGCGAAGGCGCGCGCCGCTTCGTCCTTGATTCCCGACGCTGCCGCGGTGCCGCCATGCAAGACGTCTCTGAGAGCAGATTCGTCGCCGTCGCTGAGCTCATAAGAGGTCAGTGGCTTCAGGATCCTCGCATAGTCCAAGGCCGGAGCCGGCGCCTGAATGGCCGGCGTAAGCGTGCCCTTCATGACGATGGGAAGCGTCGCCTTGCGGTTGGGATTGGGATCGGGCAGCGGCGTATCATCGGCTGCCCCAGTGGGCGTGGATGGAGCGGGAGTCGGCGGAGCCGGCGCCGCTTGCTGCGGCGCGGGCGGTGGTGGCGGGACCAAGGAGGCTGAATGTGGGAGCAAGGAGATTTCCTCAGCCGCGGCAAGCACGGGTGCGCCGGCCGTGGGGTTACGGTCGGGCAGGGGGACGATCGAAACGTGCGCCGCCTGATCTGATGTCGGGTTGACCGTGGACGTCGCGGCCGCCTCATCTGCTCCAGGCGCATTAGGATTGCGGTCGGGAACGGTGGGACTGGGGGTCGCCACGGCCTTGGGATTGCGGTCGGGCGGCGTCAGCACCTGAGCGGCAGCGAGTGCATCCGAGGGGGCGACGGCGCCAGCAGTCAGTCCGACGCTTCCCGTTGTCGTGGCATCGCCCGCAACGGCCTGCGGAGTCACCGAGATGGTCTGCGGACCGGCGACAGTTTGCGGGGTGGCCTGATCGCTGGAAGCTGTTCGGTTAGGGTTACGGTCGGGAAGCGGTGGAGGGACAGCGGCCTCTTTCTTCGCTACCGCGGCGGCGGCGCGATGGGCCTTTGCCGGCGCGTGGTGTCGCGATTTGGCCGCGGCGATAACCGGCGCGAAACACGCAAAGAGCACGAGCAATGATAGAGCGTGCGCGGTAAAGCGTTTCATCTCGTCGAACGGGACCGGTTACAATCCTGTAAGTCTGGTCAGGACGTCCCCCAAGCCGGGGAGCCGCGACGAAGAGGGCACTGTATCGTGCCTCAATTCAACAATGTCTGAAAAAATCCGGCGGAAAGATGACTTGGCGAGGCACTGGCGATCAGACGACTTCTGTGAAAGCCATCCTAACCGACTGGCTAATATGGACTTTGTAGGAGCGGATCGCGACCTAACCTGAGTTGGTCGCCAGCGTCTTAGGCCACGACTGTTGCAAATGCGCATCGTCTTGCCGCTTGGTGGCTCAGCCCCTATTGTCCGCCCGGTTTTGTGGCGCCGTCCGCCATGATGGCCCGCGTCCGCCCAGGAGCTGCTCTTGCCGATCCCCCCATTCAAAGGCTCGATCACGGCCCTCATCACCCCGTTCAAGAACGGCAAGCTCGATGCGCCGGCGTTCAAGAAGCTCGTCGAGTGGCAGATCGACCAGGGCACGCACGGGCTCGTGCCGTGCGGGACCACGGGCGAATCACCGACGCTCAGCCATGACGAGCACAAGCAAGTCATCGAGCTTTGTGTCGAGACGGCGGCCGGTCGCGTGCCGGTGATCGCCGGCACCGGCTCGAACTCGACCGCGGAGGCCATCGAACTGACACGCCACGCCAAGGAGGCCGGCGCCGATGGCGCGCTCGTCGTCACGCCTTATTACAACAAGCCGACGCAGGAAGGCCTCTACCTCCACTACAAGGCGATCAACGACTGCGCCGATATCCCGATCATCATCTATAACATTCCGGGGCGGAGCGTGATCGACATGTCAGTCGACACGATGGCGCGTCTGTTCAAGCTGTCGAACGTCGTGGGCGTGAAGGACGCGACCGCTAACATGGCGCGCGTAAGCCAGCAGCGCGCGGCAATGGGTGCGGACTTCATCCAACTCTCGGGCGAGGACGCGACCGCTCTCGGCTTCATGGCGCATGGCGGGACGGGCTGTATCTCCGTGACCGCCAATGTCGCGCCCGCGCTCTGCGCCGAGTTTCAGCTTGCGTGTCTTGCCGGCAATTTCCGCTTGGCGCTTCAGCTGCAGGATCGGCTCATGCCGCTGCATGATGCTCTGTTCGTCGAATCCAATCCGGGTCCGGTGAAATATGCCGCCTCGAAGCTTGGGCTGTGCAGCGGGGAGACGCGTCTTCCGCTTGCGCCGATCGCCGCCGCATCGCGCAAGCGGGTCGACGATGCCCTCGCCACGGTGGGTCTCGCTCTCGTCTAAAGCATGATCCGGAAAAGTGGGAACCGGTTTTCCGACAAAGTCATGCGCCAACAACCGACTCGCTAAAGGTCACAGCTCATGGCGCCGAAGCGCGAGAGCGGCAAGCTCGTCGCCGAGAACCGGAAGGCGCGCTTCAACTACGACATCGGGGAGAAGCTCGAGGCCGGCATCCAGCTCACCGGCTCCGAAGTGAAGTCGCTGCGCGCCGGCAAAGCCAACATCGCCGACTCCTACGCGGCGAGCGAAGGCGGCGAACTCTATTTGGTCAACGCCCACATTGCCGAATATGTCCAGGCCGGCCGCAACGGCCACGCGCCCTTGCGTCCGCGCAAGCTCCTGCTGCACCGCAAAGAGATCGGGCGGATCGCGGGCGCCATTCAGAGAGAAGGCATGACGGTCGTACCGCTCAAGCTCTATTTCAACACGCGCGGCATCGCCAAGGTCGAGCTCGGGATGGCCAAGGGCAAGAAGCTGCACGACAAGCGCGAGACGGAGAAGAAGCGCGATTGGGAGCGGCAAAAGGGGCGCCTCATGCGCGAGAAGGGGTAAGCGTGTGAACGAGGGCGAGGCCGATCATCTCAAGCCCGGGGCGAAGCTGCCGCCTTTGGCGCTCCCCTCGACCGGCGGCAGAGATGTCTGCCTCGCGAGGCTTGCCGGTCGGAGCGTCATTGCCGTCTATCCCTGGACCGGACGGCCGTGCCGGCCCAATCCTCCCAATTGGGATGACATTCCCGGCGCGCATGGATCGACGCCGGAGCTCGAAGGCTTCCGCGACTATTTCGAGGACTTCGCCAGACGCGGCGTGATGATCTTCGGCCTGAGCCGGCAGACGAGCGATTATCAGCGCGAGATGGCCACGCGCCTCCGCTTGCCTTTTCTCGTTCTGAGCGACGCGGAGGGTGTGTTCACCGCGGCTCTCCGTCTACCGAGTTTCACGACTGGCGGAGATATCTACCTCAGGAGGCTGACGCTCGTCGTGACGGACGGAATGATTGAGAGTGTCATCTATCCGGTGCCCGATCCGGCCGGTCACGCCGCCGACGTGCTGAAGCGTATCGTCTAGAGCGCGTCGTCTTCGGTGTCTTCGACCGAATAGCCGAGCCGGTCGAGCCCTTCCTCCAAATAATCCGGCAGGAGCGGCATGCCGAGCAAGTAGTCCGCGGTGCGATTGGTGCGCTCGGCGCGGGCAGTGGCGATGGCCTCATCCAGTTCCTCTGGCGCGAACGAGCCACGGCCGATCCAGGCGAGCGCGACCAGGCTCACCTGCTCGTCCTCATTCAGGTCCCGAATGAATTCCCTGAGCTCGGCCTGGGTGGCATCGTCGGAGAAATCCTCGAGGATCGACTCAGCGTCGTGGTCTGAGGTGGCGCCGTCGTCCCACGCCGCTACCTTGGCCGCCATCTCGCGCCCCTTGAGGATGACGAAACCGATCTTGTCGGTTGAGATTTCGAGCCCCGTCATGAGGACGTCCACCACAAAGTCAAACCTGAACGCGCAAAGCATGCCTGAGTTGAAGCGTGGCAGCAAGGCGGCTCAGTGTCATTGTGGATGCTGTTGATGGTGATGGAGACTTGCCGCAGCCTCCCCGACAACATGCTCGAACATGGCGGTGGTCAGCCGCCCCGTATTCGTGTTCTGCCGCGAGCAGTGATAGCTATCGAAAAGGATGAGTCCACACGGAAGCGCGTGACGCGCGCCGTGCGCAAAGGGGTAAGCGCCGCGCTTGAGCTGGAAGGCGTCGAGGATGCTGTCATGGGCGATGCGGCCGATTGCAAGCACGGTTCGGAGATGGGGGAGGGCCGTTATCCGCGCGATCAGGAACTGCCGGCAGGTGGCAATCTCTTTCGGCGTCGGCTTGTTTTGCGGCGGCACGCAGCGCACGGCATTGGAGATCATGCAATCGGCGAGCTGAAGCGAATGCGGCTCGGCGGGGTCGTGCCGGCCCTTGGCCAATCCGAATTTCAGCAGCGTGCGATAGAGAAGCTCGCCGGCATAGTCGCCGAGAAAGGGTCGCCCAGTACGGTTGGCGCCTTTGAGGCCGGGTGCCAGCCCTACGATCAGGAGCCGCGCGTTCTCCGGTCCGAATGAGAGCACCGCACCGTTGAACCAGTCAGGATGGGCCGCGACATTCTCCGCGCGGAAGGCGACCAGCCGCGGGCAGAGTGGGCAGTCCTTGGCGGGCTCAGGCTGCTGGTGGGATGCGCGCGTTGCCAAAAGCGGCATGAGTTCACTCGCG
>Ga0187785_10000558_pt1 | contig 13739 bp, 10 predicted proteins | sample 0815_BV2_4_20_MG_FD_132466 | JGI IMG/M metagenome (GOLD analysis project Ga0187785, IMG submission 132466) | Tropical peat soil microbial communities from peatlands in Department of Meta, Colombia - 0815_BV2_4_20_MG | ecosystem: Environmental > Terrestrial > Soil > Wetlands > Peat | place...
ATCTCTGGATATCTCGTTACTCCCGCCAGACAGTATTAGGATTATGGATATAAAATGTCCGTCCAGCGGAGAAAGTGGACGGGTCATGTGGGATAATCTCTGGAAATTGCGTCCTGAAGACGAAGTGAAATTTGTGGTTTCAGATCGTCATGATTACGAATGGGCTCTGGGCATCATTTCCGAACGTTTCGGCCATACGAAAACGAAGATTCTCTTTTCGGCCGTTTTCGGAGAATTACCGCCCGGAAAGCTGGTGACGTGGATGCTGGCAGACAAAGTCCAGGCACGGTTCCAACTTCAGATACATAAGTACATCTGGCCTCACGAGACCCGCGGCGTTTGACACTTTCCTCGCAGCTTCATGCCGAAATCTTTTTGTCTGCTTCAAACGTAACCAGTTCTTGCAGAACTTCGCTTGGCATTGCTTTTCGTACGTTCGGTGGCGGATTTCATAACCAAGAGAGATTGCTTCGTCGCTGCGCTCCTCGCAATGACAGGCCCAGGCAGTGTCATTGCGAGGAACGAAGCAATCTGCTCCGACAAAAATGTGCGACCTGATTTAAGAAAACCTGTACTTATTAAAGAGCGTCCTCGCCCCGATGTCACGAATTCGAAAGCTAAATGGTATTACTTGTCCATTCCTTTGAACAGTTCCTTCTTGCAGTAATCGACGAACTGCTTGACCTGCTCGCTATTCGCCCCGGAATCGTAGTACACGTAGAGTGGTTCCGAAATCGGATATGACGAATTTTTCATGGGATCTCCATCGGGAGTCACGGCCGGCGACTCGTTATCTTTCTTCACCGCTACCGCCTTGATCCGCACGCGTTCTGTTGCATAAAAAACCTCATTGAACGGCACAGCCGTAATTGATCCGGGCGTCGATGAAACCTCCAGAATGGCCTTCTTCGAGTTTTGTTCTCGTGACGAATTGCTTATGAAATTATCTCCTCTCAGGACCTGCTTTCTGAAAAATCTCAGCGGGCCGGAAGTCTCCTCCGGATAGAGCAGCACTGTGATGGGCTCGTCCAGTCCGCCTAGCTGACGCCAATTGGTGTACACACCGGTGAAAATCTTGTGCAGTTGGTCCATGCTCAGCTCAGAGATGGAATTGGCTGGATGGATGGCAACGCCGACCCCCGTCCATCCGAGTAATTCCCCCTGCAATTGAATACCTCTTACCGCCGCGAGGCGTTCCTCTTCGGGCGAAGCCGGCCGCGAAGAAAAAACAATTTCCACTTCTTTATTGAATAATTCTGCAAAGCCCGGCTCCGTTCCTGCGATCGCCGCAGTGTTGGCATTCGACCCGGGCTCTCCGGACGGTTCCGCGTCGATCTCGAGGTGCGGCAGAACCGGGATCCGTATTGACACGGCGTTGTTCCGGCCGCTTTGAGCCTGACCCGGAATCCCTGTAAGTACGAGAAGCATGGCAATACACACCATGGTTCTGAGCAATGGTCCTTCCTGCTTACACTTCATGAAAAGGTTCCCCCTCCTTGTGTACGAAACAATGGCAGGCTTCACGATCGAGCGGTTCACTTGCGTCAGTTGGACCGGAATGCGCGTTTCTTCCAGGAGAATCTCTGACTCTTAAAAGCCGTTCTCCTTCTTCAGGAACGTGCAGGTATCGAAAGACCGGCGACGAGAATTATGAAAGGATGCCGCTCTGCATTGCGATTCATCAGGAGGATTCCACCTCCGGTCGACTCCATATCCCCAATCCCCCACCTCGTCGATCTGCCTGTTTTTATGTTATGTTTGGGCCTTCATTTCGGACGCAACGGCCGCCAGCGCGGCTCGCTCAAGCCGTTTTTTCCTGCCGCTTCCCTCGAATGGTTTCGAACGTGTTGACATGCATGCCGCGGTGCTCGGCTCCTATGAGTTCACAGGGGAACCTCCATAAGAAAAAAGTCACTTCCGAGCAGTGAAACCGTGGAACAAAAGGAACGGTACATTGGAAAATGGCACGAGTACCTGCTGTCGTTAGAGTCAGAACGGTGATACATGTCAACACTTTGATTTAGTTCACGTGCACTTCGTCAACAGTCATGGCAAACTGCTTCATGTAATTGATGACCGAATAACGTGAAATCCCCAGCATACGAGCGGCCTTGGTTCTATTGCCTCCACTCCTGCGGAGGGCTTCCACCAGTAAAGAATGTTTCACCTGGCGGGAGACGGCGTTCAATGATTCTCCTTCCGGAAAGGACAGAGTCATGGACCAGGGTTTGCCTTTTGACTTCATTTCCAGAACGGAAGCATTTAGTCGTTTTCCTCCTGAAAGCATGATTGCGCGTTCGAGCACGTTTCGCAACTCCCTGATATTACCCGGCCAGTCATGCTTCGCGAGGGCTCGCATGAGCTGCGCGTCCGCAACGGGAACATAGGGGAGACCGATCTGCAAAGCCAAGTCCGACAGCAGTTCGCGAACTATTTGGGGCAGGTCTTCTGTCCGGTCGCGCAAAGCCGGAAGTTTAATGGAAAGCACGTTGAGCCTATAAAACAGATCTTTTCTGAAACGCCCTTGGGCCACGTCTTCTCTGAGATCCCTGTTCGTTGCTGCAAGAAGTCTCGCATTTACTCTGATGTGGCGCTCTCCTCCCACTCGCGTGAATTTTCGGGTATCCAGAAAAGTGAGCAGCTTCGCCTGAACCGGAGGAGGAAGTTCACCGATTTCATTGAGCAGCAAGGTTCCGCCTTCTGCCAGTTCCAGGAGTCCTCGTTTGCGTTTGTTGGCACCGGTGAATGCTCCGGCCTCATGGCCGAACAATTCGGATTCGGCGAGGTCGTGTGCCACTGAGGCGCAGTTGATGAAAAAATAGGGTCCAGTTGCTCGGCTTGAACGGCCATGAATGAACCGGGCAAAATAGTCCTTTCCCGTGCCACTCTCCCCGAGAAGCAGGACTATGCTGTCCGTTCTTGCAGAAATCAGAGCCATAGTGACAACGGAGCGCATCAATGCCGAGCGGTATTGGCCGGGATTTCCGTACATGTCCAATGGGTCGCGTTCGAAGGCTGCCGCCTGTCTCGTCTCTCGCTCCTCATTCATTTCGGCAATCTCGTAGCGTACGCCTCCGGAGGCCGTCTTATCGATTGCCGACAGCCCGCCTTCCTTTTCAATCACTGCCATGAGATTGCGATAATTGCTCTCTGCTTCCTTGAGATTTTCCCGTAGTTGGTTCTCAATCTTAATACGACGCCTGATTTCTGCTTCGAGACGTTTATTATCCTGCGTCAGCTGTGACGCCCGATCCTGGAGATTGTCTTCGACAACAACACTGCATCCTGTCGTGGGGCCAGCTGATTCATATTCATAAACCGCCAACTGCCTGACTGTGCCGTCGGTTCCTGGAATAGGCTGCATCTGCGCATCGAAAACTCTGTCGTCGAAGTCCTCTGCGGATCGCAATGTGTCAAGCCGGGGAAGGTCACTCACCATCAATGTTTGGTTTTGAAGCCCATCCTGGGGATCGCCGTGGCAGAATTCCCGGACCGAGCGGACAGTACCCAGTACGTTCTTTTTTTCGTCAAGAACGGGAGAATCTTTAATTACCGCGCTGAACAGGCCGTCCTTCGCCAATGGGTTCAGCAGGCGGCAGCAGAACCCGCTTTCGGCAGTACCGAAAGACGGGCGATCTTCTTCTTCGGAAAGGTTGGAGCCTCCACCCTGGGGTCCCAGGAGATGTTGGCTCACGAGGCAGTAGTTCTTGTGAAAAGTCTGATTCGCAAAAACCAGCCGGCCGGCACTATCGGTAACGACTATGCCTTCGGGAATCTGGTCGAGAGCGGCAGTCAACAGGTGCACTTGCTCGGAAACATCCTGAGAGCCCTGCGTACAAATGGATCGTGGTTCTTTTTTGCGCCGATCTGACATATCGGTGTCCCCCCAAAAACCAGCACTCGTCGCCCCCTTGCCTTCAGCAGGCGATATCATGTTTCTTGATGTGAACGTAGTTTATCACAATTCAAGCTTTGTGCAAAAAGGTTTTAGCGAGGTTTACGCGTGCAGAAAACGGAAATACCGGAATCGGACGTCACCCGGCCTCCGGAAACCGCCTTTCCGGCGTGTGTGGACACCGATCCAGAACACGGGGATTCCTTTGCCCGAAATTCTTTTCGCTGGATCCGAAACAGGAGCATGTTTTGTTGTGCACCCTAGTGTTCCGTCCCCCAAATAACCTACATAACCGTCCATCCGAACTTGCCTCCGAAGTTTTCATCAAGCACTGGAGCCCGGTGTTGTCATTGCGAGCGTAGCGAGGCAATCTCGCGTCGTTGCAGAATGAGTGAAGGAGATTGCTTCGTCGCGTCGCTCCTCCCAATGACACTGATTCGCGTGCTGGCCAGGTCAGTGCTTTGAAAGCTTCCAAATGAATCCTGGAGATGACCAACGCGCTAGGTAAAAAGGGTCTGATATTCATGCGCTTTGAAAAACGTTCGATTGGGGGGACTCTCTCTTTGTAACGAGTGCTAAAAGTCCTTGAGGTGGGGTTCGCGCATGAGCTTCTTACAAGAAGTGACTCCCCGATTTCAAGTACTTACATGCGAACGGGTATGAAAGACGAAGTCAATGGGTTGAAGCTCACCACAGGTAGGGAATGAATTTTTTCGTGCGACTGCGATACTCTGCATATTCCGGGTAGCGCATCATAAGAAGCGGTTCCTCCTTCGCCGCTTTCACCACGTAAAGCAGGGCGCAGCCGAGCCAAAAAGGAAGCGCTGCAAGGCTCCCGAAACCGATCACATATCCCAGGAGCGCCGTCACCACAGCAGTATACATAGGATGACGAATTCTTGAGTACACACCCGAGGTCACCAGGCTCCCGCTCCGTCTTGGTGCAGCGAACACGCGAAAATTTCGTCCAAGCGCGCGAAAACTCAAGATTCCGACAGACAGGCCCCCAAATCCCAAAACCGCAGCCAAAATTTGCTGTACAAGCGGTATGGGCGCGGGTCGCAGCACATGTTCAACGGGCGCAACGACCAGAGTCAACATCGCACACGTGATATATCCGATTGAAATGCCCCTGAAGTCCGGCCCACGCATATTGGAATCCCGATGCGCTCTCGTGAGACTGAACCGCCCCGTCCCTTTCTTCCCGCGTTCCAGGAGAATGAGATACAGAATACCCCAGTTCAGATTATAGACAGTCTTGAATCCCAGTCTCCGCAGCATCACCGCCACCGCCGGTGACCTGTGACCCGAAAAGCACGTGACGAGCACGGGAGAGTCCTTTGATTTATCTGCCGCGGCCTCCGCCACGCCTGCACCCCACGGATAATTTTCTGCGCCCTGGAGCCTGTTCCAATTAAACTCCGCCTTGGTCCGGACATCGATGATCCAGGTGGAATCGGGAAGAATGTTCAAACGCCAGGGGGCCAACGGTTTTGCACCCGCTGCCACTGTGACGACTTCGCCTCCGATAACCAGGTTCAGGATGGTAAGAAAAAGGCCCGGCCGGTGGCCGTTCGCAGAGCTCATCAGATGTTCGCTTCGTGTCTTTTTCACGATGATGGCGGTCTGCACTCCATGAACCAGAACCAGAAGCCCCCACAGAGTCCACGCCAGGGCATTGCCGGCATACACACAGAGCGCAAACAACCCCAGAATCACCGCGGTAGTGAGAGGGTGAATAAGATGAGTCCCGTGCACTCGTGAAAACAGGTGACCATCGCTGGATATGGAAGGTATAAAGACAAAATAGGACACGAGTTCGGTCAAAGAGAACAACAAGAGGAATGCTGCGACAACTGCAGGCAACACAATAAGCACGGTTTCACCAAGGGTGAGCGCGTGCGCAGCCGACCCCGCGTCCAACCAGACCGCGCCAAGAACTGCAGCGGCAATCATGTACGCTGCAATGGCCAAGGACTGATTGTCCTCGAACCACTGCAACCACGCGGTAGACGGAGGATGTGATTCTATCGGGGAAATCGAACTTCCCTCCTGCTCATTCCCACATTCATCGCTCCTGAATAATTTCCGGGTCCGTCAGGAAGAAATTATTTCGTACGCATTCTTCGCAATTTCTTCAAAAGTCTCTTTCTTGCGGCCATAGCTTTTCTTTTCTTTTTGACGCTCGGTTTTTCATAAGCCCGACGCTTCTTTGTTTCGGTCAGGACTCCTGATTTCTGGACCTGTTTCTTGAATCTACGCAGGGCATTTTCAAAAGGTTCGTCTTCTTTTACATAAACTCCGGGCATTCAGCATTTTCTCCTTTCGAACACGTGGTACGCGTTCGTCATAGAACGGTTACTTAACCGACATAGCCGCGCATGAACACGCGACTGACGATGTGACTCTTCTGTGATTTCTACTTCAGGAATACGCCCACACCAATCCCGTTAGAGGAAAAGGTGTCCGCAAGATTATCGGCTTGATGTCTCGGCTGGAAGTATCAAATCCCTTCTACCAGATGCCTCGGATTTTTCATCCACCATACGAGAGGCATCCGTCGGATTCACCGGGAAATCTCTCCAGGACCATGCCTGAGAACTTCCCCTTCGGTTTACTAAGTTTAGGCTGTGCCGACCGACAAGTCAACCACTAACATGCAGTTTGGTGATCATTCAGTCTCGCGAGGAAACCATCGTTTCCGAGTCATTGCCAGGCAATGGCGGACTTTCCCCGCCAGTAGTGCGCATTCGCCGCAAGATGTATGAGATTGCAGGGCTGGGGGCTCTCCTGAGCGAAGTGATGAGACAACTCTGCGTCGTCATAACGCAACGGATACCACGGGTTCCTCCGGGGGGACTCCTTCTGCCGCGTCACGAATCCAGACAAAGAGATTCTTTCATAAAATTCCTATGCAGTCTCCCGGGCAATATTTCGGAAACATCGAACCAGCGGTCTTGCAAGGCTTGCGTCAGAGTTTATATATATGCCAGCTTTCTACGCTATTTCTTTGTTGAAAAGATCGGTGAAAAATGTTTTTTTACCGAGTGCCCGCATGCAAAGGTGTATCCCATGGAACACATCGACATCCTGATTCCCATCGGAATAATGCTTGCCTTTGTCATTTTCCTTCTCATATTTGAACCGATGCAGCGATGGAAATTCAAAAGAGATATGGAATTGAGAGATCGCCGCGGGCGGCAAAAGCGACGCGAAGAGAAATAAGGAGGCAAACAAGGCCTCGTCTGGATTCCGAGGCACTCGTGAGTGCCACGTCGTGGGAGTCACATGCCTACATGACCTCCACGCCGCGGCATTTCTTGTCAATCCAAATCAGGTCTGCATGGAAGTGCCCGAGGACTGTACGTGCCCCATGCGTTTTCGCTTTCTCCATAGGACGGTGGGGCAGGGGCTCCTTTGTTGGTGCCAATTTCGCTCTTCGTTGCATGCGCATGCGTATCACTTGATCGGAGGTACGTAGGGTATCCACTGTGCAAACAACCAGCACAGGAAAAACACTATGGGGGTGTGAATAAGCAGTTGCAAGACCGAATAACCCACCAGATCCCGTGCTTTCACGTTGAGCAACCCCAACAGCGGAAGCATCCAAAAGGGGTTTATCAGATTGGGCAGGGCCTCGGCCGCGTTATATATCTGAACGACCCACCCCAGGTGCACTTTGAGTTCGTTCGCCGCCTGGAGCACATAAGGCGCCTCGATCACCCACTTTCCACCGCCTGACGGTATGAACAATCCCAGCACGCCCGAATAGAAGGCCACGAGCAGCGGGTACGTGCTTTGGGTGGTTATGGAAACGAACACGTTGGCCAGCCAGTGGGAAATACCGGTTCCCGTTATCATTCCGAAAATGACTGCGTAAAAGGGAAATTGAATCAATACCCCGCCGGTTGCAGGAATAGATTGACCTACTGCGCGCAGAAAGCGTTTGGGGCGCCAGTGGAGCAGCATTCCAACCGAAATAAAGATGAGATTGTATGTGTTCAGATCGAGAGCTGCCAGAGGACCCTTGGGATCCGTAAGAAACACGTCAACGAGATACGCGAAGAGAAGAAGGCACACCAACACGGTGAGCAGAGGGCTGTATTCCAGCCATTCGCCAGGCTTGCTTCTCTCCTCCAGTTGCAAATTGATAGGATCGAATTTGGCGTCGTACGCATCGACGGTCCTTGCATGCTCCGGAGAAGGAGCGGACCAGTATGCCACGAGTATCGACACTACCACCAATATAAGGGCAGTGATGATGCTCTCCCACAGAAATATCGTCTGGGTCAGCGGGATCAGGCCGCTGATGTTCAGGAGCGCGGGGGGAATGGATCCTTTGGTTGCCATGAGCAATGCTGCGGAAGAGGACAAGCCCAGGGCCCATATACTTCCAAGCCCCAGATAGGCTGCGGCCCCGATCGCTCGATAATCTATCCCTTCGATGCGCCGGACAAGCTCGCGCACCAGGAGACCGCTGAAAATAAGGCTGAAGCCCCACGACACCAGCGAAGTCAACATGGAAAACAGCGCTACGAATGCTATGGCTCCCCTGGGGGTCGAGGGAATGGCCGCTAAACGCTGAATCACCCAATACACCGCCGGCGCAGATGCTACGACGTAACCACCGACAATGATCATGGCCATCTGCATGGTAAAAGGAATGAGAGTCCAGAAACCCTTGCCGCCCTGGATGGCAAGCTTATAGGGCGATTCACCGATAAGAAGACCCACGATAAACACGATCACGATGCCGAGCAGTGCAAACACCAGAGCATCGGGAAACCAGCGTTCACTCCAGTCCGCCAGGGCCAGACCGAAGCGCGCCAGACCCGATTCCTTCGAAGCCTCACTTCCTGTGGCTGCTTTAGCCTGTTTCATGAGCTCACCTCCAAGCAAATAGATTGAACGGGTGAAAACCTCAATTGTGGCCATCGAAACTGTTTTGTCGTTAACACCGGGGCACCCGAATTGTCAAATTGATTCATGATGCAGGCCGACGCGCATGAAACGCCGGGCAGGGAAGGTTGTCTCCGGAAACCGATGGTTTCCCCGTCGCCAGACCAAGGACGGTGGACATGTAGAAGAAAAACGACCCCGAATTTTGATACCAATGCGTTTTTAAGTACGTGAAATCGGGGAGGACACTCCTTACAAAGAGGGTCCCCCCAATCTTACTTTACTGAAAGCGCATTCGTATGAGACATCATAGAAAACGCGGGGGAGTCTTCCGGTAGTGACCGTTATTTTTTTTCCGCAGCCGATCGCTGCCCCCTGCGCCGCTGCATCAGTAGGTAACCTGAACCCAAGACCAGCGCGACAACCGCCACCGCAATAGCAGGGCGATTGACGTAATATTCCAGGTATTCCGAAATAATACGCCATTGTTTACCCAGGAGATATCCCGCGAACATCATGGTTGCGGCCCAACAAAAGCCCCCCGGAAAAGCGAACAAAACGAAGACCGAGATCCGCAGCTTGGACATGCCCGCGACAAATGCAGTCCAGTGCCTGACGCCCGCAACAAAGTATCCGAAAAAGAGGGTCCATTTCCCCAGCCGTTCGTACCAGCGGTTGATTTTGGCAATTTCCTCCCGGTGAAGACCCACATAGGGCCCATACGTTCCTATGACGGAAGCCCCCAGAATCCTGCCGAGCACATAACTCGCGGTTATGCCGCACAAGCTGCCTGTCCACGCACACACAAACGCGGGAACAGGGTGCAGGATACCCTCGAAGATCAAGTAGCCGGTGAAGGTGAGAATTAAGTCATCGGGAAACGGCGCGCCCACAATCCCGAGCATCAGGAGAATGAAAAGTGCCACATACCCGTACTCGGTTATCCAAGTCAAAACCCATTCCATCGCTTCTCCGCCGGTCCATTCGCCCATGAAGACTTTCATACGTACATTAATGCCGAATGCGGCAACTGCGGAACCGAAAAGCGAAAGGGTCGTCCGGATGTGTCGATTCCGTTGCGGGTGGAGAAAGGCTGTCATTGCGAGGGCAGCGAAGCAATCTCTCCGTGGTACGCTCTCCAGCAACGATACGCATTCGTCACAAGATGTATGAGATTGCAGGGCTGGGTGCTCTCCTGAGCGAAGTGATGAGACGGCTCTGCGTCCTTCGCTTCGTTCGCAATGACAGCGGTCGAAACGGATGGTTTTTCCCCGTTGTGACTGGCTGATTGCGGAAAAATCGCGCCATGACTTGCATACGGGGACAAATGGGTTTACATTGATTTAATAATCACGGAGGAGAAATTTACATGATACCGGGTCCATCGGAACTTATTCTCATACTTCTCATCGTCGTTATGATATTCGGAGCAAAGCGCATCCCCGAAATCATGAGCGGCATCGGTCAGGGAATAAAGTCTTTCAAAAAAGCGGTAGATGAAGATGAGCAGACAACACCAACGACTCCGCCTCCCGCGAACGACACTGAGATCGCCAAGAACAAAGTCGAGCCTAAATGAACGGGAGCCGAGTGAAAAATGAAGACCGATTCATTCACTGAGCTTTCGCGAACATATTCATCCCGATCTTGAATTTCTGACGCGAGAATAAGAGGCAGATCGGGCCACGCTGCGTTGTGGCAAATATCCTCTTATTTTCCCTGCATCGGAATCCTGCTGGCGCACACAGTGCACCACTGCCGATCAGCGAACATCCCATTCCAGTTTTATGTGGCTGTCCCAGCCGCGATGACTGGAAAACTCCGCGATCTCTCGCCCGATCTCTTGGTCCAGATACTCAATGACCGATTTCGGCACAGTCTTAACATGCCTGACCACTACTTGTACAATATTCGGTTCTTTGGTCTTAAAGAAGACGCGTACGTCGTCCACGCTTTCCGTAGGATGAAGCCTTCTCATCTGTGACAGTAACATGGGAGCCCACGCTTGCATATTCACCGCAAGCCACTCCAATTTGGTGGGCATGTATTTTTCTTCGTTCATGGCACACCCCTCATCAGGCTATCTTTATTTCAACAATAATCACCGGGATGAGAGTGTCAAATGAAGACTCCTGTTCATGGGAACGAGCCGGAGTGATTTTGGCAAGAGGGATGCTCCCCGGTAGCACATCAAGAGCGACAGCTGCAGGTATATTGCTGAGCATTGAACATGGTGCTTTCCGTCCGCAGTCAGCCAGGTAGTCCTCGCAGCTTCTGACCGACGGCCCGACCACAGGGATTTTCAAGAGCAGTGTCGGTTTTGATTACGCGAAAAGATTCGAAGACTGTCATTGCGAGGGCGAAGCCCGAAGCAATCTCGGATTAACCAAGACAGAGATTGCTTCGTCGTTCCACTCCTCGCAATGACATGATTGGATCGTTCGAATGTGGGCGAGAGTCATGAACGAATCCGACAGAACTTTCGAGAACTGCTCTATGCTCCCGAAACAACCTGGCTGAAGCCGCCAGTGCGAATAGCCCTTCCTCTGGAAACAGGTAAAGGACCTATATTTTGTCTTTTTTGACTGGATATGGGGGGGTGGACCTTTCATTTTTGTAGAAATTCTGATAATTATAAACATTAACGTGTACTAAGCTCACGGGGAACATGCCGGAGTATCATTGGGAGGCGGTTCGCAGTATGCATCGACAGGAGGAGAACCTTCCACACCTGTGGATCACTGCGTTGGGGCTGTTGGTTTACTGCGTTTTCGTAACGGTTCTAACGGGTGATATCGGTTTTGAGGGTGACGATTGGTGGGTGTTGAACGTTCCCTACTGGAACAGCTTCCCGTATTCACTGCTGGTCTATGCAAAAGAATTCCTCCGCCCCATGGAAGGGGTTTATTGGATCAGCATGTTCGAGATCTTCGGATTCGACAGGATCGTTTTCCAATTGTTTTCTCTGATGCTTTTGGCGGCAGCGTCCGTGCTCATGGGAGGTGCTTTGAGCAAGGCTCTTCCCGGCCGTCGCGTATTTGTCATTTTGGCCGTGCTATTCGCGTTTTTTCTCCCGACCGTTTCATCACTCACGTATATTGTTTTTACCGATAATTCCCGTCTCAGCCTCCTTTTGCTGTGGACAGCAGTTTTGATTTATCAGAGATGGGCGCAACGGGGCGCGTCGTGGGGCGGGTTGATTCTGCCGGGCCTGATCTACATTCTGTCTTTCCTTTCGTACGAATCTGCCGGTTTTCTGTTATTCACCGTGCCTCTCTTTGTGGTGCCCGTCTATTGTCGAAAGACGAACAGATGGCCGGAACCAATATTTTTTTGGAAGCTCGGCATCGGTTTGGGATCGGCATTCGCCGGAGTATTGTGTGTCAGATTCATTTTCTTGAGCGGAGGGGCTGTCAGTCACAGCAATTTCCTGCCGCCCTGGGATCTGTTCTGGGGTTACCTCGCTCTGTTGCCTTTCTATATTCTTGCTCCGTTCACATCGGAATGGCCGAAGGACCCGTGGGTGTGGGTTGCCGGTCTCGGTGCGCTCTTATGGGTGGCAGTGCTTGTGGTTGTTTTCGGCAAGAAGCGGGAGGCTGCGGAATCCGGCGGCAGATTTCCGTGGGACAGTGGTTCGTTGTATCCTGCGGTCATGGGCATCGGTATTTTGTTTCTGGGAATGCTGCCGTATCAACTTGCCGGCTACGGAGCGGCGTCGAACAAACTGGTTACGACCGTGCTTGTGAAGATGGGCTTGGTCCACGGCAATGCGGGGTGGTTCAATTTCAATGAGGCGAGCCGCATTTATTCGTCCGGCTCCTGTGGTGTAGCTATTCTCCTGGCCGTTCTTGCCACAGGCTGGAAACGGGACTGGTTGCTGCGAACCGGCAAGATGGCTGCAGCAGTAGTAATCGGGTTCATGGTAATTTTCCATGCCGGGCTCAGCAATGACTGGAAGGAAGCTGCAGAGATCAGGAACGATCTCATGAAAAGTCTTGTCACCCAGGTACCCAATGTAAAGCCCGGCACCAATTTCGTGTTTTTGGACCTGGAATCGTATCATCGGCGAGCAGCTGTTTTTAGGGGATGGGCCGGTCTCCGCGGTCTGATCCGGATGTTATATGACGATCCGAACCTGGGCGCGTGGTACGTGTATCCACACGCATGGCTGTGGCCGGACCAGACCTTTCATCAGGCCATAGTATTTCCAAGCGGATTTGTGAGTCGGGGCATGGACCTGGACAAACCTGCGGCAAGCGCGACGCTCCTGATCATGAAACGATCCGAAAGAACCATGCTTCCCCTTGACAGCATTACGCCCCGGGACGGAACCGTTCCCACGGGAATTGACTGGAGAGGCGCAAACGCGTTGAATGCGAATCACGAGAGAATAGTTGCCTGGGCGGATACGGAACTTACCCCGAGGAGGATGCGAAACGCCTGGTCCACAGGACTGATATCCACCCTGCAACTGGCGAGGTTCAATACCAAGCTAAAGCTTGTCAACAAATGGGCAGGCAAATTGCGATTCAAATTGAAATATAATCTCTATTTTCGTTTGGGTCTCAAGAGGGCCACGATCAGCAGATGATATAGCAGTTATCGAAAATTCTGTCGGATTCGTTCATGACTCTCGCCCACATTCCGACCATCCAATCATGTCATTGCGAGGAGTGGAACGACGAAGCAATCTCGGTCTCGGTCTGTAGGAGCTTGCTTCGGGCTTCGCCCTCGCAATGACAGTCTTCGAATCTTTTCGCGTAATCAAAACCGACACTACTCTTAAGAATCCCTATATGTCCCAGCGCAGGATAGAAGTTCCTAGAAGTGGTTGCAAAACCGTGTTTCCGTGTTAAGCGCGCGAAATCGCGTGCGAATTAAGTAGTTGTTCTTTCAATATTTTGTGTATATATAGCTTACCGGAGGTAAGGCCGGTGAGCGAACG
>Ga0187785_10000559_pt1 | contig 13731 bp, 13 predicted proteins | sample 0815_BV2_4_20_MG_FD_132466 | JGI IMG/M metagenome (GOLD analysis project Ga0187785, IMG submission 132466) | Tropical peat soil microbial communities from peatlands in Department of Meta, Colombia - 0815_BV2_4_20_MG | ecosystem: Environmental > Terrestrial > Soil > Wetlands > Peat | place...
GGGTGCCTGCAGGTGGATTGCAAACCCGGTATCGATCACGTTCACCGGAAGATCGCGGAGGAGCGTCCTGACTTCTTCGGCAGGGACCGTGCGGGCGAATGCAAGATCGGAAAAACGGTAGGTTGGACTGAAGAGTTCAAGTTCCGTCCCCCGGGGGCGGTAATATGCCTGAAGCGTTTCCAGCGCTTTCCTGCTGATGGTCTGGTCCCCCGTGATTCGCAGGGTTCCCTGGTAACCGACGCGGAACACCCCGCCGTTTTCAGCGATGAACGTTCCGTGGGTTCCGATCATCTTGCAGAGGATCTCCATGGAACAGGAGGTGTTCCCGCTCGCGAGAACGACCTCCACCCCCTGGTCGATGAGTTTCCGGATCAGCTCGATGGATCCGGTATGGATTCTTCGTGTCGGATCTGTTAGTGTCCCGTCAATATCCGTGAGAAGTGCCTTCAGCACGACTTGAGACCTGCCTCTTCAACGATGAATGGTGCTTCGCCCTCGGGAAGGTTGGGGCTGTCCACGAGCCGGGCAATACGCTTGCCGCCCTTGCTCTTCCGGAGATACAGGCGGAAAGTGGCGGTGTGGCCGACAATGTTACCGCCGATGGGTTTTGTCGGGTCGCCGAAGAAGACTGCAGGGTTCGACATGACCTGGTTGGTCACGAGCCCGACAGCATTGTGCTCGTCGATGAGCTTGAAGAGCTCGTGCATGTGGCGGTTCAGTTTCTGCTGGCGGGTGGCAAGTGTCCCCCTCCCGGCATATTCTGCCCGGAAGTGGGCCGTGAGCGAATCGATGATGAAGAGCTTGACCGGCTTGTCGCTGTCCCTGAGCTCGTTTGCCAGTTCGCGGGAATTATCGATCAGGAGCATCTGGTGATCGGAAGTATGCGCCCGGGCGATATGGATGTTATTGAGGAACTCCTGGGTATCCGGCATGTTATCCAGTCCCAGACCGTTGACCATCTGTTCGATACGCTCGGGCCGGAAGGTATTTTCCGTATCGATATAGATTGCGCTGCCGTTCAGGCCGCCCAGGTCCTCGGGAAGCTGGACATTGACTGCCATCTGGTGGACGATCTGGCTTTTACCGGAACCGAATTCACCATACATCTCCGTGATGGCCTGGGTCTCCATGCCGCCGCCAAGAAGGGCATCCAGTTCGGGGACGCGGAACGAGAGTTTCCGGATGTCTTTCCTCGCTTCAAAGATATCCTTGCCGGTCTTGAACCCGCCGACATCAGCGGCTTCACGGGCAGCCTTGATGATCTTCTTCGCCGTTGATTCCGATATTTCTGAGATCTCCGAAAGCTCTGCAGGTGATGCGGTTGCGATACTTTCCACCGAGAGGTAGCCTCCTTCACGGAGCTTGTCTGCGGTGCTCGGGCCGACGCCCGGTAAATCTTCCAACTCCAATGGTCCTTCAGCCATTTCTTGTAACACTCCTATGGCACAACAAGATGTTAAACACTCACATATAGCCCCTTGGAGTGGGCAGGGTGAAAGTGTAATTGCGTGGTCATCTCACCGTTGCGGAAGAGATCCCATCCCGTGAGACGAAAATCCCCCCTCTTTGCCGGCCCGGTAGAACCGGGGGCGGGAGGGGTATTGTGTCGCAGGTACCGGATGCATGATTCCGTACGGCAGGCTGTCTTCATTATTTTTGAGCGTGGACACGGAGCTGTCGGATGCCGGGCAACGGCAGCGGGCCGGAGTCCCCGGGACCTCAGATACCTCCTCACAGAATTCTCCGGGACGGTCATTTCAGTTCTTCCAGCAGGCGGGTAAGGCGGGCCATCACCTCTTCCGTTCGGAGTCCGGCCGGTTCCGCATGATCCGGGATGATCCGGTTGCCCGAAAGAACGCCGGATACCTTCATTTCGGACCCATGGGAAAAATTTCCTTCGATAAGATACCGTTCGTGGCCGTTATCGATGAACATGCATCCCGGGGCTGCGATAATCGTCCCGGTAAAGAGGATCGGCTGCACTGCCTGGGCCGGCACGCGGAATACACTCCCCCGCCCGACCCCCAGCTCAATCCCGCCAAACCGCCCGGGCCTCGCAGTGGCATGAAAGACCTCGATCCTGTCACCGGGGCTGACCGGCACGAGTGCTTTCTCCCCCCAGAGCACGACGCGGAGCTCGTCCCCGCCGTCGCTGACCATGATATTCCGTACCCACGACGAGTCGCCGTTCCGTGTCGTGAATGATCGCGGCTGCTGCGCCTGCCGCACCTCTCCCCTGATGGAGTAAACCCCCTGGTCGCTGACGGAACCCGCCGGGGTAAACGGAACCTCGATAACCTGATTGGTCACCGTGACCGTACTCGCGTCATCGATGCTGTAGCTGCGCCCTTCCCCGCGCCCGTTGGGCTTTGCACCGGTGATGTGGACCGAAACACCCGGTGGGATCTCTTTCAGGAGCGCCGGTGTCCAGGCAACAAGGCGTGCCGTCCCGAGGGAATCTCCAACGATGGCTTCCACCATCTCGCCTTCCGTCCCGTTCCTTCGGGTGAAGGACCGGATTTCCCCGATCTCGATCAGGACGGCGTCAAGGTCAAGGGGCTCCGTTGACAATCCGCCCACCCCGCTGGCGCTCTTCGGCAGGGCACAGGTAATCTCGCATCCTGCTTTCCGGAGCGCCAGGGCGTAGATCTCCGCTGTGTTCCTGCCCGGGTGCCGCCCGATAATTTCCAGCACTTCGCCGGGAGCTATGTCCAGGACAGCCCCGGCCTTCTCGTCCCAGAGAACGACCCGCGTGGTGCCGGTTTCGTCCCCGACCAGGATCGTGGCGACCCACCCTTTCTCGCCGTCGGCCCGGTCAAATTCTTTCGGTTCGGTCTTATCAACCACCTTCCCGAAGAAGGAAAAAAGACTGGACTTCGCCTGCAGCCCACGGATCTTCACGTGCTGGCGGCCCAGCTCGCCGACAACGATCATGGCTGCAGTCGGCTCATCCACCAGGTCTCCGCACTCCTCGATCTTGGTCTCTACGCGCTTTTCAAATTCCTCTTTGGAGACGAGGTCGTCAACGAGCGCGTAATGGAAGAGCACGGACCAGGACCCCTTACTCCTGCCAGGCGGGTCGTTCCATGGCGGCGGTGATATCCGCTATGGTCTCGCCTCTCCGCATGAGGGATGCCTGGCCTCCATGGAGGAGGACCTCGGGGCAGCGCGGGCGGCAGTTATACTGCGAAGACATGGCAAACCCATACGCCCCGGCGTCGAGCACGGCAATGATGTCGCCAGCGGCAATTTCAGGGAGCTTCCGGTCCGGGGCAAGGATATCACCGCTCTCGCAGATGGGCCCGGTGACGGTATACTCTGTCGTAAGGGGAGCATCGGCCTTGTTTGCCACGATCACTTCGTGGTAGGAATCGTACATCGCCGGCCTGATCAGCAGGTTGAACCCGGCATCGACATTGGCGAACCGCTTGTGAGCCTTCTTGGTGGAATTGACCCGCGTCAGGAGGACGGTCGAATCGGCCACCAGCGACCGGCCGGGCTCGACCCAGAGTTCGGGGGCAATTCCACAGGATTCCATACCGGCCCTGAAGACCGGGACGACGCCGGCGGCATAATCTTCTGCTGTCGGGGCCGGGTCCGTGTCATGGTGGTACGGGATACCGAGGCCGCCACCAAGATCGACGAACTCGAGGCGTACTCCCATCGCCGTCAGCTCCCGGACAATTCGCACCATCACCTCAGCGGCACGGATAAAGGGGTCGATGTCGAGGATCTGCGATCCGATGTGGCAGTGGATCCCGACCGGCTGGACGTTTTTGCAGGCAAGGGCTTCCCGGTACGCTGCGGGGATCTCGCCGTGAGGGATACCGAACTTGCTTGTTGCAAGGCCCGTGGCGATCTTCGGGTGAGTGGGCACCTCGAGCGCAGGGTTGACCCGGAACGAGACCTTCACGGTCTTACCGGCTGCTCCTGCCACTGCATCGAGCTGGTGGAGTTCGTCGAGGGAATCGAGGGAGACCTTCACGCCTTTCTCGACGGCAAGTTTCAGGTCTGCCGGGGTCTTGGACGAACCATTGAAGAGAAGGTTCTCCGGGGCCATCCCGGCTGCGATGGCGAGGTGGAGCTCTCCCGAGGAGAAGACATCAGCTCCCGCCCCTTTCTTTGCCAGGGCCCGCATCAGGGCGAGGTTACCGTTTGCCTTCGCGGCAAAGAGAACCTTCACCTTCGGGTACCGTGCACCAAGGGCTTTTTTGTAGCTCTCGAACTGCTCGACAACCCGGTCTTCACTCGTCACGTAGAGCGGGGTACCGTACCGCTCCGCGAGGCTGACGCAGTCCTGCCCGGCGATGTGCAGGTGTCCTTTCCTGACAGTCAGGTGATGCGGGAGTTTCACGGGTTCATCCCCCGCATACGCTCGATCGCCTCCCGGATCCGGTCCACGGGCCGGGTGATCGCGAACCGGACATACCCCTCGCCGCTGGCCCCGAAACCGACTCCCGGTGTCGCCACGATACCGGCCCCGGTCAGGAGCCGGGCGGAGAATGTCATGCAGTCCGTTACCGGGAGCCAGACATAGAACGTTGCTTTTGGCATCGGCAGGTCGAACCCGAGGCTCCGGAGCCCGGCGACCAGGACGTCGCGCCGTTCCTGGTAAATCCTGCATGCATCCCGCACGCAATCCTGCGGGCCGCTCAGGGCGGTAATTGCCGCATGTTGCACGGCGTTGAAGACACCGGAGTCGACATTGGTCTTGACCCTCCCGAGCCCGGCGAGGACCTCGGCATTCCCGACGGCCATGCCGATCCTCCAGCCGGTCATGTTATAGGTCTTGGAGAGGGAATGCATCTCGATCCCGACCTCCATGGCACCCTTTGTCTCGAGGAACGAAGGGGCGCGGTAGCCGTCGTACGCGATCTCGGAGTACGCATTGTCAGAGACCACGATGATATCGTATTCATTTGCAAAGTCGACGACCTCGCCATAAAACCCGGCGGGAGCAACCGCTGCGGTCGGGTTGTTGGGGTAATTGATATAGAGCAGTTTTGCCGCTTTTGCAACCTTTTTCGGGATTTCGGCGAGCACGGGAACAAAATTATTCTCCCGCGTAAGCGGCATCTCGTGGACCCGGCCCTCGGCAAAGAGGGTCCCGGTCCGGTAGACCGGGTAGCCGGGGCTCGGGGCGAGAACATAGTCGCCCGGGTTGACAAAGGCCTCGGCAATGTGGGCGATCCCGTCTTTCGAGCCCATGAGGGCGAGCACTTCCTTCCCTGCGTCGAGCGTTACGCCGAAGCGTTTTTTGTACCAGCCGGCTACAGCCTCCTTATAGGCAGGCATGCCGGCATAGGACGGATAGTGGTGGTTTGCCGGGTCCCTTGCAGCCCGGCACAGGGCTTCAACGATATGCGGCGGTGTGGGAAGATCGGGATCACCGACGCCGAGATCGATGATATCTGTGCCTTTTTTCTGTTGTTCGGCTTTCATCTCGTCGATCCGTGCAAAAAGGTACGGCGGGAGATCGTCCATGCGTGATGCGTACATACGTATGTACTCTTTGTCCTGAACTCTATAGAAATTACCTGTCCGGACTGGTTTTGCCATCGATCGGTTTCTGGGTTCACCAGCCTTATGATGCCGGAGCGATAAATGACAGGTTTATGAAAGCGAAGGAAGGGAAACGGGAAAAGAAGATCATGCTGATCCTTTCGACCGTTCCCGCGTCAGAATCGGGAGCGACGGCAAAAAATCTCGTCGAACGGAGGCTGGCAGCCTGTGTCAACGTCATGCCGGTGCGGTCCGTCTACCGCTGGAAAGGGGAGATGAGCGACGAGGAGGAACACCTCCTGGTCATCAAGACGCGGAAGAAACGGGTGCGGGAGGTCATGGCCGAAATCCGGTTACTGCACCCGTACGAAGTGCCGGAGATCCTTGCCCTTCCGGTCACTGCCGGGCACCTGCCGTATCTCCGGTGGGTATATGGGGAAACCAGGAACAGGATGAAGTAAAGCCGGCATGGCAATGATACAAAGATTATTTCGGAGAAACCGATAAAGAATCAGTACGCAAAAGATGGCAGGGACTGATATTTTTTGACGGATGAACCAGGAATTCCCCCCGCGACCGCGCTCCTCGTGCTTGGCTGCCCCCAGGTACCGGTCCAGACCAGTGTTGCCTTCTATCTCATGAGCAGGCTTAAAAAAAATGGCATCGTGCCGGTGGTTGCCGGCAACAAGGCAGCAAATACCCTCCTGATCGTCGGGGACCCCGATCGTCACTACCTCGGGGAAGTCATGGACCTTGATCGTGCGATTGCCCTGATCAGCGAGAAGAAACGGGACTTCGACCGCTGTTTTGTCTTCATTCACAATGATGCCGGCGTGACCTATGCGGCGACGATGGGGGCGATCTCGAAGGCAAAACTGTACGCGCTGGTCTATGGCGAACACTACGAGGAACAGCTGAAGAAGATCGATTTTCCCTGTACGACCATTGCGGCAAAGGCCGTCCACAACCCCCTGCCGCTGAAGAAAGCACTTGACGAGGTGGCACCATGGGCTGCGTAGAATCGATGAACTATGAGATCCTCCTGCGGGACGCTACCTTCAAGGAGTCCCGGGACTTCATCAGGAACAATTTCAAGGAATACATCGATGTCCAGCCGGGGTTCAAGATCTTCGATGTCCACGTGATCGGCCTGCCACCCATCGCCATCGGTCTTGAGGGAGACTTCGTCATCTTCCCCTTCACGAAACCCTGTCATGGGACATTCCTGCTCCGTGTTGAAGACAAGGACGAGGCAGCCCGGTTGCGTTCGCTGAAAAAGTGACGCCGGTGTCATTGTGCATGAACGGGGTCGCACAAGTACGATGAACATTGTATCCATCGCGGGCGATGATTCCCTGCATGAAGCCCCTCAACCGGACGGGGGCAAAACTTCCGGATCCTGAAGCACTACGGCAGGCCAAGCAGCAACAGGGGCACCCAGCACGGAGTACCCATTCTTTCAGGTGCCCTGCCGGATCGAAAATCAGGTTCCTAAAAAAAAATCCCCGATTCAGCGACCATGTCCAAGCCGAATTAGATGGGATATTATTTAGCCTCCGGTAAAAAATTATTACACAATCGTATCTGGATTGTGTATGACCAGCAAGGGTAAGATACTCCTGATGGATGATGAGCAGATCATCCTTGACGTGACCCAGGAAGTGCTCGGGTTTCTTGGCTACGAGGTCCGCTTTGCCCGGGACGGGAAAGCAGCCATCGAACTGTACAGGCAGGAGAAAGAGGCCGGGGCCCCCTTCGATCTGGTCATCCTTGACCTTTCCGTACCGGAAGGGATGGGTGGAAGAGAGGCGATTGCCCAGTTCAGGGCCTACGATCCTGCTGTAAAGGCAGTTGTATCGAGCGGGTACTCAAACGATCCCGCGGTGCAGGATTTCGCCAGCTACGGTTTTGCGGACAAGCTCTCGAAACCCTACAAGATCAATGATATGAAAACCATCCTGGAACGCCTGATACACAAATAACGGGTACCGTTTCAGCTCCGGGCCACCGGCCGTTTCGGTCTTGCAATCGCCCGGTCCCCCGGACGCCATTCCTGGCGTTACAGGGGCTTATGCAATACCCGATTGTTCAGGGATGTTTCACCATTCCCTGTTTTTTCTTCTTGATCTTCTGGACTGCTTCACCTGCAGCGCGGCGCACGTACTCGTCCTTGTCATCTGCGAGATTTTCAAGTGGCGCTATCGCCCGCTCGTCGCCGATCGTACCGAGCGCGTCGGCCGCTCCCCAGCGCACGTACCAGTCGGCATCCCCGAGAGACTGGATGAGGGAGTCGACCGAAGCGTTGTTGCCGAGCCTCCCGAGGGCCCATGTTGCCGGGACCTGGACAAACGAGTCCTGCTCCCTGAGCGCCATCTCGAGGCACTGGGCTGCCCGTTTATCCCCGATCTTCCCGAGCGCATCGGCGGCACTCCAGCGCACGTACCAGTCCTGGTCATTGACCGACTGGATGAGGGGTTCGACGGCATGGCGGTCGCGGATCTCGCCCAGGGCCCAGGCTGACCTGACCCTGACCCTCCAGTTCTTATCCTTGAGGGACAGGATCAGGGACTCCACCGCAGGTTTGCCGATTCGGGAAAGTGCGTAGGCACTCCGCCACTGGACATCGCTGTCATCCTCCTGCAGGGCGTCAATCAGGGGCTGGATAGCCGGTTCCCCGATCTCCGAAAGCGCAATTGTCGCATGCCAGCGGACATCGAAATCATCCTCGTAGAGCGACCGCATCAGCTGGGGGATTGCCTTCCTCCCGATCCGCACCAGGGCAAGACGGGCAAGCCACCGCACATCCCGGTCGGGTTCCTTCAGCGCACGTACCAGCGGTTTGATTGCCGGTTCGCCGATATCACCGAGGACAAGGGCAGCCCGCCACCGGATCCCGAGGTTCTTGTGCCGGATCGCCTTGATCAGGCCATCCATGTCCATGCCGCTCGTCGTATGGAGGGAATATGCCCGTTTGCCCCCAATCAGGTCATTGGTATTCAAGCGTTTCGCCTCATTTAGTACCGGGCCCGGGTATCCATCGAAGGCAGAATATCCTGTTTTTATCCCGGCTGATCACCAGGCCGGAGTCCCGGTCCCGGAGTATGTCTGGTAAAAAAGATAAAAGACGCCTCGCTATATCAATATAACCCGATATGCCCGGATACAAGGTAAAATCCCCTTGTTTCCCGACGAAAAGAACGGCTTTTTTTGATAAGATGCTAACCTTTATCCCCCGCCTTACAGCATTGGAGAACATACGGGGGATCCTGATACGTGAACGAAGTTGCAGTGCTTGTCGGTGGAAAAGCCGGGGATGGTATCAACAGTGCCGGGGCCATGGTTGCCCAGTTGCTGAACAGGCTGGGATATTATACCTACCTGTATTTTGATTATCCCTCCCTTATCAGGGGTGGCCATAACTTTGCTGTCATCCGCGGGGCTGAGAGACCCGTGACCAGTTGCCGGAAGAAGGTGGATTTCATCCTCGCCCTGAACCAGGAGACCATTGAGGCGCACCGCAACGCAACCGGCCCGGAGACTGCGGTCATCTCAAACAAGGACCTGGTGAAAGGACCGGGCCAGGCTGTTCCGGTGCATGACATCCTCGCCGCTGAAAATGCTCCTGAGATTATGGGAAACTCGGCGCTGATCGGGGGGTTTGCGAAGGCCGCCGGTATCGGATGGGAGACCGTAGACGCAGTCTTCAGGGCGCACATTCCCAAGGGGACCGACCTGAACCTCACCGTCGCCCGCAGGGCCTACGATCTCCTCCAGACGGTTCATACGGTCTCCCGGCGGGATATGAAGCCACTCCCGCTCCTCACCGGGAACGAGGCCATCGGCATTGGCATGGTCAACGGGGGACTTGACACTTATATCTCCTACCCCATGACCCCGTCTTCAAGCCTGCTTCATTTCCTCGCCGAGCAGAAAGAGAAGTTCGGGCTCCAGGTTGTGCACCCCGAGAACGAGATCGGCGTCATCCTGATGGCGCTTGGAGCGTCCTATGCGGGAAAACGGGTAGCTGTCGGCACGTCAGGCGGAGGCTTCTGCCTGATGACCGAAGGTCTCTCCCTTGCCGGCATGGCGGAACTCCCCCTGGTCCTCCTGGTATCCCAGCGGACAGGCCCTTCGACCGGCCTGCCTACCTATAGCGGGCAGACCGATCTCCGCTTTGTCATGCATGCCGGGCAGGGTGAATTCCCCAGGCTTATTGTCGCCCCATCCGATGCTGCAGATGCCCTGTACTGGTCGGCGGTCGCCGTGAACATTGCCTTGAAATTCCAGGTCCCGGCGTTCATCCTCGCCGACAAGACCCTCTCGGAGGGGACCTACAGCGTCGACCTCTCATCGGTGCCTCAGGTCGGGCGGGAGGAACCCGGCACCTGGGACGGGGCATTGCCCTACCGGAGGTACGCTGATACGCCGTCGGGGATCTCACCTCTTGCGTTTCCCGGTGCGGCAGGGGCTGTCGTCAAGGTGGATAGTTACGCCCATGACGAAGCCGGGATCACGACAGAGGATGCGGATCTCGTAGAAAAGATGACGAAAAAGCGCCTGCGAAAATGGGAGAGTCTCAGGCAGGAGATGCAGGCGTTCCCCCAGGTCCGCGTTACCGGCGGGGCCGGGGCGCCGGCGGCGCTCCTGTGCTGGGGTTCAACCCGGGGTGTGTGCACCGAAGTCGCAGATCAGATGGGCCTGCGGGTGATCAGTCCCGCGGTCCTCTCTCCCTTCCCTGAAAAAGCCCTGAAGATGGCTCTCAATGGCGTGGACAATCTGATCGCAGTCGAAGAGAATGCAACAGCCCAGCTGGCGGAGATCGCCATCCAGCACGGGATCCCGGTCAACAACCGGGTCCTTCTCTTCAGCGGCCGGCCGTTCACCCCTGAAGATCTGCTGGAAAGGGTCAGGGGGGTGCTCTCATGACCGGCCGCCAGCTCATCACCGATACCCAGAATACCTGGTGCCCCGGGTGCGGGAACTTCTCCCTGCAGCATACCCTCAAAAATATCCTTGCAGGCCTTGAACAGGAAGGGAAGTCTCTCGATGATGTCGTTCTGGTCTCCGGGATCGGGTGCCACGCAAAGATTGCCGATTACCTGAACATCAATTCCTTTTATGCCCTTCACGGGCGGGCTGTTCCGGTAGCAACCGGCATCAAACTGGCGAACCCCGAGCTTACAGTTATCTGTTGCTCCGGTGACGGGGACTCCTATGCAGAGGGGCTCGACCACCTGATCTTCGCGGCAAAGAGGAATATCGATATGACTGTCATCATCCACAATAACCGTGTGTACGGGCTGACGACCGGGCAGTACACCCCGACCTCGCCGCTGGGATTCCGGGGAAAATCAACCCCGATGGGAACCGTGGAGTACCCGTTCAACCCCCTGGAACTGATGCTTGCCAGCGGGGCGACCTACATTGCCAGAGGGTATACGAAAAAGATGGATCTCCTCCGTACGCTGATCCATGATGGGATCGTCCACAAGGGGTTCGCGTTTATCGATGTCCTCCAGATCTGCGCCACGTTCTTCCCCCTCACGGATTACTATACGCCGCGGGTCTACGAACTGAAGGACCACGATCCTGCCAGTTTCGATGCCGCCTGCGCGAAAGTAAAGGAATGGGACTATAACAGTGACGCACCGATTGGCCTGGGTGCATTTTATCAGAGAACCCTGCCCACCTTTGATACACGGATGGCAGTAAAGCCGGTCAGCGATGAGGAGCGTTCCCGTGCGGTGAAGATGTTCCTCCTCTCACGGTCGTGATGCAGGTTCCGGAAGATGGCATTTCCGGACCCCCGCGTACCGTTTCTGGAACAGGGAACTTGGGACAGTCCCGCGATAATGAATGGTAAAGAAATGGTGAGAGGCTGTTTTCATGAATAAGCCTGTTGAGGACCCGGTGACAGGGTCCCGCCTTCCCACTGTCAGGCTCCTCATCATCCCGATCCTTGTCTATTGTGCCTGGATCGTTGAGGCATTCCTGCTTGCGGGAGCCCGTCACCTGTTTGCGGACCCGGATCCCTCCGGTCTTCTGGGATACACGATCATCGGCTGCATTGTGACCGGAACACTTATTCCCCTCCTCTGTATCCGGCGGGCATTTGTCGAGGGAGCGGTGAATATGTTCCAGATGGGGTTCCGCTCTGCCCGGCGCACGGTCATAACCTGTTCTCTCACTGCAGTTCTTTGTGGCGTTGCTGTTGCCCTCGCCAGCCCGTTCGGGGTTGGCAAGGGATCTTTTATTACCGCATTCCTCCTCTTCCTGCCGACGGGAATTGCCGCCGTCATGATCTGCTGGGTCCTGGTTGGGACCCACATCCAGGCCTATGTCCGTGGCGGGGGGGCCCTCCTCTCCATTTCCGTGGGCGTTGTTGCCACTTCACTGCTCTTTGCGATCATGGCACTCCCCCTTGGTACCGGGACCCCCGGGCCGGACCCCCTCTTCCGGCCCGTCTGTGCCGGCCTGGCTTGTGGCCTCTTCTTCTTTGCGGTCCGCGACGTGTATGCGACAGTCATCCTGGTCACGGTTAGTATCGTTTTTACCGGTGCCGGAAGCATCAGCCCGACCTATCTCACCAGCCCGCCGCCAGACCTCGCAGTGTCCGCTGCCGCTGCTCTCGCCACGCTTCTCCTGGTCCACTGGTATCTCTCCCGGCATTACGCGACCATCCTCGTGCCGGTACAGCGTAAAGGCTGATCCCCGCATTTGGCGTTCCGGGAACAACGTCCTCACCTGCAGACAGCCTACCGCTCATGAATTTGCAGCAGATCATGGTTGAATGAAATCGCAAAAGATGGAACCCTTTTTTCTATTCCCTTTCCCGCCGTTGCACGGTTGCCCCTGCAGGAACCGGTGAGGAACACCTGCGACCAATAAAAAATCTTATACGCCAGAGAACCGTAAAATACTCGTATGACTGATCGATTCGGGTTTGGCCTGATAATCTCCATCATTCTCGTGATTGGAGTAATATCCGCAGGTTGTTCGAGCGATACACAAACTGGAAGCACTCCTGTCCCGACACCAACGATGCCTGAAGCGAAATATAATGCCGGGGACATTATTGCAATGCCTTCGAATTCCGGCGCATCATCCCTTTACCTTATCCTGAGTTACGATAAGAGCTCGGACGTCTACACCCGGGCCTTTATCGACAAGAATACCGATGGTTCGTGGGGATACCGTACCAACAACCACACGGAAACGAGTCCCCGCACGGTTGTTGAAAAAGTCTATTCGGTGAAGGTTGCCCATGTCGCATTAACCTCGGTCCCGATTGTCACGATGACGGTTCCTCCTGCAACTGTCACTACTTCATCAGCGAATGCCCCGACGATCAATGGGATCTCTCCGGCAAGCGGTGCGAGGGATGCCGTCGTGAGCTTTACCGTGAACGGTACCAACTTCCAGAACGGGGCTACCGTGCGACTTGTCCAGCCGGGCAGTGCTCCCCTGAGCGCCACGGGCTTATCGGTCAGCAGCAGTGAAATCGACGGTACCTTCAACCTCTATGGCAGGGACGCCGGTACCTATAACCTCATCGTCACCAACCCTGACGGGCAGTCCGATACCAAGGCGGATATTTTTACCGTAGGCGATGCGCCACCCATCATATCTGGTGTCAACCCCAGCAGCGGAGAACTCAACGATACGCCGTCGCTGACGATTTACGGCCAGAACTTCAAGGACGGGGTGAAGGTGACCCTCTCCATGGGCACTTCAACGATCGACTGCCTCAACCCTGTAGCTCCCGACTCTACGAAGATCCTGTGCAACCTTAACCTTAAACCAAAGAGTGGCGGGCCGGCAGTGGGCAGCTGGGATCTTACCGTCCTCAACATCGATGGCCAGCAGAAAGGCACCTGGCCCCAGAAGTTTGTCATCACGAACTCGTCAACGAGCTGAAATCGCGGTCATCCGGAATTATTGAGTTCCGGAAGATTCTTTTTTTAGTGATGCCTCGTTATGAGCTACCAGGTAAACCCATTCCTCCCACACGCGTCACCAGCCCCCAACAGGGACGGGGCGCTTATCGATCGGACGAAGTGGGTACCTGGGAATATGTCGCTATCGCAATACGGGGATGCCCTAGTGGCAGGGCAGGGATGGAACTAAAGCCCCCAGGAACGTCCGATATGGTGTCTCTCCGGATGGCCTCTAACTAATAGCAATACAAAAATACCTGGTGGCTTGCAGTAAGCAATTACTTTTTTTTCA
>Ga0187785_10000560_pt1 | contig 13727 bp, 10 predicted proteins | sample 0815_BV2_4_20_MG_FD_132466 | JGI IMG/M metagenome (GOLD analysis project Ga0187785, IMG submission 132466) | Tropical peat soil microbial communities from peatlands in Department of Meta, Colombia - 0815_BV2_4_20_MG | ecosystem: Environmental > Terrestrial > Soil > Wetlands > Peat | place...
AGGCTGGTTCGCAGCCTGTCCTGCCAGATCTCCTCCGCTACGAACGGCACGGCCTGACTCAGCTACGGAGACCCGCCAGGACAGGCTTCATCCATCGTCACTTGTCTGATCGCGCATTGGTATAATACGGATTCGCTTCTTTACAGGTAACTCGATTCTGGGCACAGGCTGGGGGCACTCCTTCGCTGCGGACGACGCAGAGCCGTCTCATCACTTCGCTCAGGAGAGCCCCAGCCCTGCAATCTCATAAATCTTATGGCGAATGCGTATAAATGTTCTTAAGGTAGGGTTCGGAGAGATACTTCTTACAAGAAGTCGCTCCCCGATTTATTATCCTCTTCACTTTTCCGCAATGTGGTCCACGCTCAGTATTCCATCCTTCGTTTGGCCGGTCACGTCAACCCAGAGTTGATCCTTTTTCGGGGTTTTCTTAATTAATTCCGAGGCCAATTCGTTTCCTTTCTTGTCGAATTTGTGAAACGTGTAGCTTTCATCCTGGCCTTTGGTGAGAATCCCGTACCCCGAGGCGACACAGGGTGGCTCCTTTAAGCAGGCAACCGTATGTTTCTCAGGATGCTTCATCATGTCAGCTCCGTCCAGCGCAGTGCCCCTGGTGGCGCATAACACATCGGCTAAAATGCCGTAGTACTTCGCTGTCTGCTCGGCGCCTGCGGGACAGGGGACCATTACGGCCCAAAAACCCACAGACAAACTTAGAACGATCGTCAACAGTAATCCCTTGCCGACCCTCGGTGCTAAATTCTTCATGGCAAATGCTCCTTTCTCATTGTGCGCCGGTTACCATCATACTGGCAGATTGCAGCATGAAACACACATTTGTTTTGCACAATTCAGCCGATATATATCAATAGTAGGAATGTAGCATAATCTACGCATGCCGGCAACTGACTGGCTGTTTCTCCTTGACATGCCATGAAATCTTCCGGTTGTCACAGCAGCGAATCACTGCTTCCGGTCGTCGAAGAGTGCTTTGTATCGGCCATAGCCTTCCTGTTCCAGGCTATCTTCCGGGACAAAGCGGAGCGCTGCTGAATTCATGCAGTATCGGAGACCGGTCGGCTTGGGACCGTCGTTGAATACATGCCCCAGATGAGAGTTAGCGTGCTTGCTTCTCACTTCCGTACGGGTCATGAAGAAACCTCTGTCCTCCTTTTCCACTATGTTCCCGGGTTCCAACGGTGTTGTGAAGCTAGGCCATCCTGTTCCGGAATCGTACTTGTCCAGCGAGCTGAACAGCGGCTCTCCGGATACGACGTCCACGTAGATTCCCGGCTTTTTGTTGTTCCAGTAGTCATTGTGGAACGCCGGCTCGGTTCCCTCTTCCTGGGTCACCCGGTACTGCAATGACGTCAACTTTGCTTTGAGATCTTCCTTGCTGGGTTTGCCGTATTCAGCAGTGCTTTGCTTCATTTCTTCCTGATCCTTTTCTGTGCCCCAAACCTTAGCCAAATACTGATCCCGACCTGAATTGTAGCGATAGTATTTGTATCGGATCGGATTCTTTTTGTAGTAATCCTGGTGATATTCCTCGGCCTTGTAAAAGGCGGTCGCTTTGATGATTTCGGTCACTATGGGTTTGTCAAATCTTCCGGATTTTGCCAGTTCCTCCTTTGATTTTTGGGCGACATCCTTTTGTCCTTCATTGGCGTAGAAGATCGCTGAACGATATTCAGGGCCGCGATCGACGAACTGTCCACCAGCGTCCGTGGGATCTATTTGCCTCCAGAAGACGTGCAGAAGTTGCGCATACGATATGATTGACGGGTCGTACGTGATCTGAACTGCTTCGATGTAGCCTTTCTTGGCATAGTCCTCGTACGTCGGGTTTTCACCGGTTCCGCCAGTATAGCCGGACACCACTTCCGAGACTCCCTTGAGCTTTTCGAACGGCGGTTGCATACACCAGAAGCATCCTCCTGCAAAGGTCGCTTTCTCGTAAGTGGTTTGGGCGGCAGCAACCACCGCCACACATGCAATCATACAAGCAGTCAAGACGAAAACCTTTCTGAATAGGGTCATCATGTTAACATCCTCATTTCTCAGCGCTTCGTATACGAAGTAGCTGCGCCGTAACAGCGGTCAAATCCGATGGCATGGCCTTGAATGCCTTTTCAGAACAATCCAAACAATTTTTTGCGATTCTTAACAACGTCCAGCAGCTTCTTGCTTTGTTCGGGGGATAACCCAAGGCCGTTTAATTCTTCCTGCAATGAGTCCACAGTTCCATAGCCGTCGAGGTACCCGTTTACGCGAGCGGCCGCAGTTGAATTTACGAAGTCCCCTTCGGAGGGATACATGGAGCGGAACTCTTTCATCAGCTCTCGATGCTGTTGGAGCCTGTATTTCTGGTGGTACGTCTCGGCTACGTAGAAGTCCGTCGCCGGGAGGATCTCCGTCACGATCTTGCTGTTTCTCTTCGAGGACTCGTATTCACGCGTCTGGAAGGCCAGCCTCTTTTGGTCCTCGTTGTGATAGAAGATTGCCGCCTTGTATTGGGTCGACCATGTCCGCAGGGTAGGATTGTGGCTCGACCAAAAGATTTCCAGAAGCTTCTCGTACGAGATCTGGCTTGGGTCATAGTCAATCTGGATTGACTCGGAGTGATCCCCGAGACCGCGGTACGTCGGATTTACCTTTGTTCCACCCGAATATCCCACACGAGTCCGAATGACGCCTTTGAGACTCCCGAACCGGGAGTCCGGTCCCCAGAATCAGCCCAAGGCGAAGGTGGCGGTTTCTGTTCCTGCTGGCGCGGACGTAGCTATAGGCTGTGTTGAGTCATTCTTCGGTGCATGTTGCTGTGCAAGAAACATTGTGTTTATCCCTTCGGTCGTTGCGGATTCTTCCAATCCTTCGCCGGTGGCTTTGACGGCATAGAGCGAGGATGCAATGCCGAAATAAGCAACCGTCAACAACGTGAAAATCTTGCCCCTGGTAAGAGCGATGAATTTAAACCTTCTCCTGTCGGAAACGGGACAAGGTCGCACTTCCTTGTCAGTCATACGTGATCTCGCTTTCGTCTTGGCAGGCCCTTGATGATGAAGCACTTCAAACACCCGGCCTCCATAAGAGTTACGTTTAGGGAGCCTTCCACTCGCATCGAGTGGGCCGCTATTCCTTACTCGTGAACAAAGAATGCCCACTGATGGTAAAGATGGAATAAAGGAATCGTAAAGATTGAGTAAAGACCGGAACGAATCCCGGAAAAGTCATGTCGGCAGCGAAAACCACACTCGCGTTTCTCCGTGGGCAATGTCAGCCCCTACCGTCCCATTATGAGCCTCCACAAGCTCTTTTACGATGGCCAGACCGATGCCTGCCCCACCGTGTGCCCGGGAGCGCGACTTTTCACCGCGATAGAAACGTTCGAAAATGAAGGGAAGGTCTTCTTCCGATAACTCCCCGCTGGAATTGGCAAAAACAACTTTGATGCCTTTCCCTGCCGGTTGCGTAAAAATTCTTAACGTTCCTCCCATGTCCGTATATTGCACGGCGTTTTCAAGAAGATTTCCCACTACTTGTGAAAGCTTGTCAGAGTCGCCCTGTAGCACTGCCTCAGCGCCAATGAAACGGGGTAGCACCGTAATCTTCCTGGCGTCCAACTGAGGTCGGAAAGAATCCAGCATCTGTTCTATCAAGGCAGCTACGTGTATTTCCGTCTTCTGCAGATCCCGCCTCGATGCATCCGCTTTAGCCAGGCGAAGAATGTTTTCCACGAGATCCACCAGCCGCAACGTTTCCGCATGCAGCAGTTCAAAGTTTTCCCTCGATGGAGGCACAACGCCGTCAAGTAACCCCTCGAGATATCCCTGAATGTTTGTCAGCGGGGTTCGGAGTTCATGAGCTACATTTATGGTCATGGCTTTGCGAAGACTCTCGATGGCCTGCAGGCTATCGGCCATGCGGTTGAATGCTGCAGCCAGTTGCCCCACCTCGTCTTGAGAATATATCGGTACTGTATTCGAATAGTCTCCCGATGCTATCTTACGGGTGATTTCCGTCATCTGGCTGAGAGGGCCCAACACCCGTTTCATCAGCAGAAAACTGAGGCTCAGGGCCAGTAAGATTGCGGCAAGCGTGGCCCAAATCAGGTATCGATGAACCGAGTGCACGAACATTTCATGGATTGATACCGGAGAAATGTTGTACTGCTTCATCAGGATCACGAAATAACGCGCAGCAAGGTAGTCGATCGCCAGCCACACTATGACGATGACAAATCCGATAATCAAAATGTTGATCCCCAGGAGCTTCCAAAGGAGGCTTTTCCTCATGGCCTCGCCTCCTTTCAGGACCCGCCGCCCTCGGCGAACTGATAACCAACGCCGCGAACGGTGACAATGTATGTGGGATGAGATGGATCCTTCTCGATTTTTTGCCTGAGCTTGCCTATGTGAACGTCCACCACGCGGTCGATTACTACGGCTTCGTTCCTGGGATAAAGGCGGGTCAGAAGCTCGTCGCGAGTGAATATTTTACCGGGTGCGGTAATAAGGGTCTGAAGCAATGTAAACTCGTGAGGCGTGAGAAGAATCGGCCGCCCGCTTACGGTCACTTTGCGTCTTTCCGGGTCAAAAACCACGTCTCCGCGTGAGATCACTTCTTTGTCTTCAGTTCGCCCTAATCGCCCTCTTCGAAGAATGGCTTTTACACGCGCGACCAATTCTCTTGGGCTGAAGGGCTTCACGACGTAATCGTCCGCTCCCAACGTCAAACCCGACACACGATCGATTTCTTCTTCTCTGGCGCTGAGTATCAAAATAGGCACATCGGATGATCGTCTCAGTTGCCTGCACACCTCCCAACCATCCAACAGGGGGAGCATCAGGTCGAGAATTACAAAAATCGGACGGTGACGCCGAGCCAATTCCAAGGCCTCGTATCCATCGTATGCGACCACTGTCTCGAATCCTTCTTTTTGGAGATACAGCGCCACGAGAGATGCAGTATTCTTGTCGTCTTCCACAATTAATATCGGCGGCGACATCGTATACGGTAATGCCCTTTCTCTTCCATCTCCCAGGGAGGGCTTGAGTTGACGCGTCATCAACCCCCGCGTGGAAGGTATGCAACTCCTGATTCGTGCCAGTGTCCCGTAGGAAATATAGCTCGTCCCATCTCCTTGAACGACCCGCCCTCAAAACGGTGCCAACCCGGCACAAGAACTTGCCTGGCTACGCCGCTTCAGAAATCATGTTGTAACAAGTCGGTCCATTGGGAGAACCATCGTTTCCGTGTCAGTGCGAGGAGTGAAACGACGAAGCAATCTCGATAGTTAAGGGCATAGATTGCTTCGCTTCGCTCTCAATGACGGCCTTTTCCCCACCCGCAACTGAAGGGGTCCGTCATGTTACGCATTCTTTTCTACAGCGACGGCTCTTCCATAGTTTAAGTCATTGCTCAATTACCAGGTTATCCAGTATCTCAATACAGCCCAGCACACTCTGGGCTGCCGGGCATCCTGCCAGATACACGGCGAGAGCTTGCCTCGCGTCCTTCTCTTTCCCCTGGGGAACCTTCAGATGGTAATTGATCCGAATCCGAGTGATTTTGAGTACTCCATTGACATCTTCTATGTCCCCTTCCACGTTTGCCCAATAGGTGTCCCCGGGGGTATCGATCTGTTTCCCGGCCAAGAACCTGGCCAGCGTCCCCATCATTCAAGCGGCAATAGCTGTGATCATGTGATCCAAGGTAGCAGGATGTTCCTGTTTTGGCTCAATCTTGTAGAATTCTTTGATGCCTCCGTGGACTCCGTAATATACCTCCCCCGGAAAACCTTCAATGATGGCCTTTCTCGTGGGGCCTTCTTCCCTCACGATCCTGCTGACGCACGTATGAACGATCCTGCCCATTCTCACCTCCTGGCAAACGGGTTAAGCACTTATCTTACATGGTACCTTCTCTACCTGGCCTGGCGCAAGCACTTATACGATTGCCCATTCAAAGAGCGACATTCGATAAACTCGTTTAGAAGTGGTTCTAAGTGCGCCGGAGACAAAAAAGTGCACCTGAACGCGGGGCATTGCATCATAGTAGGTGAGCGGGAAAGGCCAATGGGTGGCGTCTTGCAAAGTGTGACGGAAGTTGCTGTTCAGCCACCTGAACCCCTGTACGCTGCGATTTTTACATGGTGGTCGTGAAAAAATGGTAGGTGATCGACAATGAAAGGATACATTAGAAAGAAAGGAAACCTGGAATATCATCCGGATGTGGGCGAGAGAGGTTCCGCGAGACTGGTCATCCTTCTGGTTATTGCAGTGACGCTCGTCGCTGCCTTGTGGTTTCTGCCCGTGAAAGAGTACCTGATTGCGGTGCTCGAGTGGACCAAAGGTCTCGGAGCCTGGGGACCGGTGTTCGTGGCGGCATTCTATGTCCTCGCGTGCGTATTGTTCCTGCCGGGGTCTGTCCTGACTCTGGGCGCAGGATTCTTGTTCGGGCTGCCGTTGGGATTTCTTACCGTGTGGATTGGGGCCAACATTGGTGCATGCGTCGCCTTCCTCGTGGGCCGGACCGTTGCCCGGGACTGGGTAGCGAGCAAGGTTGCAGGCAACCCGAAATTTGCAGCGATTGATGAGGCCGTTGGAAATGAGGGATTCAAGATTGTTGCCCTCCTCCGGCTGAGTCCGGTGTTCCCATTCAATCTGCTCAATTATGCTCTAGGCCTGACGCGAGTGTCCTTTCGAAATTATGCCCTTGCATCTCTTGTAGGAATGCTTCCCGGGATTCTGATGTACGTTTATTTCGGTTCGGCTGCCAGATCCCTGGCTGAGGTGGCCGCCGGCAAGGTGCAGGGAGGAATGGCCGGTCAATTCTTTTTCTGGGTCGGCCTTGTCGCAACCATTGCTGTGGCGTTTTTCGTAACTCGTGTCGCTCGAAAGAGTCTGAAAGAGGCGGAAGCCTCCGTCCAAGCAGGACCTAAACCGTCGCAAGCAGAGCCGTTGCCGGCGATCAGCGAAAAGGTGGATGTCCTGCCGCACGACAAGCTCAACGAGGAACTTCTCGCAAACGTGCACCCCCCCGACTGGGTTAATCCCGAACCGGCAGACCGATACAACCTCGTAGTTATCGGCGCTGGCACCGCCGGATTGGTAACGGCAGCAGGCGCGGCCGGCCTCGGGGCGAAAGTTGCGCTGGTGGAGCGGTATTTTATGGGGGGTGACTGCTTGAACGTAGGCTGTGTCCCGTCGAAGACAGTGATTCGTTCCGCAAGAGTTGTTCGCGAGATCCGGGAAGCCCAAAATTATGGCGTCAAAGTCAATGGAGTGGAAGTGGACTTTCCCGCGGTCATGGAGCGCATGCGGCGTTTAAGGACCAGGATAAGCCATCACGATTCCGTGCACCGCTTCCAGGATCTCGGCGTACACGTCTTCCTGGGACATGCCCGATTCACGGGCCCCGATCAGGTTCAAGTCGATGGCAAAAAGCTGCGTTTCAAGAAAGCTGTAATCGCTTCGGGAGCACGAGCGATCCACCCTAATGTCAAGGGATTGGAAGAAGCCGGGTTTCTCACCAACGAGACGGTATTTTCCCTGACCGAGCGCCCGAAGCGGCTTGCGGTGATAGGAGGGGGACCGATCGGTTGCGAAATGGCGCAAGCCTTCCAAAGGCTGGGAAGCCAGGTATTTCTGTTCCACAACAACGGCCACATACTCGACAGGGAGGATAGCGACGCAGCAGAGATCATACAAGCCAGGTTCATCAAAGAGGGTATAGAACTCTCGCTGAACAGCCAACTTGTCCAAGTCGAATCCCGGGACGGGGAAAAGGTTATTCAGTTCGAGGTCGACGGTGTGAAGAATTCCATTGCGGTGGATCAGATACTCATCGGTGCGGGCCGCGCTCCCAACGTAGAGAACCTGGGTTTGGAAGCGGCAGGAGTCCAATACGACTCTCGAAAGGGAGTACATGTGGACGATCATTTGCGGACGACCAATCCGCATATTTATGCCGCAGGCGACATCTGCATGAACTACAAGTTCACACACACGGCTGATGCCGCGGCGCGCATCGTCATTCAGAATGCCCTTTTCAAGGGTTCCAAGAAACTGAGCGCTCTCACTGTTCCGTGGACTACGTTTACGGATCCCGAGGTTGCACACGTCGGAATGTACGAAACGGATGCGGCCAAAAAGGGTATAGCTGTTGACACCTACGTGAAACCCCTCCGCGAAGTAGACAGGGCCATAGCAGACGGTGAAGAGGAGGGCTTCGTGAAGGTGCTGGTGGAGAAGGGAAAAGACAAGATTCTAGGAGCCACTATTGTGGCTTCCCATGCGGGTGAGATGCTCAATGAAATAACCCTGGCCATGGTTGGAAATCTAGGTCTGGCCACGCTGGCAGGAGTGATTCATGCTTACCCGACCCAGGCCGAAGCCATCAAGCAAACCGGAGACGCCTACAATAGGACGCGACTTACGCCCTTCGTGAAGAAGGCCTTTGCAAAATGGTTGTCCTGGGCCAGGTAGCGCAACATGCTCCGTTGAGATCCCTGACGTTTCCCCTGCACGCACGCGAACACGAATGCTCACGAGGCAGTCCCTTGCACCTTCGGGCAAGACCGCTTCGCCGGTTTGAATCGGCGAAGAAGGTCATAGAGCTGGCGGTTCGGGTGGTCCGGTCACTTTTTTTCGCATGCGCTTGACGAGCACGTCAGGAAATGCGTATGGTGATTCAGGTAATCAACAGTCCTTACTGATTACGTGCACGGAAATTGTCTATAGGCGTGCATGAAGAAATGCTTTTGCCGTGGTCGGAATGCCGACAATGGCGACCAAGAAATGAGTGGTTGAGCGTCCCTTGATATGAGGGACTCATGAGAAAATCACGATCGAGTTTCACCAGAACGAGTCGGGCCGCTCATATGCGGATGATCTGCAGTGCTGCGCCTTGAAAACGGTTATTTTCATTGCAGGTCGGCCGGGTTTTCTCCGCTGGTCACGCTGGCTGGCCGAAGCCCGGCTGGTGACAGCCAGGCGCCGGCCGGCAAGTGCTTGATCCAGGATGCGCAGCTTGATCGGCCTGAAACATCCTTCATCTTGTGTGGTGAACGCAATGGAGGGGGACCTCATGGGCCACGAAGATCACATCAGAACCAATCCGCATGCAGTCGTCAAAAGCCAGACACCGGACTTGAACATTTCCCGCGGTGCGTGCTTGGCGCCGAGAGCACCCGAGCCATGCATCATAGTCATTTTCGGAGCGACGGGAGACTTGACATCGAGAAAGCTCATTCCCTCCCTCTATAAATTATACAGGGAAGAGGGACTGCCGGACCGGTTCGCAATCGTGGGATGTGCCCGGCACGAAATCAATGACGATCAATTTAGGGAACGAGCGAGAGAAGCGATCGGGGACTTGGATGCCACCCAATGGGGTGGCTTTGGCTCGCGCCTGTATTATTGCCCCATGAAATTCGGCTCGGCCGAGTCCTTTGCCGGGCTTGCTGCCATGCTGAAATCCATCGACGACACGCAGAATATAGGCGGCAACAGAATATTCTATCTCGCGATTCCACCTTCCCTTTACGAGGACACGGCCCGCATGGTGGGAGAGGCTGGCTTGTCCGAAGAAAGCTCGGACGGCAAACGCTGGTCGAGGCTCGTGGTGGAAAAACCGTTTGGACGGGACCGGGCCACTGCAGTGGCTCTGAATTCCAGCCTTCACCTGCATTGGGCCGAACACCAGATCTTCAGAATTGATCATTACCTTGCCAAAGAAACGGTCCAGAACGTGCTGATGTTTCGATTTGCAAATGCCATCTTTGAACCGTTGTGGAACCGTATGTTCATTGACCGGGTGTACATTACCGCGGCCGAGTCTTTGGGAGTTGAGAAGAGGGCTGCGTACTATGAGGAGGCGGGCGTCTTGAGGGACATGTTCCAAAACCACATGATGCAGCTGCTGTCTGTAATCGCCATGGAACCTCCTCCACGCTTCGAAGCCGAACAGGTCAGAGACGAGAAATCCAAGCTGTTCAAATGTCTCATACCTTTCCGTGCCGGACACAGCCAGGAGAACCTGGTCTTGGGTCAATATGGTCCCGGCACTGTCGATGGCAGATCGGTCCCGGGATATCGGGAGGAACCCGGCGTCAAACAGCACTCTTTGACTCCCACCTTTGCGATGATGAAGGTGTTCGTCGGCAATTGGCGATGGGAGGGTGTTCCTTTCTACCTGATGTCCGGAAAGAGACTGGCACGAAAGCTGACGGAAATCGTGATCCATTTCAAGAAGGTTCCTCACCTTATGTTCGATACAGTGCTGGAGGAGACGATAAACCCTAATGTTTTGACTTTGGGCATCCAGCCCGACGAAACGATAAACCTCACGTTCCAGACAAAAAACCCGGGAGCGACCATTTGCCTGAGTCCAGTAACCATGGACTTCAATTATACGCAGAATTTCAGTGGCCCCGTTCTGGACGCCTACGAAAAGGCGCTCCTCGACTGCATGCAAGGCGACCAAACCCTTTTTTGGCGAGAGGATGCGGTGGAAATGTGCTGGTCATTCCTGGATCCGATCCTCCAAGACTGCGAAAAGTGCGCGGATCGGGGCACACGCTTGTTGCATTATGATGCGGGGAGTTGGGGTCCCGAAGCCACCAGGATGTGGCGCGACCACGAGATACGGTGAGTTCACCGTATCAGGGCATTGATTTTGCGGCTCAGCGTATGCAATTACTCGCGTGACATCTTGCTTGATGGCAGCTGCATCGTGAAAGATTTTGATGCGACTCCACCGGATCGCGAAAAATAGCAATATCAGTGACAGTTACAGAAAGTTTTGTCGCCATCGTCATTTTCAGCCCGCCATTGACGTGGGCAGAGGGAGCGTCTGATACCGTTTTCGCCAATAGAGAAGTACCCTGGGGCGACGGCGGGCACGTCCCCGAGGCGGAGTCAGGGGATGCCGTTCGCAGCGGAGGTGACATGCGCGCCACGTTACATCTTGGAAAGCGAAACGGTATGAAAGATGATGTGGCCGCTTTCACTACACCGGGCGGGGTATTGGGCCACCCTTCAGTTTCAGGCGGGACGTTGTTGATTTTTCATTGTATCGGCAGTTATGGTGCTGCGCATTAGGAATGCGTCTGCCCGCCGGGCGTCCCCTTCGTTTCGGACGGCCTGCCTTACTGCGCTGCGAGAACAACCTGGCTGACTGCCAACGGAAAGCATCATTTTGAATACGCAGCAATAGAGCTCTCGCTTTTCGGTCCGTGACGAGTCTCGACGTGGCCGTGAAATTTGGACAGCCACTTGACAGTGCGGCAGAAACCCTGTAAGTTGGCGGGCTGTGGGGATGTAGCTCAGCGGGAGAGCACCGCGTTCGCAACGCGGGGGTCGAGGGTTCAAATCCCTTCATCTCCACCAAAGATTTCAAAGAGTTAGGTCACGCGGCCACGTGACCTTTTTCTTTTGAATCCGTGCCATGTTCACAAAATGTTCACATTTTTCCTCGGACGATTCCCGTTTCTGTTGCGTGACCCAGATTTCAGTCTCGCCATGATCGAATGTCATTCCATCAATAGCGTGGATAAGCTCTTCGTCGCTAATCCGACCGTACCTCTCGATGACCGATTTCCCGCGCTCTGCATGACCAAGTATCGCTTCCCTGATTTCAGGGTCCATTCCGGATCGTCGCGCGTTCGTTTTCCAGGTATGGCGCAAATCATGGAAACGGGGAAAAGGCTTCTTCAATAGCCCTTTCTCTTGCATAGCTTCACAAGCTCTTGGCCAAGGATTCTTGAACGTTTCCAGCTCAAGAGGCCGGATGCTCGGTCCATCTTTTAGCAGGAACAGTTTTTCAGTTCCGAGGCATGTTACCCTTAACGCTTCCTCGAGTACCTGAGCCAAGTCACGGTGAATCGGAACACGCTTCCAATGGCCTTCTTTGGTGTGACCCGGTGAGAGAGTGATCATGCGTTTCGCAAGGTTGACCTGCTTTCGAGTCAACCCAAGAATTTCTCCACGGCGCATCCCGGTATAATAGCCGGTCCAAACGATGGGACGGAACCACTTAGGGCACCGCTCTGAAATAAGCTGAACATCGCCCAATGAAAGATAAGCCTGCCGTTCCTCCGATTTCTGAGATAGACTCTTGACCAAGCGGCAAGGATTAGCATCAACGAGACGCTGCTCGACCAGTACTTGGAAGATCTTTGAAAGTGTGCCCTTCTCCCAGTTCGCAGTTGAGGGACTTGCACCCATGCCCAGCCTAACCATTTGGTACAGCTTGATCTCGGGGATCCAGATGGACTTCACTGGCCTGTCCTTGCCAAAATGCTCTACAAGGTGAATGATGCACATTTCATAACGTTCCCGGGACCTCGAAGACCTTATGTCTGGATACCTTACGAAAAGTTCGCAAGCCTTCCACAAGGTCAACTCTTGCTGTGGGGTGCTTTGACTTGCTCCGCCCAGCTCCGGTGGAAGCTCCCAGCCCTGATTCTCAAACATGCGGATACAGGCTTCACGCGCTGTCGGATCCAGACCTGTATAGTTCCCAGTTCGACACGCCCTGGTAAGAATCGCTTCCAATTGCCGGGCCTCGCTCTTCGTTGCCGCGTCCAGCCGGACCCCGATTTGCTTGTTCTTGAATGGTCGGAAGTAGAGATACAAATCTCCATTTCTGTCCTTTATCGCCATGAGCGCAATTCCTCCTTCATCTGTTTGCGCTCTGACAGAGAATCCCCAGTCGATTTCTTGTCGTCACCTCCCCTCCGGGAGAAGGGTACAGACTGGGAATCGGTTCTGTCAATCTTCTTTGGTAAGCAAACGGTATTCCGTTCAATAAATTCCTCAATATGCTTCCGCGGGAAGAACCGCTTCCGGGGGCTCTCCTGAACGCACCCGAGTTTTCCGTCCCGGACGAACATATGAATGGTCCGGACGGAGCGCCGGAGTAAGGCTGCGGCCTCCTCGGGAGACAGAAGAACGGGTTGCGATTCTTGACTCATCTCAATTCAAACTTCGCTCTAAAGATGTGATGTATTGCGCTTTTTCTTCATTTCGGAGAAGGTGTCAAGGTCAAAAAAACGAGGAATTTTTCTACCAGGGCGGGAAAAGTTATCAACAGAGCCCAGAAAGTTATCAACAGGCAATTTGATCAAAGATTACAGCTTCATAATAATCTCCATCGAAAAACAGGGGCCCTGGGGATTGAGAAAAACGGATCGCTATTTTTTTTCACAACCTCCTTATCCACAGAGGGATTTCTGGCCTGTGGATAAAAAACGGTGCCTGTGGAACCCCCGGGTCTGTGGCTCTAGCTTCAATCTTGAGATCGGACCTCACTTCGGCGGCCAGGTCGGTATTGATTCGCCGGGCAGCGTGTATAAGATAGGAAAAGTGATGAATAGAAATACCTCCTTCTTGAGCCCGTGCAACCTGTTTGCGTGCACGGGCTTTTCACTTTCGAAAGGGTGGTCCTGGAAGATATTCGCCGCGAGGTTGTGATATTCGAGAAGTCCTACGTGAACGGCAATCCAGCTATTCACAAGAAGAATATGCGGAGATTCAGAGTTTGCCGACGCCTTTTCAAAAAAAGTCGAGAATCTGGCCGCGCCTGTATTCCAACTTTGGGCGACTATAATGGACCCCGAAAACTGGACAGTAGGTTAAGGTGGAAAAGCCGACCTTGTTGATGTAGAAACCGGCGGGGGATGACAAGGAGGCTTTGCTTGAGTGGAATGCGAAAGAGGTATG
>Ga0187785_10000564_pt1 | contig 13676 bp, 4 predicted proteins | sample 0815_BV2_4_20_MG_FD_132466 | JGI IMG/M metagenome (GOLD analysis project Ga0187785, IMG submission 132466) | Tropical peat soil microbial communities from peatlands in Department of Meta, Colombia - 0815_BV2_4_20_MG | ecosystem: Environmental > Terrestrial > Soil > Wetlands > Peat | place...
GCCGGCATCTGCATTTCCGCTGAGGAAATGCAGATGCCGGCGAGTGCTAAAAGTTCTTGAGGTGGGGTTCGGGGAGGAACGTCTTACAAGAAGTTCCTCCCCGATTTCACTTTTTTGAAAGCGCAACGGTCTTACACGGGTAGAGCAGTTCTCGAACGTTCTGTCGAATTCGTACATGACTCTCGTCCGCATTCGAACGATCCAATCATGTCATTGCGAGGAGTGGAACGACGAAGCAATCTCTGTTTTGGCCGGTTGGAGATTGCTTCGGGCTTCGCCCTCGCAATAACAGTCTACGAACCTTTTCGCGTAATCGAAACGACACTACTTTTGAGAATTCTTATAACTTTCAGGAGGAGACCTTCTCCAAAAAAATCCTCCCCGATTCGTATGTTCAGGCTATGGCATCCAGAGCCTTTTTCATTGCAGACAGCAAGAGCAATACGTTTTCCGGCCTGCTGTTGTATCCCATGAGGCCGATGCGCCAGACCTTCCCCGCCAATTGACCCAACCCGGGAAAGATTTCGATATTGTAATTCTGTAGTAAATACGCACTCACGGCTTTTCCGTCCACGCCGTCGGGAATGATGGGCGTGGTCAGGCTGGCCAGCCGGATTTCCTTGTCCACATGACAGTCGATGCCGAGTTCCTCGAGTCCGTCCCACAGCAGCTCGGCATTTGATCTGTGCCTCTCCCACCGGTTTTCCAGCCCTTCTTCCGCGATGAGGCGAAGCGATTCTCTCAAGGCGTAGTTCATGTTTATGGGAGCCGTATGATGATACGTGCGCGATTCGCCCCAGTACTTGCCCACAAGCGTCATATCCAGGTACCAGTTGGGAACTTTTTTCTTGCGGCGATTGAGTTTCTCCACAGCTCGTTCACCCAGCGTCAAAGGAGCTATGCCGGGAGGACAGCTCAAACACTTCTGCGACCCGCTGTACGCAATATCCACGTGCCATCGGTCCAGAAACACGGGGACACCGCCCAGGCTCGTCACCGTGTCCAACAGCAGGAGCGTCCCGAATTCCCGGCAAAGCTTTCCAATACCTTGCATGGGATGAACTGCCCCCGTGGACGTTTCTCCGTGAACCAGACCCAGAATCGCCGGGCGATGCTTGTCCAGGGCATTCCCGATTTCCTCGAGGGTACACACCTCGCCCCACGGTTTTTCCAGCCGACGGACATCTGCCCCGTAACGCGACGCCATGTCGCACAATCTCTCCCCAAAATAGCCGTTGACTCCTATAAGAACCACGTCCCCGGGTTCAACGCAATTGGCGAGGCCCGCCTCCATCGCAGCGCTTCCGGTGCCGCTCACCGGGATCGTCAATCGGTTGTCCGTCTGCCACACGTAACGCAGCAATTCCTGGGTCTCATTCATTAATTCGATGAATTTCGGGTCAAGGTGCCCCACCTCGTTCATGGAGATCGCCTGACGAACCCTGGGATGAATGTTGGACGGTCCCGGTCCGAGAAGCAGCCTGGTGGGCATATCAAGCTGGGGTGCATCGATCCTGTGAGAATTATCTACTTCCAAACCTTTGTTCGACATGGACACGCCTCTTCATGGTGTTCTCGTGATGCGAAGGCAGTATCATACTTGTTCCACGGTGCCAATTCAACCGGGTTACGTGCCGCGATAGGCCGTCAATTGCGAGCACCGCGGAGCAATCTTTGTCGCTGGACCTGTTTTGCATGTGCACGAACGGAGAGATCGCCGCACGCAGAATCACACGGCCGAAACCGCGGAGTACTGGAACGCCGTTTTCTCGGGAACGAGAGGCGATGTGCGTGCCCGGACGATGATATTCCAACCCAGGCGATTAAAGGGGAAAAAATCGCCGAGCATCGTGTCCAGGCGACTCAATGGGTTTAATCTGACGAATTTTCCCGAAGGCCCCATCGCTGGCAATGTGTACGGTACCAGATAAGCGGATCTCCAGTCCGTACTGGTGAAACCCGCCTCCTTCAGCTTTTTATCCAAACTCATGGACGTATAGAAACGCAGGTGAGTCTCGTCCCACCCGCACCAATCCTTGTTTCGCCGGAAAAACCGCTGAAACGATCCTTCCAGGAGATAGTTGAGGGAAAGGAGATTCTGGGTACTCAGGACAAGCACACCGCCGGGGACAAGGGCTGATGCGGCTCTATGGAGCAGTGCGACGTCGTCCGGCACGTGCTCGATCACGTCTTTCATCAAAACAACGTCGAAATGGCTTCCTGTGGGAAGCTGCAGAAAATCTTCGCTCCGAACAAAGGTGCACCGATGCTCCACTCCCTGTTCTGCGGCGAAATACCGGGCCGTAGCCAGTGCCGTGTGCTCCGCATCCACGCCCACGACTTCCGACGCCCCCTGCCTGGCCGCGTGGACTATGAACATTCCGCAGCCACAGCCATAATCAAGAAAGCGTTTTCCGGCCAAATTCCCCAGAAGTTCCCGGACAAACGCGTTCTTGACCCTGCTGTACGCCTTGTTCTGCTGATCCATGTACGCAGCAAGAGCTTTTTCCGGATCGTTCAGCTTGATCCAGTGGTCGTCGGGATACTGTTTTCGCGACACAGTCATTTCAGAACTCGATCAACTCTCTGTACAAGCTTATCCAGGATTGAAACTCCCTGTCACGGGAGAATGCTTCCATGCGTTTTCTCGCTGCACTGCCGAAGGCTCTCGCTTTTTCGGGATTGTGCATAATTTCCGCCAGAGCCGAGCTCAATGATGCCGAATCTCCCCAGGGAACGAGCAGCCCTGAGATGTCATGCTCCAGCAGTTCTTCCACCGCACCCGTACGGGTAGCCACGCACGGCAGTCCTGCGGCCATGGCCTCCATCAAGATGTTGGGGCAGCCTTCGGTCAGGGAAGGCAACACAAAGACGTCCAATGATTGCAGCCAATCAGGCATGCGATCATGCTCCACCGCGCCGACCCATGTCGTGCGCTTTTCCATGCCGGAACTGAAAAGCATTTCCCGGAGCACGTGCTCTTCCGAAGACCGCACCACTCCCGCCAACACCAATTGCACATCACGAGACGCCAATGCGCCTGCAGCCTTGAACAGATACGGCAATCCCTTCGCGTATTTGAATATACCCGCGCACCCTATGCGAAAGGGATCCTCTTTCTCGCGGTTTCTGCACCACTGCCGCAGGGGTAGGTCTACAGAATTGTAAACGATCGACGTCTTATGTTCCACAGGTGCTATGGCATCAGCCATTTCCATCAAATCACGGCTGAGTGCTGCAATTCTATCCGCGTTTTCCAGTCCGATGCGACAAACAGCCGCCTTTTCAGGACTGAATCCATATTTTTTTACATCGTTTCCGACAATGGTCCCAATAGAGGGGACCTTTACTCTCCGAGCCAAAAGACCCGTCACGTATCCGATGGGGTAGAGAAAAAAAGAGTGAAACAGGTCGAACGCTTCGGCTCTGTGCAGCATCTCCAGCGATTGATACATCATCTGAAGCGTTAGAGTGTGAGGGCAGTCCCAGAGTTCACGTTCAGATGTAGCGAATTTTTCTTTTGCGACGGCAATCCGGTGATAGGTGATACCACCGGCCTCCGTGGTTTCACGGTTCTCATCCAGGAGCACCCATCGATCCGAAACCACCACCAGATGCGCGACATGCACGTCCAATCCCATGTCGCGCGCATGTCCGGCCACTTTTCCCGCGGTTCGCGCCAGGCCTCCCCACTGCTCGGGAGGAAATTCCGGAGTGGTGATGCAGATTTTTTTCATTAATGCCCGCCCCCAGGCCGCGCTGCGATCTTCAACTCTGATCTTCTATCATCGTTCATAGAAAAAGGGAAAGTATTCACCGGGGAGAACGAAATGAATTGTATCGCCTGCCGGCCGTTTCTCAACGGGGAATGAAGGCGATTTGACAGTAATTTTCAAGGAAATTCGTAGGTTGTGTTCCCATCGCGTCAATGAGCAGGTGAGCATGAATTTGACCGGAGGCGCATGGGTTCTCATTTTTCGTTTTGCATGGTGACGTACCGGGATATAAAAACCTTGACATCTGCTATACTGGTTCGGTAAAAACTATTTGTGACGAACTGGTCAGTCATTAACTTTTTTGACTGACCATTGGTTTTTTTAGGAGGCTGCCGATGAATATTCCCCTGGAAAAACAAATACAAACCGTCGTCTCACGGACGAAAGCTCACAAAGATACCTTCGCAGTCCCCGAATTGATCGCGGTGCTGAAGGCGGAGCTCAAAAAAGAACTCCGGGAAGACTTCAGCCCGGAAGAAACTATTCTCTTCTTCGTGAGAAAAGCCGGCGAGGCTATTGCATCGTCCCCCATCTATTCCGATGCGCTGGTACGGGAGCTGTACCGCAGCGTGCTTGCACTGGCCGAGTCTTTGGGCATTCCCAGGGCTCTGCTCGCCGAGGACCTGCTGTTCCAGACGCTCCGCCGTCCGCCCGACCAGGACAAGGCTCGGCGCAAAAAGCAGAAGGACGGCCGCAGCAGAATTCTGCAGGCAGCTCTGGACGAATTTTCCGAGAAAGGATTTCACGCCTCCACCATAGACTCCATAGCGGAACGAGCGGGAATAGCCAAGGGCACGGTTTACCGGTACTTCAACACAAAGGAGGGCCTGTTCAATGCCCTGAAGGAAGACACGATAACCGAATTCGTGGAGCTCGCCCGCAGGGATTTGAGCCGTGAAGAAGACATTCTCAAAATCATCGAAAGCGTTATCAAGATGTACCTGAGTTTTTTCGAGAAAAACTCAGCGTTTTTCAAGGTGATCATTCAGGAACACAGAGATTTTGGTCGTGATTTTTCGGAAAAATTCATTAATGAGCTGATCCTCGGGCTGCCCGGACTGAAACGGCGCTGCTGGAAGGCTTCTCGCATGGGACGGCTCAAACAGATGAACTATTTCACCGTTTTTTTCGGAATAATCGGGTTTTTAAACGGAGTGATCCAGAAATGGTTGCACGATGGGGCCGAAGGATCGCTGCTCAATGAAATCGATACAGTGAAAGAAGTCCTTTTTTACGGTTTTGCGGTACCACCCGAACAGGTGGTGAAAACGAACCCCTTGAAGGTGATCTCATGAAATTCAGGCTGCCGTTTCAATTGCGTATGCCCTTGCTGTATGTGAATCCGTGTTTTCATCCGACTCCCGAGCTCGTGGAACAGGTGTCCTCCGCAGGAGGAATGGGAATTGTTGACCATGTCACGTCGTACGGATTTAACGTTTCACCCGATATTTCCCACGGAATAAGGATTCGCTTAGACCGGCTCGATAGTGCTCCGGTAAATTCGGGGACAAAAATCGCTCTCCTTCCTCTCGAAGACGCGGAACGTCTGACAGCTCTCAAGCCGGCAGCGCTCGCGCTATTCGGCCTTCCTGTCCTGGCGGAAGTCGAGAGCGCTGCACAGGCTGCAGCCGCTGAAAAAGCAGGTGCAGCGGGTCTGGTCATCAAAGGGAATGAGGGTCCGGGCCGGGTGAGCGAGACCAGCGGTCTGGTATTACTCCAACAGGTTCTCGCGGCCGCAGAAATTCCCGTCTTTCTTCAGGGGGGGGTAACTTTCAGGACTGCTGCAGGTGCCGTCGCCGCGGGAGCCGCGGGCGTCGTCCTGGATGTTCACCTGCTTCTCACGGAGAGTTCCCGCCTCGGCCCTGCTTTGAAGGAATTTCTCCGCTCCCTTGGATTCCCCGCGTCAGTCACCCTGGGCGAAACCACGGGAACACCGGTTCGGGTCTATTCCCGGATCGGAACCCGGATGGTCAGGGAGTTCAAGAAACTGGAAGAGACACTGGCTCCCGAAGATTTTGCCGTGTATCGAGACCGGCTCAGTTCAGCACTCGCAGCGCCCGTGAGCGCTCCCGACACAGACGAAGCTCTTCTAGCCCTTTCCGAAGACATCATCAGCGCCGCAAAACTTGCCGCTGACTACAAGACAGCCGGAGCCGTCGTCAGAGAATTCGGAACTCGGATGCTCCATCGGAAGGCAGTGTGGCCGTTCAACGAAGATTCGGCGGTCTGCAGGGATCACAAGACGAGATTTCCGATAGTTCAGGGACCAATGGCTCATGTGAGCGACAATCCGGATTTTCTCGCCTCGGTTGCAGCAGGCGGTGCTCTGCCGTTCCTGGCCATGGGCAACATGCCCGGGCCTATCGCTCGAGAAGGAATCGTCCTGGCGCGGGAGAAAACCGGAGGCCGGTTTGGCGTAGGCCTCATCGGTCTTGAAATAAACCGCCAAAATTACGAGACGCACCTGGAGATCATGAAGGACAATCCTCCTCCCTATGCAATCCTTGCAGCCGGCGGTCCGGATCTCGCCCGGCGCATTGAAGCACAGGGGACTCTTTGCTACATGCACTGCCCTTCACCTGCAGTGTTGAGCGAAGGTCTGAAAACCGGATTGCGAAGGTTCGTATTCGAAGGGTGTGAGTCCGGCGGGCACGTCGGATTACTGGCAAGCCTGAATTTGTGGAGTGCGAATCTTGCCGAGCTTGAAACGGCTGCGTCCCATGGACTGGCTCTGAATGAAGTGACCGTGTTGTTTGCAGGAGGAATCGCAACCGGACGCGCGGCAGCATTCGTCGCGGGCATGGTGGCGGACCTCGTGGATAGAGGTCTGAATGTGGGCCTCCAGATGGGAACGGCCTATTTGACGTCCCTGGAAGCGGTGTCCACGTGCGCAATCACACCCACATACCAGAAGCTCACGCTCGAAAGCCTCAAGACGGTCGTTATCGGCCGTACCGTGAACATCAGGGCAAGAGCCGCGGGTTCTCCCATGGCGTCTACTCTTATCCAGCGGGAGCTCGACCGGCTCAGGGATGGAACTTCCCTCGCAGAACGCAAGGAACTGTACGAAAAGGACAACCTCGGATGCCTGAGACTGGCGTCCAAAGGCTGCGCGATAGATCCGGACACAGCGACGTGGGACTGCCCCGTATTCTGCGATCTGGAGCCGGAAGAACAGTTGCAACGCGGTCTGTATCTTATGGGACAGGCGGTGTGCCTGTTGGACAAGCCCGCGACGATTGAAGCGCTACATGCGGAAATCATCGAGGGCGGAAAACGCATATTTGCAAGCACACAAGAAACTTCTGAGCTGCCCGGGGATGACGAAGCGGCTTTCGCGACCGAGCAGGTCGTGGAAGTGGAGCACGAAAGGGAACCGATAGCTGTGGTGGGCATCGGACTGCGATTCCCCGGGTCACATTCACCGGAAACTTTTTGGGAGCACATTGTCGACGGGCAGAGTGGAATCATTCCTGTTCCGGATGGTCGTTGGGCCGATCAGGATTTCTTCTACGATCCTGATCCCAAGGTTCCCGATAAGACCTACTCCAAGATCGGCGGATTTATCCCTGACCTGCAGTTCGATCCTCTCAAGTACCGCATTCCGCCCTCCGTTGCGCGCCAAATGGACCGTACGCAGCAGATGGCGGTCACGTGCGTAGCCGATGCAATCGAGGATGCGGGATTGTCTCCCGGCCAACTCAAGGGCAAGCGAGTCGGCATCATTATCGGAAACAGCATGGGCGGGGAGAAAACAGATCTGTACGCGGAGCGCGTGAACTTGCCCAAGGTCGTGTCTTCTCTGGAAAAGGCGCTTGAGTCTTCCGGCCTGAACGGTGAAGCACGCAATACCCTGCTGGACGAATTCCGTTCCGATTACCTGAAAAGGTTGCCAGAAATCACTGAAGATTCGCTTCCCGGAGAGTTGGCCAATGTGATCTCCGGCCGGGTGGCGAACGTGTTCGATTTGGCTGGTCCCAATTTTACCGTCGATGCGGCCTGCGCTTCGTCCATGGCGGCGGTGATGAACGCGGTGGCGGCATTGCGCGACGGGAAGATAGATTTCGCTCTCACGGGCGGTGTGGACGCTGCAATGCACCCCTCTTCCTTTGTAAAGTTCTGCAAAGTCGGTGCATTATCTCCCGACGGCAGCCGGCCTTTCGATGAAGCGGCCAACGGTTTCGTAATGGGGGAAGGCGCGGGAATCATGGTTCTCAAGCGTTTGTCTGATGCGTTGCGAGACAAGGACCGCATCTATGCGACGATCCTGGAGGTGGGATCGTCGTCGGATGGCCGCGGCAAAGGAATCACCGCACCAAATGCGGCGGGCCAGGAACGGGCAGTACAAGCGTGCCTGGAATCCGGATCGATCGAGCCGAATTCCCTCGGACTCATTGAAGCGCATGGCACGTCCACCCCCGTGGGCGACAGCACCGAATTGACCGTCTTGGACCGTTTCTTCAGGTCTGCCGGAATGTCGCGCGGCTCATTGGGTATCGGCTCCGTGAAGTCCCAGATCGGGCACCTGAAGGCCGCTGCAGGTGCGGCGGGAATGATAAAGGCCGCCTTGAGCCTTCATCATCGGACCCTACCTCCCACTATCAATGTGAAAAAGCCGAATCCTTGCATCGATTGGGAGACGTCGCCGCTGTTCCTCGTGACTCAGGCCACACCGTGGGAACGCAGAAACGGGTACTTGAGGCGAGCGGGCGTCAGTGCCTTCGGGTTTGGCGGAACAAATTTCCACGTGGTGTTTCAGGAGTATTTCCCGGGCCTCCAGGTGGTCTCCGGTAAAAAGCAGGTCGAACAAGCCGTGGAATTTGTCGTGCCGGATTGGCCTCGACCGCCGGAGTTTGAAGTCCAAGGCGAGACCTGGGTGCTGGGAGGCACGGACGCTGCAGACATCTCCGCCAGGGTGGAAGCTCTTCTCAAGGAATTGAATCCGGACAACGCAGCGAATATTGCGCATCGCCTTAGGCGAGGGGCGGGAGAATGCGCGGTACGGTGCGGATTCGCAGCAGACAACGCGGAAACCGCAACCAAGAAACTGGAGCTGATCCGGGACGCTATCACCGACCCGTCCAAGATGCCCGTCCTGCGCACCAGAGGCATACACGTGGCCGAAGGAGAGTCCCTGCGTGCGAGGGCCGGGGTGGCGTTTCTGTTTCCGGGACAGGGGTCGCAGTATCCGTTCATGCTGAGGGATCTTGCCGAGCGGTTCCCGGTCGTCGCTCAGACATTGCAGGAAGCGGACGACGTGCTGGTGTCTCTGGGCCTGCCTCCCGTAACCGACAGCATGTTTCCGTCGGAGACCGCCGGCAATGGGGCGAAGAATCATGGCGATGTCATGAAAGATACCCAGCTTCTTCAGCCCATGATTCTCACTGCGAATACCGCTATTTTCAGGCTCCTTGCGAGGTTTAACGTGCGACCCGTGGCGTGCGCGGGCCATTCGCTGGGTGAATATGCAGCGTGCGTGGCCGCGGGCGTCTTCTCGTTCAGGGATGCAGTGGAAGCAGTCGCGGTGAGGGGCCGTGAGATGGCCCGAGTCAGCATTGCGGACCCCGGATTGATGATGAGCGTACCCGCTGATGCAAGGATTGTGGAAGAGGTGCTCGCGGAAGTGGACGGGTATGTGGTTGCGGCCAACAAAAACTCGCCCAAACAGACGGTTGTTTCCGGCGAGACCGAGGCCGTGAAAAAGGCAGGGGATCTGTTCAAAGAGCGCGGTCTGGACGGGATTATCCTGCCAGTTTCCGCTGCATTTCATTCAGGAGTGGTTGCCCCTGCGCGGGAACCGTTCATGAAAACCCTGGAAAAATTAAACGTGAATCCGCCCTCGGTGCCAGTGCTCTCAAACGTGACCGGCGATTTCTATCCTGTGGGTCCTGCTGCACCGGGTCGGATTCGGGACCTTCTCGGAAAGCAGTTCGCGGCTCCTGTGGAATGGGTGAAGACCCTCAGGCGGCTCTATAGCGAGGGAGTGAGGACGTTTCTGGAATGTGGGCCCAAGCGGGTGATGACAAACCTCACTCTGGACACCCTGTCCAACGACGTGTTGGCCCTAGCGACGAATCATCCCAAAAAGGGCGGGATTTTACAGCTGATGGAAACGCTGGCGGCCTTGGCTGCAGAAGGCATCCCCGTGGATTTTTCCGGCGGCAGCGTAGATGTGGAGTCCCATGGAGCGCAGCGGAGCAGCCGCAGACCGGAGCTGAAAATCGTGCAGTCCGTTCGAGAGACGGTTCCTGTACAGACTTCTGCTCTCGATGCTGGGGTTCCGGAGTTGCTGGAAGGGCTGCTGGACCCGGAATTACGGGAAATAGCCGGTAAGAAGGAATTTCAGCGATTTCTGGAGATTCAGGGTGAACCCATCCGCGGGCTCATCAAGTCAGGATTCCAGACCTTCGTAAAAAATGTCCTCCCCATGGAGCAAACGGTCCGGCAGGTCAAATCGGAAGGCATGGATTTCAAACCTGCGGTAATAAGTGGCATTTCCGCAGGACTTCCCAGCGACGTGCGCTTCCCCTTCGATCGTGAAAGCCTGGACGATCTGATTCTCGGGCGCAATTTCATAAAGAAGGTGTCGAAAGACGGCCGCCGCAACATGCTGGAAAAGAACGTGGAACGGCTCGTGAAAGGACCTTCAGGAGAAGCGGACCTTCAGGTTGTTGAGGACCTTTCGGGGGTCATCAAGCTGGCGGGATATTTCGGGGAGGAAGAGTTCATAGCAGAATACGGCCTGGACGAGAGATTGGTGCGGGCTATGGACGTCACCACCAGACTTGCCGTTGCTGCAGGAATCGAGGCGCTCAGGGACGCAGGCATACCGTTGATCCGTATGACGCGCACGACCAGCACTGGTCATGAACTTCCCGACGCGTGGGCGCTTCCGCCTGCCTTGAGGCAAGAAACGGGCATTATCTTTGCCTCGGCTTTTCCCGGCATGTCCTCGCTCGTTGACGAAGTCACCCGACAGACCGCTGCACAATACGGTTCAGGAGCCAAGAAGCGCCTCATCGATTTCTACACCGGTCTCGTGGAGCGCATCCGTGACGATCGCGAACGGGAGCGGGTCACGAAATGGTTCACTGAAGAATTCCACAGGTTCGATCCGGGCGGCTCGGAAGAGATGTACACGTTCAACCGGGATTTTCTCCTGCGGGTCATGAGTATGGCCCACGGCCAGTTGGCTCAGCTCATCAAGGCTCAGGGGCCGAATACCCACGTGGACGCAGCCTGCGCGGGCACGACTCAGGCGGTGATTCTGGCTCGGGATTGGATCAGGACAGGACAGGCCAAGCGGGTGATCGTGATCGCAGCCGACGATGTGGCGGGAAAAACGCTTCTGCCTTGGATAGGTTCCGGTTTCCTGGCCATGGGGGCCGCGACCACGAACGGCACAGTCAGCGAGGCAGCGCTTCCATTCGATGACAGGCGCCACGGCTTGATACTCGGGTCAGCCGCGGCGGGAATCATTGTGGAAAGCCAGGAGCTTGTCAGCCAGCGTGGCATGGAAGGCATTGCGACGATAGAAGCCGGCATCGCTGCGAACAGCGGTTTTCACGGTACGCGCCTGGATGTGGAGCACATCTCCGCAATGATGGAGAAAATGGTCGAACGATGGGAGGAACAGTCGGGGAATTCGAGAAACGATCTGGCAAAAAACGTCTTTTTCATGTCACACGAGACGTATTCTCCCAAACGGGGCGGCAGTTCGGCGGCGGAGATTCGTTCACTCAGAAATACCTTCGGCGATGCGGCGAGACAGATTCCCATAGCCAATACCAAAGGTTTCACCGGCCACACGATGGGTGTTGGCGTTGAAGACGTGGTGGCCCTGAGATGTCTTCAGAAGAAAATGCTCCCGCCGATCCCCAATTTGAAGCAACCCGATCCCGAGTTTGCGGATTTGAATCTCAGCCGGGGCGGCTCGTGCGAAGCCACCTATGCCCTCAGGCTGGCTGCAGGCTTCGGTTCCCAGATAGTCATGGCTTTGTACAAAGCTCAAAACAGAGAAGAAAACCGCATATCCGATCTGGCAGCGCACCGGAACTGGCTGCGGGAGCTCACCGGCTATAACGACCCCGTTCTCGCGGTGGAGGAACGTACTCTGCGCTGCACCGAACGATCCGTGGAAAAAACCGCTGGTGTAAAGCCTGCGGCAGCGAAGCACCCGGACAGGCGAGAGAAACACGCGACTGCGGTTGCCGCTGTCGCGGCGAATGACGGAGAAATCAGAGATAAGATTTTGGCCTTGCTGTCGGATAAAACCGGGTACCCGGCGGATATGCTTGATACGGGGCTGGATTTGGAGGCCGATCTCGGCATAGACACCGTGAAACAAGCGGAATTCATCTCCGAAGTGAGGGAAGCATTCGGTATCCCCCGCATCGACGGTCTGAAGATCGCGGAATTTCCCACAATAGAGCACATCATCACATTCGTCGTGCTACAAACGAATGGTGGAGTTTCGGACCAGGTGACGCAAACCGGGGCCGAAGCGCAATCCGCAACAACCGACGATGCAGAAGCCGTTCGTGAGAAAATCCTGGAATTACTTTCTCATAAGACTGGGTATCCACCGGACATGTTGGACACGGGACTGGACCTGGAAGCCGATCTCGGCATAGACACCGTGAAACAGGCGGAATTCATCTCCGAAGTGCGCGACACGTTCGGCATTCCCCGGATTGAGGGCCTGAAGATCGCGGAATTTCCCACGATCAATCACATAATCGATTTCGTTCTGGAGAGGAAGCGCTCTGAGGAACCGGAAGAACCCGTAACCCGTGAAGTTCCCCATTCGGAAAAGACCCCGATGGTTCAGCAGGAAATCAAGCTGTACGAGGCCAGACTCGTTCGCTTGCCTGCGCTGGAAAAGGTTGGACTCCCGGAAGCCGACCGGATTTTCGTGGTAGGAGGTCCGCAGGAGACGTCCCGAGAAGTGGAGGCGTCGCTCGGTGCATTGGGCTATTCAAGCATCACCTGCATCTCGGAACCGACACTGCCGGAATCGATAAAAACCGGACCCATCGGCATAGTCAATCTGCTACCTCTGGAAAAAGGTGATGTGTCTCTCAGAAAAACGTTTGAGCTGTACGTTTCATGTGCGGTGGGGCTTGATAACGGCCCGTCATTCCTCGTCACGGCTCTGTGCGAAGACGCCGCGTTCGGGTTTGAAGACCCCGCGCAGGACGCAGAGATGCCGGGAGCGGTTGCAGGAGCGACCAAAGCGTTTGCCAGGGAATATCCGGACACTTGTGTGCGGATTCTCGATCTGCATCCGGAGTTGCCTCCTGCAGAAAGGGCCGCTGCCGTGGCACGCAGCCTGGTGGAGTCTTTTCCGGTGGAGACCGGCGTGGCAACCAACGGAGAACTCAGGACGGTTCGTCTTGTGCCGATCTTGGAAGAATCCGATGAACCGGCCGTAAAGTCGGGTGACGTGCTCCTGGTAACTGGAGGCGCAAGAGGCATAACCGCTGAGTGCATCAAGCATCTTGCAGCACAGCGGCAACTGACGATCGCAATCCTGGCACGCACCGCTCTATCCGGCCGCGGCGACCAGTTTGCCGAGTTCGGCCCGCAGGAATGGGAAGAGGAAAAGAAGAGGATTGTGGATCGAATCAAACGGAGCGGTAAAGCGGCGACTCCGGTCATGGTGGAAAAGGAGCTGGCCGGCCTCAAAGGAGAAGCCGAGGCGTTGCGCACGATCCGCGAGCTGAAATCTCTCGGGGCCGAGGTTATGTACACTCCTGCGGACATCAGGGATGCGGCATCGGTGGATCGCGCGATTCTTGGCGTCGCGGAAACGTGCGGCCGGGTGGACGTCGTCATTCACGGTGCCGGTATAGACGTGAGCCGGGCTTTGCGCAGCAAGACCGTGGAGCAAATTGAAAA